>Ga0102924_1004539_pt1 | contig 13921 bp, 17 predicted proteins | sample PaiPotPPM11metaG_FD_80116 | JGI IMG/M metagenome (GOLD analysis project Ga0102924, IMG submission 80116) | Iron sulfur acid spring bacterial and archeal communities from Banff, Canada, to study Microbial Dark Matter (Phase II) - Paint Pots PPM... ... | reverse complement strand
GGGGACGCCTGAGCGTCGAGTACTTCGACCTGCCGGCCTACGGGTGGCCACTGGACGACCCGGTGGGATGGTCGGTCGCCCTGGCGGAGCGGGTCCGGCCCCTCCTCAGTCGGTGACCGGCGGCGCGGCGGCTGCTTCCGCAGCCACGCGCTCGCCGAGGGCGAGCAACCCGACCTCGCTGGCCGTCTCGAACCCGAGGCCGAAGAGCAGGCCCACCGGGTACATCTGCCAGGAGTCGGAGACGAACCTCCGCCAGCGGCTGCCCATGATGCGGTTGATGAAGCCGCGCTGCATCATCAGGTCGTCGAGCTCCTCCTGGCGGTAGCGACCGGCCTTGACCTTCTTCCAGACGTCCAGCAGGCCCAGCAGGATGAAGAAGTCGAGGGCGGCGATGGCCAGGAGGAACGTCCCCGAGACGGTCGAGCTGACGGTCGTCCCTACCCGTTGCAGGCCGGGGATGAGGCGCTCCACGCTGGCCGCCCCGAGGGCCAGGACGAGGGACAGGGCGACGACGAGGGTGGAGTGGCCGAGGGACGAGAAGTAGCCCACGCCCACCGGCTCCTTCCCCCGCTGCATGAGGAAGCGGGTGGTGTCGTCGATGGCCGAGATGTGATCGGCGTCGAAGGCGTGGCGGATACCGAAGCTGTAGGCCAGCCCCCCGACCGTCGCGTAGGTGGCGCCGAAGCGGTGCTGGTACGAGAAGAACAACCCCCATCCGACGGCATGGAGGAGGGCGATCGACGCGTACATGGCGCCGAGACGCCACCGGAGCCCGGTTCGCGGCGGGTGCGGGTTGGGCAGCACGGCGGTCGGCCGGTCCGAGGGTCTGGCGGGCCGATCGGCCACTGGCTCCCGACGCCGGAGGCGGCGCCGACAGTGATGGCCCCGGACTTCCACCGGGTCCATACGGCACCCGCAAGCTAGCCGGTAACGTTGAGCCGAGACGCCGATGCCCGACCACGACCTGCCGGTGGATCCCGACCGGGCCGAGCGCAAGGGGTCCGCTCACCGGCGGCTGTCGGAAGCGTCCGTGCTGGCCGCCATCGCCGCCGGCGGGGCGATGGGTGCCCCGGCCCGGTACGGGCTGGCCCAACTCATCCACGTCGCCCCCGCCGGGTTCCCGTGGGCCACGTTCTGGACCAACGTCTCGGGGAGCTTCGCCCTCGGACTGGTGATGGTCCTCATCCTCGAGCGGTTCCCGCCAAGCCGCTATGCCCGACCGTTCGTGGCGGTCGGCTTCCTCGGTGCGTACACGACCTACTCGACCTTCGCGGTGGAGACCGATCTGCTGGTCAAGGACGGGCACCCTCTCACCGCGCTGGCGTACGCGCTGGGCACCGTGGTGGCGGGGGGCCTTGCCGTGTTCGCCGGCCTGCGGACGGCCTGGGCCGTGCCCCTCCCGGGCCGCGGGGTGAGGCGGTGAGCGGGCCTGCGTGGATCGCCTTCGTAGTGGCCGCTGCGATTGGGGCCCCGCTGCGCTACCTGGTCGACGGTGCGGTCTCGGCCCGGGTGGACGGTGGGTTCCCCTGGGGGACGCTGCTCATTAATGTCACGGGGTCGTTCACGCTCGGCCTGCTCACCGGGCTGGCGCTCTACCACGGGTTCCCGAAGACGTCGAAGGTCGTCCTCGGGACGGGGTTCCTGGGGGCCTACACCACGTTCTCGACGTTCTCGTTCGAGACCGTCCGCCTCATCGAGGAGGGGGCGCTGGCCCGGGCGCTCCGCAACGCCCTGGGCACCCTGGTCATGGGGGCCTCGGCCGGCGCCCTCGGCCTGGCGCTCGCCACCCTGTGATCAGCCGGGATGATCAGGAACCCCTGCCGCACCGCCTCCTCCCCCACCTTGCCGAACAGGGTGGCGTCATGGTTGGCCAGGCCTGGGCCAGGTCGGCGCTGGAGTTCGGGATCGTGCAGTGCAGGTAGTTGATGCCGCCCCGTTCGGATCCAGGGTGATGTGCGCTCGCTGGAGGGGGTCGTAGGCGTCGGCCAGATGATCCTCGCTCGCCATCCTGTGGTCATGGCCCGGGGGAAGCCAGAGGGCCAATGTTTCGACGGTGGCGCCCGCAGAGTTCTGAAGGATGAACCCTGACGTCAGCCGAGCAGACGGGTGGGCAGCGGCACGTGGCGGGCGCGGATCCACTCACCCAGGGCCTTGGCCTGCTTGTCGAAGCGGCGGGCCTCGGTGGCACCGCCGTCGAGCAGGCCGTGGATCACCAGGTTGACGGCCCGGAGGTTGGGGAACAGATGGCGGTCGATGGGGAGCCCGGCGGCCTCGGGGAGGAGGGCCCGCACCCGCTCGGTGGTCATGGTGGCAACCAGCCACGGCCAGGCTTCAGGATCGCTCACCCAGAGGCCCAGGTTGGCGTTGCCGCCCTTGTCGCCCGACCGGGCCTGGACGAGGCGCCCCAGCGGCCCGTCCACCGTTGGCCCAACATCGACCGTAGGCACAGCATCGACCGTGGCGGCAGGGTCGGGGGGCGCTTCGGCGGAGTCGCCGGTCGTGGGGGCCGGCAGGATCTGGCGCCGGCCGTCGGCGTGCACGACGGTGTGGGGCACGACGGCCTGGGGCACCAGAGTGGGCCAGTAGGCGCCGACGGGGCCGCCGTTGCCGGGCGGGCCCGTGTAGTAGATGCCCGGGTAGTTGGCCAACGCCAGCTCCACCAGCAGTGACGAGAAGGCGCGTCCGCATGTGGTCTCGTCGCCGTCCACGGAGACGTGGAGCAGGCACGACCCCAGCATCTGCTCGACCGGGTCGGCCGCCGCCTCCCCGATGCGGATGAAGCGGAGGTCGTCGAGGCCGGGCCGCCCCTCGAGCGCGGCGCGCACGGCCGACTCGAGCACGGCTGCCTTGGCATCGGCGTCCAGGCCGGTGAGGACCACCGTGACCCCGTTGCGCCATCCGCCGAGGGCGGTGACGGCGACCTTGGTCGTCGACGGGGGGATCGTGCCCCGGGCCCCGCTCATGCGGACGCGGTCGCGGCCCTCCTGATCGAGGGTGAGAGTATCGAGATGGGCGACCACGTCGGGGTTGAGGTAGGCGGGATCGCCGACCTCGTAGAGCAGTTGGGCGGTGACGGTGTCGACGGTGACGGCGCCACCGGTGTCCTCGTGCTTGGTGATGACGCAGGACCCGTCCGCGCCGACCTCGGCCAGCGGAAAGCCGGGGTGCGACAGGTCGTCCACGGATCGGAAGCCGGAGAAGTTGCCTCCCGTCGCCTGGGCACCGCACTCGATGACGTGGCCGGCGGCGACCGCTCCCGCCAGGGCGTCGTAGTCGGCGGGGGCCCAGCCCCACCACCAGGCCGCCGCCCCGGTCACCAGCGAGGCGTCGGCCACCCGGCCGGTGATCACGATGTCGGCGCCGGCGTCGAGGGCAGCCTTGATCCCGAACCCCCCGAGGTAGGCGTTGGCGGTCAGCGGGGGGCGACCCCACGAGGCGAACGGCGCGCCCGTGTCCAGATGGGCGAGGGCATGGCCCTCGGCGGCCAGCTGCGGTAGCTGGGCCAGCAGGTCGTCGCCCTCCACGTGGGCGACGCGGAGGTCGAGGCCCAGACCGGTGAGCACGGTCCTGACGACGACCGCCAGCCCGGCCGGGTTCAGCCCGCCGGCGTTGACGACGACCTTGACGCCCCGATCGGCGATCTCCCCCGCCACGGCCTCGAGCTGGCGGAGGAACGTCGTGGCGTATCCGCCGTCCGGCTGCCGCAGTCGGGTTCGAGCCAGGATGAGCATCGTCACCTCGGCCAGGTAGTCCCCGGTGACGACGTCGACCGGTCCCCCGGTCACCATCTCGGCCAGACCGGAGAGGCGATCGCCGTAGAACCCGGAGCAGTTGGCGATGCGGACCGGACGGTCGTGTCGGGGTGCCGGCGGGCTCATCCCGGTGAGTATGCCGGGGTGAAGGTCACCTACCGCAGCCGGGGCGGCCCCGACGGGCTCGGCGCGGCGCCCGTCGCCGGAGGGACCACCGTCCACACCGCGTGGGCGTGGGCGTGGGCGAAGGTGCGGCCGACGAGCACCCCGATCGGGAACGAGGCCACCATCCAGACGAGGCCCAGCACGATCAGCACGGGAGCACCCCTGATGCCATTGCTTGCATGCCCAAACCCCCGGTCGTGTCCGAAGCTGTCCGGCCACCAGGGTCCTGGGCGACGAACCTCGCGACGGCCACCGATGTCGCAGCCAACGCGCGGGTCTGGGGTGGACGCTACCCCCGCCGGGCCCGCGTGACAATCATCATGTCGTCCGAGTCCACCGTGGCGGGGAGCCATCGGTACCTGCTGCTTCCCTCCGCCTACCACTCCCTGGCCTGGTTCGACCAGGAGCTCGACACCCTGTTCGCCGCCCGCTGGGCGCTGGTCGCCACCACCGACGACTTCACGCGCGAGGGCGACTACGTGGCGGTCACCGTCGGTCGGTCCGCGCTGGTCGTCGTGTGCGGAGCCGACGGCCGGCTCCGGGCCTTCCACAACCTGAGCCGGCACCGGGGGATATCTGCACGGCTCCGCCCCTGGGATCGCCGTACACGCCGGCCTGCGCCAGGCTTCGTTGTTCCACGACTTCGCCCGCCAGGACGCCCGCAACCTGTGCTCGGGTTGGCCCAACCTGGGGACGCTGCAGCTGATGCCCGAAGCCCGGCGGGACCGGTTGGCCGACTTCTGGGCCAAGCGGGCTCGCCTTCGGGACCGCTACCTGACCCTGATCGAGGAGGCCGGGAAGGCGAGCAAGCTCGTCGACCTCCCCGGGACGGTCACCGACCTGGTGTTCGGCGCCGTCGAGGCGACGATGACCTGGTACAGCGGCGACCACGACGGTCGATCCCGACGGCATCGCCGAGGCGGTGGCGTCCGCCGCCGTGCGCGGCATCGTCTCCCGTCCCCCCGCTCCCGACCGCCTGCGCCGGATGGGGGACCGGCTGCTGGCCACCGCCCGTCGCTCAATAGGCTGACGTCCATGCCCGGCCCGGTCTCGGCCTGCTGAGATGGCACCGGGCGGGGCGCGGGTGGCGGTGGTCGGCTACGGGCTCGGCGGCTCGGCCTTCCACGCCCCCCTGGTCTCGGTGACCCCCGGGCTGTCGCTCGACGTGATCGTCACCGCCAACCCCGAACGGCAGGCGGCCGCTCGGGCGCGCTACCCGGACGTGTCGGTGCTGGCCACGGTCGAGGATCTCCTGGCCCGGGCGGGCGACCTCGATTTGGCGGTGGTGACCGTGCCCAACGCCGCTCACGTCGAGGTGGCGCTCGCCAACCTCGGGGCCGGGCTCCACGTCGTCGTCGACAAGCCGGTGGCACCCACGGCGGGTGAGGTGCTCGAGCTGGCCGGCTACGCCGAGGGCGTCGGGCGGCGGTTGATCCCTTATCACAACCGCCGTTGGGACGGGGACTTCCGGACCGTCCGGGCGCTCATCGGGCAGGGGGCGCTGGGGGAGGTGTGGAGGGTCGAGTCCCGGTTCGAGCGCTGGGCGCCCTCGCCCGGCCGGCCAGGCACGTGGAAGCAGGACCAGACGCTCCCGGCCGGGGGTGTCCTCTACGACCTCGGCGTCCACCTCATCGACCAGGCGTTGGCGCTCTTCGGCTCGCCGGCGTCGGTGTACGCCGAGGTCGCGGGCCGTCGGGGCGGGGTGGAGGACGACGCCTTCGTTGCCCTCGGGTACGAGTCGGGACCGACGGTCCACCTCTGGGCCAGCACCGGCGCCGCCCAGCTCGGGCCCCGTTTCCGCGTGCTGGGCAGTGAGCGGGCCTACGTGAAGCACGGGCTCGACGTCCAGGAAGCCGCCCTCCGTACCGGTCGTACGCCCGCCGGGGAGGGATGGGGGGAGGAGGAGCCGTCGGCCTGGGGCCGGCTGGGCACGGTGGACGGCGCTGAGCCGTTCCCCACCCTGCCCGGCGCATACCCGGATTTCTACGCCGCCGTGGCCGCCTGCCTCCTCGAGGGCGGCGAGCCACCGGTGGCCGCCGCCGACGCCGCCCTGGGGATCGAGATCGTCGAGGCCGCCCACCGATCGGCCAGGGAAGGGGTGGTCGTCGCCATCGGCTGAGGCGGCGGAGGCCCCGTCCTTCGGCCGCGTAGGTGGTCCACCGATTCCGCTACCATCGATGCCGCAGACGTGCCGTTGCCCGAGTCACATCTACACGCCATTCAATCGAAATCTCGCTGCTGCCGGCGCCCTCCCAGGGACAAAGATGGCAGGAGCCCTCATCCTGCGCTCGTAGCTCAATGGATAGAGCATCTGACTACGGATCAGAAGGTTGGGCGTTCGAGTCGCCCCGAGCGCGCTACACGCTGACCACCAGGTTCAGCCCCAACTAGGCCCCTCACCTGCGGTGTTGCGACGCCAGCTCCCTCCTTTCGTCGTGTTCAGGCGTGTCCAAGTGTGTCCAGGAGTGTCGCACAGCGCGGGGGAAAATGGGGGGAAACGGCGTCTGTGAGGCACCGCCGTGGGGGAAAACTGGGGGACAATGAGCCGGTCCGACTGGGGCTGGGCCCGCTACGGCTGATACGGCGGAGCTTCGCCCCAGCCCATCGTGGGACGGGTGCTTGCTCGACAGGCTGCGCGTCGCTTTGTGAGTTGCCGAACGCCAATCGCGTCCCCCACTCGAGATAGGCGACCAGGGCGGAGCGGAACTCGGGGTCGCTCGGCATCTTGGCGTCGTCGGCGGCGAGGCTCATGAGGGACGCGAACCGGAACCGCTGCTCCTCGGTGATGCCCAACCGAAGGTGTTTGTTGAGCATCCGCACGTAGCCGCCGAGCCGCTCGGTGTACTCCGCTGGGCCGCCGAAGACTTCGGTCCACCAGATGGCCACGTTGCGACGATGCTCTTCGTGCACGCCTCCGGGGAAGAACGACGACAGCAAGTCATCCTGTTCGACCCGGTCGTAGAAAGCGTTGATCATCCGATCGAATGCGGCCCGTCCCCCGGCCCATTCGTAGAGCGTCGGATCATCACCCACGGACGCAACGTACCCGCGGGCGAGCAACACCGTGGATGTGCGACCCAACCAGTGAACGCGGTCATGAACACGCCTAGCGACACGAGCGCGAGCGTCCGCGGCTGCTTCGCACCGGCGTCCGTTCGGGTCAGCTCAATGTTGGGTTGTCGGTCATGTCATGACTTCTGCTGGCGGCGTTGCACGCCTGTCGATGACGTGGCGAACCGGTCGACGGGTTAGACGCCCGCAGGCTGGGCGCCCCGGTGCCGGCAGGTCAGCCGGGCAGGGTGCGGGGGAGGCCGAAGCTCGGGAGGACATCGTTGTCAAACCGGGTGATGGCGCAGATCTGCTCACCGGTAAGGGTGAAGACGAGGAGTCCCATGGCGTGGCTTGGTCCGCCGCCCGGGTTGCGGAGGTAGGCGCCGAACGCGAGTTGACCGTTGGCCCGGGTCGGCACCAGCTGGTAGGTGCGACCCTGGCGGAAGGTGACCGTGTGGTGGAACCGGGCGGCGAGGTCGCGTCCTTGGTATTCGAGGGGGACGGGCGGCATGGCGACCCACACATCATCGGTGAGGAGGGCGACGAGACCGTCGACGTCGCCGGTCTCGCAGGCCCGTGTGAGTCGGGCGACGAGGTCGGCTTCGGCGGGTGAGTTCGGCGGTGGCGGTGGTGGGCGCTGGCTGGCGGGGTCGAGTTGGCGGCCGAGGGTGGCACGGGCTCGTTTGAGGGCACTGGTGACCGATTCGACGGTGGTGTCGAGCACGTCGGCCACCTCGCTGGCGTGGAAGCCGAGAACGTCGCGCAGGATGAGCACGGCACGCTGGCGGGGAGGCAGGAGCTGCAGGGGGGGTCACGAAGGCGAGTGAGATCGCTTCGCTGGTCTCGTAGCGTGCCTCCGGACCAGGCGGGAGCTCGGGCAGGCCTTCGAGCAGGACGTCAGGGCACGGCTCGAGCCAAACGACCTCGCCGAGGCGTGTCGGCTCCAGCGCTCCACATCGCGAACAGACCAGTCCATGCGCGGGCGGCGGCTAGCGGACCGCAGCGCGTTCAGGCACCGGTGCGTCGCCACCCGATACAGCCATGTGCGCAGCGACGCGCGCTCCTCGAAGCCGCCGAGACCCTGCCAGGCGGCGAGCAGCGTCTCTTGGAGTGCGTCCTCGGCGTCGTGGATGGAGCCGAGGACCCGGTAGCGGTGGACCTGCAGCTCGCGGCGGTGAGGGTCGGTCAGCTGACGAAAGGCGTCCCCGTCCCCCGCCCGGGCCCTGGCCAGCAGTTCGGCGCTCACGCAGCCACCATCCCATCTTGTCGTCCCTCCCGGGTCGTCTTCCGGTATCGACACCAGCCGGGCAGAGAACTGGGCGGTCCGGGACCGCCCAGTTCGATCACACCACGGTGTCTGCACCTTTGACGACCCCAAGACGGGGCACGTCGTACCCGAAACGGAGATGTGGGCATGAGCGCACACAAGGTTGGATCGCGCGAGGAGCATCTCGAGGCCCGTCTGGAGTTGCTCGCGGCGGAGAAGGAGTTCACCCGCCGAGGCGACGACGGCGAAAAGAGGCTCTCCGACACCGACGCTGACGAGTCGGCGGGGATCCTCCGGCCCGTTCGACAGATGTACATCACCGAGGCGCTCTTCGTGTACACTTTGGTTTGTGGATGTTGCGATCAGTGATTTGCGGGCGCACATGAGCGACTGGCTGGAGCGGGTACGCGCGGGCCAGGAAGTCGTGGTCACCGACCGCGGTGTCCCGGTAGCTCGACTGCTGGGTATGAGCGCGACTGCGACCCTCGACCGGTTGCAGGACGAAGGCGTGATTGCTCGACCCGAGCGGGTACAGCGACCCACAGCATCCGGACGCCCGCGACCCCGCTCGCGCGGGTCGGTAGCCGACCTCGTCAGCGAGCAGCGACGCTGAAGCGTGGCGCTCGTGTATTTCGACTCGAGCGCCTTCGTGAAGCTCGTGGTCGAGGAGGCCGGCAGCGATCTGGCTGCTGAGCTGTGGGACGGCTGCGACGCCGCCATCTCGAGCAGGCTCGCCTATCCCGAAGTACGCGCCGCTCTCGGTGCGGCCGCCCGCAACCACGTCCTCGACGACGGTGGGCTTGAGACCGCCGAGCGGGCATGGGAAGAGTTCTGGGCCGCGACGCGTCGAGTGGAGCTCACCTCGGCCGTGGAGCGGGAGGCGGGGGAGTTGGCCCGCCGTCACGCCCTCCGCGGCGCCGATGCCGTGCATCTCGCGAGCGCCCTCGCCGTCGGGGACGCCGATCTGGTCGTCGCCGTCTGGGACCAGCGTCTTCACGCCGGGGCCCTTGCGGCCCGCCTCCGCGTCGCACCACGGCGACCCGATGGGTAGCTCCGCGCGAACGCGAGCCCCGGAATGGCGAGCCGAGTGTGTGATCGACCCCGCCCACTCCCTCGACTCCACCACCCTCTGGCGCCACCACCACCATGGACCACACGGACTTGCCACGTCCGCAAAGCGGACGCGGCGGAAACCACAACGGCGCGCGGTCAACGGAGTCAACGTGAGCGCCGACGACCCGCGGCGGCTCCTGCGAGAGGCCCTCGACGCCGTGCCGGCGCCGCCGCTGCAGCGGACCGACCCGGCCGCCGTCCACGCGTGGGTCGAGGCCGTCCGGGCGGGCGTCGGTGACCGGCGGGAGCTGCGCCGGGCTGCCCGGGCCATCGAGCAAGCGATCTGGGAGGAGTACCTGACGGCCGAGCAGGTCCGGCGGGAGCAAGAACGTGAGGCACGCCACCACATGGCGATGGAGGCGCGGGCGGACGGCTCGTACTGGGCAGCCGCCGAGGCCCGCCGCACCGCTCAGCGCCCGACCCATGTCGACGTCGATTCGGAGGCATGGAAGGCCGTCCGCCAGCTTGCCGTCCATCGGGGGATCGCTGTCGGCCGCCTGGTCGGCGAGGTCGTTGTCCGAGAGGCGCAGCGCCTCGGCGGCGGCGGTGCCCCACTCAGCGAGCTGTCCGGCCGACGAGGACCATCCGGTGCCGGACGGCGGGCTCAGCGATTCGCGCGGCTCGAGGTCAACCTCGGGCCTTGGACGACGGTTCGAGTGGGAGCCATCGCTGCCAACATCACTCTGGCCCGGTACGTCGGCCTCCTCGTCGAGTCCTCCAGCGATGCGTCACGGACCGCCTGAAGGCGGGCGATGCCCGGTCAGTCGGTTAGCGAAGAAGTGCTGCCGGTCAGGGACGGTCCAGTTCGGCACGCGATGGCGGTGGAGGTGACGTGAGGGATCGCGTCGTCGGACGGTTTCGGCACTCTGGAGGCGGATACGCCCTCGACGCCACCGGAAGCCAATCGGCAAGTGCGCTCGGGCAGTCACACGAGCGGGTCGTCGTCCGTGCCACTGCTGTGTCGAATTCTTGCCGCTCGCAGAGCATCGACTACCCGGCGGACCGCGCCGTCGCCGCCGTCGCAGATCAGCGAGTATCCGTTGAGCCAGGTATTACAAACGCGAGAGCCGTCGGCGAGGTCGACGCACACAACGTCGAGCGTCCCGTTCCGAAAGGCGACCGGGGCGAGAGAGAAGCCAGCCACCTCCTCCCACGCGTAGTAGCGAGAGCGCACCTGGGTCGTTCTGATCCCGCTCGGCCCGACGAACACGCCTGAGCGCAGCAGCGGGAAGAACGGGATCGGCAGGTAGGCAAGCACGGCGACGGTTATGCCGAGCCGCGCCAGCGGAGGGAGGCTCGACGAGCGAGCGACCCCGAGAAGGCTCCACAGCCCGATCGCCACCCAGGCGAGACGAAACACCCACAGGTACACCCGGCCCGATCCAGCCCGGTAGGGGCGGCTCCACGGCCCGGGCAGCCTCCCGTGCGATGCGGGCGAATGCCGCCCAAACGCGCGAGTCGCCTGGAGGTGTTGGTCAGCGGTCGGAGCCGTTCGCTCCTGCCCTCGTAGAGCGACGCCGACAGAGAGGATGCCGCTGGCGATGGTCACCAGCATGAAAGCTCCGAATGCCTCGTCCAACTTCGTCTGGCAGGCCTTCCCTGCCGACCGGCCATACAGGCGGGGGTATTGCCTCCCGTTGAAGGGGGCGGGTGCCTCGGTACCGCAGCTATAGCGATGCCCGTCTCGATCAACGCTCAACGGAATCGCAAGAGTGCCGACCATGGCGGCGAGCCCCAAGACCGAAACGACCCTGCTGGCACGCGTCGGATGGATAGGGATGAACAAGCTCGGCCGTTCTGGTTGGTCGCGGAGTCAGAATGGTGACGTGAGAGACACGGCACAGACAACCTGGCGTTTCGCAAGTTCGCTCCGAGCCGCATGCTGGATTATCACAGTCGTCGCGGCCAGCGGGGCCATCGCGGCCGTGTCGGGCAGTCTCTTCGGAGGACAACCGGCGAGGCTCGTGTTCGGGCTGGCGTTGGTGGCGGTGTTGGCCGGTCTAGTCGCCGCCGGCGTGTACCGGGCTGGCGTCCGGCCGTTCGTTGCCGCAGACGACACCTGCCTGACGGTTCGCAACCCTTTGTCGGAACATCACATCCCGTGGGCCGACGTTGCCCGAGTTGCGTCCGAGCGCTTCGGGCTTTCGATCTACCGGGTCAACGACACTCCGATCCGCGTCTGGATCGTCCAGGACGCGGCCCATGGCCCTCGCGCTGCTCCGACACGAGCCGACCGCCTCGCGAGCGTGTTAGCGGACATCCTGTCCGCTCGACCGAGTGCCGAAGACACGGTGAGCTGAAACAGCACATCGACCTCCGGCGACCCGCCAGAGTCGCATCCGAGCGCGTAGGGCTCCGCGAGACGACCACTCGGTATCGCTGGATCCAGCTCGTCTGCCGAGACGTACGCGGAACCGCGGACTTGGTCTCAGTCTCAACCAGCCGCTCGTGCAGGGCGATCGACCCGAATGCCTGACCGATCAGACCGACTCGACCCGCAACTTGACGCGAGCCGCCTGAGCCACCTTCTCGATGTGATCCTTGTTCGACGTCACAACGCCATCATGTCGACGCACTGCACCTTCGACGACAGTGACGTCGACGATGTCATCGTGATCGGCACGGCCAGCGAGCACGCCTACGGCCTTCGCTTGGTCCTCGGTCATGTGCTCGACCTCGCACATCGCCAGCAGCCGGGCCACGTTCGCTTGGCGCGACCCGCCCCTCCATCCCTCGGCGAGCACAGGCGCTGGAACGGTGGGCGAGACCTCCTCGGCCAGGAACGCTGCGTGCAGCGCCCACATCCGCCGATCATTTCGCTCAGCGGCGATCAGCGCGCCGGTGTCGTAGGTGACGCCCACCTACGCCGACTTCTTCGCCGACCGTTGGGTGGAGGGCCGCCCAAGCAACGCCCGAGCCCGCGCTAGCCCGCCGGCCAGCTCGTCCGGGGTCAGTGGTCCGTTCTCGCGCTCCCAGTCCGCGATCCCTCGCCGACCGGCATCGAGTCGCAGGCGGTGGGCAGCGGTATCCGCGAGCCATCCGCTGACCGTTGTGCCCTCCGCCGCCGCCGCTTGCTCGATCGCATCCGCGAGCGGGGCCGGCAGGGAGATAGATCGCTTCTGTCGTTGGGCCATGTTCTCCAAGGTAGTACAAGAGGTAGGACAGCTCGCCCTGGGTTTGCTAACCGCTTGCTAACCAACCAGCGCATACGCCGACCTACACGAGCACACGACGTCGTAGAATCTGCCGGTCAACGCCTTGTGAGACCACGCCACGGACAGCCTGGACGGTCCAGGACGGCCTACGGATCAGAAGGTTGGGCGTTCGAGTCGCCCGAGCGCGCCAGATAAGTCCAGGTCAGGCGACCGGCGGCGGGACCCCCTCGGCGCTCGCCGCGAGGTCCGGGTCCCAGCCGCAGATCAAACAGGCGTGTCGGATCGCCGAAAGGCCAAAGTCGAGCGCCGCGAGATGTGGGTCCGCCTCCAGGCGAGCGTCGTCCCAATTGAGGATGTACTCACCCAGCTCCGCATTCCAGTGCGCCGGCGGCGGTGAAAGCGTCGCCTGCTCGAACCCCACCGGGGGAGGGAAGGCGTAGGCGAAGAAAGCGGCGTGCGGATAGCGGGCATCGCCTGGCCACCACCCGACTTCGATCTGCTGGGCATTGCCCGAGTTGCGCCCGATGAAGTCGTTCGACAGCGGGGCGACAGCCTCGCCCGAGAACAGGCTCACCGCCAGGTCGAAGGAGCCCCACCAGGCGTTCACCGGCGACGAGCGCCCCCTGTAGGGAGCGCGGAGTGCCGCCAGCACCAGCGCCGCCCGCGTCGCCGCCGCGAAGTAGGCGGCCACCTGGGTCGGGTCGTAGGTGGCATGCGCGAAGTCCTCGTCGAGGGGCGTCGTCCACGGGGTCTCTTGCGGCGCGGGGTTGATCTGGACCGGTCCGACGAGCTCGCTGACGGCGGCCAGCAGCTCGGCGGTCACGTCGGCGACTGGCCGGTTGGGGGTCAGCGGGATACGCCGCGCCCGACCATCCGTGTGCTCCGCTACCGCGTCGTTGCTGTGCAGGTCCAGGGCGACGACCAGCGCGCCTGAGCCGTCGGGCGCCGGCAGCGGCAGGGTCTCCCACCCGCGTCCGCTGAGGCGGAGAGCGGCGTGCTGGAGCTGCGGCTCGGGCGGGGCCAGTGCCACTGCGAGCTTGCCGAGGACCTGGGTGTGCGAGTGCAGGGTGTCGCAAGTGGCACTCCACCCTTCGTAGGGAAGCTCCGGCCAACCCGACGGCACCCGAGCCACCCTACCGATGAGGATGTCCGCGCGCTGGGCGAAGATGAGCGAGAGAGGGCTCGGTGCTATTTGCTGTTGGTGATGAGCCGCTCGCGGTCGAACAATGCCGAGGTGACGCGCCAGCCGAGGCGGTCGAGCCCGAGGAGAACCGCCGCCAGCCCGATCGTGACGCCGAGGGTCGGGGAGATGACCTTGTAGGCAGTCAGTGACGTCACCGCGATCGCCGGCAGGCTGGCGAGGGCGCCGAGTTGCTGAGCGGTTCGGACGTCGTTGGTCTTGGTGGAGACGCCAATGC
>Ga0102924_1004538_pt1 | contig 13929 bp, 14 predicted proteins | sample PaiPotPPM11metaG_FD_80116 | JGI IMG/M metagenome (GOLD analysis project Ga0102924, IMG submission 80116) | Iron sulfur acid spring bacterial and archeal communities from Banff, Canada, to study Microbial Dark Matter (Phase II) - Paint Pots PPM... ... | reverse complement strand
CTGGCGAGTATGGCGGCATTCATGCCGGATGGGGCCGTCGGATTGGCCAGCGCAGCAGCGTGCGCCGGCGCCACGCCGGGCTGCCCGATGGATCCGCCGGTCACGACCAGCGCAAGCCCGATGCCGCCGGCTGCGACGAGGCGCGAGAGCGACGACGAGCTGATGAGAGCCATTTCGACCTCCAGGACGGGTTTTCCCCGTTCCTCAGAGTTGGACGCCCGGGTCGGCGAAAAGTTCCCAATCTCGAAGCCGGCTACGCGGCGCCTTCCGCGACCTTCTCAGTGACCTTGTACTCGAGATACATCCCCAGCATCAAGCGGCTCTGCGCCTCGAGCGCCGGCAGCACGCTGAAGAGCAGCCCTACCGGCGGGTAACTCGCCAGCTGGAGGTAGGCCCAGACCTTTCTCGGATAGCTCCAGCTTCCAGGCATCGGCGGGTTGATCCGACGTTCCACCAGGATCAGTGCCGCCACGTTGAGGAAAGCGATGTTGATCAGGACGAAGGCGATCGCCGCCAGGCCTTCGGCATGGTCGGCGAGGTTCCAGTCCACCTGCAGCAGCCGTGGCAGGGCGGCGCCAAAGAGGAGCAGCACCGGCATGGTGGTCCAGGTCAGGTGGTTGAAGACCATGTAGCCGTAACGGCGCGCCCGCAACCAGAGCGAGATCTCGGGATGGTCCAGCAGCCGCAGCGTCACGTAGGGAATGTCGCTGACGCCCCAGGCCCACCGCTTGATCTGGTTGTACTGGTTGGCATGGGTCTTGGCCCGTTCCCAGGGCCAGAAGCCCTGGTCCGATGCTTCCGGGGCATCACCGAAGATGGGCAGGAAGACGGGCATCATCTTGAGCCGGCCCTGGGTGTGGAAGAACGACTTCCAGTAGAAACGTGAGTCTTCGGGGATGACGTCGTCGTCCCAGTAGCCAACCTTCGCGACCAGGTCGAGTGACATCGAGTAGCTGCTGAAGGCGAGCATCCGGTCGGGGCGGGACTCCAGGAACATCTGCCACTGGGTGCATGCGCTCGCCATCACCCGGACGACCGTCGGCACTCGCCATAAGTTGTTGTGAAACATAGGGATCGGCTGGAAGATGCACTCCAGTCGGTTCTCTTCCAGCAGGTAGTGATAGGTCACGTAAGAGAAGTACTGGCGGTGGACGCGGAAGTCGGAGTCGAGGTCGGTGAGGATGACGTTCTTTGGGTCGAGCTTAAGGGCATCCAGTTCTCGTTTGAGCGCGGGCCCACCGTAGGCCATGGCGGCCGACTTGCCGACCACGATGCCGGGAAGCAAGGGATCTTTGATATGGAAGAAGGCTCGCAGCTTCGGTCCGAACTCTTCCTGCAGCTTTCGGACGTTCTCCCAACCGGCCCGGTCCGTCTCGCGGGTGATGATGCCGACGACCTTGTTGGCGGCCGGGTAGTCCGCCTCGGCGATCGCCTTGACCGTCTCGCGGAGGATCGGGTAGGGCTCGGTGTAGGTCGGTATCAGCAAGGCATGAACGATCTCGTCGGCCCGGGGGCGGGATGAGTCTTCCGGCAACGCCTGGCACTTCGCCCACCAGTCCTCTTTGATCGCGGCCCTCATCCGCAGGTACGTGCGCCGGATAAAAACGACGACCATCGCCGTCCGGATCACCCAGTAAGTCTCGAGCGCGAAGATGGCATAGGCGACGTACTGGGCAAAGATCAGCGAGGCGAATACGGGCGCCAGGATGATGCCCCAGGTGAGCGCCCCGGGCGCCACCTCGAGGATGCGCTGCGCGCGCCGCTGCCCCGGCGTCAGTGTCGCTGCTCTTGCCACCCGTTCCTCAAAAAAGCCATTAGATTCTAGTCGCCGCTTTCAGGCGGCTCAACCTCGTCCGGGGCACCCTCCGGGGGAGCAGTTGGCGTTTCGTGCCTTTGGCGGTATACTGGGGCGGGTCCAACAGGCCTCAGCAGTTGCGCCTGTCCGACGTGCCGCCGAGGGGTGATAGCCGTCGGCCCACCTGTGAAAGCCAGGCCCAATCTATGCGCCACAAGGAGCGCCATTGACCTTACGGTTGCCGCCTGTAGTTGCGGGGTCGCCGTTTGCCCACCGCGCGCCGGACGTGACCGCCGTGCAGCTCAACGTCTGCGCCGCAACCGGTAGCCAGGCGGAAACGCTGCTGGCGCACCTGGAGCAGGATGCCCTGATCCAGCTGCTCAAGGGCGCGACCGAGGGTGACGGCTACGTCGACATCCGCCACTCGCCGGTGAAATACACGCTGAACCTGCAGAAACGCAGCGAGACCAGCATCGAACGTTTCGGCCTGGTCGGCCAGCTCTACGGCCTCGCCGGACGCGACCTGGCTTTCGTCGTGGAACGCGTCCAACCCGATCCCGACCCGACCAAGGATGCCGGCGACGTGCTCACGATCGAGGTCTCCGACGTGGCGAGCGCCTCCGCGCCCTACCTGCCGGAGGACGATTGGGTGCGGCGGCAGCTCACCGCGCTGGATGAGGCCACCCAGCTCCCGCTGGTCCTGGCTGGGCAGGCATTTGCCAACCACGAGCGCCAGTGGCTCGCCTGGCAGGCGGAGCAGGATGCCCGCCCCTACGAAGTTGAATCCGAGGGCTTCGTCTGTAGCAAATGCGACAGCCTGCAGGTCAACGGCGCCAAGTGCACCGTCTGCGGATCGACCAACGGCGACCGCGCAGCCGGCGCGCTCATCGTGCTGGCACGCCGCGGCAGCTTCAAAGAAGGCGACCGCGTCATCATCAAAGCCGGCCATGGGTCGGAGCGTGAGGGAACCCTGCTGCACGCCGAGGGCGGAGGCCGGCGCTGGCTGGTAAAGCTGCGGGAAGAGGGCATCCTCGGACCGGGCACGATGCGGCCCCAACCGATCACCGCCGTGGTCGAGGTTCAGCAGCGAACCCTGAATGGATTCCCTGCGGGTGATATCAGCCTCCGGCGCGTCGCCGCCCTGCTGATCGCCCCCGACGAGGTGCTGCCCCCGGGCAACTCCGAGCTGGCACCGTTCGACGAGCGGCTCAATCCCAGCCAGCGGCGGGCGGTGGCCAGCGCCGTCAACCTCTTCCCCGGAAGCATGCAATTGGTGCAGGGCCCGCCCGGTACCGGCAAGACGACGTCCATCGTCGAGACGGTGCGCCAGTTGGTGGCCCGCGACCCCAACGTCAGGATCCTGATGAGCTCGCACGCAAACACCGCGGTCGATAACGCCCAGGAGCGACTCCAGGGACTCGATTCGCTTCGGATGGTGAGGATCGCGGAACCAGAGAAGGTTGACCCGAAGTTCCGAGCCAGCATCGTCGAGGCGGACGACCCGCGGGTGCGGACTGCGCACGTGGTCTTCGGCACCGTCAACCGGATCGCGCTTGCCTGCAAGGAAGCCGAGATGTTCGACTGGCTGATCCTCGACGAGGCCAACAAGGTACGTTTCACCGAGACGCTGCCGTTGCTTCGGCTGGCGCCGCGCTGGTTGCTGGTGGGTGATCACCGCCAGCTGCCGCCTGTCCTGGACGAGAGCGCCGCGGCGTTCCCGGTCGAGGGCGAAGAGGCGAGGACGCTGGTCCGGGATGCCAGCTTCTTCGAGCTGAGCTGGGCCGTTGTCCCGGAAACGAACGTAGTGATGCTCGACGAGCAGTACCGAATGGCGGCGCCGATCGGCAGCTACGTGTCGGTCGCGTCCTACGACGGCAGGCTGCGCAACTCACCCGAGATGGCCGCGCTGCGTTCCCCTCTCCCCTGGCCCTTCAACCGGAACCTGACCTGGCTCACGATTCGAGGCCGGGAGAAGAAGGGCGGGTCGGGCAGCATCTCGAACCGAGCCGAGATCGAGGCGGTCGGTCGTGTCGTCCGCCACCTCCAGCGGCTTGGCCTGGATCAGCTGCGCGTCGCCGTGATCGCGATGTACCAGGACCAGGTGACCCAGCTGCGTCGCGAGCTCCGCATGGTTGCGCTGCCCGGACTGGCGGTTGACACGGTGGACGCCTTCGAGGGCGAGGAGGCGGACGTCGTCATCCTGAGCCTGGTGCGAAGCAACGAGGCGGAGAGGATCGGATTCTTGAAAAAGGCGCAGCGGCTAAACGTCGCGATCTCGCGCGCCAAGCAGTTGCTGGTCGTGGTAGGCGACATCGAAACCATGACAGGGCGTGAAGGCAACGATCTATACCGGCCGTTACTGGAGCACGTTGAGCGGGAGGGCCGGGTGGCCGGCATTGGAGCTCTGCACGCCATGGATGCCGCGGTCGGTGGCAGGCGGACGGCGGGCCGGCGACAACCACCGCGACCAGGCACGCCCGGCAGGCCGTCCCGGCGGCGACGTCGGGGTGGGTTCGGGGTGCGGCCGCCCAGCACGCCCGGCGCGACCCCGCCGGCCGGCGTCAGCGCCGAGGGCGATCCGCCGGCTGCACCCGAAACTCCGCCGACACCCGGGCGCAAATACCGCCGGAGACGGGGCCGGCGCCGTGGAGGCTTTACCGGCAGCGGAGCGCCGGCAGCGAACGGCGTCACGGAGAGCGCTGGAGATCCGCCGGTCAGCGAACCGAATGGACAGTCAGCCTCGCCTGTGACCGAGCGGCGTGAGCCCGCCATCCAGGCGGCCGAGCGCCCGGCCTGAGCCCGTCCCGCGCGCAGTCCTGTATAGATCTCGTCGACTGGCGCCGGCGGGTCGGTGATCTCTACCGCTTGCGGGGCGAGGCCGCCCTCGATCGATTTCGGGCCCAGCGCGATGACTTATTTCGCCGGCATCCTGAGTCACCGATCCCACCCGATGACCGGGCGAGCTTCGCTGGACTGGCCTACTTCCAATCCGACCCGAGTTACCGGGTCACCACCGAGATTGAACCGATCGGCGAAGGCGAGTTGGTCGAGATCGACACCGGTGGCGAAGATGGAGTCATCCGGTACCGGCGCGCCGGCCTCCTGAATTTTGAGCTCCATGGAGCCCGGTGCCGCCTTACCCTGTTCAGCCTGGTCGGTTACGGTGGTGGGCTCTTCCTGCCCTTTCGCGATCTCACCTCCGGCCGCGAAACCTACGGTGGCGGGCGCTACCTGTTTGACACGGTGAAAAACACCGACGGGCTGGCGCTGATCGTCAACGCAGGGTCGCCGGAGATCACGATCGACTTCAACTACGCCTATAACCCGTCGTGCGCCTACGATGCGCGCTGGGCCTGCCCGCTGGCGCCACGCGAGAACTGGTTGACTGTGGCGGTGGATGCCGGTGAGAAGGTGTACTCGACGCATGGGTAGGACGGTCCTGATCACGGGCGCCTCCAGCGGTATAGGTTATGAGCTGGCTCTCCTATTTGCCCGTGATGGTTTCGACTGTGTGGTGACCGCGCGTCGGGTCGACCGGTTGGAACAGCTCGCCCAGCGATTGCGCCAGGAACGCCGGGTGCGGGTTCTTGTCATCGCGGCGGACCTGGCGGATCGCGAAAGTCCGGATCGCATCTTCACCGCCGTGAAGGACGCCGGGATCCGGATCGATGTGCTGGTCAATCACGCCGGCTTTCCAACTTTCGGGCATTTTGTCGAGCTCGACAATCGAACCCAGCTCGATGAGCTGCAGGTCAACGTCGTCGCGCTCACCCACCTGACCAGGCTGTTCCTTCCAGGAATGGTCGAGCGTCGGGACGGCCGGATCCTCAACCTGGCGTCGACCGCTGCCTTCGAGCCGGGACCGTTGATGGCCGTCTACTACGCCACCAAGGCTTACGTCCTCTCTTTCTCGCAGGCGATCGGGAACGAACTGACCGGAACCGGTGTCAGCGTCACCACGCTGTGTCCCGGTATCACCCGGACCGGCTTCCAGGCCGCGGGAGCGATGGAAGACTCTCGCCTGGTACAGGGCAGGATGGCGGATGCGGCCTCGGTGGCGCTGGCCGGCTATCGCGGCGTGATGGGGCGCAAAAGCGTGGTGATCCCCGGGTTCGCCAACAAACTGGTGCCCCTGGCGGTCAGACTGGCACCGAGATCGGTTGTGACCCGGATGGTGCGACGCGCCCAGGAGCGAGTTCAGTGACTTCGCGTTGAGGGTGGAATGCCCTCGGCAGGACTCGAACCTGCGACGCCTTCCTTAGGACGGAAGCGCTCTGGTCCCCTGAGCTACGAGGGCGCCGGGGCGAACTACTGGAGAGGGTATCATTGGCAATTGCCGATCGGGGCGTAGCTCAGCCAGGTTAGAGTGCTCGGTTCGGGACCGAGAGGTCGGAAGTTCAAATCTTCTCGCCCCGATTTCGTCAGGCGAAGGCCAGGATGGCGATGCCGAGGACGATGGCGAATGCCCCACCCAGTCGCATCAAAGCGCCCTCGCGCTCGCGGAGCCGCCAGATACCCCAGGCCGTGACCAGCACGATCGCCGACTCGCGCACCGGGGCGACGACGACGAGGGGGGCAATGCTGAGAGCCACCAGCACCATGAAGTAAGCGCCGATCATCAGCGTCCCGACCAGCGCAGCCTGTCTCGGACCCGGGCCAGCGCCCCGGGCCGAGAGGTGAAGCAGGGCAGCAAGCGCGTTGCCCAGGAGCGCGGCAAAAAACCAGAGCACCCAGCCGTAGAGCCAGGGAGCGGCTATCCGTACGCCGACCCGGTCGAGCGACGTGTAGACGGCAATCGCCACCCCGGTAGCGAGCGCGGGGATAAGGACCCCGGGGGCTGCGGAGGGGCGCCGGACCGACCAGATCCCTCCAAGCACCAGGAAGAGGCCCAGGAACGCAAGAGGCTGAAGGCGCTCACCCAGCACCACCACGCCCACCAGTACCGCCAGCAGCGGAGCGGTGCCTCGCGCCAGCGGGTAAACGACGGAAAGGTCGCCCCGGCGGTACGCCTCCGAAAGAAAGACGAAGTAGACCACCTCGACGACGGCTGAGATCGCGGCCAGCGCCCAGGCGGAGGTGGGAAGGTTGGGGCGGCCGTGGAGGGACCAGGCAACGGCGACGAGGGGGGCCGAGAGGGCTGTCCCCCAGGCGAGCGCTCGGGCAGACAGCAGCAGCGGGTTGCCCGAGTCCTTCAGGAGGGCGTTCCAGGCCGCATGGCAGACGGCCGCCAGCAATACGAGGGGAAGCACGGCGACGGGCATCCCCGGAGTCTAGATCGCTACCTAAGTCCAGAAAAGGTGACCGAGCAAGAGGCCGATCACGACCGCAACCACGTAGCTGACGCCGGGATATGCGCGAACCGCGGCTCTAACCCGGTTGGTGATTGGATCGCGGCCCTGGCCGACGGCGATCGTTTCACTGACCATCATCAGGAAGACGGTCCCGGCGAGGATGGTCGCCAGGAGGGAGAGCACCGCTCCCGGACTAAGGTGCAGCTGCATCATCCTTCCGGCCGAACCGGCGGGGCTGAGGGGCAAGGACACCGCGTGCCGGGCCCCAGAGAAAGTGCCCTACGGCGATGCCGACCAGGATGGCGATGGCGAAGGCCCACCCCGGGAATGCGTGAACCGCTTCACGAACGTAGAGCGTTATCGGCTTCTCGCCGGTGAAAAGCGCCCAGGTCTCGAAGGCCAGCAGCAAAAAGATCGCGCCGGTCAGCGCGGTGATCATCAGGGAGAGGAAATTGTCCCGATTGATCCTCATCTCGCAGTTGCGCCCGCGCCTTCCAGCTCGGCCGGAACGTTGCGGATCGCCTTGAGAAAGGAGGCCGGCGTGAGCACCCCAACCGGCCGATCGCCGTCGAGTACCGCGACCCAGGTCGCCTGGTGGATCAACATCTGCGAGAAGGCGTCGTAGAGCGTGCGGTCCGCTGTGACGCTGGCTTCCATCCGGGTGGCACGATCTCGAACGCGGCCGTCCCCGCTGGTGGCCTGGCGATCGAGCTCACCGTATAGCCGCCCGTCGCCATCGACGACCAGGGCACGCGGCGCCCCGTTGGCGAAGACGCGGGCGGCTTCAGAGAGCGGATCGTCGAGGTGAAGCACGGGTGGCTTCTCCAGCGTAGCCGGGTCAATCGGCGTCACCGACAGGCGTTTCAGGCCGCGATCGGGGCCAAGCAGGTCGATCACCAGGTCGGATGCCGGTTTGGCGAGTATCGCGGCCGGCGTCTCGTACTGCTCCAATCGTCCCTGGTTCATGATCGCGATCCGGTCGCCCAGCTTGATCGCCTCGTCGATGTCATGGGTGACGAAGATCACCGTCTTGCGCACCTCGCGTTGAATCCGAAGGAACTCATTCTGCAAACGCTCGCGCGCGATCCGATCGATGGCACCAAACGGCTCGTCCATGAGGAGCACAGGCGGGTCCGCCCCGAGGGCGCGAGCCACCCCTACCCGCTGTCGCTGTCCACCGGAGAGTTGGTGCGGGTACCTGTGCCGGTACTGGGCAGGGTCGAGCCCGACCAGCGCCAGCAGCTCATCGACGCGCTTCTTGATTCGTGCTTTGTCCCAGCCGAGAAGGCGGGGGACGGTGGCCACGTTGTCAGCGATCGACAGATGCGGAAAGAGCCCGACATTCTGGATCACGTAGCCCATTCGCAGTCGCAACTGAACAGGGTCCATGTGGGTGACATCCTGGTCGTCGTGGAAGATCCGGCCTTCGCTCGGCTCGATCAGCCGGTTGATCATCTTGAGCGTGGTCGTCTTGCCGCAACCGGAGGGCCCGACCAGCATGGTGAGCGTGCCGGTGGCGAAGTCGACCGTGAGTTCACGCACCGCGAACTGGCCTCCCGCGAATTGCTTGGACACGGAGTCAAGGCGAATCATTAGAAACCCCTACTCTAAATTGCAGCGGGCGGGATCGGCTGCTAGCATCCTCGCATGTTCGCCTCCGGGGTCTTCGGGGCGGTCGAAGACCCCTGGATCCGGTGGTCGTGGGTCGGTGGCCACCTCGACGTCATCCTGGCCGCCCTCGGCCAGCACATCCAGCTCACGCTGATTGCCGTCGGCCTCGGCCTGCTGATCGCCGTTCCACTTGGTCTGGTTGCCTGGCGCAACTCGCTCGTGCGCGGTCCGATCTTCTCCATCACCGGCATCCTCTACACCATTCCGTCGCTGGCCCTCTTTAGCATGTTGCTCCCGTTCACGGGACTCACCGTACTAACCGCGGAAATCGGCCTGGTCAGCTACACGCTGTTGATCCTGGTCCGAAACATCGTGGTCGGCCTCACCTCCGTACCGGCTGAGGTGCGCGAGGCCGCCCGGGGCATGGGCTACCGCCCCCTCGGCGAGCTCGTCCGGATCGATCTGCCGCTGGCCATCCCGGCGATCATGGCAGGAGTACGGATCGCGACCGTCACCACCATCGGCCTCGTGACGGTAACCGCCCTGATCGGCGAAGGTGGGCTCGGCAGCCTGATCTACGATGGCCTGCTTCGAGACTTCAAGACCCCACTCGTGGTGGGGACAGTGCTGTCCGTCCTGCTGGCAGTAATGGCCGATCTCGGTCTGGCGGGGCTTCAGCGCCTGGTCACGCCCTGGGCTCGCACCGGGAGGGCCGCATGAACTTCGCCGGCCAGGTACTCCACTGGTTCCTCGATCCCGCCAACTGGCAGGGTGACGCCGGCGTTCCCCATCGCACCCTCGAACACCTCGCCATGTCCGGGGCTTCTGTGCTGGTGGCGGCAATGATCGCGCTACCGGTGGGCATTGCGATTGGCCACTACGGCCGCGGTGGAATCCTCGCGATCAACATCTCGAACATCGGCCGCGCAGTCCCGTCGTTCGCTGTCCTGGTCATCGCGGTTGAACTCTTCGGCATCGGCGCTCTTCCAGCCTTCATTGCGCTGGTCGCGCTTGCCATCCCACCCATGGTGACCAACAGCTACATCGGAATGCGCGAGGTCGACCCCGATGTTCGCGAGGCTGCCCGCGGTATGGGAATGCGCGAGCGGGCTGTGCTCTTTCGCGTCGAGCTCCCGATTGCCCTGCCCCTGGTAATGGCAGGGGTTCGCACCTCGGCCGTCAACGTGGTCGCGACCGCTACCCTGGCAGCGCTGGTCGCCTGGGGCGGCCTGGGCCGCTTCATCGTCGATGGCCTTGGACTGCAAAATTACCCGATGCTCTTCGCGGGCGCCGTCATGGTTGCCGTGCTCTCGCTTGCGGTGGAGTTCGCGCTTGCGGGCGCCCAGCGGCTGGCCACGCCCGCTGGACTGCGCTCGACGACATCAACTCAGAAGGAGGAGACCGCAGGGACACTCGACCCGGCCGGCATCGCGGCGTAATACTCGGTCATTTTTCAGGAGGTGGAGCGAATGCGTTTGGAGCGAATCTTCGTACTCGGAGCCAGCATGGTCGCGCTGGCGCTCGTCACGACCTCGTGCGGATCAACTGGTGGGCCATCCAGTTCGGCCTCGTCATCGCCGAAGGGCACGATTACGATCGCGTCCTTCAACTTCTCGGAGAGCATCATCCTCGCGCACATCTATGGTGGCGCCCTTAAGAACAAGGGCTACACCATCAACTACCGTGACAAGCTCGGCAACCGGGAGATCGTCGAGCCGGCTCTTCTGAACGGGCAGATCGACCTCTACGCCGGCTATGCCGCGACCGACCTGGACTTCGTCGACGGAAAGCAGGGGGTTCCGCTCGAGGCCGGCAGTGACGCGCAGGCCAATGTTCAGAAGCTGAATGCCCGGCTGAATTCCAAGGGCGTCAAGGCGCTGGATCCCTCAGCAGCGGTCGATCAGAACGCCTTTGCGGTCACCAAGGCGGAGGCCGATCAGAATCACCTCACCAAGCTGTCCGACCTATCGTCAGTCGCCAGCGGATGGACGCTTGGCGGGCCGCCTGAGTGCCCCCAGCGGCCCTTCTGCCAGCCTGGCCTGCAGAAGACCTACGGGCTGAACTTCAAGGGCTTCAAGTCACTCGATGCGGGTGGTCCGCTGACCTACGCTGCCCTCAAGCAAGGGGCCATCAATATCGGGCTCGTGTTCTCGAGCGACGGCGGGATTTCGGCAAACAACTTCGTAGTGCTCCAGGACGACAAGCACCTCGAGGACGCCGACAACATCGTTCCACTGATTCGTAGCGCCGTCGCGAACGGCGAGGTGACCTCGCTCCTCAACAGCATCGACGCCAAGCTCAACACCCCGGACCTGACCGGCTTGAACAAGAGCGCGGACGTCGACAAGCAGGATCCGGCGGACGTGGCGGCCGGCTGGCTGAAGGGCCACGGCTTCTAGACGCACAACGGTTCTCGGGTAGCCCCACGCCGCGTGGGGTTACCCGGGTGGGCGGCTATAAATAGGCATGGCGGAGCAGTACCACTTCAAAACGGAATGGGAGTTCAGGGCCAGCGTCCCGCGCACCTGGTCGATCGTCCTCGACCTCAGGCACTACCCCGAGCGGTGGACCAACTTCAGGCGCGTCACGGCGCTGAACGGAGACGGTGAATCGGTCGGCTCGAAGGCCGAATGCGTAGTCCGCGGATCGTTGCCCTACAGTCTCCGCTACACGATGGAAGTCATCGATGTGCAGCACCACCAATCGATGGACCTTCATTCGACCGGGGACCTCGTGGGAACAGGCCGCTGGGAATTCCTCCAGCTGGCACCGGAGCGGTGCCGGGTGACGTACTTCTGGGACGTGGCGATGATCAACCCGATCCTCAACCTGGTGACCCCGCTCGCGAGGCGGTTACTGGCCCGGAACCACCACCAGGTCATGGCCAACGGTTATGCGGCTCTCAGGCCGCACGTCGAAGGCTAACCCTCAGAGCTCCTGCGGCGGGCAGCCTCGAAGCTATCGAGGCGTTCCTTCACCGTCTTCTCGTACCCCCGCTCCGACGGGTGATAGTAGGTCCGGTCCTTGATCGCGTCCGGCAGGTGCTGCTGTTCCACCTGAGCTTCTTCGTAGTCGTGCGCGTAGCGGTAGCCCTTGCCGTAGCCGATCTTTTTCATCAACGGCGTCGGCGCATTACGAAGGTGAAGCGGGACCGGGTCGGCCCGGGTGCGGGCGACATCCTCCTGCACCGCTGAATAGGCGGCATAAAGCGCGTTGCTCTTGGGGGCGGTCGCCAGGTAGACGACCGCCTGGGCCAGCGCCAGGTTCGCCTCGGGCATGCCGATGAAGTGGGCGGCCTGCTGGGCGGCGACGGCCTGACTAAGTGCCTGCGGGTCGGCCATGCCGATGTCCTCGGAGGCGAACCGGATCAGCCGGCGCACCACGTAAAGAGGGTCTTCACCGGCCTCCAGCATGCGTGCGAGCCAGTAGAGCGAGGCATCCGGGTCGCTGTCCCGGAGACTCTTGTGCAGCGCCGAGATGATGTTGTAGTGCTCTTCCCCCGCCCGATCGTAGAGAAGGTTCCTTCGTTGAACCGCCTCCTCCACCATCGCCGCTGTGAGACGGCGTCTACCCTTCACCGGCCGGGCAAGCGCCGCTGCAGCCTCCAGCCCGTTGAGTGCCACCCGGGCATCGCCGTTGGCGACCCGCATCAGGGCGGCCCGTGCCTCCGGCTCGATCTCGAGATTCATCTCGCCAAGGCCACGAGCCGGTTCGCTTACGGCCCGGTCGAGGATGGCGCCGATATCCGTGTCCTCGAGCGCCTCGAGGGTGAAGACTCGCGTCCGGGAGAGCAGCGCCGCGTTTACCTCGAAGGAGGGATTCTCGGTGGTGGCGCCGATCAGGGTGATCACACCTTCCTCGACAAACGGCAGCACCGCGTCCTGCTGACCCTTGTTGAAGCGGTGGATCTCATCGATAAAGAGAATGGTTCGCTTGCCGCCCTGGGCCCGCCGAAGGCGCGCCTCCTCGGTGTGGCGGCGGAGGTCGGCCACCCCGGCGCTGACGGCACTGAGGGGAACGAAGTGCGACGACGTAACCCGCGCGATCAAGCGGGCCAGGGTGGTCTTGCCGCTGCCAGGCGGTCCCCAGAGGATCATGGACGAGACGCGATCGTCCTCGATCGCCCGCCTCAGTTCGTGATTCGGGCCCACCAGGTGCTCCTGGCCGACGAACTCGTCGAGCGACTGCGGCCGCATCCGTGCCGCCAGCGGCTGGTCTTTTTGGACCGGGTCGGCGGGTTTCGGAAAAAGCGTTTCCTGTGCCATGGCTAGAGGGGCACCAGCGTGTCAGGCGGCCGGAGACGGCGACTTCGCCGGTTGGATCGCCTGGTAGACCTGCTGGCCGACGGCAGCCTGCACCGCCAGCGGATCGTGTTTCCGGTAATCGAGCCAGTAGCGGACCTCGAGCGTCAGGCCGCCATCGATGTTGGGCTGGATGCCCACCTGCGGAGGCGGGTCTTTCGCGATATCCAACCTGTCCTGAAGTTGCTGCCGGACGCGCTCGGCGACCCCATCAAGGGCGGTGCCGGCCGGGATCCTGGCCGTCAGGGTGAAGAGTCGCGTCGGATACCTGGTTCGGTTCGTGATCGTGCCGGTATAGAGGAGCGAATTCGGGATCAGTACCTGCTCGCCGTCACTGGTCCGGAGCGTGGTCGTGCGCATCTCGATGTTCTCCACCACGCCGGTATGCGGCTCGACCGATATCTCGTCGCCAAGGCGAAAAGGCCGCTCGAGCAGGAGAAAGATGCCGGCGATGAAGTTTTTGAGGATGTCCTGGAAGGCGAGGCTGAAAGCGAGAGCGAGAAAGCCGAAGCTGCCAAAGACCAGCGCGGGGTTCCCAAACATTACCGTGAAGGCAGCAACTCCGCCAAGCAACAGGGTGGTGAGAAAGACGAGGCGCGTGACGAGGAGAGCGACCTGGGCGTCGGCCTTCGTTCGCTGCAACTCCTTGCGAGCAAGCCGGCGCAGAAGCCTCGCCAGAACGAAGAAGAGCACCAGAACGACAATCGCCTGACCAAGCGCAAGCAGACCGGCAAGCTTGCCTGATAGGTACTTTCCGAAGTCGAAGTCGAAGCCCACGAGTTGGGGCAACATCGGGCCCATTCTACGGGCGCCCGAATTTAGCTCTCGGTTTCGGCTCCGCCCTCGGCTGAAGGCTCCGAGGCAGCCTCCCCCTCTCCGACCACGGGTACTTCGGCCGCGGCCGGGGCCGAAGTACCCGTGGTCGGAGAGG
>Ga0102924_1004533_pt1 | contig 13940 bp, 12 predicted proteins | sample PaiPotPPM11metaG_FD_80116 | JGI IMG/M metagenome (GOLD analysis project Ga0102924, IMG submission 80116) | Iron sulfur acid spring bacterial and archeal communities from Banff, Canada, to study Microbial Dark Matter (Phase II) - Paint Pots PPM... ... | reverse complement strand
TTGCGAAATCACTTGCCGGCGACGCGGAAGGCATCATGGGGGATTACATCTGGGAGCCGGTATCGACCACCCCGGAAAGCCGGGAGCTGATCCAAAAGTGGACCGCCGCCTATAAAGACGCGCCGGATGTGCAGTCGGCGTTTGGCTGGTCGGGCGGCAGGGTACTCGAAGCGGCGGTGACCAAGGCCGGATCCCTCGATCCGGAGAAGGTGCGTGCCGCCTATCTCGGTCTCGAAATGAAGACGGTACTCCCAGGCATCTTCAAGCTCGACCCGGAGACCGGGGCCCAGATCGGCCATCAGCTCGGTCTCGTGCAGTGGCAGAAGGGAAAACGCCAGATCATCGCCCCGAAGGAAATCGCGACAGCCGAGATGGTTCCGTATCTGACGCCCTGGGATAAGCGATAGCGGCGCGGTCGCGCGGAAAGCCATGCAATGCCCGACCCTATGCTGGTCGCACAACTGCTCGTCAACGGCCTCTTGCTGGCGGGCATCTACGCACTGATGGCGGTCGGGCTGAACGTAATTTTCGGCGTCATCCGCATTCTGAACATGGCGCATGGCGAGGTCCTGATGCTTGGCGGCTTTGGAGCCTTCTGGATATGGCGGCTCCTCGGCTTCAACCCGATCATCGCGGTGCCGCTGCTGGCGCCGGTCTTCTTCGCGGCCGGCTACGCCTTTCAGCGTCTGGTGTTGCAGCATCTGTTCTCGAATCGGCTCGGGAGGGAACAAATGTCTGTCGAAGACAGTTCGCTGCTGGCAACCTACGGGTTGTCGCTTGCGCTGGTCGCGCTCGCCCGCGTTCTGTGGACCTCGGACTACCGCTCAGTGCCGTTTCTGCGCGGCTCATGGCTCCTCGGCGAACTGATCGTCTCGTATTCGCAGCTGGCCGCGTTTTCCGCGGCCGCAGCGATGACGGGCGTTCTGTTGCTGCTGCTCAACTTCACCCGGATCGGCCGCGCGATCCGCGCGACCGCGCAAAACCACGACCTTGCCGAGAGTTGTGGAGTTACGGTGCGGCATGTCTATGCCGTCACATTTGGTTTGGGTGCAGCGGCGGCCGGTGTCGCCGGGCTGATGCTGAGCATGATCTACGCGATCTACCCCGAAATGGGACTTGACTATTCGATCCGCGCTTTCGTTGTCGTGATCCTCGGCGGGCTCGGCAGTCTGTCGGGCTCCTTCGTCGGGGCATTGGCGCTGGGTCTGTCGGAAAGCGTTTGCGCTTTTTATCTCGGCGCCCTGCCGGCCACCATCGTCCCGTTCCTGCTGATCCTGGCAATTTTGCTCGTACGCCCCACCGGCATCGTCGCCAGCCGCAAACGACAAGCATAGCGACCCTCAGGACCATCCCGCACTGTCACAGGACACAGCAGACATCCCGCGAGCATCTCTAGGGCCGGTAATGCGTAAGCGTCGTTCTCAGGCCACGGCCGGGAGCTGCGGTGTGGCGGAATAGGCCCAGGGCATTAGGTCATCGAGGCGGATTTGCGGGTGACCGTTGACGATACGGGTGATTGTGAATCGGCTTCCAAGCCGGACCCCCGTCCCGACGCTCCTAACACTCTGGTCCAGCCCCTAAATCGCGGGAATGGGTGGGGTCCCGATCGGCGCCGATCGGGACCCCACCGATTCGCCAGAGTCTCATTTTAATCAATCGCTTATGCGCTAGCCTGCTGGGGTCACCTGCCGATGCTGTTTCACACCGCACATCCCGGTGTGAGACAAATCCCAACGCACTGACGGCACCTTCTCGCGCGACGACTTCACCTACGACCACACGAGCGACACCTATCGTTGCCCAGGTGGGAAAACCCTCCAGCGCTATCGTCGGCGGTTTACGACGCCGCGAACCGGCGTGTTGAAGGACAACTCGCTGCGTTACCGAGCCAGCAAGCGGGACTGCGAGGTGTGCCCTCTGAAGCCGCGCTGCTGCCCCAACACACCAGCGCGCAAGGTTCCTCGCTCAATCCATGAAGGGGCGCGCGATCTCGCCCGCGACATCGCCAAAACCGAGGCCTACCAGATCTCGCGCTACCAGCGCAAAAAGGTCGAAATGCTGTTCGCTCACCTCAAGCGCATCCTGAAGCTGGATCGGCTCCGATTACGCGGGCCGAACGGCGCCCGCGATGAATTCCACCTCGCCGCCACCGCCCAGAACCTGCGCAGACTCGCCAAGCTGATCCCCGCACCGGCGCTCGCCTGAGCAGCTTGAGCCGGCGAACTTGGCATCCGCGTCATCCCTGACACTGGCCCCGCCACCACGACTACTTCAAACCCCACTTTTTCAACGCAATCCTTCAGTGAGCCGACCTTCTGGGATCGAGCGGCGGTGGCGCAGATGCGCCGGCTCCAGACCTTCCCGCCCTCGCCCAGGAACGGGAGGTTCGACGCAAGTCGGAGCGAATGCCGATCGAAAGACCCGAAAAGCGGACGTCCGAGCTCCCGCCGCCTGCTAAGGTTGGACACCCAGGCTGCGGTGCCCGCCGAATGGATGCGGCGTATCGTGAAGCCGCGTTTCGCAAATCAACGAAAGGTAGCGAATATGCGAAGGCTCGATGGCAAGATCGCAGCGGTGACGGGCGGGGCATCGGGGATCGGCGAGGCGACGGTCAGGCGTTTCATCGCCGAGGGCGCGAGCGTGGCATTCTGCGATCGGGACGGCGAGCGCGGCCAGCTTGTGGCGACCGAGCTCGAGGCCGCCGGCGCCAAGGTCGCCTTCACGCACGCTGACGTAGGTACCGAGGCCGCATGCCTCGCCTTCGTCAACGGTGCCGCGCAGAAGTTCGGGCGCCTCGACATCCTCATCAACAATGCCGGCATCCGCAAATACGAGAAGGTCGACGAGGCGAGTGGGCGAGCTGGAACGAGATCCTCAGCGTCAACCTGATGAGCTACGTCTTCTGTGCCAAGGGGGCAGTTCCGCTGATGCGCCGCAATAAGGGCGGCGCCATCGTTAACGTCGCCTCCGTACGGTCCGTCGTTGCCGGCGGCGGCAACCTGCAGTACGACACCACGAAGACCGCGGTCGCGGGCTTGACGCGGGCGCTCGCCGCCGACCACTCGCCGGACGGCATTCGTGTGAACGCCGTCGGCCCCGGCCCGATTTTCACGCCGTTTCATCAGCGCCGCATCGCAGCTTCTGGCGAGACCATCGAGCAGTACAACGCCAAGGCCGCACAAGGCACCATGCTGAAGCGCCCGGGCAGGGCCGAGGAGGTCGCCGCTGCGATCCTGTTTTTGGCTTCCGACGATGCCTCCTACGTCACCGGCGCCCTGCTGTTCGTAGACGGCGGTATGACTGCGCTGTGAGGAAACATCCCGTGCTGACCTATGACTTCCGCCTGCCGCCCGGCCCGCGAACCGTCGAGTACGCGCTTCTTGCCGAAGAGCTAGGCTTTCGCGCGGTCTGGTGCCCCGAGGTTCCTGCCTTTGGCCACGATATATGGGTCACTCTCGCGCGCATCGCCGAGAAGACGACGCGCATCAAATTTGGCCCCTCCGTGCTGATCCCGAGCTATCGCCATCCGATGGCACAGGCGTCGGCCATCGCGACGCTCGAGCAGATCGCGCCGGGACGCCTGATGGTCGGTTTCGGCACCGGCTTTACTGGCCGCGCGGGGATGGGCAAGAAGCCCTTGAGCCTCGCGAGCATGCGCACGCATATCGGGCAGGTTAAGGCATTGCTGCGCGGCGAGATTGTCGACATTGACGGAGGTCGCGCCCAGATCCTCGCGTCCGACGGCTGGTTGCCTGACCGTCCGATCAATGTTCCAGTTTACATGGCAGGCCAAGGCCCGAAGGCTCGCGCGCTCGCCAAAGAGATTGCCGACGGGCTGATTTCGCTTGGCGGCCCCGCTGAAGGGTTCGAGACCTGCCTCGTGTCAACCAACGGCACGGTCCTCGAGAATGGCGAGGACATCACTTCGCCGCGCGCCGCGACTACCCTCAAGCCGCTCATCGCGCTCGCCTATCACCACAGGTACACGACCGATCCGGAGAGCGTGAAACCACTGCCGAACGGCGAAGCGTGGTTGGCCAGCGTCGAACGTGCGGACGAGAACGTCCGCCATCTCTCCGTTCACCGCGGTCATAACCTCGACATTTCGAACGGCCATGACGCGCTCGTCGACGTATCCGCCGCCAAACAGGTGACCTTCACAGGCACCCGCGAGGAGTTGCGCGAACGTCTGGCCCAACTCGACGCCCGCGGCGCCACTGGCGTCATTTTCGGGACGAGCGGTTATGATGTGGAGCGGGAGCTAAGAGCCTACGCGGACTTACTGGATTGAGGTGACGGAGGCGCAACGCTTATTTGTGATCACCCGCCGGAGCAGGTAGTTCCACTCGCTGTCGGTTGACAGCGATCCGGTGAACTCGAAATCGGTTGCCGGCTTCCGCGACGCTGGCGGCACGCCGGTGAACCCGGCGGCGGCCACTTCCTGCCGTCCACCTTGGCCGTCATTTTCCAGCGGCGGACGGGATAGCGCCCTCAACAATCGTGCGACTTAGGATATGAGAAGCCGAATACCTTCGCTGAATTGGTTGCAGGCCTTCGAAGCCGTGGCGAGACATCTGAGCTTCAGCCGGGCCGCCGAGGAGCTGTCACTGACGCAAAGTGCAGTCAGCCGGCAGGTCGCTGCGCTCGAGGACATGCTGAACGTGAAGCTGTTTGAGCGTCTACCACAGCGGTTGCTTCTGACGGATGCCGGAGCCGCCTACTTGCACGAGGTGCGCGAAATACTCGAAAGGCTCTCTGCGGCTACGCTCCGCGCAATGGCTTCGCGTGCTGGCGTCGGCACGATCAGCATCGCGATTACCCCATCACTTGCCGCGAAGTGGTTCGTGCCTCGCCTGCAGCATTTCTATCCGGCCCATCCGGGCATCACCTTACTGTTGACGACGCGAAGCGATTCCTTCGACCTCAGAGGCGAAGGGTTCGATGCGGCAATTAATACGCCGAACAATATTTGGCCGGGCATGGCTTCCGACGACCTGTGCAAAACGCGTGTCGTCGTCGTCTGCACGCCGGAGTTCAAGGACCGCTACGGTCTTGTTCAAGCGCGCGATCTTGCCAACGTGCCGCTGTTGCAGCATCGGACCATGCCGGCCTTGTGGCGGGACTGGTTCGACACGCTCGGTGAGACCCATCCCGCACCCACCGAGGGGCTCCAGCTCGACCAGATCGCGCTCGTCGTCGAGGCGGCGCTGCTTGGCTTTGGCGCAGCGATCCTGCCGCACTTTTACGTAGAAGGAGAACTCGCGGCGGGACGATTGGTCGGGCCTTTCCGTACTCCAGCGGATCTCAATATGCGGTACGTATTGATCTACCCGCCGGAGCGGCGTAGCTCGCCCTCTTTCCAGGCGCTCCGGGATTGGCTCATCTGCGAATGCCGCAAATCCCCCGAGATCTGATCCCGGTGAGCTTATCCCTATTCTGTAATGGAATAGGTCGATAACAAACTCTCATTTGGCAAAAAGCGATCCTGCCCCGACTCTGGCTTCTCGGGCTGGCAGCGGCAACCGCTGCTAGGTTCCTCATGGATTGCCTGGCGCCTATGGAGGGCCATGGCAGGAGTCGTTCATATGGCAAGCTTTTCTCGGCCTAGTTCCCCCTTCGACCTCATTCCGGTAGCGAAAGCGCTACGTCGGGAATTCGAGGCGACCGCCGCGGCGCTCGACGCGACGGGGGAATATCCGACCCGAAACATGGAGCGTATCGTCGAGACCGGTCTCGACGCGATCTGCTTTCCGCGCGACTGGGACGGCGTCGCAAACGAGAACCCGCATGCGGACATCGAGGCGGTGGCCGAGATTTTCACCGAACTATCGGCAGGGGAGAGCTCGACCGCACAAATATTTATGGTGCACCGCAACCTCGTGCTCGGTCTATTGTCGGGGACCGGCGTTTCCGACGAGTGGAAGCGCAGGATCTATCGCGAGGTCCGTCACGGGGGGGCTCGGTTCTGTTCGCCCGCCTCCGAGCCGACCAAGAAACGCTTCAGCTTTCGAACGGCGTGCACACCGGTTGAAGGCGGCATGCGTATCACCGGCAGGAAATATTTTGCAACCGGTTGCGAAGGCGCCCGCTATGGCTGGTTGCCAGTGCTGCTCGACGGTTATCCGAGCGTTGAGGAAGGCGGCCTATACAATGCGGTCGTCCGCATGGACGCAGAGGGAGTAAGCCTCAACCACGACTGGGACAATATGGGCCAAAGGGCGACCGGCAGCGGCTCCGTCACCTTCGAGAACGTCTTCGTTCCAGACGGCCTGCACTGGAAACCTGGCGCCGGGTCGGACTTCGTCTCGACCGCCAATGTGAACGGCCCGGCCTCGCAAGTGGTCATGAGCGGGATCCTGCTGGGAATGGGGCTCGGCGCTCTCGATGCAATGTGCGCCTACATACGGGATCGCGTCCGGCCCTCCGACCCGGCCTGGGCGAGCCAGGCGGAGAACCCGATTATCCAGCACCAGGTCGGGCGGTACTCGGCGATGCTCGCTGCTGCGCGGGCGGCGTTGCGGGAGGCCGCTCGTGCCATCGCCGATTTCTCCCGCAGCCAGGGCTCGCGCGCCGAGGTCTCGGTCAAGATGATGGAGGCGAAGGTTGCCATTATCGACGCCACTTTGACTACGGCCGGCGATCTTCATCGGCATTGCGGCGGTATGTCGACCTCGAACGCGTTCCGCCTCGACCGGTTCTGGCGCAACGCCCGGGCGCTCAGCACCCACGACTCGCAGGATATCAAGCTGCAGCAGATTGGGCGTTATGTGCTTTCTGGGACCGAGCCGCCGATCGACTATGTTACCTGAGCGCGCCCCGCCAGCCGGCTTCCCAAGTCTATCAACAGCCGCTCGATTGGCTATCCTGCGGCGGTACGGGCGATTTTCCCCGTCAGTCGGTACAGTTAGGATCGCGATGCGATTCCCCACTAAGTGGGACCGATGCGGGTTCTCTCGATGCTGAGCGCGGCGCGGATGGTCGCGGCTGGCGGCGCGTTCGGGAAGCGCGCGTCGGCTGTGGCGCGGGATGCCGTGGGCGATGGTGCATCTGGCGCCGCAGTCGAATTCGTCGGCGTGACGAAGAGATACGTTGGGGTGGTCGCCGTCGAAGAGCTGACGCTTGCGGTCGAACCCGGCGAATTCCTGACGCTTCTCGGTCCGAGCGGCTCGGGGAAATCGACGGTGTTGATGCTGCTCGCCGGGTTCATCGACGCGAGTGCCGGTGAAATCCGGGTCGACGGGCGCAACGTGTCGCGGGTGCCGGCCAACCGGCGTAATCAGGGGATCGTGTTCCAGAACTATGCGCTGTTCCCGCATATGACGGTGCGCGAGAACTTGGCATATCCGCTGGCGGCCCGCGGCATCGTCGGGCAGGAGCGTGATTCGCTCATCGCGCGGACGGTCGAACGGGTGCACATCCGGGAGCTTCTCGATCGCTATCCGCATCAGTTGAGCGGGGGGCAGCAGCAGCGGGTCGCGCTGGCTCGGGCGATCGTATTTCAACCGCCGCTGCTGCTGATGGACGAGTCGCTGAGCGCGCTCGATCGCAATTTACGCGAAGAGATGCAGTACGAGCTGAAGACATTGCACCACCAGCTTCGCACGACAATCGTTTTTGTCACCCACGACCAGGGGGAGGCATTGACGATGTCCGACAGAGTCGCCGTGCTGCAGGAAGGTCGTCTCGTGCAGCTCGGACAGCCGCGAGAGATTTACGAAAAGCCGCGCAACTCGTTCGTCGCGCGTTTTCTTGGCGATACCAATTTCATTGGCGCGAGGGTCTGCGGCGGAAGCGCAGGATCAGCCGAGGTCGAGACCGCATCCGGCCGGCGCCTGATCGCTTCCGCGGGACCCGTTCTGCCGTCGGGCCGCATGGTGCAGGCGATGGTCCGTCCGGAAGCGCTGGAGGTCCGGCCCCGCGATCGTTCGGGCGAACGCGTGGGCATCGATTTCCCGCTTGGGCGGCTGGTCGGCCGGGTCGAGCGCGAGGTTTTCGTCGGCGGCTTTCACAGATATTGGATCCGCACCGACGATGTCGAGCTCTGCGCAAAGGTACCGAGTGCGGCCAGGCACCCGGCCTTTGCCGTCGGTAACGAAGTGGACGTCGTGATCCACCCGAAAGACTTGCTGTTGATGATGGACTGATCAAGGCGGCATGGCGCGTCCGGGCTGTAGTCGCTGATGGAGGGAGCGAATATGAATAGAAGAGAGTTCGGCGCAATGACGGCCGGCGCACTGCTGGCCGGAACGGTGGCGGCACGCGGGCAGAGCGAGACGATTACCGTCCATGTCAGCGGCGGGGTTTACGGCGACGGCAACATCAAGGCCTTCACCGAGCCCTTCGAGAAGGAGTCCGGCATTCATGTCAATGCCGTCAAATCCGAAGTGCCCCCAGCGCAGTTTGAGCTGGCCGCGAAAACCGGTTCGCTCGATATCGATGCGTTCCTGACGACCGAAGCCAACGGCACGCTGTTCGCTAGACAGGGCTATATCGCCGAGATCGACTACTCAATATACGACAAGAAGGAACTCGATCGGCTCAACCCCGCGGCCCGCAAGCCGTGGGGAGTCGAGAGCATCGAAGCCGGGTTCATCCTCGCGATCAATTCGAAGGTCCACCCGCCGGGTTCTCCGAGACCGACAAATTGGCAAGAATTCTGGGACTACCAGAAGTTCCCCGGAGTGCGGACCCTGCAAAGCGGTCAGATGGGGACGGAAGGACCCTGGGAGGAAGCGCTCCTCGCCGATGGCGTGCCGATGAACAAGCTCTACCCGCTCGACATCGACCGCGTTTTCCACAGCCTCGACCGCATCAAGCCAGAAATCCGCAAATGGTGGACCCAGGGCAACGACGTGATGCAGCTGTTCAATTCCGGCGTAGTCGATATGGGCATGAATTTTGACGGCCGGGTTTTGGCTTTGCAGGCAGCGGGCAAGCCAATCGAGATCGAGTACGGTCAGGCGAAGGTCTATGGGGTTTATTGGGTCATCCCGAAGGCATCAAAGCACCAGGCCGCGACGCAGAAGTTCATCGAGTTCGCCAGCCGCGCCAAGCAGCAGGCGAAAATGGCGGAGATCACGAAATACGCGCCGTCCAACGTTGGCGCTTACGACCTTATCGATCCGACGATCGCCAAGAAACTTATCAGCTATCCCGCCAATTCGAAGAACTCATTCCGGTTAAACGGCACCTGGTACGCCGAGGCCGGACCAGACGGCAAGACCAACACGACGCGGCTTGTCGAGCGCTGGAACGAATGGATCGTTCAGTAGCCGGCCTTCTGCCGCTGGCCGGGCAGATCGCCCGGAGCGAGAATGCACGCGAGCGCAGACGGGCGCTCGCGATCGCGCTGCTTGCCGCTCCAGCTCTGCTCTTCATCGCACTGCTGTTTCTCTATCCGCTATGGAACCTCATCGGGTTAAGTGTCGATCTGCCACATTTCGGATTGCAGTATTACCTGCAGTTTGTCACCAGTGCTGCTTATGTCGATACGGCACTTTGGACACTCGCGGTATGTGTGTTCATTACCGCGTGTTGCCTAGTCCTCGGCTATCCCACGGCACTGTTCTTGAGCAAGGCTGCACGGCGAGGGCACGGTTATCTGCTAGCGTTGGTGGTGGTTCCATACCTGACCAGTCTGCTCGTACGCACCTACGCCTGGATGGTGCTGCTGAGCGACGAGGGACCGATCAACAGCGTTCTCTTGGCGACCGGGATCGTCTCTCACCCGGTGAAGCTTCTGTTCACCACGATGGGTGCAATGATCGGCATGGTACATCTGATGCTGCCGCTGATGATTCTGCCGATCTATTCGGTGATGTACGGAATCCCGGATTCGCAGATGCGCGCCGCCGCCGCGCTCGGCGGTGGCCCGCTGCGGGCCTTTCTCAGGGTCTTCTTGCCGCAGAGCGTGCCTGGCGTGCGGAGCGGCTGCACGCTTGTATTTGCCATCTCGCTCGGTTTCTACATTACTCCGGCGGCGCTCGGCAGCCCGCGGGACACGATGCTGTCGAACCTGATCGCCTCGCTGATTGGTGGCGCGCTGGATTTCAAATTTGCCGCGGCGATCTCAGTGCTAATGCTTGCGACCACGCTGCTGTTCTACTTTGTGGTCGGCGGCGGTCTCGGCCCGCTGCGGCAAGAAAGCGTTGCCGCCGGTAGGCGATCGCCACTGTGGCGGTCGGCGGCCGCAGCGGTCGAGAACTCGACGGTTGCGGCTCGGCTCGGCAGGGCATTGTGGGCCGCCCGCATCGGCCAACCCAAGCTTTTGCCGGATTTCGGCAACTGGGTCTTGGCCGGCTATAGCGCTGCCATTCTGCTGTTTCTCGTGACGCCGAGCATCCTTGTGATTGTGATGTCGTTCAGCGGCGAGGATGTGCTCGGGTTCCCTCCACAAAACTGGTCGATCCGCTGGTATGCCGCCTATTTCGCCGACCCGACATGGCTGACAGCCACCTGGATCAGTTTCAAGATCGCGGGTTTGAGCACGCTCCTGGCGCTCTTGCTTGGGACGGGCGCCGCTTATGCGCTTGTGCGCGGTCCGCGCTGGCTGCGCAATCCGGGATACGCGCTGTTGCTGGCGCCGCTGATGGTTCCTTCGGTCGTCATGGCGGTCGGGCTGTTTGGCGTACTGGCAGGTTGGAAGCTGCTCGGGACCGCGCTCGGTATTCTGCTCGCCCACACGACGCTCGGCATTTCCTATGTTGTCATTATCGTCGGAGCCACGCTAATGGGGCTCGACCGGCGCCTCGAACTGGCCTCAATGAGCCTCGGAGCCAGCCATCTGCGCACCGCGACGCGCGTTGTCCTGCCGCTGATCATGCCCGGCCTCGTCGCAGCTGCGATCTTCGCCTTCATCAATTCGTTTGATGAGGTGGTGGTGACGAGCTTTATTGCCAGCCTCCGCATAGAGACGCTGCCGCTTAAAATCTGGGAGGACATTCAATATGCGATCGATCCGACGGTCGCGGCGATCTCGGCGATGCTGATCATGATCCCCATCATCGCGATACCCTTCGTCCGCCGCCGCGGCGGGCCGATCCAGTTTTAGCCTACAGCCGAGAGAACCCTCGCCGTGCAGTACAGGAATCTCGGAAAATCAGGTCTGCGCGTTTCCGTGGTCGGGCTCGGCTGCAACAATCTCGGCGGACGGATCGATGTCGCTGCCTCACGCAAGGTGGTGCATCGTGCACTCGACCTCGGGATCACGATGTTCGACACCGCCGACATCTACGGGAATGTGCACGGTCACATCGGTGGATCGGAATCGGCGCTCGGCGACATTCTCGGTACGCACCGAAAAGACATCGTATTGGCGACCAAATTCGGCATGGGAATGCGCGAAGAGCGCGATTTCAGGGGTGGCGGTTCGCGGCGTTATATTATGGCGGCGGTCGAGGCAAGCTTGCGTCGGCTGCGGACCGACTGGATCGATCTGTACCAGCTGCACATGCCGGATACCGCGACGCCGATTGAGGAGACCCTGCGCGCTCTGGACGATCTGGTGCATCAGGGCAAGGTGCGCTACATCGGTTGCTCGAACCTCCCGGCCTGGCAGCTCGTCGAGGCGCTGTGGACGTCTCGGCATCACGGTCTGATTGCATTCGTTTCCTGCCAGGAGGAATACAGCCTGCTCGTCCGCCGGATCGAGCGGGACCGATTGCCGGTTGCCGAGGCCTATGGACTCGGTATCCTCCCGTATTTCCCGCTGGCCAACGGCATGCTCACGGGCAAGTACCGGCGCGGCGCGGAGCCGCCGCAGGGGACCCGCCTGAAGAATACGCCCTACCTCGCCAACCTGTACATGACCCCGGCGAACTGGACACAGGTGGAGAACCTCACGGATTTTTGCCAGGAGCGCGGCCGCGCGCTTTTGGAGCTGGCTTTCTCTTGGCTGGCCGCACGGCCGCAGGTGGCCAGTATTATCGCCGGTGCGACCCGCCCTGAGCAGATCGAGGAGAATGTCAAAGCTGTGAATTGGACCCTTGAAGCGGCAGATATTGCCGAAATTGATAAGCTGACCTGTGACTTGCCTGGGTGACAGCACCTGCAGTCAGATCTACCTGACGGCTTGTTCTTCACCAGCCAGAGATCAAACCCGCCGATTCACCCGGCAAACCCTTAGGCAATTCTGCGAGATAGAGCGCCTGGCTGGTGCTGGCCGGTACTTGGGGGCGCTTCTCAGCAAGCGTGCGATAAAGGCGTTAGTACCGGGCGCCATGGGCAGGAAGTGAATTAAGCCGTCCCGCGATTTGGTGCACCCCGCAGGAATTTTTCGGCCGCCTGCGCGCCCCGGAGCGGGTATTGTGACTCAGAATCGGCAAGTCACCCCTCCTGACCACCGCATTAAGTCGTTGATTTCAGGTTTTATAAGTAACGAATAGGTGGGCGTCCCAATCGGCGCCGATCGGGACCCCACCCTCGAGCCAAGTCCGGCAGGAGACTCAAAGGGTTGGGCCAGATCACGGGTGGGGTCACGTGCCGATCCTTATTCACAGGTCAGCGGACCCTCGCCGGAGGGCTGGTGACGACGAGGGTGCGCCGAGAACGGACCTTCGTCGGGGTTCGTCGCGCCCGATTCCGGACCTTCGTGCAATTAATAGAGCGGCGTAGTGGCGCCGATAGCGGGCATTCGCGGGCCTAACATCAAACGCGAGGTTTGTCAGGACCCAGCGTCGCCTACGAGCTGACTCAGCTCGTCGTTGTGACGACGTAGAGCCTCTGCCCGCGTGAATGGGGCGTTGCCTTCGCGTACTTTGCGCTACAGCACAAGCGTATCGCCCCCGGGTTCAGCCGGCCGCGTTGCGCGCTGCCACAGCCATGCCGATCAGCGATATGCCGCCCCACACGAGGTCGATCCCGACGAGCAGGCCGAGCGCCCACGCCAAAGTGCCCGGCAGCCCGGAGATGATGATCGCGGCGAGGACCAGGTCCATGACGCCGCCGTCATCATCCACTCCCATCGCCCGGTAAGCTCACGGTGGTGCTGAAGCGCGAGGATGATGATCAGGATGCCGTCGATGATGAAAAAGGCGATCAGCACATAGGTCAGCGTCGCGAGGCCTTGCCACGGGTTCCACAAGAGGACGCCGCCGGCGAGCACGGCAACGACGGCTGAAAACAGCGACCACGCGAACCCCGGCGCCTGGTGCGCTCCGAAGGTCGCGACGAGGCCGACGGCGCCGCCGATCAGGAACAGCCATCCGAGGATGATTGTGGTCGCGAGCCCTGCCAGTGGCGGGATGATGATCGCCGCCACACCGAGAAGCATCAGAACGACCCCCTCGGCCAGGAACAGGCGCCAATGATCCGATATCGATTTTTTGAACGCCGCGGTAAAATCCGCCGCGCTGGTTGGCTTACCCGTCGACATGGCTGGCCTCCCGAACTTGACGCTGCGACCGCGACGTAAAAAATAACACGGAGGCACGGGGGGCGCAGCGCATCAATTCGACATTCTCCAAATTCCTGACCCGCTGGGCGTGACCTTCCGTCGCTGGAAGCTCCGCGGCGACGAAATTCGATGGCAGCCGACCTCGCCCGTCCCCCCGATCGCGCCGGCAAGGTCGCTTTAGGGGGCATCGAACGAACCTCATCTCCCGATCGACGCTTCGGATATTTCGAGCCGAGGCGGCAGCGCAATGGCAGGCTGCCGGCGCTACATGAACCCCGATCCACCCTGACCCCTACGTCGCCCGTAGCTCGTTACCGTGACAATGCCCCTAGCGCACCGAGCCGAGCTTGCAGCGAAGCGCATTATCCTCACGCATATGAGCCCGGAAATGCTCGCCCAGAAGGATGTTGTTCCGGAAGAGTGCGCCTATGACGGGCTGGTAGTCGAGATCTGACAAGCCTCCCGTTTGGAAGAGCGCAATTTAAAGGCTTACAGGTTATCGCTTTCCCCCAGGCCCAGGCATGCCTTGCAGCGGGCCGGCAAGATC
>Ga0102924_1004532_pt1 | contig 13940 bp, 15 predicted proteins | sample PaiPotPPM11metaG_FD_80116 | JGI IMG/M metagenome (GOLD analysis project Ga0102924, IMG submission 80116) | Iron sulfur acid spring bacterial and archeal communities from Banff, Canada, to study Microbial Dark Matter (Phase II) - Paint Pots PPM... ... | reverse complement strand
GTGCAGAAACCGCACTGGAAGCTATGCGAATCCCACATCGCTTGCTGCAGTGTGCCCAGCCCGTCGTCAGTGGCCAGCCCTTCGATCGTCGTCACCTCGCTGCCGGCGGCCTGGACCGCCAGCATCAGGCATGAGCGCACCGGGCGGCCGTCGACGATGACCGTGCACGCGCCGCAGACCCCGTGCTCGCAGCCGACGTGGGTGCCGGTGAGGCTGAGGTCATCGCGCAGGAAGTCCGCCAGCGTCTTGCGCGCCTCCGGCGAACCCGTGCATGTCGCGCCGTTGACCTGCAGGGTGATATCCGTCATCCGTCACTGCCTCTCGCGGCGTTGTCCGCAGCTGCTCGCAGGCCGCGGCGCACGAGCGCGGCCGCGACCGTCTTCCGGTAATCCGGCGATCCGTGCAGGTCGGCCGGCGGGTCGATATCGCCGGTCGCGCGGCGGGCCGCCTCGTCGAACAGCTCCGCCGACGGCCGCTCGCCGGTCAGCAGATCCTCCGCGGCGGTGGCCCGGGCCGGCACGTAAGAAAGGCCGGCGAACGCCAGCCGGGCATCGCTGATCACCCCGCCGGAGAGCACCAGCGACACCGCCAGGCCGACAATCGCGAAATCACCGTGGCGCCGGGCGACCTCCTGGAAGCTCACCCCGGTGCCCCTTGCGGCGGCTGGGAACCGCACCTCCAGGAGCAGCTCGTCAGGACGGCGTGACGTGGTGAGATAACCCTCGAACCACTGCGCCGCCGGGACCACCCGCTCACCCGACGGGCCGCGCACCACGAACTCGGCATCGAGCGCCCGGGCCACGGCCGGCAACTCGGCGGCCGGATCGGCATGGGCCAGGCTGCCTCCTACCGTGCCGCGGTTGCGGATGGCCTCATGACCGATGAAGGGCAGCGCGGCCGCCAGCAGCGGCACGGCACCGGCGACCGTCTCGGATTCCTCGGCCATGTACTCCCGCGTCATGGCGCCGATCGCCACCGACCCGTTTGTCGCCGAGATCCCGGACAGCTCGTCGATGCCGTTGATGTCGATGAGCACCGCCGGGCGGGCCAGCCGCAGCGCCAGCAGCGGTATCAGGCTCTGGCCGCCGGCCAGCACGCTGGCCTCCTCTTCGTGCTCACCCAGCAGGTCGATAGCGTCAGCAACGGTCGTCGGCGCCTCGTACTCAACAGGAGGCAGCTTCATCGGCGCGGCCCTTCGATCGGGTGCAGGAGCGCTCCAGTGAGCCTGGTACGGGCACTGGCATGGCCAGGGTGACGACCCGTCGTTGCTGCCCCGCCGCTACCGGTCACACGGTCACCGCGACGAGCTCAGCTGATTCGAAATGTACCCCAGGTGATCGCCCGCGCCTCACGGGTGGTGCCCGCGGAGCACGACTCGCGCGGCGGCCTCAGCCCGGCACGCCGCGAGCCGGGCCTCGAACTCAGCCTCGGTCAGGGCCTCGAGACCGACGTCCGCGGCCATGCGTTCCTCGCCGCGTCGCAGAACGTCGGCTACGACTTCACCCGGATCGAAAAGCTGGCCAGCATGCTCCACGGCGGGCCGGGAATGTACCTGGACCGGTTCGTGGCCAGCGATACCCAGGGGCTCCTGCTGCTCCACGGGTACGGCAACGCCTTCCAGCGGCGGCTGGGCGTCGGTGAAAAGATCCTGGTCGAGCCGGGAGGGAGCCCTGTACCCCTAGCGCCTCCCTCGGGGCCTGAGGACAACAGGGAGCGACGCGAGGCCGCGCAGCACCAGGCCATCGCCACGCGTCCAGGCCAGCGCGTCGCGGCCGACGGCGAGCCGCAAGCCCGGGTGACGGCCGATCAGTTCCTCGAAGGCCACCCTGGCTTCGAGCCGGGCCAGGGGCGCGCCCAGGCAGTAATGGGTCCCGTGGCCGAGCCCCAGGTTCGGCCCGTCACCGCGGCCGATGTCGAGGATGTCAGGTGACGGGTAGCGAGAAGGATCGCGGTTGGCCGAGGCCAGGCACACCAGCACCTGTTCGTGCGCCGGGATCTCGACGCCGTCGAGCGTCACCGATTCGGCCGTGACCCGGAACGTGGCGTGCGGGACGGGGGCGGTGAAGCGGATGAGCTCGTCGATCGCCGCCGGAAGCAGCCCGGGATCGGCCAGCACCGCCGCGAGCTGACCGGGGTGATCCAGCAGCGCCACCACCCCGTTGCCGATCAGGCTGGCCGTGGTGTCGTGACCGGCCACCACCAGCTGGAACAGGCTCGACAGCAGCTCCTGCGTGCTGAGCTCGGCGGCCGCGACCAGGACGCTGACCAGGTCATCGGCCGGGCGGCGGCGCTTGTCCTCGACCAGGTCGCTCAGGTAGGCCACGATGCCGTCCGAGGCCGCGACCGCCTCCGGCGGCGGGTCCCCGGAAGCGGCCCACCCGGTCAGCAGCACCTGGAACCAGCCGTGCAACCCCGGGCGGTCCGCGGCCGGGATGCCGAGCAGTTCACCGATCACCCCGAACGGCAGCGGGTAGGCGTACCCCTCGACAAGGTCCACGGTGGCGTCCGGACCACGGAGGTCAAGCTTGTCGAGCAGGCCGCTGGCCAGGGCCCGGATGGCCGGCTCCAGCGCCGCGATCCGGCCCGGCACGAACGCCCGGGACACCAGCCGCCGCAGCCGCGTGTGGTCGGGCGGGTCGACGTTAAGCATGTGCCTGGAGAACGACGGCCCGGGCAGCCCCTCGGCCACCACCTCGCCGTCGGCCGCCAGCGCGGCGAGCATGTCCTTGGAGATCCGGGGATCACCCAGCGCCTGACGGGCCGCGTCATAACCCAGCACGACCCAGGCCGGGTGGCCGTCGGCCAGGCGGACCCGCTGCACCGGGCACCGGGCCCGGGCCTGCGCGAAGTGGCCGGCCGGATCGTCGCGGACGGCCGGCGCCCAGCCGCCCCAGCTGGCAGGGGTGTCAGTCACGGCGGTAGCCGGTGCAGAGCAGGTCGAGCCGGGCGATGCGGCCGCTATCCTCGGTGTCGGCGTAGACCTGCTGCTCGACGGTGAACCAGCCGGCGCCGAGCCGCTCCGCCCGCAGCCGCACCCGCCAGCGCAGGTGCAGGCGGCCCCCGACCTCGCCGACGGTCGCGTCGACGAGCTCGAAGTCTCCGGTGTCGCCGAACCAGCCCGCGAACCGGCCCGCGATCGCCTCGGCCCCCGACCACTCCTTCAAGCCCACGGGCAGCAACGCGCGCAGGCGGGCATCGGCGGCGAGCGCCCCGCCGAGCTGGGCGAAGTCCTGAGCTGCCAGGCCCTCAAGGAACGCGCCGGCCAGGGCAAACTGCGGTACAGGTGCTGTGGTTGATGTCATAGATCCGTTCTACGGATCTGCCGCCGAACGCGAATCGGGTAACTACCCGATCTTTCGGTCAGGTCCCGGATCGGTCAGGTCCCGGATCGGTCAGTCCGTGGCGCATAGCGAACAGGGCGGCCTCGGTCCGGGTCTTCACGCCCAGCTTGGCGTAGATGTGCTCCAGGTGGGAGGAGACCGTCTTGCGGCTGACGTGCAGCTCGGCCGCGATCTCGGGATTGGACCGGCCCTGGCCGAGCCGCATCAGCACCTCGGCCTCGCGGGCCGTCAGCCCCGACGGCAGGCCGGCCCGGCGCCGCACCCGGTGGCCGCCGGCTTCGAGGACCGCCTGGACCGCGTCGCCGTCGAGCCGCCCGGCGCGCACCTCGTCGCGCATCGTCCGCTCGGCGTCGCCGGGCTCCAGGGCCGGGCGGTGCGGACGGGGCTGACGCAGGGCGTGGTAGACGTCGGCCGCGCCGAGGATCCGGGCCGGCCGCGAGATGGCCTCGCCCCGCAGCTGGTGCGGGTACCCGGAGCCGTCCAGCCGTTCGTGGTGGAGCGACGCGCAGTGCCCGACCTGGGCCAGCAGCGGCGTACGGGCCAGCATCCGCTCGGTCAGGTAGGGGTGGGTCCGGGCCCGCTCGCGCTGGGAGATGCCCCACTCGCCGGGCTCATCCCAGACCCCGCTGGGAATGCCGATCATGCCGATGTCGTGCACCAGCGCCGCGCGGCGCAGCAGCACGACGTCGGCGGCCGGCAGCCCGAGCGTGGTGCCCGCCCGGGCGGCCAGCTCGGCCACCCCCCGGGAGTGGCCGAGCCGCAGCGCCGACTTCAGGTCGCTGAAGTCGGCGAAGGCGGTGAGCGCCCGGTCGAGCTGGTCGTCGGTCAGCGCCGCGCCCAGCCGCGGGTCGAGCGCGATCACCTCCTCCCACGCCGAGATCTGGCCGAGCCCGTCGAGAATCTCGCCGGGCCGGGCGCAGAAGCAGTCGACCAAGGCCGGATCGAACTGCGTGCCCCGTCGCTCCCGGGCCACGTGCACCGCGGCTTCGGCCCCGCCGGCGTGGTGGAACGCCTCGATGCTGTCGGCCAGGTGGACCAGGCGGATGGCGGGAGCCAGGCCATCGGCGCCGGTCAGCCCGGGCACGCCCCTCCCGTCCCACCGTTCGAAGGCCTGCAGCAGCGGCTCGCCCACCGCGGGGCCGAGCTCCAGCCACCCGGCCAGATCGCTGGCCTCCTGGCAGTGCGCCTGCATCACCTGCTGCACCGACCGGCCCGCCGAGGCCAGGAATTTCCCGACCATCCCGATCCGGTGGAAACCCGACTTGCCGCGGCCGAGATGACGGGCCACGAACACCGCCAGGCTGATCCCGCCCAGGTCCCCGTCGCGCGTGTCGGCGTAGAACTCCGTCTCGTCACCGAACAACGCGGCCACCTCGGCCGTGTCGACGGCACAGCCCACCCAGGTCAGCAGCGACGCGTAGTACGCGGCCGAGCAGGCCGCCCGGTCCACCCCGGCCGCCGCCCCCAGCCGCATGGCGACCACGGTCTGGCGCAGCACCCGTTCCATCGGGCGTCCCATCCCGAGGTCCGCCACCAGCGACAGCGTCGCCACCAACTCGGCGAGGGTCACCGGCCGCAGGGAATCAGAAGGCACCCTCACATTGTCCGCGCCTGGCGTACGGCCTGCTGCGCGACGGCGAAAGCGACCGCCATGACCACCGCCGCGACGATGTCGATGGCGCCGGCGTGGAACAGGTTCCGCGGTCCGGGGCCGCCGTCGATCAGCCACGCGCAGCAGCCGCTGAGGAACACGACCATGGTGGCGCAGGCCGCGACGCCCAGCCTGATCTCGTATCTGAGCACCGAGGCCGGCAGGCCGGCCCGGCGGATCGTCATGGCCACGCCCGGGGGTACCAGCGGAGCAGCCGCGCGGTGCGCTGGGCCGGCGTGCCGGTCACGTCGTGCCCCACTGGCTGGCCAGGCGGCGCAAACCCAGGTCCGCGACGCGGCGCTGGGTGTCCAGGTGAGCGCGCAGCGCCTCCGCCCCGACGGCGGTGAGCTGGTACGGGCGCCGCCGGTCCTGGCTTTCCAGCGCCTCGATCAGCCCCTGCCCCTGAAGCCGGGTCAGCGCCTCATACAGCGTGCCGGGAGCCAGCCGGACGCCGGCGAACGACTCGATGTCCTTGGTGAGCGCGTAGCCGTGCTTGGCGCCCCCGGCCAGGCTGGCCAGGATGAGCGTGGCGGGCCCCGCATACCGCCCGAACCCGGCGAGTTCTCTGGCCATGGTCGTCACCCTATATCGGCTGACGATCCATCGGGACGAGGTAGGGCACCCGCCGGGCCAGGAACGCGCGGGGAACCGGATCCCGCAGCCGCCACAGCCCCGCGTCGATCACGAAGTGCGCCATGACCGCGCCGAGGTAGGCGCCGAACAGCCACCGCTCCGCGGGTCCCGCGCCATGCAGGTGCGAGGCCTGCTCCAGGGCGACGCCGCCGAGCAGCGCCACGTTGCACAGCGCGGCCAGCCGGACCAGGCGGGCGCCGCTGCCCGCCGCGACCAGGCCCACCAGCAGTAGGTACTGCATGCCGTGGGCGACGGTCATCCCGCTCACGGCCGCGTACGGCGAGCCGAAGACGAACACCGGGAGGGAGAACAGCAGCGCCATCAGGTACATCACGGTGAACCCGGCCGGCCGGTGCGCGGCCGGCCGCCGCACCAGCAGCGCCACGCCGGCCACGACGGCCGCCGCGAACCCGAGCGCCGCTACCGGGAACAGCGCCGCCAGCCGGGTATCGACTCGCAGCTGCAGAAGCGCCGGATGCGCGACGAGCCCGCCGATGCCGGCCAGGCCGGCGGCCAGCAGCGTCCGGCGTTCAGCGGCTCGCGGCGACGGCACGCGGGCGCAGGACGCGGCGAGCGCGACCATACCCAGATTCTGCTTGGCGAACTTGAAGGAGAGGCGATGGCCGCCACCACCGAGCAGCTCGAAGCCAACAAGAAGCTCGCGCGCGACTACATCGACCAGGTGTTCAACCAGCACAACCCGGCCAAGGCGGCCGACTTCGTGACTGGCGACGTGGTCTGGCACGGCGGGGGCCTCGGCGACATCGCCGGCCCGGATAACCTGGCCGGCCTGCTGGGTTCGTTCATCGGGGCGCTGCCGGACCTGTACGCGGCCGAGCAGGACATCATCGCCGAGAACGACCTGGTCGTCGTCCGGCTCGTCATCACCGCCACCGTCAGGGGAAGCCTGCAGTGCCCGACATCACTCTCGCGGCCACGACGGGCGCAACGCCGCCGGGTAGGGCGGGGACGGCCGATCTCGTTCTCCGCAATGGCCGGATCTTTACCGGCGATCCCGCCCGGCCGGAGGCAACCGCGCTCGCCGTATTCGGCGGGCGCCTCACTGCCGTCGGCGACCAGGCCCGCTGCCTTTCAGAGGCATCAATTAGAACTCAGGGCCGAGAGTTTCATGATCGTGAAGACTTTGATCCGATATAGCAACAATGCCGCTAAGCTCGCTGGCCGCGGCCAGGGCCGCAGGCTTCGTGTTCGGCGTGGGCTGGTGGACCGCCCACCTCACTGGGGCGACCACGCCGGCGTTCCGCGGACCGGCCGCCCGGCGCTGGTGGCACGTCGAACTCGGCGACGGCACGGCAAGCTGGACGATGGACGTGCGCGTGGATGAGATCACAGAAGTCCGGTTCGTGCGCGAGCCCTACCCATTCCCGTCCTTTCCCGGCCGCGAGGTCCTGACCGTGCAATTCCTGGGGCCGGGCCGGGAGACGGTCCTGTCCTGCTACGCAAACGAACTGTACGACGGACAGCGCATGCGCCCGGAGAAGCTGGCGACCTGGCGGGCCCTGCGCGAACGCTACGGCAACCGCGACGAGTCAAGAGTCCGGCAAGGTGCCCTCCTGGCCCCGGCCGCCTGAAGTACCGTCACCGGTCAACGGCAACCCAGGCGCCTGCCTGCTCGGCGGCGGTCAGGCTCGGAGGCTGTCGCGGCCTAGCTGCCGCAGAGCTTTTTTCATGGCGTCGTACGGCCCGGGCCCGATTTCCTGACGCCACCGGGCCTCGACCCAGGCGACGGCGCGCTGGGTGGCATCCGCGGCCTGGTCGCCGAGATCGGTCCGGAAGAGCCGGCGGACCCGGCGGTCGGTGTCGTCTCGCTGGCTGCGGACGAATCCGGCTTGTTCTAGCCCGTCAGCGAATTCGCCGAGGGCCTGCTTGGTCATCTGGGCCATCCTGGCCAGGTCGCCTCGGGTCGGCTGAGCCCGGCCCGAGGCGGCTTGTCCCTGTGGCTCGTGTTGCTAGAGAGGCCAGCGTTCCGTGACCGCATGCACCACTCTTCCCGCCAATTCCGTCGGCACCGGCCTGGACGAGGCGTAGCAGCGATCGGCGGCCCAGGGGGATTTGAGACGGCGGGCCATCGGTGGCTTCGCGCTGGGCAAGCTGGCTGAGCATTCAGCCACCGGGAGCGTTAGGCTGGCCCGGGTGATTCTCGTGCAGGCCATCCGGACGAGATGGCCGGTACCCTCGCGGTGCGGACTGTCGCGGACCTGGCTGCCAAGACCTTGATCGATCGAATGACCGGCGGAAATGATGGAGATTAAGCGTGGACTTGTTTGAGTATCAGGCGAAGGAGCTGTTCGCCGAGTACGGCGTCCCCGTGCAGGCCGGCCAGGTGGCCCGCACGGCGGAGGAGGCGCGTGCGGCCGCGGCCGGGTTCGCCGCCGCCGGCCATCCGCTGGTCGTGGTCAAGGCCCAGGTGAAGACCGGCGGCCGCGGGAAGGCCGGCGGCGTCAAGCTGGCCAACGGCCCCGACGAGGCCTACGACAAGGCCAGCCAGATCCTGGGCATGGACATCAAGGGCCACACCGTGCACTCGGTGCTCATCGCAAGAGCAGTTAGCATCGCCGCCGAGTACTACCTTTCCTTCCTGCTTGACCGGGCCAACCGCACGTTCCTGGCCATCTGCTCGGTCCAGGGCGGCATGGAGATCGAGGAGGTCGCGCACACCTCCCCGGGCGCCGTGGCGCGCATCCCGGTCTCCGCGCTGACCGGCGTGGACGCCACGAAGGCTCAGGAGATCATCGCCGCCGGCCGGATCCCGGCCGAGGCCGCCGCGGGCGCGGCCCTGCTGGCCGAACGCCTGTGGGCCATGTTCACCGACGAGGACGCCACGCTAGTCGAGGTCAATCCGATGGCGCTGACCGAGGACGGCCAGGTCCTCGCGGTCGACGGGAAGGTGACGCTGGACGACAACGCCTCGTTCCGCCAGGAGCACGCCCGGTTCGAGGACACCAGCGACACCGACCCGATCGAGGCCCGGGCCAAGGCCAAGCACCTGAACTACGTCAAGCTCGACGGCCAGGTCGGCATCATCGGCAACGGCGCCGGACTGGTCATGTCCACCCTGGACGTGGTGGCCTACGCGGGCCAGCCGTTCGGCGGCATCCGCCCGGCGAACTTCCTCGACATCGGCGGCGGCGCCTCGGCCGAGGTGATGGCCAACGGCCTGGAGATCGTGCTGTCCGACCCGAGCGTGCGCAGCGTGTTCGTGAACGTCTTCGGCGGGATCACCTCCTGCGACGCGGTGGCCAACGGGATCGTCTCGGCGATCGGCATGCTGACCAGCCGCGGCGAGCAGGTGGACCGCCCGATCGTGGTCCGGCTCGACGGCAACAACGCCGCCGAGGGCCGGCGCATCCTGGACGAGGCAAAGATCAGCGTGGTCGAGCAGGTCGGCACGATGGACGGCGCGGCCAGACGGGCTGCGGAACTAGCCGCGAAGGGAGCATGAGATGGCGATCTTCCTGACCGGCCAGAGCCGGGTCATGATCCAGGGCATCACCGGCTCGGAGGGCCGCAGGCACGGCGCGCGCATGCTGGCCGCGGGTACCAGGATCGTGGGCGGGACCAACCCGCGCAAGGCGGGCCAGACCGTGGAGCTGAACGGCGCCGACGTGCCGGTCTTCGGCACCGTGGCCGACACCATGGCGGCCACCGGGGCCGACGTCTCGGTGGTGTTCGTGCCCGCGTCCGGGACCAAGGCCGCGGTCATCGAGGCGATCGACGCCCGTATCCCGCTGTGCATCGTGATCACCGAGGGCATCCCGGTCCACGACACCGCCGAGTTCTGGGCCTACGCCAGCGCCGCCGGGAATCGCACCCGGATCATCGGGCCGAACTGCCCGGGCGTGGCCTCGCCCGGCAAGTCCAACGCCGGCATCATCCCGGCCGACATCACCAGCGAGGGCCGGATCGGCCTGGTGTCCAAGTCGGGCACGCTGACCTACCAGATGATGTACGAGCTGCGTGACATCGGCTTCTCCACCGCGGTCGGGATCGGCGGTGACCCGGTGATCGGGACCACCCACATCGACTGCCTGCAGGCCTTCCAGGAGGACCCGGAGACCGACGCGATCGTGATGATCGGCGAGATCGGCGGCGACGCCGAGGAGCGCGCCGGGGCCTTCATCGAGCAGCACGTGACCAAGCCGGTGGTGGGTTACGTGGCCGGCTTCACCGCGCCGGAGGGCAAGACCATGGGTCACGCCGGCGCGATCATCTCCGGGTCGAGCGGCACCGCCCAGGCCAAGAAGGAAGCGCTGGAAAAGGCCGGCGTCCGCGTGGGCAAGACCCCCAGCGAGACCGCCGCCCTGGTCCGCGACCTCACGCGGCGTTAGCCCGGGGGGACGACCCCCCGGAACCCCCCGCTGCGCTCCGCGCCTGTTGTGGTGCGGGACCGCGCGGCGCGCCTGTTTGGGCCGGCGCGGCCTGGTTGCGAGTATCGGCTTTGTGAGTGTTTCCGCCGAAGCACCGCCGGCCCGCGAGCCCGACGACCCGCGGTCCCCGGCGGCCGCGCCGCGCGCCGGGCCCAGACGAAAGGGATCCAAGGGACCCAGGGACCCCAAGGACCGGCCCGCCCGGCCGCTGGTCGTCACGGGCGGCATCGCGGCGTGCGCGGCGGCGGCCAGCGGCCTGGCCGCGCTGACCACGCTCACCGCGATCGGCTGGATCACCGCCCCGCACGTGGGCCTCGGCACCGGACTCGGCGGGGTGCTGCGCACCGCCGCCCTGCTCTGGCTGGTCGCGCACCACGTCGGCGTCACCGTCCACGGCGCCGGGCGGATCGGCCTGCTCCCGCTGGGCCTGGTCCTGCTGCCGGGTGCGCTGCTGGCCCTGGCCGGCCGGTGGGTGGTGCACGCCGGGGCGGTCACCCGGCTGCGGCACGTCGGCTACGCCGCCCTCGCTCTGGCCCTGCCGTACACCTTGCTGGCCGGAGCGCTGGCCGTGGCCAGCAGGAACTCCCAGGCGGCGCCCTCGCTCTGGCAGGCGGTGGTCGCGTCGTTCCTGCTCGCCCTGGTGGCGGGCGGGCTGGGCGCGGCCCGCGGGCTGGCCCCGTGGTCGCGGCTGGCCCGGCTGATGCCGCCCCGGCCGCGATCGGTCATCCTGGGCATGCTCGGGGCCAGCGCCCTGCTCACCGCGGCCGGCGCGCTGCTGGCCGGCGTATCCCTGTACGTGCGCCTGCCGGAGGTCAAGGCGGCCACCGACGCGCTCGCGCCGGGCGCGGCCGGCGCGGCGCTGCTCCTGCTCGCCCAGCTGGCCTACGCGCCGAACGCCATCATCTGGGCCGTCGCCTACCTGCTGGGTCCCGGGTTCGCGTTCGGCGCCGGGACCGTGGTCGCGCCGACCGGCTCGGCGCTCGGCGCGGTCCCGGTCTTCCCGATGCTGGCCGCGCTGCCCGCGGGGCCGCGGTCGGCCCTGCCCGCCTGGATCACGGTCCTGGTCCTGGCCACGCCGTACCTGGCCGGGCTGTTCGCGGGCATCGTGACCGTCCGGGTCACGCCCACGCCGGTGATCGAGGCGGCGGCCCTGTGGGGTTTCGCGGCGGGCGCGGCCACCGGGGCCCTGGCCGGCCTGGCGGCGGCGTTCTCCGGCGGCCCGCTCGGTGACGGCCGGCTGGCCAACGTCGGGCCGTCCGGCTGGCAGGTCGGCCTGGTCGCCATGCTGCAGATCGGCGTGACCGCCGCGCTGACCGCGGCCGCCGCGAACTGGCTGATGTTCCGCCGGACCATGCCGCGGCGCCCCCGGAGCCAGCCGGCCGAAGAAGCAGAGCAAGCTCCCCGGCCGGCGCCACCCCCCGGGATCCCGGTGGGCATGATCGACGAGACCGACGACGCGGGAGGCCACCGGATCTACCTGAACCCCTGGGCCAGCCAAGACGACCAATACGACCCAGACGAGCAATACGACGAGGAGTTACCGCCCGTTCAGCACGCTGATCTCGCCGCCCACCGAGTTGTTGAGCTGGGTGTGGCAGACCTGCTGCGCGGCCACCGTGTTCGCGCTGCTCATGCAGCCGTAGTACGTGCTCAGCTGCGACCAGAACACCGCCAGCACCAGCAGCCACAGCGCGCTGAACGCCAGGCCGAACCCGCCGAGCACGATCCCGGTGACCGACCCGCGCGGCCGGGCCGTCCCGCCGCGCCGCGCCCGCCGGCTCGCGCCGGCGCCGAGCCAGATCGCCGTCGCGCCGAACACCAGGGTCACGACGGCCACCAGGACGCTGCGGTGCAGGTTGCCGAGCCCCAGCGCCAGGCCGAGCAGGCTGAGCACGCCGATCGCGACCGCCGCCACGGCCCGCTGCCGCAGGGCCGGGTCCGGCGGTGGCAGCTGCCGGGCCGGGAGCAGCCCTCGCGGCTGTGCCCCGCGCCCGCCCGGCGGCTGATATCTGGCCATCGGGTCCTATTCTGCCCTGTCCGGCGGGCTCCCCGGGCCGGTGCCATAGGGTGACGGCATGCCCTCCCGCCTGGTCGTGCTGGTCTCCGGCGAGGGGACCAACCTGCAGGCCCTGATCGACGCGTGCGCCGACCCGGACTACGGAGCCCGGGTCGTGGCGGTCGGCGCGGACCGGGAAGGGATCACCGCGCTGGCCCGGGCCGAACGATCCGGCCTGCCCGCCTTCACCGTCCGGCTGGCCGACTACCCGGCCCGCGAGGACTGGGACGCCGCCCTGACCAAAGCGTGCGCGGCCCACGCGCCCGACCTGATCGTGCTGGCCGGGTTCATGAAGCTGGTCGGCCAGCCGTTCCTGGACGCCTTCGGCGGCCGCTGCGTGAACACCCACCCGGCGCTGCTACCGTCGTTTCCGGGCGCGCACGCGGTGCGCGACGCGCTGGCCCACGGGGTGAAGGTTACCGGCTGCACCGTCCTGGTCGTTGACGAGGGCGTGGATTCCGGGCCGATCGCCGCTCAGGCCCCGGTCCAGGTAAAAGACGACGATGACGAGACGACCCTGCACGAGCGGATCAAGGTGACCGAACGGGCGCTGCTCGTCGGCACGGTCGGCCGGATGGTCCGCGAGGGCTGGTCCGTCCACGGCAGGAAGGTGAGGATCGGCCAGTGAGGAAGATACTGTGAGCAGGATCGCGATCAGGCGGGCGCTCGTCAGCGTCTACGACAAGACCGGCCTGGCGGAGCTGGCCGCCGGGCTGCACGAGGCCGGCGTCGAGATCGTCTCCACCGGCAGCACGGCGGCCCGGATCGGCGCGGCCGGGGTGCCGGTCACCCCGGTCGAGGAGCTCACCGGCTTCCCCGAGTGCCTCGACGGCCGGGTCAAGACCCTGCACCCCCGGGTGCACGCGGGCCTGCTCGCCGACACCGCCAACCCCCGCCACGAGGCCGAGCTGGCCAGCCTGCGCATCGAGCCGTTCCAGCTGCTGGTCTCGAACCTGTACCCGTTCGAGGCCACCGTCGCGTCCGGTGCCTCGCCGGAGCAGTGCGTGGAGCAGATCGACATCGGCGGCCCGTCGATGATCCGCGCCGCGGCGAAGAACCACGGCTCGGTGGCCGTGATCACCGACCCGTCGCGGTACGCCGATGTGCTCGCCGCGCTGGCCGAGGGCGGTTTCACCGTGGACCAGCGCCGCGGCCTGGCCGCCGAGGCGTTCGCCCGCACCGCCGCGTACGACCTGGCCGTCGCGTCGTGGTTCGCATCGGCCGGCGCCCCCGACCAGACCGCGCGGGACACGGGCTGGCCGCAGGTGGCGGGGGTGCTCTGGCGCCGGGCTGAGGTCCTGCGCTACGGCGAGAACCCGCACCAGCGGGCCGCTCTTTATTCGGCCGAACGGGCCACAGGTGCGAGCGCCCGCTCCGGTATCGCGGCCGCCGAACTGCTGCACGGCAAGGCCATGTCGTACAACAACTACGTGGACGCCGACGCGGCCCGCCGCGCCGCCTACGACTTCGCCGCGCCGTGCGTGGCCATCATCAAGCACTCCAACCCGTGCGGCATCGCCGTCGGCACCGACCTGGCCGACGCCCACGCCAAGGCCAACGCGTGCGACCCGGTCTCGGCCTTCGGCGGGGTCATCGCGGCCAACGGGCCGGTCACCGCGGACCTGGCCCGGCAGATCGCCGGTGTGTTCACCGAGGTGGTGGTCGCGCCCGGTTGCGACGACGAGGCGCTGGACATCCTGTCCGCCAGCAAGAACGTCCGCCTGCTGTGTTGCCCCGGGGGGGTCTGGGGGGGTGGTTCCCCCCCAGGCAAGGGCCGCGGCCGCGGCGCAGCGGAGCAGGCGCACGTTCTTGCTGGCGGACAGGATGTCCAGCGCCTCGTCGTCGAAGCCGGGCGCGATCACTACCTCGGT
>Ga0102924_1004528_pt1 | contig 13963 bp, 11 predicted proteins | sample PaiPotPPM11metaG_FD_80116 | JGI IMG/M metagenome (GOLD analysis project Ga0102924, IMG submission 80116) | Iron sulfur acid spring bacterial and archeal communities from Banff, Canada, to study Microbial Dark Matter (Phase II) - Paint Pots PPM... ... | reverse complement strand
CGCTATGTCCGCTATAGGTCAACAGCATCTTGCCCTGCTGCGTGTCACAGATGAGGACGAGATGATCGTCGCTGGCCGAGGCGATGCGCTTGCCATCAGGCGACCAGACAACGGCGCTGACGCGCGCGCGGTGTCCATAAAAGGTAAAGATGTTACCGGGTATGGGCGTCGAAGCTGGCCCAGGCTTATTGGCAGGGCCAGGGCCGGGCGCAGGCTGCGCTGTTTTCGGCCCAAAAGCTAGCCACGCGGCCGCGCCGCCAACGACGGCGGTTCCCAGCAAACCCGCCACAAAGGCGCGCCGCGTGATGCCCGGATTCGGCTGCTGCCGCTGTCTGTATACAGGGGCCGCGCTCTTTTGAGCAGGAGGCGGCGCGGGCAGCGGCGTCATCGGCAGAGACGGCGGTGTACTCGGAGCCATTACCGCCTGTCCCGCTCCAAAGATGGGAGCGGGCTGGGGAATCTGCATGGCCGGCAGCGATGGCTGAGCGACCAGCGGCAGAGCCGCCATTGACTGTGGCGCGGGCGTCACGCTTCTGGCAACGGGAAACATGGGCGCTGCTGACATCTGCTGCGCGTCTTGCAACACTTTGCTAAAGTGTGCGACGCTGGCGAAACGCCGCGCCGGGTCCTTCGCCAAAGCGATAAAGATCGTTTCCTCGACCGCGCGTGATATCCCTGGAACGTTCGGATACAAAGACGGCGGCTGCGCGCTCCTGTGTTGCCGCGCGATTTCAGCATATGATCCCCGAAACGGCAGTTTGCCGCTTAGCCATTCGTAGATCACTACTGCCAGCCCATACTGGTCGCTGGCGGGAACAGCCTTCCCTTCAATCTGCTCAGGCGCTATGTAGCCCAGGTTTTCGACGACAGCTTCTTTTGTCAGCACAAGCGGCTGTTGTGTATTGCGGTCAATAGCATCGATGCCAAAATTGCTCAACAGCACGCGCTGCTGGTTGTCGAGCAGAATATGCGCGGGCTGGACATGCTTGTGCAAGATGCCCTTGTTATGCGCATACTGTAAAGCCTCGGCGATGGGATTGAGTGAAGGCAGAAAGTTTGCCAGCGGTTGTGGAGCGCCGCGCCCGTCGCGCTGCTGCAAAGTGACATGTGGCACATACTCCATAGCCACAAAAGGCACAAGTTCGTCAACATTGGCATCGCGCACCGGCAGGATGTTTGGATGATGAAGTTCGCTCAGCGCCCGCGCCTGCCTGAGAAAATCCTTGACCCGCTCTACTTCTAGCCGCGTTTCCCAGACTTTCAGCATATAGTGCGTCTGGCGCTGCACATGCTCTCCCAGGTAGGTTCCTGACGATCTCCCCAGCGCAAGGGCGCGCACCAGCCGATAGTCTCCCAATTGCTGCCCTGTACGATCAATCGTTCTGCTGCTGCTTTGCATACTGTTCGGCATAAACATATTCTTTCATTCTCCAGACATACCTGTTGTTTAATCTGGCCCCTACTGAATTTGATATTACATGATCCGCGAGATGAGATAGCGATAGTGAGAAATGGAGCGATACGTCCATCTCAATCTACAGAGAAGACGCGAGCAATAAGCTTTTTCGGGACTTCATTGTCTTATTTGCTCAGAGGATACCATGAAGGGAAAAAAAGCGCAGTTAGGGAAAGCACAAAAGGGCAGTAACATAAGTCACAGACGTTGTTTCTTCAGAACATTCAGAAATCAGACAGGTTGGTCGTGGGCGCAACGCGTTGCGCCCACGACCAACCTGTCTGATCTTATTTGCGCGAATATTCGGCGGGGGCAAAGAAGACCAGGATTGTCAGGTCTTCGATAACGCTGTGAAAGCGGTGTTCGACATGCGCCGCGACGAAGACGAGCGAACCAGCGGCGACGGTGATATCCTCGTTATCCACGCGAATCTGCGCCCGGCCCTGCACAACATAGTACAGTTCATCTTCGGTGTGCGGCTCTTGCGGATCAACGCTCCCGGCAGCGAGCTGATATAGTCCCGCGCTCATGGCCGGAACGCGCAAGAATTCGTGGTAGAGTTCTCCCGACTGCTGACGTGCCGCAACCAGGTCGGGAAGCGAAAAAGCATCCATTATCACCCTCCTGGAAAACAGTATATCATACCGCTTGCGCCAGTTCCGCGCCGGTAGAGGGAGAAAGCTCCTGCATATCAAGCACACGGATAAACGCGGACACTACCGCTGGATCGAACTGGCTGCCGGAGCAACGCTGGAGTTCTGCTCTGGCGTCAGCAGGCTGCAAGGCTTTGCGATAGGGACGATCAGAGATCATGGCGTCATACGAATCGATCATCGTGAGAATGCGCGCTCCTAATGGAATCATCTCCTGACTCAGACCATACGGATAGCCATGTCCATCCCAACGCTCGTGATGGGCAGCCACGATATGCGACAACAAAGCCCCTTTCGCGCCTGCCTGCGCCAGAATATGGCGACCGATCGTGGGGTGGCGTCGCATCACCTTCCATTCTTCCTCGTTAAGCGGACCGGGTTTGCGCAAGATGCTCTGGGGAATACCTACCTTGCCGATATCATGCAGCATCGCGGCCAGAGACAGCAGATGCCGTTCTTCCTCTGTACATCCCAGGATACTGGCCGTCGCATCTACCAGACCCACCATACGCTGCGCGTGGGCGCTCGTCTCCCGATCATAGACGTTCGCGACTGCCACCAATGTTTGTAAGGCAACGTTATCCGCCGTTTGCACATGGTCCGCCAGCACTTCATGCATCAGGGACAACTCTTCGCCCACCGCGCACACGCGATTGCGCCCACTCTGCTTGGCATGATACATCGCCCCGTCCGCCGCTTCGATCAGAGTTTCCGGGCGGTCTCCATGCTCCCGCGAGATCGCGACGCCGATGCTGCATGTAATCGGAATGCTGGCTGTCTCAGATCCTTCACCACTCTCCCATAGAATGGGGGTCGCGGTCAGCGTCTTGCGCACACGTTCCGCGACTGCTCGCGCTTCCTCTAATGGTGTGTTCACCAGCACAATAGCGAATTCTTCGCCTCCGTATCTACCGACGAAATCTTCTACGCGCAGCACACTTTCCAGCCGCCGCCCTACCTCACAGAGTACTTTATCGCCCGCACGATGTCCCAACGTATCATTGATACGCTTAAAATGATCGATATCCATGAACAAGAGAGCGCACTGCTCGCCTGTGCGCTGTGTGCGCGACAGTTCTTCCTCGACGCGGTTCATCAAGCTGCGGTGATTGGGCAGGCCGGTCAGAGGATCAGTAGTTGCCAGCGCGGCCAGGCGGGCATTGGCCTCGTTAAGCGCCTGGTGCTTAGATTCAAGTTCGTGATGCAGACGTTTGAGTTCCTCGGTGTTCGCCAGTTCATCACGCTGCTGCCGTGTCTCCTCCAACAATCCGACGATGGTATCAAGCATCCCATTCACCGCGCCGGAGACGCCAGCAATCTCATCGCGCCCTACCACCGGCAGGCGCGCGTCAACCTGCCCACCTTCGATAACCTGTACTACCTGGCGCGCGCGTTGCAAACGCTGTACCATGGTACTGTAAACCAGCCATCCTATAATACCGACACCGAGAAGGCTAGACAACGCCGCCAGCGCCGTCACCAGCAGCAGACGATTCTCCTCTACCACCAGCGCATCGTGAATTGAAGGCAGCAAGCTGGATGTGAACTGGGACAATTCCAGAAAACTGCTCATTGCAACGGCATAGGCCGGCTCAACCTGGATCAATTCCAACACATCCGCCTGCGAAACGTTGCCCGCGTCGAGAGTATCAAGCGTCTGCTGCTGGGTATCGCGATATGACGTCCAGGCGCTCAGAGCCGCCGCCGCCAGGGATTGCTGTTGATCGATCTGATCGGCATGTCCAGCTACCGCGAAGAGATTCGAGAGGCCAACAAAGCGATCAAGGACATCCTGCTGCATATAGGCCGACACGGCGCTATCGAGATTCGCCGTGAGAGTTTTCAATGCGCCCTTGTCTTCCTGAAGAGTTATTGCTATCGGATGCGAATTGCTTGCATCATTGATTGTTGCCTGTAACAAAGTGTGGCTCTGTTGCAAGGTAGTTTCTACCGCCGCCAGCGAAGTATACCCGTTCATCAGCGATCCGTAAAACGAAGACTCGTAGCCCAGAAGTTGCTGGCTCTGCCATGCGATACCACTTAAAGCGACAATGACCAGCAGCAGAGGGATCAGGATACCAAAAGCCAGCCGCCGCGCAATCGGCATGTCGAGCAAAAAATGATGATGTCGCTTGCTGCCTTGCGATGACAGTCTCGCAGGAAAATGCAGGCGCGTGATGTCCATGAAAGCCGTTCTCTCTTTCGCAAATGGCATTGAGGAAGATATCTCCTCAATGAGGGAATTCGGCTATATGGAAGATTTCAAGAGGTTGTTAGCGGCCTCGTGACTCGATTGTGAGTAAGGGCCGCTTGATCGCTCCCACAGCGTGGCCCACACGAGCGCGATCAATCGGCCCCTACACGACCAGGACAAAGCCCTCCATTGGGAGAGGATATTCGGAGGCAATCGTCAGAGCAACAGCACGGTGAGACACCGGATCAACCTGGTCATGATTGCGACTGTAGTAGTAGTAGAGTCCAGGCTTAGGAAAGAGAACCGTCACACTCTGCCCGCCAGGGACCTCGTCAGTTCCGGAAAGGCGGTATAATCCAAAATCCGCCGGGTTGACCGGCGCGGACCAGCCAGGGACAAGACCAACAAAATGCGGATTCGCATCGAGATTTTGCCAGGTTACGGCTCCATCCACGGCAATAGCCAGGAATTCCTGCGAGAACATACCATGCCCTTGCAGGACAAAGGCAAGCACGGTAGAAGGAAGTCCCTTGATGCTTCCCTGCACCCAGATTACGCCCTCCATCGCCTCGGGATAGTGAAGTATCCCAGGATAAGCCTCTACTCGCCCAAAGGTGGCGTTCCATCCATCTTTGATGGTGTCATAATAGTGATACACCCCTGGCCTGGTAAAGAGGAACGTGGCATTATGACCGACAGCTACTGTAAAGGCGAACGGCTGCGGATTGAGAAACGCGCTTTGATCAGGCGTCGTTGCAAAATTGTGGAGGACAGTATCATCGTTCTTCCAGGTAACAGCAGTATTCACCTTCACCGGCAAAATAAAGGGGCTGAAGAGGTCCTGACGCGGTGGAATAATCACCGTCGCGTGTGCGGCCGGGGGCAACTTCGCTTTGTCAGCGCTGGTCACATGGTGGGCGGGGAAAAGCGGTAAAGCGCGCGCGAGCGCCACGGCGCTTGACAGCACGATGATGACGCCGATGACCCATACCTGCCACGATATTTTTCTCATAGGTGTCCGATACTTCTCCCCAACTGATGGATGCTTACAGCAACTACTACTACTACCAGTATAGCCAGTGCCGCCAAAGCCTCGGTTCTCCTTACTACAACCCTTCTTCCCCTGAATCGTAGAAAGGGAGAATGAAGCAGTCAACCCGTGCAAGCGAGAAAGATGGAACAGATGCAAACACAAAGTTACAAAGAGCCGCTCCACGCTCCCTTCGAGTGGTATCGCACAATGCGCGCCGCGCAGCCCGTCTACCATCACCCGGACTGGGGTATCTGGATGGTCTTTCGCTACGCCGATGTGGCGCGCGTGCTAAGTGAATATGCGACCTTCTCGTCCGACGGCCACCGGATAGCGCAAGCAGGAGACCCCCAAAGCGTGGCCGACCCACTCGAGTCCAGCATCCTACAGATGGACCCGCCACGCCAGCGCCAGTTGCGCAACCTGGTCTCGCAGGCATTTACGCCGCGCATGATAGCACAATTGGAGCCGCGTATCAGCGCCATTACCAACGAACTGCTGGACCGCGTCACCGCCGCGGGTGAGATGGATGTGGTGCGCGACCTGGCCTATCCCCTGCCTGTGACCGTCATTGCCGAACTGCTGGGCATCCCTGCCGAACTGCGCGAAGATTTCAAACGCTGGTCTGATGCCTTCGTTGCAGGCGGAGAATCGGAAGAGGAGCGCAAAGCACTCCTCCAGGAGGTCCAGAGCATGTATGGCTATTTCACGCAAGTGCTGGAGGAACGTCGCCAGCATCCACAAAACGATCTGATCAGCGCGCTGCTGGCAGCTTCGGTCGATGGGCAACAATTGAGCAGCATGGAGCTACTCGGCTTCTGCGGCCTGTTGCTGGTGGCGGGCAACGAGACGACGACCAACCTGCTCGGCAACATGATCCTTTGCTTTGACGAGTATCCTGACGTCGTGGAGCGCCTACGCGCGAATCGCACGCTTGTGCCTGGAGCCATCGAGGAGACCCTGCGCTATTACGCGCCAGTGAGAGCTATGACCCGTATTACGACAACCGAGACGGTCATCGGCGACCAGCGCATCGGGCCTGATCAGATGGTCGTGGCCTATATTGCCTCGGCGAACCGCGACGAGGCCGAGTTCGCCGATCCCGATCGTTTCGACATTGAGCGCACGCCTAATCGTCACGTCGCCTTCGGACGGGGCATCCATTTCTGCCTGGGCGCTCCGCTGGCGCGCCTGGAGGCGAAAGTCGCGCTCAACGCCATGCTCGACCGTCTGCCCGGATGCTGGCAAGTGGCCGACGAGCCGCTGGAGATGAACAAGAGCTTTATCCTCTTAGGCCCAAAGAAGTTGCCCATGATCTGGAATGCATAGTGTAGGGACACAAACAGAAAGCGCAGGACAGTGGCACAACAACGGCGGGTGACGACAAGCAGCGCGACGCAGCTATGCTTCACGCTGCCCATGCCTCCAAGCATCAATGAGCAGTATTACACCGATAAGCAGGGGCGGCGCAGGTTGACGCCGGGCGCGTTACACTACAAAACTGAGGTGCAACGGACGCTGCACGCGCTAATATCGCAGGACATCTTGCATGAAACCCTGCTGAAACGCCTGCGCAAGGGCTATCTGGCCGTTTTTATGGAGTGCTTTTTCGAGACGCCGCTGCGGCGCGACCTGGATGGGGGAATCAAAATTACGATCGACGCGATCTGCCAGGAACTGGATATCAACGATAATCGGCTGGTAGACCTGCATCTCTCCAAGCGCATTCGCCCCTTAGATCCGCATCTCTACGTCGAAATCGACGCGCTTGAGCAGTGGGACTTTGATGAAGAATACGCGTTGCTCCCCACGCCGTAATCAAAAGAGGAGGTATGAGCGCTGTCCCCGGCTATCAGGCGTGACAGCCGGGGACAGCGCTCATACCTCACTCTGATGACAATGCCTCGCGGCGGCTGCCATGAGAAGGACGCAGAGCAGCCACGATCATCGCGACCACGCTGATGATGAACGAGACCAGAAAGGCGAAATGCAGGCCATGCAGGAATTGCGCCAGCGCGGCGGGGAACTGGCTCATGCCGCCGCCGTAGATGAAGACCTGCATCATGGCCGCCATCGGCACCGAGGCCAGCGCGAGCGGGAAGACGATGGCGATACTGAGCATCTGACCTGTATTGTTCAACATACTGAGAATACCGGCAGCCGCGCCGCGCGTATGCGGCTCGACAGAACTCATGATGGCGTTGGTGTTTGGCGAGACGAAGAAGCCGGAACCGCCGCCCATCAAGGCCATGAACGCGGCCAATTCCCAATACGGCGTTGTTGGGCTGATAGTGGTCAATCCCAGCAAAGCGAGCGCCGACACGCCCAGCCCAATCGGCGCGAGCAGGCGCGAGCCGACGCGGTCGGAGAGACGCCCGCTCAGGGGACCAATGAGCATGAACGCCGCGCCAAAGGGAGCCAGCAAGAGGCCCGCCATCAACGGGTCTTTGCCATAGGGGCCTTGCAGGAAGAAGATCAGCAAGAACAGCACCGCGCCGCGCGCGATACCGTTCAAGAGGCCACTCAGGTTCGCGAAGGCGAAGAGGCGGTCGCGGAAGAGTCGCAGCTGCATCATCGGCTGATCAATACGCGGCTCAACAATGATAAACGCGAGCAGGGAGACGATGCCGATAGCCAGAAGTGTGTAGACTTGCCACTCCGGCAACATGGGAAACGCCAGCAGGCTCAATGCCAGCAATGTACCCGTCAGGCCAACGGTGAGCAGAACGCTGCCGACCCAGTCGATGCGCTGCTTTGACATCGGGCGCACAGGCTCGCGCAGGCGGTAAAAACCCCAGATTGCTCCGGCGAACGCGAGCGGCACATTGAAGAGAAACACCCAGCGCCACGACAACTCAGTAAGCAGACCGCCGATGATCGGCCCCATCAAGAAGCCCGCCGCGCCGGCAATCTGGTTGATGCCCAGGCCAAGCCCAACCTGCCCTTTGCGGAAAGCATCGGTCACAATGGCGGTGCTATTCGTGAGCATCAGCGCGCCGCCGATGCCCTGGATGACGCGGCCCAGGATCAGATCAGCGCCGTGAAACTGCGGTTGTGAAAGACCACAGACGAGCGAGCCAACTCCGAAAAAGACATAGCCACTATTATAGAGACGCTTGCGCCCCCAGATATCGGCGAGTCGGCCAATGAAGGGAGTCAGCACAGTGGTGACCAGGAGATAGCCAATCAGCACCCACATGAGAATCAGGAACGTGACGTGCAGATCGGTCAAAATGTTCGGTAAAGCGATCAGCAGCGCCGAACCTTGAATGGACGCCAGCAATGCCCCAACGGTCGTCACAGAGAGCGCCGTCCAACGATAGTTGTCTGACGGCGCGGCAGCACCAGTGGCAGTATTTTCCACCTCAACGGAGGTATCAGGAGAAGATTTCATACGTGAAACAACCTTTCATCCCCAAAAAATGATAGAGAACAGATCATGCGTTCACAGTAAAAGCGTTCAAGACGCGGGATACAGGCAGGTATCCGACCCCCACAAGGGAGGCCGCTCCATGGAGCGGCCTCCCTTGTGGGGGTCGGACATCCTTATATCTCAATCAGATGATGAAGAGCAGGCAGAGCGGCGGCAATGCGGGCGCGCTCTTCATCAGTCAGGCGTTCCAGGCGTCGTTGCAAGGAAGCGATACGGGCGCGGCGGAAAATATCGACGGCCTGGCGGCCCGGTCCGGTTGCTTTCACCCACACGGTGCGCCAATCGACATCATCATGGCTACGCTCGATGTAGCCCTGGACCAGCAAGCGTTTGACCATGGCCGTCGCCGTAGACGGAGTAACAGCAAGATGTCCGGCCAGTTCCTGCATGGTGCAGCGACCATGCTCGACCAGGACATGCAGCAGAGATAGTTGTCCAGGCGTCGCGCGCAGTTCGGTTACATCGCGCCAACCGGGGCAGTCGTCAGCGACGCCTTCTTTGAGCGGAACATCGGCAGCGATGCGTTGCAGCAGCGCAGAAGTGATATCCAGCAGGCCAGCGGCGGTATCTACCTGACTCTGTACAGACTCGTCTATCATGATCCTGGCGGCAAGGTACCCACGGCTGAGCCCGTGGGAAGAATGCCGCTTCTCCTTTCTACTAACAAGGCCGAAGCCTTCTGGACAACCGCCAACTTTTTGTAATTGGCGCTGGCATGAATCTTGGTGCCATCCAGGAGACGCAGATCAAAGTAACCAGAACCGCGTCTGCCGAAGACAAAGCAGCATGTACCCTGGTAGTTCACACAATCGAACAAGCGAAAGCCATGTACATACTTGGGTGCCGTATTGCGCTGCCGCTTGCCCCCCTTCCCGATGGTCGCCTTATACAGTTGACGGTTGTTTCTTCTCACCATCTTGATGAGGTGCCAGGTGCTATCTGACGAGGCTTTGGGATTACCACTGATGCAGCGAGCATCGATCAGATGGGACTTTTCTAGCTCATAAGTGATGCGAGTATGTTTCGTGATGTATCCATACGTCAGATGGACATTCGGGAAGAGTGCTTTGGATTGTTCGTAAATGGCCCACCGGATGATGCCCATCTGCATCGCATCCCGAAAGCCTTGCGGCTTGTGTTCTAGCCTCTGCTCCTGGTGCATCCGATGAAGGAGATGGTGACAGGTCTTACACAACGTGATCAGGTTATCCGGGCTATTTCCGCCAGTCTTGCGGGACTCAATGTGATGGACATTGAGGATGGGATCTTTTGACTTGCCCTTACACCACTGACAGACATGGCGATCTCTCGCAAGGACATATTCCCTGACATTCCAGAAACCGAGTTGTGGGCCTTGTTGGTAGTCCTTGCCCTCGATCTCAGGGTTGCGTATCTTCTGGATGTCGAACTGCGCTACCTCGATGGTTGTCCTACTCACAGGTAACAGCTTGTGAACCAACCGGATCGTTTTCAGATGGGCTTCTACTTTGTGCTGCACCGAGGGCGCGAGCCAGCCCGATCGCTTCTTTCTATTGAGAAAACGGCCCTTGCGATAGCGGGTCTTTCGGCTGCGCCTGGCACGGCGGGACTGACGGCGGGTCGCTAGCAATGGCTGGATATCAGTTCTCGGCTGTACCTCTGCTTCAAAAAGGACGATCTGCTCAGTTGTGGCGGAGACGCCGATATGCTGTGACCCTGCATCAATCCCAAGAGAGACTGCCTGTTTATACCCACTGCTGCCATAAAGCAGTTGAATAGTAAAGGGAACTATTTTTGCCACTTTCGCCTTGCCTTCTTGCAAGAGCAGGCGGGCTTTCCGTGGTTGACATGGCATTAACGGTTGCCCGTGACAATTTAACACGTACACGAACATGGCGTGTATCTCCTTTCGGAGTATGGTACTCTTCGTCAATGTTTGAGAAGCTTGTCAAGCCAGCAGCACCGCCCCTACCCATCAGGGCTGTTAACCACCAACGATAGAGCTTGCCACTAGAGCAGGCATGGCAAGGTATCCTGACCTCTCGAACGGAGCGCTTGCGCGCTAAGACTAGTCAATCAAGGCTCTTTCAAGCCTTCACCTGGAGCTAGCTCAGGGTGGGGGTAATTGACATCTTCCAACCTTATCATTTCGATAATCTAACTATATGATACACGAAGAATGGGGGCAATGTCAAAGCCAAGATGATTAACTTTGATTCTTGGAAACCGGCTTTTTTGCTAGCGTCCGCTCTCACAGTATGTTATACTGCCATTATGCTACAATTTTCGTAGCAAAAAGACTATGTCGCTTCTGAAATCGAAGCATACGGAGGACTTATGACGCTGCCAAACCAGGAACGTATACCTGGCTTCGAGACCGGGTATCCCATCGTGGCGGCGCTGGACCTGCTGGGCCGACGCTGGGTCTTACGGATTCTGTGGGAACTGCGCACTGGGCCAATGGGCTTTCGTGCGATGCAGGCATTCTGCGATCAAATGTCTCCCAGCACGTTGAGCCAGCGGCTCAGCCTTCTCCAGGCCACCGGGCTGATCTACCACAACGAAGAAAGCATGTATTCCTTGACGGGAACAGGCCAGGAACTCCTCCAGGCGCTCGCGCCATTGCAAGAGTGGGCGCAGCAGTGGGCTGAACAGTTGAGAACACAGGAAGAAACCGAGAGCGCGCAGGCGGATATTGAAAGGAGCAGCATATCTATGCAATCATCACAAAACAACCAACCAACTTTTCTCGCGATTGCGCCCCGTTTTGTCGTCCGTGATCTGGAGCAAGCGCTGGCTTTCTACGAGCAACTAGGCTTTCAAACCACGTATCATGACGAGGGTTTTGCCATGGTCGAACGGGACAAGGTGTCTCTGCACCTGAATCCCAACCCGGACTTGCCAGCGGGGAAATACTCCGTCTGTTGGATCGCCTCCACCAACATCGATGCCTTGTATCAGCAATATTTGCCTGTCGAAGCGCGCCAGGCTCCCTTGCAGACCAAACCCTGGGGTTTCAAGGAGTTTGCCATGCGCGATCCCTCTGAGAACCTCATCATCTTCGCTGAACACATCCCTGATACCACATCCAGCGGATCAGTGTAGCGGCGGCATTTATGACGCCCGTACCACGGCTTGTTGTTGCTGGCTGGCGCAATGAATTGCGCGGCTACATCGATCTGCCATAGACAAAATAAGTTGGCGTCTCGCGCACGTCTACCGTCAGGCCAGAGGCGGCGCAGCGTGCGACGAGATCGGCGGATCAGTGTAGCGGCGGCATTTATGACGCCAGTACCACGGCTTGTTGTTGTTGGCTGGCGCAATGAATTGCGCGGCTACATCGATCTGCCATACACAAAATAGGTTGGCGTCTCGCGCACATCCGCCGTCAGACCAGCCGCGGTGCAGCGGTCAGCGAGAAAAGCGGGATCGTAGAAGTTTTTGACAATCTGGAAGGCACGACCGTCGTTGAGTTTGCGCGTCATTACCTGGCTACCCTGCTCCGGCAAAACATGATTAACAGCAGTGCTGCTCTGCTCGCGGCGGCCATCGACGAAAAACACTTTGCCGCCGGGGCGCAGCGCGTTTGCCACCATACCCAGGAAAGCATCCAGCCGTTCAAGCGGCACATGCGAGATCCAGAAGCCGAAACAGACAGCGTCATACAGGCGCGTTGATTGCCAGGTAAAGAGGTCGGCCTGCATATAAGAGACACGCTCGCTCGCCACTCTGGCCCGGTTAATAGCAATCATTTCTTGAGAAGCATCAACAATGGTGATAGTGGAAGCAGTACGCAGCAAGCGTTCCGTCCAGATGCCCGTACCCGCCGCCAGTTCAAGCACGTCGCCAGTCATCGCCAGCGCGTCGAAGGCGGCGAAAACCTCGTCAACTTCGGCAAACCAGCGCGCGTTAAGTTCGGGGCCGCGATCATAGCGCCCCCGGCGATAAAACCATTCATCGTATTCGTCGGCGCGCGCCTTGTAGTAGGCGATCATATCTTGTAATGTTTGCGAGGATACAGAATCGTTCATGCTATCTCAATCTTCCCTTCGATCACCGTGCCATCCTCCAGGATCGAGAAGACTCTGGCATACGGCGGTTCAGGATAATGCTGATGCGAAAAGATGATGTAAAGCAGGCGATTATGCCTGGCCCACTCGATATCGCGCGGCGAAGGATAGGCTTCGGATTGGGGGTGGGAGTGATAGTACGAATACATATCGCCGTCGTACTCGTCGATGTCATTAGAAATATGCAGCAGGTCTTCCGGGCTAATTTCGGAGAAGTCGTCGGGATGCTCGGCGGCATTGGCGGTCGGGTAGTTCTTCACGACCTGATCGCCTTTGCTTGCCAGCAGCCCGCAGGTCTCGTTGGGGTAGCCAGCTACGACGTGCGCAACCATCTCCTGGTACAGCGCGCCGGGCAGACGCACGACAAACGGAGCAGCGCTTACCATAAAATTTTCGCCTCTAAATCTTCTTCCAGTTGATCAAGATCGCGCGTCCACAGGTCTTCGCTGAGGTATTTCCAGCCGCCATCGGAGAGGATCACGACGATTTTGCCGCGCTCCATACTGGCGGCGACACGCAGGGCCGCGTGGAGGGCCGCGCCGCACGATGGCCCGGCGAAGATGCCTTCCTGATCTTTCAACTGGCGCGTGCGGCGGATGGCATCGCCGCTGGCGACGAGAATCCTGGCATCGAGCAGCGATAGATCGAGGACGGGTGGCACGAAACCATCTTCCAGGCTGCGCAAGCCCTGCACGCCGTCGCCCTGCAGCGGCTCGGCGGCGATAATCCTGATGGCGGAATTGTACTCTTTGAGACGGCGCGCGTTGCCCGTCAGCGTGCCGCCAGTGCCGAGACCGGCCACAAAGACGTCAAGATCGGGTAGGTCGCGGATAATTTCGAGAGCGGTTCCTTCGTAGTGCGCGCGAGGATTCGCCTGGTTGCCATACTGGTAAAGCATGACATAGCGTTCGTCCGCGCGAGCCAGCTCTTGTGCCTTCCTGACCGCACCATTGCTGCCCAATCGGCCATCCGAGTCGATGATCCGCGCGCCATAGAGTTCCAGCATCTGGCGGCGCTCGCGCGTCACATTATCGGGCATGACGGCCACGAAGCCATAGCCCTTGACGCGGGCAATCATTGCCAGCGCGATGCCGGTATTGCCGCTCGTCGGCTCCAGCAGGATCGAGCCGGGGCGCAGTTGTCCGCTG
>Ga0102924_1004527_pt1 | contig 13964 bp, 9 predicted proteins | sample PaiPotPPM11metaG_FD_80116 | JGI IMG/M metagenome (GOLD analysis project Ga0102924, IMG submission 80116) | Iron sulfur acid spring bacterial and archeal communities from Banff, Canada, to study Microbial Dark Matter (Phase II) - Paint Pots PPM... ... | reverse complement strand
GTCCTTCTTATAGAAGGAAGGCGACGGAGAGGGAGGCTTCGATGACCGGAGACGGTGGAGGGATACCGGCGTCACTACGAACGGCAATCGAACAACTTCACGCGGCGATCGGCCGCGCGGCCGGCGGTGACCCGCGCGCGATCCAGGCGCTTTACTCTCATTCCGGCGACGTCACCGCGTTCTACGGGTGGGGCGGGTACGAGCGCGGCTGGGACGCCGTGCGGGAGCGGTGGGACTGGGCGGCGGCGCAGTTCGGCGGCGGTACCGTCACGTATCAAAACCTCACGACGGTGGCGACGGCCGAAATGGCCTACACAACCGACGTGGAGACCTTTCGGGTGCGCCTCGCCGGCCGGCAGGCGGCCGGCAACCATGAAATTGAAGCCGGCGTCGCCGGCCCGGCGGAGTGGTCGAACCGCGTCACGCACATTTTCCGGCTGGAGGACGGCGCGTGGCGCCTCGTCCACCGCCACGCCAACCGTTTGGAAGCGCGTGTGCCGGCGGCAGACCGCCGTTAGTCGCGGTACGCGGCCTGCACGTGGTGGCGAAACGTGCGGGATAGTTAACATTATGTTTCCCTATAGGTCGTTCCTGGTCGATAATGATGGTACGGAACGCCGGGCCGCGTCCGGCATCCTTCGTGTGAGCCCGCTTACGCGGGACGCGGCGGCGACGGCGACCGACAGGGAGGGGACGGGAGTGCCTCAACAGTCGATGCAGGCGAAGCTTCGCGTGGTCTGGACGCCCGGCGTCGCGGACCCCGCGGACGTCGCGTCCGAGTGGGCCGCCGCGCTCGAGGACGGCAATCTGGTGCCCGCGGCCGGCGTGACGGCGATCCGGCCGGAAACCGGGCCCGAGCGGACCGCCACGCTGCTCATGCTGGTGCAGGGCGCGGCCACGCCGAATGAAGGGCTCGCGCTCGCGTCGCGCCGGGCCGCCCGCGTCCTGGGCGACGACCCCCGCGTGTCCGAGATACGCGCCGTCGCGGCCTGGCCGGTCCCCTAGCGGCTTCCCCCGGTTTCGCTGGACTCGTGGGTGCTCGGCGGCGCTGAATCCGCCGCGGGGTGATATTGGACCGGCCCGAAGATGCTGCCGGCCAGCCAGATCAGAAACCAGGCGACAAAGATTCCCATCGCGGCGTGCTCAGCCCGCCTTCGCCGGCTTCAATTTCATGGGTGCCGGCTGAGCATCGGCCGGGACGGCGGCGAGGCGCCGCAGGCCGGCTTCCAGATCCGCGATCAGATCCTCCGTTGCTTCCAACCCGACGTGCAAACGCACGAGCGTCCCGCGCTCCGACCACGGCCGCACCGTGCGGCTGGCCGTCAGCTGCGCGGGCAGGATGAGGCTCTCGAATCCGCCGAAACTGGCCCCGATCTTGAACAGCGCGAGGCCCTCGAGCATCGCGGCGACGGCCGCCTTCGACTCCGTCCGCAGCAGCGCCGCGAAGAGGCTCGACGAGCCGGTGAAGTCGCGCCGCCAGAGCGCGTGACCGGGATGGTCCGGCAGCGCCGGATGCAGCACCCGCGCCACCTCGGGGCGTCCGGCCAGCCAGCGGGCCACCGCGAGCGCCGACTCCTCGTGCCGCTGCATGCGCACGTGCAGCGTCCGCAGGCCGCGCAGCGTCTCGTAGCACAGGTCGGGCGCGACGCAGTCCCCGAACTCATCGATGCCGTCCTTGAGGCGGCGGAAGATCTCCTCGGTCCGGGCGGTGATCACGCCGATCATGACGTCGGAGTGGCCGGCGAGATACTTGGTCCCCGCCTGGATCTCGACGTCCACGCCGTGATCGAACGCGCGAAAATTGAGCGGCGTGGCCCAGGTATTGTCGAAGAACACCGCCGCCCCGCGCGCGTGCGCGGCGGCCGCGATCGCGGGGACATCCTGGATCTCGAACGTGAGCGAGCCCGGCGATTCGGTGTACACGACCCTCGTGTTCGGCCGGATCAACCCCGCGATTTCCCCCCCGATCGCGGGGTCGTAGTAGGTGGTGTCGACGCCGAACCGCGCGAGCACCCCCGTGCAGAAGTTCCGGGTGGGGGCGTAGGTGCTGTCCGGCACCAGGACGTGATCGCCCGCTCGGAGGAACGCCGCGAGCGCCTGCGTGATCGCGGAAAGGCCCGACGACGTGACGAGCGACCGGGCGCCGCCCGAGAGCTCCGTGAGGGCCTGCCGCAGCGCGAACGTGATGGGCGTGCCGTAGACGCCGTAGGACGAGGTGTCCCCGTACTTGCGCTCGGTACGCTGCTCGAACGCGTCCACCGTCGGGTACAGAATCGTCGAGGCGCGGTGGATCGGCGGGTTGACCGTGCCTTCGTGCCGTTCGGGGTTGCGGCCGGCGTGGACCAGCCTCGTCTCGCGTTTCATCATGACTCCTGCGCCGTGACGTTGACGATCACTTCGGTCGCGACCGCGACCGTGCGGTAGAGCGGTCAGCGGCCCCTCCAGACCTCCACCAGCCGGTCCGCGTCGGCGCGGCCGACGCCCCGCAACTCGAAGCGCACGTCGATCTGCCGGAACTTCGTCGGGTCCGCGCGGTCCTGGATGCCGGTGATGGTGGCGCTGAGGCCGGTCAGCGGGACGTCGTTGGCGGCGGCGTAGTTCTCGATCAGCGTGACGCCGCAGGACGAGATCCCGGCGAGAAACGACTCGGTGTTGCTGAGCGCCTCGGGCTTCGTGGACGAGTCGAGCACGAAGTGGTGGGTGCGCGCGCTGTTGAGCGCGCGGCCGGGCTGCCCGATCGACGCGCTGCGGACGGTCGTCGTGACCGTGCCGTCGGCCATATGGAGCCTCCGTGTGGGGACGTCGTCGAGGACTCTTCGCGGCTCCGGGCGCCGCGCTCCTGCCATTGGGAGCGGGGGAGGCGAGAGGGCGGACCGCGAAACGTGCCCACCGTGCGCCGCGTGCCCGCTCCATTCCGGCAGTTGAGTCTGCGGTGGCTGTTGATCCTTGTGCCGCTCTCGATCGCCGCCGCCGCGCTGGGCCGGTGGCCGCTGGCGACGTTTCTGCTCGCCGGCGGCGCCCTGCTCCCGCTCGCCGAGTTGATCGGCACCGCCACCCAGCAGATCGGCCTCCACGCCGGGCCGCGCGTGGGCGGTGTCCTCAACGCGACCTTCGCCAACGTCACCGAGTTCATTCTGGCGATCGTGCTGGTGGTGCACGGCGAGACCGCGGTCGTCAAGGCCGCGCTTACGGGCTCGATCCTCGGCAACCTGCTGCTGGTGCTGGGGTTGGCGCTGCTGGCCGGCGGCCTGCGCCATCGGACGCAGCGGTACAATGCCGCGGCCGCGGGCGTGCATTCGACGTCGCTCATGCTCGCCGTGGTCGGCCTCTTGATGCCGGCGCTGTTCTTTCTCACCGGCCGGCCGGACGCGCGTCATGGCGAGGCCGTCAGCGTGGCCGTGGCCGGTGTGCTGATGGTGCTCTACGGCGCGGCCCTCGTCTTCACGCACCGGACGCACGCGCATCTGTTCCATACCCCGGCCTCGGAGGAGCGTCCCCAAGGGTCGCGGGCGTGGGCGATCGGGGTGCTGGCCGCCGCGTCGGTGGTGGTGGCGATCGAATCCCAGCTCCTCGTCACGACGCTCGAGCCGGCGATCGGGGCGCTCGGGTTCTCCAAGTTCTTCACCGGCCTCATCCTGGTGCCGCTGTTCGGGAACGTCGTGGAGAACAGCGCCGCGGTGCGCTTCGCCCTGCGCGACCAGCTCGACGTGACGCTCGAGATCGCGATCGGCTCGTCCACGCAGGTCGCCTTGTTCGTCGCCCCCGCGCTGGTGCTGATCTCGCTGGCGGCCGGACACCCGATGGATTTCATCTTCACCACTTTCGAGGTGGCCGCGGTCGGCCTCGCGGTGCTGATCGTGACGTTCATCTGCCACGACGGACAGAGCAACTGGCTGGAAGGAGCGCAGTTGCTCGCGGCGTATGCCATCATGGTGGCGTCGGCGTTCTTCGTGACCTCGTTATGACCACATCGCGGGCGATCATCGGTCTCAGTCTCCTCGGCTTCGCCGACGCGCTCTACATGCTGGCCTACCACGAGGGCTGGATCGACCGGATGTGGTGTCCGTTCTTCGGCGACGGGTGCGAGATCGTCGGCCGCTCGCCGGAGTCCGCTCACGCGGGCGTCCCGAACGCCGCGGTGGGCGCGGCGGCATACGCGGGGATGGCGGCGCTCGCCGCGCTCGATGTTCACGCCCGCGACACGCGGCCGGCGGATCGCGCGCGCGAGGACGGCGTCGCCGCCCTGCCGGCCCTGGGGCTCGCCGGCGCCGCGACGGCCGCCGTCGCCGCGAGCGCGGTGCTTACGTGGAAGATGGGAACGCGCGTGCGGGCGTGGTGTTTCTGGTGCGTGCTGTCGGCCGGGATCAACACCGCGATTTGCGCGCTGGCCTGGCGCCAAGTGCCGGACGCCGTGCGTGAGGGCGGCGCCGGGCGAACTCGAGAGGAGGCAGTGACACGATGACGCCGACCACAGGAACATCCAGCGCAAGCCGGCAGGCGGACCTGCTCGACCGCGCCGGCCGGTATCTCGCCGGCGGCGGGCTCGGCCTCTTCGTGCTGCCGCCCGAGGTCAACCTCGTCATCGCCGAGGGCCGCGGCAGTCACATCACGGACCTCGGCGGCCGCGACTTCATCGACTACCATCTCGGCTCCGGCCCCGCGCTGCTCGGCCACGCCCATCCGGAGATCGTCGAGGCGGTACAGCGCCAGGTCGCCAAGGGCTCGACCTACTACTTCCTCAACGAACCGGTGATCCGCCTCGCGGAGCGGATGGTCGAGGCGATTCCGTGCGCGGACCAGGTCCACTTTGTGGGCTCGGGGACCGAGGCGACCTTCTTCGCGCTGCGCGTCGCGCGGGCCCACGCCGGCCGGCCGAAGGTTCTGAAGTTCGAGGGCGGCTGGCACGGCATGAACGACTACGCGCTGTGGGGCACCACCCCGTCCACGCCGAGCCACTATCCCAGCGCGGAGCCGGACTCCCTCGGGATTCCGGACGCCCTGCGCGGGCAGATCCTCGTCGCGCCGTTCAACGAGCCGGAGCGCGCCGTCGAGATCATCGAGCGCCATGCCGCGGAATTGGGCGCCGTCATCGTCGAGCCGCTGCAGCGGGTGCTGCTCCCCGTGCCGGGGTTCCTCGAGGCGCTGCGCGAGGTCACGCGGCGGCACGGCATCGTCCTCATCTTCGACGAGATCGTGACGGGTTTCCGGATTGCGTGGGGCGGCGCGCAGGAAAAGTACGGCGTCGTGCCCGACCTGGCGACGTACGGCAAGGCGATGTCCGGCGGTTTCCCGATGGCCGCCATCGCCGGACGCAGCGACGTCATGGCGCATTTCGACGCGCGGCGCACCGAGCGGTCGAAGCTCGTGTGGGCCAGCGGCACCCTCAACGGCAATCCCGTCAGCTCGACCGCGGGCCTCGTCGCCCTCGACGTGCTCGGCCGGCCCGGGGCCTACGAGCACTTCCACCGCATCGGCGGGAGGCTCCGCCGCGAGATCGAGGCGATCGGCCGGCGCCACGGGTTCTCGGCGCAGACGCCGGGGGAGGACGCGGTGTTCGGCGTGCGCTTTACGGACCGGCGGCCGCTCAGGACCTGGGCCGACCTGCTGACCTCCGACAAGGACCTCCATCTGCGCTGGTCGATCGAGCTGATCAAGCGCGGCATTCTCGTCAACCCGAACGAGAAGTTCTACATCTCGCTCGCGCACACGGACGCCGACGTGGACCGCACGCTCGCGGCCTGCGACGAAGCGTTCGCGGCCATCCGGACGTAGCGCGCCGTGAGCCCGCGCGAGCCGTCGGCCGTGCCGCCGCGTCAAGAGGGGGCGGCCGGCACCGACCCGGCCTACAGCGACTGGGCCTTCAATTGGGTCTCCACGCGTCCGGTGATCCGCGGCCGCTCGTACATGGTGGCGTGCGGCCACTATCTCGCCTGTGTGGCCGGGCTGCGCATGTACTCGCTCGGCGGCAACGCGTTCGACGCCGGCGCGGCCATGGTGTTCGCGCAATCGGTGCTGGAGTACCAGAGTTACGGCTTCGGCGGCGAGGTGCCGATCTTGACTCACGCCGCCGCCGACGGCCGGGTCGCGGCGGTGTCCGGCAACACGCGCGCGCCCGGAGCCGCGACGATCGAGTGGTTTCGCGAGCACGGCCTGACGCAGATTCCCGGCGACGGATTCCTGCCGGCGGGCCCCTGCGCCGTGCCGGACGCGCTCATCACGGTGCTCGACCGCTACGGACGGCTCACGCTGGAGCAGGTGCTGGGGCCGGCGCTTGAACTGGCCGCGAACGGGTTTCCGATGTACGAGGGAATGCGGCGGGCGATCGCGCAGCACGAAGCCCGCCTGCGCGAGTGGCCGTCGTCTGCGGCGCTCTTCCTGCCGGGCGGCCGGATTCCGGAGCTCGGCGACACCTGGAAGAACCCGAATCTCGCCCGGACGTTCGAGCGCCTCATCGAGGCGGAGCGCGGCGCCCGGTCGCGGGGCCGGCACGCGGCGCTGCGCGCGGCCCGGGACTACTTCTACCGCGGGCCCATCGCGCGGGAGATCGTCGCGTATCAGCGGGAGACGCAGGTGCGCGACGCCACGGGCACCGTGTCGGCCGGATTGCTCAGCGAGGACGACTTCGCCTCGTTCGAGACCAGCATCGAGGCGCCGGCGCGCGTGCGGTTCCGCGGGTACGACGTCTACAAGTGCGGGCCGTGGTCCCAGGGGCCGGTGTTCTTGCAACAGCTCACGCTGCTCGATGGGTTCGATCTCGCCGCCATGGGCCACAATACGGTCGACTACGTGCATACGGTCACAGAAGCCGCGAAGCTGGCCTTCGCGGACCGCGAGCGCTATTACGGCGATCCGGAGTTCGTGACGGTGCCGATGCGCGGCCTCTTGTCGGCCGAGTACGCGGCGTCCCGCCGCGGGCTCATCGACCCCCGGCGCGCGTCGCTCGAGCTCCGGCCGGGCGACCCGCATCCCTTCGAAGGCGCCGCGGCGCCTTCGAAGGGATGCGGGTCGCCCGGCCGGAGCTCGAGCGACGCGCGCCGGGGGTCGATGAGCCCGCGGCGGGACGCCGCGTACTCGGCCGACAAGAGGCCGCGCATCGGCACCGTCACGAACTCCGGATCGCCGTAATAGCGCTCGCGGTCCGCGAAGGCCAGCTTCGCGGCTTCTGTGACCGTATGCACGTAGTCGACCGTATTGTGGCCCATGGCGGCGAGATCGAACCCATCGAGCAGCGTGAGCTGTTGCAAGAACACCGGCCCCTGGGACCACGGCCCGCACTTGTAGACGTCGTACCCGCGGAACCGCACGCGCGCCGGCGCCTCGATGCTGGTCTCGAACGAGGCGAAGTCGTCCTCGCTGAGCAATCCGGCCGACACGGTGCCCGTGGCGTCGCGCACCTGCGTCTCCCGCTGATACGCGACGATCTCCCGCGCGATGGGCCCGCGGTAGAAGTAGTCCCGGGCCGCGCGCAGCGCCGCGTGCCGGCCCCGCGACCGGGCGCCGCGCTCCGCCTCGATGAGGCGCTCGAACGTCCGGGCGAGATTCGGGTTCTTCCAGGTGTCGCCGAGCTCCGGAATCCGGCCGCCCGGCAGGAAGAGCGCCGCAGACGACGGCCACTCGCGCAGGCGGGCTTCGTGCTGCGCGATCGCCCGCCGCATTCCCTCGTACATCGGAAACCCGTTCGCGGCCAGTTCAAGCGCCGGCCCCAGCACCTGCTCCAGCGTGAGCCGTCCGTAGCGGTCGAGCACCGTGATGAGCGCGTCCGGCACGGCGCAGGGGCCCGCCGGCAGGAATCCGTCGCCGGGAATCTGCGTCAGGCCGTGCTCGCGAAACCACTCGATCGTCGCGGCTCCGGGCGCGCGCGTGTTGCCGGACACCGCCGCGACCCGGCCGTCGGCGGCGGCGTGAGTCAAGATCGGCACCTCGCCGCCGAAGCCGTAACTCTGGTACTCCAGCACCGATTGCGCGAACACCATGGCCGCGCCGGCGTCGAACGCGTTGCCGCCGAGCGAGTACATGCGCAGCCCGGCCACACAGGCGAGATAGTGGCCGCACGCCACCATGTACGAGCGGCCGCGGATCACCGGACGCGTGGAGACCCAATTGAAGGCCCAGTCGCTGTAGGCCGGGTCGGTGCCGGCCGCCCCCTCTTGACGCGGCGGCACGGCCGACGGCTCGCGCGGGCTCACGGCGCGCTACGTCCGGATGGCCGCGAACGCTTCGTCGCAGGCCGCGAGCGTGCGGTCCACGTCGGCGTCCGTGTGCGCGAGCGAGATGTAGAACTTCTCGTTCGGGTTGACGAGAATGCCGCGCTTGATCAGCTCGATCGACCAGCGCAGATGGAGGTCCTTGTCGGAGGTCAGCAGGTCGGCCCAGGTCCTGAGCGGCCGCCGGTCCGTAAAGCGCACGCCGAACACCGCGTCCTCCCCCGGCGTCTGCGCCGAGAACCCGTGGCGCCGGCCGATCGCCTCGATCTCGCGGCGGAGCCTCCCGCCGATGCGGTGGAAGTGCTCGTAGGCCCCGGGCCGGCCGAGCACGTCGAGGGCGACGAGGCCCGCGGTCGAGCTGACGGGATTGCCGTTGAGGGTGCCGCTGGCCCACACGAGCTTCGACCGCTCGGTGCGCCGCGCGTCGAAATGCGCCATGACGTCGCTGCGTCCGGCGATGGCGGCCATCGGGAAACCGCCGGACATCGCCTTGCCGTACGTCGCCAGGTCGGGCACGACGCCGTACTTTTCCTGCGCGCCGCCCCACGCAATCCGGAAACCCGTCACGATCTCGTCGAAGATGAGGACGATGCCGTGCCGCCGCGTGACCTCGCGCAGCGCCTCGAGGAACCCCGGCACGGGGAGCAGCACCCGCTGCAGCGGCTCGACGATGACGGCGCCCAATTCCGCGGCATGGCGCTCGATGATCTCGACGGCGCGCTCCGGCTCGTTGAACGGCGCGACGAGGATCTGCCCGCGCAGGGCGTCCGGAATCCCGAGGGAGTCCGGCTCCGCGCTGGGATAGTGGCTCGGCGTGGACGGGGTGGTGCCCCACAGCGCGTAGTCGTTCATGCCGTGCCAGCCGCCCTCGAACTTCAGAACCTTCGGCCGGCCGGCGTGGGCCCGCGCGACGCGCAGCGCGAAGAAGGTCGCCTCGGTCCCCGAGCCCACAAAGTGGACCTGGTCCGCGCACGGAATCGCCTCGACCATCCGCTCCGCGAGGCGGATCACCGGTTCGTTGAGGAAGTAGTAGGTCGAGCCCTTGGCGACCTGGCGCTGTACCGCCTCGACGATCTCCGGATGGGCGTGGCCGAGCAGCGCGGGGCCGGAGCCGAGATGGTAGTCGATGAAGTCGCGGCCGCCGAGGTCCGTGATGTGACTGCCGCGGCCCTCGGCGATGACGAGGTTGACCTCGGGCGGCAGCACGAAGAGGCCGAGCCCGCCGCCGGCGAGATACCGGCCGGCGCGGTCGAGCAGGTCCGCCTGCCGGCTTGCGCTGGATGTTCCTGTGGTCGGCGTCATCGTGTCACTGCCTCCTCTCGAGTTCGCCCGGCGCCGCCCTCACGCACGGCGTCCGGCACTTGGCGCCAGGCCAGCGCGCAAATCGCGGTGTTGATCCCGGCCGACAGCACGCACCAGAAACACCACGCCCGCACGCGCGTTCCCATCTTCCACGTAAGCACCGCGCTCGCGGCGACGGCGGCCGTCGCGGCGCCGGCGAGCCCCAGGGCCGGCAGGGCGGCGACGCCGTCCTCGCGCGCGCGATCCGCCGGCCGCGTGTCGCGGGCGTGAACATCGAGCGCGGCGAGCGCCGCCATCCCCGCGTATGCCGCCGCGCCCACCGCGGCGTTCGGGACGCCCGCGTGAGCGGACTCCGGCGAGCGGCCGACGATCTCGCACCCGTCGCCGAAGAACGGACACCACATCCGGTCGATCCAGCCCTCGTGGTAGGCCAGCATGTAGAGCGCGTCGGCGAAGCCGAGGAGACTGAGACCGATGATCGCCCGCGATGTGGTCATAACGAGGTCACGAAGAACGCCGACGCCACCATGATGGCATACGCCGCGAGCAACTGCGCTCCTTCCAGCCAGTTGCTCTGTCCGTCGTGGCAGATGAACGTCACGATCAGCACCGCGAGGCCGACCGCGGCCACCTCGAAAGTGGTGAAGATGAAATCCATCGGGTGTCCGGCCGCCAGCGAGATCAGCACCAGCGCGGGGGCGACGAACAAGGCGACCTGCGTGGACGAGCCGATCGCGATCTCGAGCGTCACGTCGAGCTGGTCGCGCAGGGCGAAGCGCACCGCGGCGCTGTTCTCCACGACGTTCCCGAACAGCGGCACCAGGATGAGGCCGGTGAAGAACTTGGAGAACCCGAGCGCCCCGATCGCCGGCTCGAGCGTCGTGACGAGGAGCTGGGATTCGATCGCCACCACCACCGACGCGGCGGCCAGCACCCCGATCGCCCACGCCCGCGACCCTTGGGGACGCTCCTCCGAGGCCGGGGTATGGAACAGATGCGCGTGCGTCCGGTGCGTGAAGACGAGGGCCGCGCCGTAGAGCACCATCAGCACACCGGCCACGGCCACGCTGACGGCCTCGCCATGACGCGCGTCCGGCCGGCCGGTGAGAAAGAACAGCGCCGGCATCAAGAGGCCGACCACGGCGAGCATGAGCGACGTCGAATGCACGCCCGCGGCCGCGGCATTGTACCGCTGCGTCCGATGGCGCAGGCCGCCGGCCAGCAGCGCCAACCCCAGCACCAGCAGCAGGTTGCCGAGGATCGAGCCCGTAAGCGCGGCCTTGACGACCGCGGTCTCGCCGTGCACCACCAGCACGATCGCCAGAATGAACTCGGTGACGTTGGCGAAGGTCGCGTTGAGGACACCGCCCACGCGCGGCCCGGCGTGGAGGCCGATCTGCTGGGTGGCGGTGCCGATCAACTCGGCGAGCGGGAGCAGGGCGCCGCCGGCGAGCAGAAACGTCGCCAGCGGCCACCGGCCCAGCGCGGCGGCGGCGATCGAGAGCGGCACAAGGATCAACAGCCACCGCAGACTCAACTGCCGGAATGGAGCGGGCACGCGGCGCACGGTGGGCACGTTTCGCGGTCCGCCCTCTCGCCTCCCCCGCTCCCAATGGCAGGAGCGCGGCGCCCGGAGCCGCGAAGAGTCCTCGACGACGTCCCCACACGGAGGCTCCATATGGCCGACGGCACGGTCACGACGACCGTCCGCAGCGCGTCGATCGGGCAGCCCGGCCGCGCGCTCAACAGCGCGCGCACCCACCACTTCGTGCTCGACTCGTCCACGAAGCCCGAGGCGCTCAGCAACACCGAGTCGTTTCTCGCCGGGATCTCGTCCTGCGGCGTCACGCTGATCGAGAACTACGCCGCCGCCAACGACGTCCCGCTGACCGGCCTCAGCGCCACCATCACCGGCATCCAGGACCGCGCGGACCCGACGAAGTTCCGGCAGATCGACGTGCGCTTCGAGTTGCGGGGCGTCGGCCGCGCCGACGCGGACCGGCTGGTGGAGGTCTGGAGGGGCCGCTGACCGCTCTACCGCACGGTCGCGGTCGCGACCGAAGTGATCGTCAACGTCACGGCGCAGGAGTCATGATGAAACGCGAGACGAGGCTGGTCCACGCCGGCCGCAACCCCGAACGGCACGAAGGCACGGTCAACCCGCCGATCCACCGCGCCTCGACGATTCTGTACCCGACGGTGGACGCGTTCGAGCAGCGTACCGAGCGCAAGTACGGGGACACCTCGTCCTACGGCGTCTACGGCACGCCCATCACGTTCGCGCTGCGGCAGGCCCTCACGGAGCTCTCGGGCGGCGCCCGGTCGCTCGTCACGTCGTCGGGCCTTTCCGCGATCACGCAGGCGCTCGCGGCGTTCCTCCGAGCGGGCGATCACGTCCTGGTGCCGGACAGCACCTACGCCCCCACCCGGAACTTCTGCACGGGGGTGCTCGCGCGGTTCGGCGTCGACACCACCTACTACGACCCCGCGATCGGGGGGGAAATCGCGGGGTTGATCCGGCCGAACACGAGGGTCGTGTACACCGAATCGCCGGGCTCGCTCACGTTCGAGATCCAGGATGTCCCCGCGATCGCGGCCGCCGCGCACGCGCGCGGGGCGGCGGTGTTCTTCGACAATACCTGGGCCACGCCGCTCAATTTTCGCGCGTTCGATCACGGCGTGGACGTCGAGATCCAGGCGGGGACCAAGTATCTCGCCGGCCACTCCGACGTCATGATCGGCGTGATCACCGCCCGGACCGAGGAGATCTTCCGCCGCCTCAAGGACGGCATCGATGAGTTCGGGGACTGCGTCGCGCCCGACCTGTGCTACGAGACGCTGCGCGGCCTGCGGACGCTGCACGTGCGCATGCAGCGGCACGAGGAGTCGGCGCTCGCGGTGGCCCGCTGGCTGGCCGGACGCCCCGAGGTGGCGCGGGTGCTGCATCCGGCGCTGCCGGACCATCCCGGTCACGCGCTCTGGCGGCGCGACTTCACCGGCTCGTCGAGCCTCTTCGCGGCGCTGCTGCGGACGGAGTCGAAGGCGGCCGTCGCCGCGATGCTCGAGGGCCTCGCGCTGTTCAAGATCGGGGCCAGTTTCGGCGGATTCGAGAGCCTCATCCTGCCCGCGCAGCTGACGGCCAGCCGCACGGTGCGGCCGTGGTCGGAGCGCGGGACGCTCGTGCGTTTGCACGTCGGGTTGGAAGCAACGGAGGATCTGATCGCGGATCTGGAAGCCGGCCTGCGGCGCCTCGCCGCCGTCCCGGCCGATGCTCAGCCGGCACCCATGAAATTGAAGCCGGCGAAGGCGGGCTGAGCACGCCGCGATGGGAATCTTTGTCGCCTGGTTTCTGATCTGGCTGGCCGGCAGCATCTTCGGGCCGGTCCAATATCACCCCGCGGCGGATTCAGCGCCGCCGAGCACCCACGAGTCCAGCGAAACCGGGGGAAGCCGCTAGGGGACCGGCCAGGCCGCGACGGCGCGTATCTCGGACACGCGGGGGTCGTCGCCCAGGACGCGGGCGGCCCGGCGCGACGCGAGCGCGAGCCCTTCATTCGGCGTGGCCGCGCCCTGCACCAGCATGAGCAGCGTGGCGGTCCGCTCGGGCCCGGTTTCCGGCCGGATCGCCGTCACGCCGGCCGCGGGCACCAGATTGCCGTCCTCGAGCGCGGCGGCCCACTCGGACGCGACGTCCGCGGGGTCCGCGACGCCGGGCGTCCAGACCACGCGAAGCTTCGCCTGCATCGACTGTTGAGGCACTCCCGTCCCCTCCCTGTCGGTCGCCGTCGCCGCCGCGTCCCGCGTAAGCGGGCTCACACGAAGGATGCCGGACGCGGCCCGGCGTTCCGTACCATCATTATCGACCAGGAACGACCTATAGGGAAACATAATGTTAACTATCCCGCACGTTTCGCCACCACGTGCAGGCCGCGTACCGCGACTAACGGCGGTCTGCCGCCGGCACACGCGCTTCCAAACGGTTGGCGTGGCGGTGGACGAGGCGCCACGCGCCGTCCTCCAGCCGGAAAATGTGCGTGACGCGGTTCGACCACTCCGCCGGGCCGGCGACGCCGGCTTCAATTTCATGGTTGCCGGCCGCCTGCCGGCCGGCGAGGCGCACCCGAAAGGTCTCCACGTCGGTTGTGTAGGCCATTTCGGCCGTCGCCACCGTCGTGAGGTTTTGATACGTGACGGTACCGCCGCCGAACTGCGCCGCCGCCCAGTCCCACCGCTCCCGCACGGCGTCCCAGCCGCGCTCGTACCCGCCCCACCCGTAGAACGCGGTGACGTCGCCGGAATGAGAGTAAAGCGCCTGGATCGCGCGCGGGTCACCGCCGGCCGCGCGGCCGATCGCCGCGTGAAGTTGTTCGATTGCCGTTCGTAGTGACGCCGGTATCCCTCCACCGTCTCCGGTCATCGAAGCCTCCCTCTCCGTCGCCTTCCTTCTATAAGAAGGAC
>Ga0102924_1004526_pt1 | contig 13965 bp, 13 predicted proteins | sample PaiPotPPM11metaG_FD_80116 | JGI IMG/M metagenome (GOLD analysis project Ga0102924, IMG submission 80116) | Iron sulfur acid spring bacterial and archeal communities from Banff, Canada, to study Microbial Dark Matter (Phase II) - Paint Pots PPM... ... | reverse complement strand
GGCCGCGCGCGCGGCCGCTGCCAGTTCGGTATCGGTGGCGTTGGGCTTTCCGTAACGCAGATTGTTCGCGACGGTGTCGTGAAAGAGATAGGTCTCCTGCGTCACGATGCCGACGTCGCGACGCAGCGATTCCAACTCGACCGTGCGCACGTCGTGACCGTCCACCAGCACACGACCGCTTTGCGGATCGTAGAAGCGCGGAACGAGTTGCGTGATCGTCGTCTTTCCGGCACCGGAAGGACCGACGAAGGCGACGGCTTGACCGGCGGTAACGTGAAACGACACGTCCTCGAGCACGTCGCGCGACGGCGCACCGTAGGAAAACGTCACGTTTTCGAAGGCGATGTCGCCGTGAACGACAGGAAGCGCGACGGCGTTTTTGGGCTCGTACTCCTCGGGCTGCATGTCGAGATAGTCGAAGATGCGTTCGAAGACGGCGAGCGCGCTCACGATCTGCACCTGAATGCCGGCCAGCGCGGCCGCCGGGCCGTAGAGCCGTCCCTGAATGAACGAGATGAAAGCGACGATCACACCGACTTGCAGAGTACCGGCAATCGCGTACCACCCGCCGCCGAACCATACCAGCGCCGGCCCGACCACGATCATCGCCGTCACCGAGGCGAGGAACCAGCGTCCGACCATCGCGAGGTCGATCTCGAGCTGCATCAGGCGCGTGCCGACGTCGAAAAACCGCGAACGCTCGTAGGCCTCGCGAGCAAAGGATTTAATCAGCGTGATTCCGCTGATGGAGAGCGTCTCTTGAGTGATCGACTCGATCTCATCGCGCTTTTCGCGCGTCTTCTTGCGGATGTCGTACATACGCCGGCCGACGGGTCCGAGCGGAACGACCATCAATGGCACGATGACGACCGAGAGCAACGCGAGACGCCAGTTCCAAACGAACATGGCGATTAGCGTCGAGGCGATTACGACTACGTTGGTGACGATAGAGGTGAGCGTCCCGGTAACGACGTTGTCGATGTTGTCGACGTCGTTGCTAACGCGGTTCATGATCTCGCCGGTCTTCGTGCCGGTGAAGAAGCCGAGCGGCATGCGATGCAAATGCGCGACGAGTTGCGTGCGAATATCGCGCATGATGCCTTCGCCGACGACCGAGTTGAGATAACCTTGGGCGACGCCGATGAGTGCGGCAATCAACGCCGAGGCGAGAATCAACCCAACGTCGATTCCCAATTCGCCGAGGTTGCGGTGCGGGATCGCGACGTCGATGATGCGCGCGGTCATGAAACCCGGCACCAACCCCAGCAGCGAGGCAAGGACGATGCACGTCAAGACCAGCGCCTGCTGCACCCAATAGGGCGCGAACAGCCGGCGCATGCGTTTCCAATCGACGCGCCGGCGCATTTCGGGTTTGTCGGGCCGATACATGGCGGACCACATCAGCCCGTGCCCGCTCATCATGGGGTCACTACTCCCGCGCCGTTGGGCGCGTGCCCGCTAATGCGGAACGGTGATCTGGTGCAGCGAGACTTTGTTGCCCTCGAGATCTTCGAATGACGAAATCCTGCACACCGGCGTATCGTAGGGATCTTCGGCTTGGATGCCTTTCTTGCGCAAATCGGCGATGGTGTCTTCAATGTTGTCCACTTCGAAGACGACGCCTGATGCGCTACCCGGATCGCGGTCGGCCCATCCCTGCCAGAGAATGCTGAAGTAGCCGCCGCCAACGTTCGCCTCGTTGTATTTCTCGACGCCGTCCTCTTCGTACGGACCCGAGAACGTCAAACCGAGTTTCTCTTCATACCACTTCCGCAAACCGGTAACGTCCTTGGCCGGGTACGCGGTAAACGCAATCTCTTTAATCATCAGTAGTTCCTTTCGCTCAGGTAGACACGCTGGATTCGCGCATGGAGGCGAGTTCGGTGAAAAGTTTTTTCTCTTTGTCGCTGAGGTTCTGGGGAAGTTGGCCGATGAGGCGTACGTATTCGTCGCCGCTGCCGCCGCCTTTGACGCGCGGCATGCCTTTGCCCGAGAGACGCAGCAGCCGGTTGTTCTGCGTGCCTGCCGGAATCGTCATCGCCACTTGGCCACCAAGAGTGGGCACCTTGACTTCACCGCCGAGGAGCAAATCGTAGATGCTCACCGGCAGATCGACGTAAAGATCGTCGCCCTTGCGGCGGTAGGTCGGATCTTCCGGCGATTTGACGATGAGATAAAGGTCGCCGTTGGGACCGCCGTTGATGCCGGCGCCGCCTTGGCCCGCAAGCCGAATACGCTGACCTTCGGCAATGCCCTTAGGAATCGTGACGTCAAACTTTTTGAGCGCCAATACGCGACCGGTGCCGTGACACTGCGGGCAGAGATGCCCGGCTTCGGTGCCGGTGCCGTGGCAGCGCGGACAAAGATCTTCGATTTGCAGCGATATGGATTTCTTGCCGCCGTCGTAGAGATCGCGTAGCGAGAGTTCGATCGTCGTTTCGAGATCTTGTCCGCGCTGCGAAAATGAAGCCGCACCGGGTTGGCGGCGGCTGCCGACGCCGGAAAAAAACATGTCGAAGAAGTCCGAGAAACCGCTCGGACCGGCGCTTTGTTCGCCGAAATTACCGAATTCGAAATCTTCGCCGCCCGCGCTCGTGCGATAACGGCGCTGCTGCTCCGCTTGGCGCGCGGCTTGCTGCCAGTCGGGGCCGAGCAAATCGTATTTCTTGCGCTTCTCGGCGTCGCCGAGCACTTCGTATGCCTCGGAGATCTCTTTGAATTTCTCCTCGGCCTCTTTGACGTTTTGTGGATTGGCATCCGGATGCCACTTGCGCGCGAGTTTGCGATACGCCGACTTGATGTCTTTTTGCGCCGCGTTTTTCGGAACGCCGAGAATCGCGTAGTAGTCTCTGAAATTCATCCGGCGTTCTTAGCGACGATCACCTTAGCGGGACGCAGCAACTCTTCGCCGAGGTTGTAACCTTTTTCGGCAACCTCGACGACGGTGTCTTCGGGAATCCCTTCGCGCGTTTCCGTGCCGATCGCTTCGGCGACGCGCGGATCGAACGGCTTGTCGAGCACGTCAATCGCCTTCACGCCCTCGCCGGCGAGAACGGCTTCAAATCCCTTGAGCGTTTGTTCGATTCCGCCGCGCAAGTTCTCGCCGGCGTCGTAGCGGACCGCGCGTTCCAAATTGTCGATGACGGGCAAAAAGCGCTCGAGCAGCATGCGCCGGCGCGCGGTGACGATGGACTCGAGGTCGCGCTGGATGCGTTTTTTGTAGTTATCGAAGTCGGCCGTCGCAAGGAGAAACTTGTTGTAGTTTTCGTCGGCGCGCGCTTCCGCCGCGGCCAAACGCTCTTCTAGAGAATCGCTTTCGACCGTCTCTTCGATGACGGCCTCGCCGGCTTCGGTTTTCAGGACCGATTGATCGTCAAACATCATTCCCTACAGGCTATGGAAATCGCGCGTCCCGGCGCCGGGCGACTGCCCGGGGCCGAGAACGCGTGAAAACATGGCGGGGATTCCGCCCTTACTTCGACTCTTTGAACTCCGCGTCGATGACGTCTTCGGAAGGGGCAGCCCCGCCCGACGCGCCGTTGGTGCCGGCGCCGGCGGCCTCACCTTGTGGTGCACCGTCGCTACCCGGCGGTGTCGCCGCCTTGTACAGCAGTTCGGCCATCTTGTAGCTGGCCTGCTGCAGGCGCTCGATCGCGGGTTTGATTTCGGCGATCGTTCCGTTCTCGCTGAGCCGCTTCAACTCCGAGAGTGCCTGCTCGACTTCGCCGCGAGCGTCGGCGTCGAGTTTGTCGCCGACTTCCTTGAGCGATTTCTCCGTCGAGTAGATGAGGCTCGATGCGCTGTTGCGGACTTCGGCCTCTTCGACTCTCGCCTTGTCGGCCGCGGCTTGCAGTTCGGCATCTTGGACCATCCTGTCGACTTCGTTTTTGCTGAGGTTCGACGACGCACTGATCGTGATTGCCTGCTCTTTGCCGGTTCCGAGATCTTTGGCGCTGACGTTAACGATGCCGTTGGCATCGATGTTGAAGGTCACCTCGATTTGCGGAACGCCGCGCGGCGCCGCCGGAATGCCTTCCAGCCGGAAACGTCCTAACGTTTTGTTGTCTTGCGCCATCGGGCGTTCACCCTGTAGCACGTGAATGTCGACCGACGTTTGACCGTCTTCGGCAGTGGTGAAGATCTGCGACTTCTTGGTTGGAATCGTCGTGTTGCGATCGATGAGTTTGGTCATGACGCCACCGAGTGTTTCCAGTCCGAGCGAGAGCGGCGTGACGTCGAGCAACACGACATCGCGAACTTCCCCCGCGAGCACGCCGGCTTGAATCGCCGCACCAACGGCCACGACTTCGTCGGGGTTGACGGTGAGGTTCGGTTCTTTCCCGGTCAGTTTGCGAACGAGTTCTTGAATGACCGGCATGCGGGTCGCGCCGCCGACCATGATGATCTCGTCGATCTTGGAAACGTCGAGTTTGGCGTCGCCGATGGCGTTTTTGAACGGCCCGACGCAGCGGTCGGTGAGATCGCTGGTGAGTTCCTCGAACTTCGCGCGGGTCAGCGTGTAGTCGAGGTGCTTGGGGCCTTCTTGATCGGCTGTGATGAACGGCAGGTTGATGTTGGTCTGCACGACCGACGACAACTCGATCTTGGCCTTTTCGCTTGCCTCGGTAAGCCGCTGCATCGCCTGCTTGTCTTTACTCAAGTCGATGCCTTGATCGCGGCGGAACTGATCGACCAGCCAGTTGACGACGCGGGCGTCGTAATCGTCGCCGCCCAGGTGCGTGTCGCCGTTGGTGGACTTGACTTCGAAAACGCCGTCGCCGACCTCGAGGATCGACACGTCGAACGTGCCGCCACCGAGATCCCACACGAGGATCGTTTCGTTGCCTTTCTTATCGAGACCGTAGGCGAGCGCCGCTGCCGTCGGCTCGTTGATGATGCGCAGCACGTCGAGGCCGGCGATTTTGCCGGCATCTTTGGTCGCTTGACGCTGCGCGTCGTTGAAATATGCGGGGACCGTGATGACGGCTTTGGTCACACGTTCGCCCAAATAGTTACTCGCATCGTTAACGAGTTTTTGAAGGATCATCGCGGAGATCTCTTGCGGCGTATAATCCTTGCCGTCGGTCTTCACGGCGTATCCGCTTTCGCCCATGTGGCGCTTGATCGAACTGATCGTGCGATCCGGATTGGTAATCGCTTGTCGCTTTGCGAGTTGTCCGACTAAACGTTCGCCGGTTTTCGTAAACGCGACGACCGAAGGCGTCGTGCGCGAGCCTTCGGCATTCGGAATTACGACCGGTTGCGGGCCTTCCATAACGGCGACGACCGAGTTGGTCGTGCCGAGGTCGATACCGACCACTTTTGCCATAAATTCATACCTCGAAATCTAAAGTATCCGGACGCCTGGACCAGCTAAACCGAACGATCGCGCATCGTTGCTGAGGTCTGCGTTCGCAGCGCGATGCTCGGTGGTGCCTTGCCGCTTACGGACGGCCCGGACCTGAGTGTGCCGCCTCATCATACACGATGGGCGGCCAGGATGTTTCCGTACATAAAGAACCCGGCGGGGTGCCGCCGGGTTGCAGGACGGTCCTCGTTACTGCTTACGCTGCGCAGTTCGGGACGCTCGCGTTTTGGCGTCCATGCCAAAACGCTGCTCGCCGGCTCGGCGCTCCCGGGCATCCAGCCCTCCGCGCCTCGTCCGGACGCCCGTACTGCTGCAGCGTAAGCGAGTAACTCGTTGGGGCAATTAGGGTTGCTGGTCTTGGGGCTGCTGCTCTTCGGGCTGCTGCTGTTGCAGTTGTCCGACGGGCTGAGCGGCGGGGGTTTCCTCGAGTTTGATGACGGCGAGTTTCTTGACGCCTTGCGACCACACGTCGATTCGAATCTGATCGCCGGGCTTTTTCGAGGAGATATATTCTTTCATCGCCTTGCTGTTGTCGTACGCCTTGCCGTCGATTTGGAGGATCACATCGCCGGGCTGGAGGCCGGCCTGGTCAGCAGGCGAGCCGGAGAACACTTGCTGCACCGCTACGCCACCCTGGCCGTTGTAACCGATCTGATTGCGCACCCCGGAGTTGAGGTCGGCCATGTAGATGCCGAGGAACCCGGTGTCGGTGCCCTGGTGAATGCCAGGGTGCTTGAGCAGGTCGGCGACGACGGTCCGGACCGTGTTCGACGGAATCGCAAAACCAATGCCCTGCGCGTAGGCCGACTTGACAGTGGACTGATTGATGCCGATGACCTGACCGTCAATGTCGATCAGCGGGCCACCCGAGTTTCCGGGGTTGATCGGCGCCGAGGTTTGCAGCAGTCCTTTGAAATCGATGACGCTGCCGTTTTCAGTCGGAATGGGCTCAGAACGATTGTAGCCGGAGACTACGCCGACGGTTACCGATTGCTGCAGTTCGAGAGGCTCGCCGATGGCGATCGCCCACTGGCCTTGCTCGAGCTTGCTAGAGTCGGCCAACTCCAGCGGCGGCGGCAGTTTCGAGTAGTGGTCTACTTTGATGATGGCCGTATCGGAACCGACGTTGGCGCCAATGACGTGCGCGGGGACGTGATCGCCGTTTGCAAAAACGACCGTCATCTTTGTGACCTGTGCGCCCTGTTCGGGCGATGCGACGTGGGCGTTGGTCACGATGTCGCCTTGATCGTCGATCACGAAGCCGGAACCCGAGGCCTGGCCGCGATAGCGTTGCGTGACGCCGGGGCCTTGCTGTCCGAAGAACTGCTGGAAGAACGGATCGACGGGGACGTACTGTTGACCGTTGATGTCTTCGATAATGGCGACCACCGACGACTTCGTGCGCTTGACGGCGCTGACGATGCGATCTTGATCGCTGACGCCGCTGAGCGGCACGGCCGCGACGGCGGGAGGGGTGTGTCCGGGGCCGGTCGCGCCGCCGAAGTGCGAACTCGCGTATAGCATCATAAGGAACGAGCCGACGACGGCTCCCACGAGACCGACGATAAGGGTGGGGAGTAAGCGCTTATTCACCATTCTCCAAAACCATAATTCAAGCTGAGTTGCTAGGGATTCTTGTCCTTCGTACCACGGAAACGCCAAAAAGTCACAGATCGTGCCCGGCGGGTTGCCGAATATCGTCGGAGACGACCAGTCCGTCGAGGAGTTGGATGACACGCTGCGCGTTGCGCGCGACGTTCGGGTCGTGCGTCACCATCACGATCGTGCGGCCGCCGGCGTGAAGGCGGCGGAACAGCGCCATGATATCGTCGCTGGTGTGCGAGTCGAGGTTTCCCGTCGGCTCGTCGGCGAGCAGCACCGCCGGATCGTTGATCAGCGCCCGCGCGATCGCGACCCGCTGCTGCTGACCCCCGGAGAGTTGGCTCGGCTGATGGTGGCCGCGATCCCCGATCCCCACCTCTTCGAGTGCCAGCTGCGCGCGCTGCATCCTCCGCTTCGCGGGCACGCCGGCGTAGAATAGAGGAAGCGCGACGTTTTTGAGCGCGTCCGTGCGCGCAAGCAAGTTGAAGCCTTGAAAGACGAATCCGAGTTTGCGCAGGCGCAGTTCGGCCAGGGCGTTGTCGTCGAGTCGTGAGACGTCGACGCCGTCGAGCACGTAGGTTCCACTGGTCGGGCGATCCAGGCAGCCGATGATGTTCATCAGCGTGGATTTGCCCGAGCCCGACGGCCCCATGATCGCCACATATTCGCCGCGTTCGATCGTAAACGTGAGGCCGTGCAACACCGGCACCTTGAGCGGCCCGTTTTCGTAGGTCTTGTGAATGTCGCGCAGGTCGATTGCCGGCGCGGACTCATTCATAGCGCAGCGCCTCGATCGGATCGAGACTGGCGGCGCGAAACGCCGGATACGTTCCGAACGCCAGCGTGACGACCGCGGCAAAGGCGCCGGCAATGACGATCGTTTCGATCAGCGGCAGCGGCGGAACCGTGCCGGCCAGTTTCACGATTGCGAAGCGATCGACCGCCGTGCCCAGCGCGAGTCCAATCGCCCAGCCGATCGCGCAGCCGATTCCGCACAACAATGCCGCCTCGATGAAAAACTGCAGCAGGACCTGCGAGCGGCGCGCGCCGATGGCTTTGCGCACACCGATTTCGCGCGTGCGTTCGGCGACCGAAACGAGCATGATGTTCATGATGCCGATGCCGGCGACCAAGAGCGAAACCGCGCCGATCAACGCGACGATGAGCGTCATCGCGTTGAATACGCCGTTGATCCCGCCGGTAAGTTGCGACTTGTCGAAACTTTGATACTGCAGGTCCGGTTTATCGCGCATCACGCGCAACTGTTTGATGACCGCCGTCTCGGTCGTTTCGATCGTCGACGGATCGGCGACCACGAAGCGCGCGGCGAACAGCGTATTGCCGCGCAGATACCGGCTTACGTAGGTCGTCCACGGAATGGCTACTTCGCCGGCAAAGTTCACGTTGAGAAAGCCTTGTTTCGGCGCTTGCAATACCCCGATGACGAGAAATCGGTTCGGCCCCGCGTAGACGCTGCGGCCGGTGGGGTCGCCGCCTTCGGGAAAGAGCCGCACGTACGCATCGTGCTGCAAGACGGTGACGTTGGCGGCGGCATCGATGTCGCTTTGATCGATGTGGCGGCCGTAGAGCACCGGCAGCGTATTGAACGGAATCGCGCTTTCCGGTGAGATGCGATAGCGCCCCTCGTGGTGGCCGTTGCGTACGAGGTCGTTGATGCCGGCGACCGGGACGGCGTCGACGATGCCCGGCACTTCGTCGCGAATCGTTTGCAAGTCGACGAGTTTAATCGCTGCAGCGTTCACGTCGCGCTGCTGTGGATTGGGAAAGATGACGAACGAGTTGTCGGACATCCCGCCGAGCAGGCCGTCGATGGCGCCGGCCATGCCGCGCCCGAGCACCTGAATCGCGATGACCGCGGCGACGCCGATGATGAGGCCGACGATCGTCAGCAGCGAACGCAGTTTGTTGCCGAACAACACCGCCAGCGCTTCTTCGACGTACATCATGAGCGCAGCGCCTCGATGGGATCGAGATTGGCGGCGCGCACGGCCGGATAGGTTCCGAAGATCATGCCGACGGCAATCGAAAAACTCAGCGCGATGCTGACGATGAGCAGATATGGAATCAGCAACTCGCCGAGTTGTTTGCTCAGCAGCGACGCGGCGCCGATGGTCGCCAGCAATCCCAAGCCCATGCCGACGCCGCCGCCGATCAGCGACAGCACCACCGCCTCCATGAGGAATTGCAGGATGATGTTCGAGCGGTTTGCGCCGATGGCTTTGCGAATGCCGATTTCGCGCGTGCGTTCGGTCACCGACACGAGCATGATGTTCATGATGCCGATCCCGGCGACAACCAACGCGACGCCGCCGATGGCCGATAGTCCGGCGGCTACGACGTTGAGCGAACTGTCGAACGCGGAGACGAAACCGGCGCCGTTTTGCACGATGTACTGGGCACGGTCGCCGTGGATGTGTTGCAGAATGCGCATCGTTGCTTTACCGACCGCGTCGGCCTGTGTCGAGTCGGCCGGATAAACGAGAATCGAATCGAGATCGCCGGGCGAAAAATCGTCGTAGAAGGTGGTATAGGGAAAGACGATGCCGCTCCCGGCGAGCGCGTTCATGAACGAGCCTTTGATGTTGGCGTAAACGCCGACCACGCGGCAACGCACGCCGTTCACGCGCAGGTACTGGTCCTCAGCCGAAACCGTACCGAAGTATTTTTCCGCTAGATCGGAGGTCATCACGCAGACGCGCGCGGCTGAATCAACATCGGCTTGATCGATCTTTCGGCCTTCCGACATTTGCAGCGTGTCGGTACGGTAGCCCCCGTCGATGACGATGCTTTCGTAATCGTGAACGCTGCCGTTGTCGACGCGGTAGGTGCGCTGCCAGTTCGGGTAGACGGCGGCCGCGAGATCGCCCAATCCGTTTGCCACGGTTGCAACGTCGCGATAGTGCAACGCCGCGCGCGCCGGATCGTCTTGCGCGGGATCGGTGCCGACGAAAATCGGCAGTTGACCGAACGATGCAAACGTGCCGGTGATGCCGCTGGTTGCCGCGCGGCTGATGCCGAAGACGGCAATGATCGAGGCGCTGCCGATGATCATCCCGAGCATCGTGAGCACCGAGCGCACGCGGTTGCGCCACAGCGCCGCCGCGGCTTCTTCGAGATACGATAGGAAGTACGTCACGCGCCGGCGGGTGACGGCGACGGCATCGGCTTCACGCGCCGTCCATCGGTGAGTCCCGGGACTTTCGCCGCGACGATCGTCGCGCCGGGCACGACGCCCGACGTTATCCAAGTCTGCGTGTCGCCAACTTTCCCGATACGAACCAACTGCTTGCGCGCGATGCCGTTCGCGACTACGAACACGTACGATTTCGAGCCATCTTTGGAAACCGCGTCGTTGGGGACGACGATTGCGTTGGGAACGTAGGTCGTCAGGACGTCGACGTCGGCCGTCATCCCGTCTTTGAGGTATGCCGGCGACGAATCCAACGAGATCGTCGTCAGGACTTGTTTGGCGGTGCTCGACGGGTCGGTGGACTTGACGGCAACCGGAGCGATCTGCGCAACATGTCCTCGAATCGTGTGACCCGGAAAATCTTGTCCGCTCACGTTCACGGGTTGCCCAACGCGCACGTTGATAACGTCTTGCTCGTCGACCTGCGCTTTCACGATGTAGGCGCCTTCGCCGGCGATCGTGAACAGCGCTTGACCTTCGGTAACCGCGTCGCCGCTCTGCAGCGAACGCAGCGCGTCGCTGCTTTGCGTTGCCACGGTTTGAATCGTGCCGCTGAACGGCGCGACAACGCGCGTGAACGCGACCTGCTGCTGATTCTGCGCGTTGACGATCTGCGACTTGCGTTCGGCGGCTTCGGCGTACGCGACGCTGTTGCCGTTGAAGCCTGAGACGGCGCCGAGTTTGGCTTGTTCCAACGCCTGATCGTACGCTACCTGAGCCTGCTCGAGCTTGGAGCGGTCCTGGTCGAGCTGATTGCGCGGAATTGCTTGATTGGCGTAGAGCGTGCGATCGGCATCGTAAACTCGCCGTGCCTCGTCGAGCGCAGACTTATTGGTTTCCACCGTGGCTTGATAGCCGACTTTCGCGTTCTCTTCTTGGACGCGCGAGGCCGTCACGTTGGCTGCGGCGGAATTGTAGTCGGCTTGCGAGCCCGCAGCATTGTATCCCAGCGCCGGATTGTCGATGGTCGCTAGCAACTCGCCGGCGCTGACGCGGTCGCCGGCTTTGACGTAGATCGCGCCGACGTTGCCGGCCACCAGCGTCGGCACGGTTGCTGTGAGCGGCCGCATCACGACTCCGTTTTCAGGCAGTTTTACCGTGAACGTCGTCGGCGTCACGCGCTGCATCTTGACGGCCAGCACGTCGTTCCCGCCCCGGCGAGACGCAACCAAAGCGATGAGGATAATCGCGACGACGGCGACGGCAAGAATGATGAGGTTTCGCGTTCGGTTCATGGTTACCTCAGGTCCGCGACGGCTGAACGGGCGTCGTAGGTGCCCAGCGAAACGCGCAACTTCACCACGGCATCCACGTAGTTCACGCGCGCGGCCACCGCGTCGTCGGCTGCTTGTGTCGCCGCTTGTTGCGCCTGCAGCACGTCATAAATCGTTTTTACTCCGGCTTTGTACTGGAGTTGCGCGATGCGTGCTGACTCGATGCCAAAGGCGGCTTCCTGATTGGCCCAGTCAACTTGCGACTGGGCAGTCTGGGCCGCACGATAGCTCTGGCGCACGTCGAGTTCGCTCTGTAGCCGGGTTGACGAATACGTGCTTTCAGCCGAAGCGAGCTGTGAATCGTCGTTCACGCGCTCGCTATGGCGCGCGTTGTAATCTACGATCGGGAACGTGAACGTCGATATCGCTTCGAGCGACCAGAAGCCAAACGAGCCGCGCGGTACCGTTGGGCACGGAAAAATCTTTGCCGACAAGCAACCTTGGTTGACCTGTTGCTGCTCCAAAGCGACGCTCGTTGGGGAGAACTGGTTGCCCATCAGCGCCGAAATCGCAATCTGCGGGTAGAGTTCGACGTTCCATCCTTTGCGCGTGTAGCGCGCGGCCAGCACCGCCTCGCGCGCGGCGCCGACGTCCGGCCGGTTGACTTCGGCAATGCCGACAAGCGTATCTACCGTGCCGTGCGGCATCGACGGTTGCGGAATCGTCTGCGGTGTGATGAAGGCGGTCAGAATCGGTGCGCCGATTTGCTGGGCGAGCGATTCGCTGGCATCCTGAACCGATGCACGATCGCCGACCAGCGTGGACTCGCTCTTTGCCGACGACGTTTTGGCCTGCAACACGTCCACGCCGGCCGCGACCCCGGCGCGCTCTTTGATTTTGGCGACGTCAACGAGATCGTTCTGGTATTTGAGCGTCACTAGATCCACGTCCACCAGCGCTTTGCGCGCGACGATGGTGAAGAACGAGTTGGTGACGGTGGTGGCAATCTGATCTTCGGTATTGGCCAGCGTGTTGGCGGCTTGCTCCGCTTCTGCGCGCGACGCCGCGAGCGCGAGAAACGCAAATCCGCCGGTGGTCAGGTTCCAGTTCGTGATTCCGACCTGCGCGGTATTTTGGCTGACCACACTTTGCTGCGCGACGCCCAGCGCGGCGAAACTGCCTTGATAGTTGGCGCTCTTGGCGAGAAAGCTTTGCAGCGTGCCATTGACGGTCGGCCACGCGACGCCGCGCTGCAACGCGAGGTTGTGTTGCGCTTGCGTCAACGACGCCTGCGCCGATGCCACGGTGGGGTTGTGCGACAGCGCGTATGCAACCGCATCCGGCAGCGTCATCGGCGCGGTGCTCTGTTCCATAGCGCACGCTGCCGCGGGCATGGCCGCGATGAACAGGAACGCAGTTAGGGCGATCCGGTGAAACATCAGTCGGGCTAAAGCGGCTAACGTACGGCCAGCGCGACCAGACTTGCCGAGATCAGCAGCCACACGATTCCGGTCGCCCAAGCCCATACGCGGTCGACGCGAGCCGCGACGATCATGGCAGCGACCGTTAAGCCGCAGCCCCATAACGTAAACGGGTTGAAGGCGGCAAGGAAGCCGTGCAGTTTAATCATCGCCGGATCGACGAGCAGGCCAAGCGACGGCATCGCGGTTTGTATTTCCGACGAGGAATTGTAACTGTCGGCACCGCGAAGCAATACGATAATGACGGTGATCAGCGAGTTGATGGCTAGTACGGGAATCTGAATGTTGACCGCGCAGGCCCACAACGTGCTGAAGGAAGCGGTCCCCCTGCCCAGTGCTTTGAAGACGAGCATCACGACCGTCTGCACGACGATTGCAATGACTGCGACGATCGGCGAGAACAGCCAAATCCAGCGAACGATTCCTAAACTAATCGTGAGGTAGCGCTGCTGCTCGTCGGGCGTCAGTCGCGAAAGTTGCGGGTTCGTCGCAACTTGCCGCGGCCAGTCGGCTTGGGTAGCGTGAAGCACCGCCGGCGTCAGCAAGTAACTTGCAATCGCGTACAGCACGATGACGATCAGCAACGCCCAGCCCCAGGTCGGCACGCGGCGCAGGGACTCAAAAGCTTCCCTGGGCGCTATGACGACGTCGAGCGCGGTCTTCAATCCGTTGGCTTTGGGAGCGACCTCGGCATCGACTTCCACGCGCAATCCTCGCTTTCCAAAACGAGCCTATCGTCGCGCTCGTTCGCGCTCGTTGGGCGCAACTCCGGCGGCAACCGGCGGAGGATCGCGCGGCGGATGCATTCGAGCCGCTCCTCACGCAGTTCGAGCAAACGCATCTGGATGAGCAGGCGCGCGGAACGGAATACGCGGCGGGAGAAGAGCGCGCCGGGTCGCGGCGAGGACGTGACCGCAGCGCGCGGCGCAGGGGAGCCCTTTCCAAGGGGCTGTGACGCCGCCGCGGTGAAGACGCAAACGACCAGCATCACGCAGGCACATCGCATGACGAACATCGCGCATTTCACTTCACGCCGCCGCGGCGCGAAGCAAGGCCGCTCTTGAGCGCCGACGCCCTCATCGTTCCGGC
>Ga0102924_1004525_pt1 | contig 13967 bp, 15 predicted proteins | sample PaiPotPPM11metaG_FD_80116 | JGI IMG/M metagenome (GOLD analysis project Ga0102924, IMG submission 80116) | Iron sulfur acid spring bacterial and archeal communities from Banff, Canada, to study Microbial Dark Matter (Phase II) - Paint Pots PPM... ... | reverse complement strand
GATGTGGGGCGCCGTCGTCGCGCTGCACGGCCGCTACCCCACCCAGCTCGAAGCGCTCAAAGACAAGTGGTGGAAAGACGACTCGCAGACCGAGACGCTGTGCGCGCTCGCCATATGGCGAGCCGAACTGGACGAAGCCGGCCAGGACCCCCGCGACGAGCTCGCCTTCCAGAACCAGCTCGCCGACTACGCCCAAGTCCTGCGCCAGCAAGGCGGCGGCGTCACCAAGGCATGGAAGCCCGGTGCGCCACCGCCCGAGTGGGCCCCGAAGTAACCCGCCGAACCAGCCCGACCGTTACATCTTTGACGCGCTCTGTGTCAGCTTCGCGTCACACCCTCACAACGCTGCACAGGCTTTGTACGGTCGGTCCACAACTGCACATTTTGGCGCCGGCGACAGCACTAACTGCCCCGGCGCCGTGACACAAGGAGCCGTAACTCCCTATGCCCAAATACCGTACCCCAGACGGGTTGCAGGAGCACGCCTGCATCGACCGGGCCGTGCTGGACCTCATGGTCGATCTCGAGAGGCAACGGCCGTGGGCCGAAGACGAGATCGCCCGCACCCTCAGCACCCCCGGCGACGTCCGAGACAGCCTCCGGCGTCTGCGCTCCTCAAGACTCATCCACCGTTGGAACGACCTCGCCGTCGCATCGCGCCCTGTCGTGCGCTTCCACGAGATCAACCACGGCGGCGGTGTCCCAAGCCCCGGCGATGTCGAGGAGCGCCATTGGGACCGAGCAGTCCTTGAAGGTCTGCTCGTGCGCAGCGCCGATGGGCAAGGGCCGATCACCGAGCAGCAGACCTACAAGGCGTTCGGCGCCAAAAAGAAGAAGAAGCGGCTCGCAATCGCCGACGCGCTGAACCGGCTTGACGGTGCCGGTCTCATCGAACGTCGTGGCGGGCGCGCGATCCCCTCAGAGGTCGCGCAGCGCCTCGACGAACTCATGACGCTCTGACGCGGGTCAGCCATGCGCGTCACCGAACTGGCCTTGAGCCAGGCTGTCCTCCCCAGCCTGGCCAAGGTCGGCATCCACAAGGTCGAGCAGCTCGCCGAACACCGCACCGGCGAGCTGCTCCGCCGCCCCGAGCTGAGCAGCGGGGCAGAGCTGTACGAGCTGATCTGCGAGCTTCACCGCCACGGCCTGACGCCGTTCTCCGGCCACGGCGGGCACATCCAGACCGCCCGCGAGCGCGAGATGTTCCGTCTGCGCGCAGTCGAGGGACTGACCCTGGACGAAATCGGCGAACGGTTCGCCGTCAAGCGCGAGCGGGTGCGCCAGCTTCTCAAGCTGCACTTCCGCCTGGAAGGAATGCCGCCTGCCGCGAACGTGCGCCGGGCACGAGCGAGGCTGGCGAGCGACCCCTCACTGGAAGGTATGCGTCCCCATACCTTCCGCGAGCGCCGCCGACTGTACGTGCTGGCGCGGGTGGTCATCATGCGCCACTACCGCACATCCCTGACGGTCGGTTCGGTCGCCAAGTTGCTTGCGAGTTCCCCTCGCCAACTACAGCGCGCCTTCGCTCAGTTCAGCGAAAGCACCTTCCGTGAGGATCTCCAGGCGCGACGGATGGCCGCCGCCGCCGAGCTGCTCTCCCAGCCCGCGATCCAGGTATGCGAGGTAGCGCGACAGGTCGGCTACCGCCACCCATCCCACTTCGCCCATGCGTTTCGATGCCTCTACGGCGTGGCACCGACCGCCTTCCGCTCCGAACTGCACCAGCTACGGCGCAGCGGGACACCAGGAGTGATCGCGGCATGAGCACACCAGGCGCCACGGTCAGCCGGCCCGAGACGAGCTGGCCCGAGAGGAGGCCGGCGGTGAGTGCCGGTCGGGAGCCGATCCTCGTCATCGAGGCCGACGCGGACTTCGGACGGGCGCTCGTCGAACAGCTCGCCGCCGACGGCCACCCAGCGGAGCTCGCCCGCACCGCCGCTCACGCCGAGATGACGGCCGGCGCTCACCCGCCACGACTGGTCGTGCTCGGCGAACTCGACTCGCCACGGGGCACCCTCGACCTGCTGGAAACCATCCGCCGACACCAACCGGACGCGTGGCCGCAGAACCTCCCGGTGATAGTCCTCAGCTCGCGCACAACCGAGCCCGACATGCTGCGGGCCTTCGAGGCAGGCGCAGATGATTTCCTCGGCCGCCCCCTGCGCTATCTGGAGCTGCGAGCGCGCGTGCGAGCACTGCTGCGCAGGGCGGCCGGCAGCAACCCACAAGTAGGGCCACTGCAGATCGGCCCGCTGAGGATCGACCCAGCCGCCCATGCGGTGAGCCTCGCAGGCAAGCGCCTGGAACTGCGCCGCCAGGAGTACGAGCTGCTGCTGCACCTGGCAAGCGACCCGCGACGGGTGTTCCACAAGCACGAGCTACTAAAAGCCGTATGGGGATACCGCTCGCTCGGCACCACACGGACGCTCGACAGCCACGCCAGCCGCCTACGCCGCAAGCTCGGCACCGCAGGCGAACGCTGGGTCATCAACGAGTGGGGCGTCGGCTACCGACTGATCTGAGCCCAAGGGAGCGGGCTTTGCGTTGGACGGCCGTTAGACCGTTCTCTCGCCCTAGTGGTGGTGTGGGTGTCCGCGTACCGTGCGCCAGCTCTCGCGGGTGATCCGCAGGATCACGACAGTCATTCCCAGGCCGATCAGGGGATCGAGGATCGGGGCGCCCGCGGCGATTGCGACGGCGCTCGCGATCACGGCGAGCGAGACGTATGCGTCGACGCGGGCATGGTCGCCGTCCGCGATCAGCGCGGGGCTGTCGAGCCGGTGTCCCGCATGGGTGCGTACCTGGGCGGCGAGCCAGTTGCCGGCGAAGCCGATCGCGCCGGCGAGCGCAAGGACGAGCAGATGGCCGGGCGTAGATGGGTGAATCAGGCGCAGGATCGACTCATACGCGGCCACGCACGCGGAAATGAAGATCGCCGCCACGACCGCCAGGCCGGCTAGACGCTCGGCGCGTTGTGAGCGCAGTGCGAACGCGATGCCGAGCGGGATCGCGGTCAGCGCGTCCCCGCCGTTGTGGATCAGGTCAGCCAAGAGCGCCAGGCTGCCGGTGAGCGCGAACACGACCGCCTGCGCCGCGGCCGTGGCGCCGAGGATGGCGAGCGCGAGCGCGACGGCCCGGACACCCTCGCGCGAGCGCTTGATGCTCTCGTCAACGAGACCGTGAGAGTGACCGTGCGCGTGCTCGCCGTGATCGTGGTCAGTGGGGGCGTGGTGTTCGTGAGGGCCCGTGTGTGGGTGAGCGTGGCGCAGCGTGCCGTGACGGTGCAGATCGTCTCGGACGAGTTGGTAGGTGGCGGAGGGCATGGTCCTTTAGGTTAGATCGCCGTCGTCGGGCGCTCGCGCTGTGGTGCGCGGGCAGCTCATGGTCGCTCAGATTGTGTAGCCGCCGGCCAGCAAGTCTACGACGGGCTTGTAGTAGACTTTGGCTATGCCTGGGAAGTCCGTCAACGGAGGTAGGGGGTTCGGTCCGCTCGAGGCGCAGGTGATGGATGCCGTGTGGGCAGCCGCTGATCCGGTGTCGGTGCGCGAGGTCGTCGGGCGACTCAACAAGGGTCGCTCAGAGCCGCTTGCCTACACGACCGTCATGACCGTGATGAGCCGGCTGGCGGAGAAGGGCGCGCTCGCACGCAGCGCGGCCGGTCGTAGCTATGTGTATGAGGCGACCGCTGCCGATCCGGCGGGGATCGCGGTCCAGAACGTGATCCGCACCTATGGCGATGAGGCGATGGCGCACTTCGTCGATCAGGCGCGCGCTGACCCCAAGGCGCTGCGTCGTTTGCAGCAGTTGCTCGGGAATGAGTGATGCGGCTCGACAGCGCCAACCGCAACTTCGCGGCGCTTGTGATCAGCTCGCTGCTGTTGGCGGTCTACATCCTCTGTGGCGCCGTGGGATGCGTGCTCGTGCCGTTGATCGTCTCGCGGGTATCCCATCACGGCGTGAGCGGCTTGGTGGACGGCGGCCGAAACCTTCTGCCCGCGGTGGCCTTCGTCGTCCTGGTCGGCGTGGGTGTTCTGTTGGGCGCGAGGTCGTTGTGGCGGCAGATCACAGCGTCGCGCGCGCTTGCCCGGCGGGTGAGCGCCCTTACGGTGGCGCTACCTGACGAGCTGGAGCAGGCGGCAACGGCGGCGGGGCTCGGAGGACGGGTGCTGCTGGTGGACTGCCCGGAGTGGTTCTCGTTCGCCTACGGCGCGCTGAGCCCGCGAGTCGCCGTCAGCCGCGGTCTGCTCGAGGGCGTCTCTGTGCAGGAGCTGCGGGCTGTGCTCGAGCACGAGCGCTACCACGTTCGCAACCTCGATCCGTTGAAGGTCCTGATCGTGCGGGCGCTGCCGAGGATGTTCTTCTTCCTGCCGGCACTGGGCGCGCTTCGGAGCAGGTATGTCGCAGGGCGGGAGCTGGCCGCGGACCGGCGGGCCGTGCAGGCGTGTGGTCGTGACCCGCTGGTTGGAGCGTTGCTGAAGGTTGTGCGCGGTCCGGCGTGGAGCGAGCTCGAGGTCGCGGCGGCGATCGGCGGGTCGGACCTGCTCGACCTGCGTGTCGCTCAGCTCGAGAGCGGCGAGGAGCCCAGGATGGCCGCGCTGGAGCCAGCAGTCGTGGCGCTCTCAGCGCTCGGAGCATTGGCGTTCACTGGTGCTTTCGTCGCCTCGATCATAGGCTTCGGCGGACCATCTGCCGTGTCCCAGGCGAGCGGCGCAGGCATGAGCCTCGGCGAAGTGCTCGCGAGCGCCATGTGCGTCGTGCCGTTCGCGCTCGGCGGCCTCGGCGTTTATCAGTGGATCGCCTGGCGTGCCCGCGAGCCCTTGACACGGCCGCCGCGGACTACTACGCTCCTGTAGTTATTACTACAGCGATGTCGTAGAGGGCGGAGGAAGCGGAGGCCGCCACCGTGTGGACACTGACCGATCTGGATACCACGGCTGGCGGGTGATCGGCGCTTACGCCCTGGTCTGTGCCGGGACGCAGGTGCTTTGGCTCACCTACGCCGCGATCGACACCAGTACAGCGAGCCATTACGGAGTCTCGGTCTCCGCCGTCGGCTGGCTCTCGGAGGTCTCCCCGCTGCTCTACGTGGTGCTCGCGATTCCAGCCGGGAGACTTCTGGACCGCTGGTTTCGCCCAGCGCTGGCAAGCGGAGGCGCGCTGATGGCACTCGGCGGGCTCATCCGCCTCGGCGGCGACACCTTCGCCTGGGCGATGGCGGGACAGGTCGTCGCCGCCTCAGCTCAGCCGCTGGTGCTCAGCGCGATGAGTAAGCTCGCCGGCGACTACCTGCCCGTCAATCAGCGACCCACCGGCATCGCGGTGGGCTCGGCGGGCATCTTCCTCGGCATACTCTTGGCCCTGATCCTGGGCCCAACTGTCGGCGCCCACGGCCATATCGAGCGGCTGCTGGTCGTAGAGGCCACGCTTGTCGTCCTTGCGGCAGTGGCTCTGGCGGTGGCTCTCCGGCGGCCAGGCCACAAGGGCGAGGAGAGCGCGGCACTTAGGGGAGGCGCTGTGCGGTGGCTGTGGGCGGCGCCTGAGATACGCACGCTCTGCGGGCTGGTCTTCATCGGCTTCGGCGCCTTCGCCGCCCTCGCCACCTGGCTGCAGACGCTACTGCACCCGTCCGGTGTGTCCGAACAGAGCGCCGGAGCGCTGCTGGTCGTGATGATCCTCGCCGGGATCATCGGCTGCGCGACAATGCCGCCGCTCCTCACACGCCGTGCTGGCGAGCGCTCCTTCTTGCGCGCAGCGGCCCTAGCAGGCGCGCTCGGCTGCGGCGTCCTGGGGGCGGTTCCCCTCCTGGGCGCTCGTGCCACGGCGATCGCCGTGATGGGCTTCTTCCTTTTGCCCGCGCTGCCGATCGTCCTCACCGCGGCAGAGCGACTCGCCGGCGCCGCCGCCGGCACCGCGGGGGCCATGATCTGGATGGCGGGCAACCTCGGCGCGCTGATCGTCGCCCTGATCGTGCAGGCCCTCGTCCACGAGCCGCTGGCCGCGTTTGGAGCCTTGGCAGGCGTCTCGCTGTTGGCGCTGCCACTCGCCGCGCGGTTTCCGTCACTCGATCGAGCGCTCCCAGGACCCGGCGAGCCCTTGACAAGCCCTTCACGACCTACTACGTTGGTGTAGTTATTACTACCGCGCGGTCGTAGGAAGCGGTTAAAGGAGACGAGAACTGTGATGTCATCAATCTGGATATTGATTTGTCCGCTGGGCATGTTCGCAATGGGAGGAGTCGCATGGATGCTGACTCGGCTGCCTGGCAGACGCGCCGAGCGACTGGCGCGCGGCGCAAACCGTGCTACCTGTATGCCGACGGGCGCCAAAAGCCAGCCCGCCGAGGTTCAGAAGAACCCGTTTGGCGAGAACACCGAGGACAAGACGCCTGCCCATGTCTGAGCAGACCTCGAAGGCGTCACAGGACGGCAAGCCCCATAGTCATCCTGTCTTTGCTCGCGTCTATGAGAAGGTCGCGGAGATCGGTGAGCGTCGCGGTGGCGCTGAGCACCGCCAAAGGTTGCTCGCGGGCTTGAGCGGCCGAGTCATCGAGGTCGGTGCCGGCAGCGGCGCGAACTTCGCGCACTACCCACCCACGGTCAGCGAAGTGATTGCCGTGGAGCCCGAGCCATATTTGCGCGAGCGCGCCCAGCGCGCGGCGGCGCAGGCAGCGGTCTCCGTCTCGGTCGTGGACGGTGGCGCCGATCGTCTCCCTGGCGAGGCGGAGTCCTTCGATGCCGGTGTCGCCGCGCTCGTGCTCTGCACCGTGCCCGACCAGCCCTCAGCGCTCGCAGAGCTCTACCGAGTCATCCGCCCAGGCGGCGAGCTGCGCTTCTACGAGCACGTCGTCGCGCATCGGAAGTGGGAGGCGCGCTATCAGCGCTTCGCCGACGCGACGTTCTGGCCTCACGTCGCCGGCGGCTGCCACCTGGCACGCGACACGAAGACAGGGATCGAGCACGCCGGGTTTCAGATCCAGACGTGCGAGCGCTTCCCATTCAGCCCCGCGCCGTTCATCCCACCCGACCCCCATATCCTCGGCGTGGCGCTGCGCCCGTAGTCACCGAACCGAGAGCCAGTTCCACGACAGTGCGGCTCGGTTAGTCACCCGCCGGCCGCCTCTGGGCGGTCCAGTCCTGCCGTCTACGATGCCTTATAGTAGTCTAGCGTCCACTATGAGCGCAGCAGGGGACGACGAGGCTGATCTGACACGCAAGCAGCGGCGCGAGCAGGCCCGCGCGCAGCGAAAGGACTTGGAGCAGGCTGAGGCCGCGAGCGCGGTACGGCGCACGCGGTTGACGCAGCTCGGGATCGTGGCCGGAATCGTGGTGGCGATCATCATCGCGGTCGTGATTGCCACGGGCGGCAGCTCGAAAAAAGGCATCCCCAAGCCCAGCGAAACCGGAAAAGTCGCCGCCGAAGTGACCGCGTTGGTGGGTGGCATCCCGCAGAGCGCAAACACGCTCGGCGACCCGAAGGCGCCCGTGACACTCCAATACTTCGGCGACCTAGAGTGCCCGGTCTGCAAGGAGTTCACACTCGGCGCGCTGCCCTCACTGATCCAGAACTACGTGCGCTCCGGGAAGCTAAAGATCGAATACCGCTCACTCGAGACGGCTACCAGGGAACCGGAAACCTTCAAGTCCCAGCAGGTTGCCGCACTGGCGGCGGGCAAGCAGCAGCGAATGTGGAACTTCATCGAGACCTTCTACCACGAGCAAGGTGAAGAGGACTCGGGCTACGTCACCGAAAATTACATCAAAGGGCTGGCTCAACAGGTGCCAGGGCTTGACTTGGCTAGTTGGTCTGCCGCGCGCAACGACCCCGAACTCGCCAACATCGTCACCAGTGACGCGCAGGCAGCCAACGCCGCCGGTTTCAACGGCACCCCGTCCTTTCTGATCGGCAAGACCGGCGGCGCCTCACAGAAGCTCGAATACTCCTCGCTGACCGATCCCTCCTCGTTCGACGCCGCGATTGAAACACTGTTGAAGGGCTAGCCTGTCCGTGCGAGCCAATCGGGAGCGCGCAAGTGCAGCATCGGCGACTCGCCGATAATCTTGAGTCGTCTCCCGTGAGGTCGTGAAACCCCACGACGTGATCGTCGTCGGCGGCGGCCCGGCAGGACTCGCCGCCGCCGCGCTCCTGAGCAGCCGCGGCTTTGAGACGGTCGTGTTGGAGCGCACGGAGGCGGTTGGTGCGAGCTGGCGCACGCGCTATGAAGGGCTACGGCTCAACACACTGCGCAGGTTCTCGGCGCTGCCGGGGTATCGCATCCCGAGGCGCTGCGGGCGCTACCCGCGCCGCGGGGATTTCGTCACTTACCTTGAGACCTACGCAGCTCGCAACCGACTGGCGGTGCGCTTCGGGACCGAGCTCAAGCTGATCGACCGAGCTGAGGAGGGACTCTGGCGGTTGGACACTTCAACCGACTCGTTGCTCGCGCGCTACGCGATCGTCGCCACCGGGTATGACGCCGTGCCAAGGCTGCCCGCTTGGGCGGTGAGTGCCAGCTTCGCCGGCGAGCTCATACACGCCTCGGAATACCGCGCCCCGGAGCCCTACCGTGGACGCGAGGTGCTGGTAGTCGGCGCCGGAAACACCGGCATCGACATCGCCGGCTTCCTGATCGAGGCGGGCGCGCAGGTGAGCCTCGCGATGCGATCACCGCCCAACCTGTTCCCGCGCGAGTGGCGCGGCTGCCCGCTTCAGCCGCCCCCGATTCTGGATCGCCTACCCGCGAGTATCGGTGACACACTCGGCTTCGCGGCGCAGCGGCTCATCTACGGCGATCTGTCACCCCACGGGATTCCACGCTCGCCGGAAGGGCTCCAGACGAAGTTCCGTCGCCACCTCGTCGGGCCCGCGGTCGACGACGGCTTCATTACCGCACTGAAGGCCGGTCGCACACGTGTCGTTGCATCGGTCGAGCGATTGGAGGGACCCGACGTCGTACTTTCCGACGGCAGGCGTTTGCAGCCGGAGGCGGTGATCTGTGCGACCGGCTACGGCCGCGGTCTGGAGCCGATCGCGGGCCATCTCGGCGTCCTGCGCCCGGATGGCGTCCCGATTCACTTCCATGCTGCTCCAGAGCACCCCGACGCTCCGCGCCTTTACTTCGCCGGCTTTCACGCCCCGCCATCCGGCCAGCTGCGGACGATGCCAACGCACGCCCGCCGCATCGCTCGGGCGGCGGAGCGAGATCGCAAACGATCACGACGGTGAGTACGCATCTACTGTGTTGCGGCCGAAGCGCAGCAGCCGTAGCGAGTTGCCGACCACGCTGACTGAGGAGAGCGCCATCGTGGCCCCGGCGACGATCGGGGGCAGGATGCCGAAGGCGGCCAGGGAGATCGCGGCGGTGTTGTAGGCGAAGGCCCAGCCGAGGTTCTGATGGATGGTTCTCAGCGTGCGACGCGAGAGCGCGAGGGCAGTCACGACGCCCGCGATGTCGCCGGACATCAGCGTCAGGTCGCTCGACTCGATCGCAACATCGGTGCCGGTGCCGATGGCCACGCCGAGATCGGCTTGCACGAGCGCGGGAGCGTCGTTGATGCCGTCGCCCACCATCGCGATGCGCTTGCCCTCATGCTGCAGACGACGCACCTCATCGACCTTGTCCTTCGGCAGCACTTCGGAGCGAACGCTGTCGATGCCGGCCTGCCGTGCCACCGCCAGCGCGGTGCGCTCGTTATCGCCGGTGATCATGACGACCTGAAGACCCATGCGCCGCAGGCGGCTGATCGTGTCGGCGGCGTTGGGCTTGAGCGTGTCCCCGACCGCCAGCGCACCGCGCACCTGCCCCTCCCAGGCGACGAATACGACCGTATGGCCTTGCCCCTCGGCCTCCAGGGCGCGCTGGTCAAGCTCCTCGTCCCTTGGGATTCCCTGCTCGGCGAGGAAGCTGCGCCGACCGACGGTGATCGGCATCCCGTCGACGCTAGCGCTCACGCCGCGTCCCGTGCTCGAAGCGAACTCGCCTGCGGCTCCAATGGCCAAGCCATGCTGGCGAGCGCCACTGACGATGGCCGCGGCGACCGGGTGCTCGGAGGAGCTCTCGACCGCGGCGGCGTGCCCGAGCACCGCGTCATCCTGCTCGCCGTGGGCGCTCAACGTGTCAATGAGCCGCATCCGGCCGGTCGTGAGCGTGCCGGTCTTGTCAAATACGACGGTGTCGATCTTGTGCGAGTTCTCGAGAACCTCGGCGCTCTTGATCAGCACGCCGAGCGCGGCGCCTCGACCCGTTCCCGCCATGATCGCGGTAGGCGTCGCCAAGCCCATCGCGCAAGGGCAGGCGATGATCAGCACGGCGACCGCGGCAACGAGCGCCTGCGTGGCATCGCCCGCCACCAGCCACCAGCCGAGGAACGTAATCGCCGCGATCACGATGACGATCGGCACGAACACGCCGGCAATGCGGTCGGCGAGGCGTTGCACCGGGGCCTTGCCCGCTTGGGCGCCCTCGATGAGCTTGACGATCTGCGAGAGGGCGGTATCGGAGCCGACCGCGGTAGCGCGGATGCTCAGCGCGCCCTCGCCGTTGATGGTCGCGCCCGTGACCTTATCCCTGGTGTTCTTCTCAACCGGCAGTGACTCGCCGGTGAGCATCGACTCGTCCACAGCCGAGCGGCCCTCGAGGACTTCGCCGTCGACCGGGATCTTCTCCCCCGGACGGACTCTCAACAGCGCGCCAACCGTCACCTCCTCGACCGGCACCAAGCGCTCCTCGCCGTCGATCAACACGCGGGCCTGCTTGGCGCCGAGCTCCAGCAGCCGACGGATCGCACCGAAGGCCCGGCCCGTGGCGCGCACCTCGAAATAGCGCCCGAGCACGATGAAGGCCATGATCACCGCGGCGGTGTCGTAGAACAATTCGCCGCCGAAAAGCAGGTGAACGGTCGAGTAAAAGAAGGCGGTCAACGTGCCGAGGGCGATCAGCGTGTCCATGTTCGCGCTCAGGTGCCGCGCACGCTGCAGGCCGCTGGCGAGGATCGGCCGGCCCGCGATGAACTGGATCGCCAGCGTCAGCAGGAAAGCAAGCCCGCGCGCCCAGGTCTGATCTCCGAAACCATTGACCAGGACGACGACGATCGTGGCGAGTGGGAGGCTGAGGCACGCGCGCATCAGCCAGGCGTGCTGCGCGTGGTCGTGGTCCTCGTCGGCCTGTGTTTCGGCCTCGCGCGAGAGCGGCTTGATTGCATAGCCGAGCCTCTCGACCGCCGTGGCCGCGTCATCAAGCATGAAAGCGTCGGGGTCGTAGGTCAGCTGGGCGTGCTGTGTGGCGTAGTTAACGGCCACGGTCTGCACCCCGCGCTCGCGCGCCAACACTCGCTCGATGCGCGAGGCGCACGAGGCGCAGTGCATCCCCTCGACGATCAGCGCTTGCTCCCGCGTATGGCGGGTTCCGTCTGTCTCACCGCGTGGGGGGGCCTGCAGCTGCGTGGGCGTACTCATTCGGGTCGCACCTCGCTAACCGTGTAGCCGCTGTCCTCGACGGCGCTGACCATCATCTCCGGGGTTACGTCCTGCGTGTGTGTCACATCGACGCCTCCGCCGCCCAGGTCCACCGCGACGCTGCTCACGCCAGGCACGGTCAGGGCGGCCTCGACTGCCTGCCTGCACGCCTCGCAGCTCATGCCCTGCACAGTTAGCTGCGTGTGGCTCACGAGCGCGCCCTCCGGCGGCGGGCTGGGGCGGGCGCCTCGCCGGTTGCCTGCCCGGTCAGCGTTGCCTCTGCGCCGGTGAGCGCTGGGCTGAACTTGACGGCGTCCATCAGCTCCGTGATCGCGGCGTGGCTGTCGCCGCTGCTGAGCGCCTCGGAGAAGCAGGTCTCCAGGTGGTTGCGCAGGATCACGCGGTTGACCTTCTCCAGCGACGCCTGGGCGGCTGAGACCTGCTTCATCAAATCGACGCAGTAGGCGTCCTCTTCGACCATGCGGATCACGCCGTCGAGATGACCGCGGACCGTCTTCAGGCGGTTGAGCGCATCGCGTTGGGGTAGAGGCTGCATGACGTCTCCTATTCGGTGTTAGACCCCCACCCCAGGTGGGGTGGCACAAATCCACGATAGCACCACAACCGCCGAGCGAAAGCGACACGCACGCTCATGGCGGGGAGCCCGGTTGTGGGGCTAGTCTCGCTGGCTGGGAGTCGCGCCCGGACCCCCAGCCAGCGCCAGCGCGGTCAACAGCGACTGCCTCACAATCGCCTCACGCCGCCTGTCGCGCGGCGCTGATGTCTGTCTCGGGCTCGTCGATCGAGTGCTGCTCCTCGCGAGGCACCTCGACTGCACTCAGCCCAGGCAGCTGCGACCCGGACCCTGCCTGCTCGTGCTCCTGACGCCGCTTGCCGCCGCTGCCTCGCGTCATGAAGAAAAGCATCCCTCCAATGGCGAGCACGCACAGCAACGGTAGAAGCGCCGAGGCAAATGTGATTGATGCCAAGAGTCCCATGATGTCTCCTTGTTTGGTGTGTGTTACCCCACCCCAGGTGGGGTGGCCTCACGAACAATAGCACGGCTACCGCCGATTGTTCGCTGGGACGCTCACTGCGCGGCTTTTGTTCATCCTCGTCCGGCTCTATGTCGCGATGGCCGCGGCCGTCCTGGACGTCAAGAGGCGTCTGTGGTACTCGCCGATTGCTTCAGACGATCCGGCAACCGCAGCCACTTCAGCGCGATCGCGTTGACGGCCACGATGATGCTCGACCCCGACATGCCCAACGCGGCAATGGCCGGGCTGAGCGTGAGGCCGACGGGCTCGAGGACGCCGGCTGCGAGCGGGATTGCCGCCGTGTTGTAGCCCACGGCCCAAGCGAGGTTCTGGTGCATCTTGCGGACCGTCCCACGACTGATCTGGATGGCCGTGGCGACATCGAGCGGGTCAGAGCGCATCAGCACAACGTCGGCGGTCTCGATCGCGACGTCGGTGCCTGCGCCGATGGCGATGCCGACATCGGCTTGGGCCAGGGCTGGGGCGTCGTTGACGCCATCGCCGACCATCGCCACGTGCAGGCCCTGATCCTGGAGCTCTTTGACTCTGGCCGCCTTGTCTTGTGGCAGCACTTCGGCGATGACCTCCTCGATGCCGACCGTAGCGGCGACCCGTTCCGCGGTGGCCTTGCTGTCGCCCGTCAGCATCACCGCGCGCACTCCCAGCTCACGCAGGGCTGCGACCGCGGCTTTGGCGGTATCGCGCGGGGAGTCGGCGATGGCGATGATCCCGGCCGCCTTGCCGTCGAGTGCGACCTCCACCGTCGTTCGGCCCTGCCCGGCGAGCTCCGAGGCACTTTCGGTGAGGCCGTCGAGGCTGACGTTCTCGCGCTCCAGCAGTCGCGCGTTACCGACTATGACCCGGCGACCCTCGACGGTCGCGGTCGCACCGTGGCCGGGCACCGCCTGGAAGCCCTCGACCGACGCAGCCTGAAGGCCGCGCTGACGCGCGGCGTTGACGATCGCCTGCGCTAGCGGGTGCTCGCTGTCGCCCTCGACGGCGGCGACGAGGCGGAGCATCTCTTGCTCGCTTACGCCGTCGGCGGTGGCGATCTCGACGACCTCCGGTTCGCCACGGGTCAGCGTGCCGGTCTTGTCGAACACGACTGTGTCGAGCTTGACCGCTTGCTCGAGGGCGCCGGCGTTCTTGAACAGAATGCCGCGCTTGGCGCCGAGGCCGGTGCCGACCATGATCGCCGTTGGTGTGGCTAGGCCGAGCGCGTCGGGGCAGGTGATGACGACGACGCTGATCGCGAACAGCAGCGACTCCTTTACGTCGTGGCCGACGATCACCGCCCAAAACAGGAAGGTCGCGGTGCCCGCTCCGATCGCGACGAGGACCAGCCAGAAGGCGGCGCGATCGGCCAGTCGCTGAGCCGGCGCCTTGGAGTTCTGGGCTTCCTGCACGAGCTTGACTATCTGCGCGAGCGCCGTGTCCGAGCCGACCGCGGTCGCGCGGGCGCGCAGGGTGCCGTTCTTG
>Ga0102924_1004524_pt1 | contig 13968 bp, 12 predicted proteins | sample PaiPotPPM11metaG_FD_80116 | JGI IMG/M metagenome (GOLD analysis project Ga0102924, IMG submission 80116) | Iron sulfur acid spring bacterial and archeal communities from Banff, Canada, to study Microbial Dark Matter (Phase II) - Paint Pots PPM... ... | reverse complement strand
TCGGCAGGACACCCGCACAGCAAGCAGCGATCACTGCCTAGCCCATGGTAAGATTATCAGATGGCGCGACGTATAGCCTAGGGTAAGGTTTTTAGTTGGCGCGACACGTAGCCCCGATAGATGATGACAACGCTTAGAGACTATGTACGCCCGTTATGCTACACTTATGCTACACTAACCAATCGCATCGAGACCAATGCATGACCTGTGTCTGAAGCGACGAAATTGCGACACGGCGTGAGTCACTTTGTCCGCGCGAAACGCGCGTCGACCGCAATATACGGCACGTAGCGGAAATCGCGAATGAGCGAGATTCGGCCGCTGCTCGATTCAAGCAGGAGGAAGTACGCAGGCTCGGAGCTCGATGCCGGTCGGAACATCGCGATTGCCGGAACGCCATCGACGAAGCCCGCCTCGGCGCGAATGTCTTCGGTCTTGGTGATCTGGGCGTAGCGATCGTAGTACGCCGCGTCCACCGCGCCCTGTTGCACACGAGACACGATATCGAGTCGTGACTCCTTCCCAAGTAGCGCGCGAAGACCATCCCAGTTACGATCGTTGAAGAGGTCCACGTAGCGCCGCAGCGTGGCTTGTTCTTCCGCAGATGCCGCCTGTGCGGGCCGCGCAAACGCGGAGCCTGACGTTCGAGCGATATTGCCACGCGCTCTCGACAGAGCTGCCTTAATGGCGCCGACGGTCGTTCCTATGGTTGTTGCCGTCTCCTCAAGTGAGTGCCCGAGGACGTCCTTAAGGATCATAGCGCTGCGCGCTGCACCGGCGGAAGTTCGGCGAAAATTGTCAACGCCGCTTCTACAAGCGCCGGATCGATGCCGGTCTCCTCGGGCTCGGCGTGCTCCGGAACGTCTGGAACGAGCTCCGTGTTTTTTCGTTCGTATCGTTTGAGAAAATCCATAGCAGTGTTGTGCGCAATTCGGAAGAGCCAGGGTTTTAGGTTAGGCGGCTGCGTCATCTGGCCCAGGGCGTAATACGCTTTTGCTAAGGTATCTTGGACTACGTCCTCGCCGTCAAAAACCGAGTCGGTCATGCGTGCGCAATACCGATGGAGCTCGGGGCGAAGTTCGTCGACGAGCTCCATGAAGCGGTCGCGCGCTTCCACCATCGCGGGCAACAAAGTGCGCGTCTCGTCTTGCGTGGTCATTCCAGCGGCTCGACGCCTTGATCCGTCACCTCGATTGCGGTGACGCCTTGCGCTATGTCTCCCCGCAAGCCGCTGACGATCGCGACGCTGACCTTGTCGACATTAAGTGGTACTTTCCAATTGCGCTTGATGAAGTCCGCCCCTGACATACCTCGCAACGCGCCGTAAGCCGCCGCCGCTGCGTTGCCGATGTCTGTACCCTCGATCAGCTGCTGGGGTACGACAGCAAGAAAACGGAGTCCCAACTTTTTCTTATCCGAGAGTTTCTGGGCATAGTCTGCGAGCAGCCATTGCATTCGCTTCGCGCCCGCATAACCGCCGGACAGTGGCGACCCGTCGATCGCCGCGCCGCTCGAGACAACTACGACGGTGCTCCCCGGTGCAAGCGGCATCGTGAGAGCAGCTTTGAGCAGGTAGAACGCGGCCTGGGTATCGACATTCCACGGTTCCGAAAACGTCTCCCACCTCTGTTCATCCAATGCTCCCATTCGCGGCCGAACCCCGGCTGCGAGCACGACTAATTCCGGCCTGAATTCGAGCAGCAAGCACTGTGCGGTCGTCGGATCCGCCGCATCGGCTTGGACGGTTTGTATAGGCTCAGCCGCTTCGGCGCGCAGTGCGTCGAGCGCTTCGCGCCCCCGCGCGACGGCAACAACATGGGCTCCTTCGGAAATCAGAGCCTTTACTGTTGCCCGGCCCACACCGGAGCTGGCCCCTATGATGACTGCGGACTTGCCTTGTATCGAATTCATTGCAGGTGTGCCTCCTGCTACGAAGACGACTGAGTGCGCTCGAAGGATACGGCCGGTTTTGTCGTCAGGAACTCGAAACGATGGCACCCGCCGGCGGAACCGAGCAACAACACGAGCGATCGCGCAACCGGATCACCATGTGCTGCAATCAGTCTGACGTAGTTTATCTGCGTAACCCCATGCGCCGCACACGCGACATAATGGAGGCGAGCCCCAGCAGCATTCCGGCTGTCATTCCGCTCGCCAACGATGCGAGGAGCTCCTCCACCGGCATACCTAGGATGTGAGCGATCACGATCACGTCACTTCACCTCCTGGTCCTTGAGTTTTCAGGAGCCTGTGCTGCATCCACGACTTCACTCCACTTTGGGTCTGGCGGGGCGCCCGTGTATTCGTCGTGCCAGTTCCACCACTTGTAAGGCGGCGTTTGCGGATAGCCCTCGGGCGAGTCCTCCCAATCCTCCTGGCGTCCGAGTGGAGTCACATCAAGGTAGCTCCAAGTGCTCCCCATCGCCTCGTCGCCGCGGCTGTTAATAAAGTAGGTGCGGAAAACGTTGTCGCCGTCGCGGAAGAATACGTTGTGGCCATGCCACTCGTCTACGCCGAAGTCTTTGTCGAAGCTGTCGGTTATGGTGTACCACGGCATCTCCCAGCCCATCCGCGCCTTCACGCGCTGAATGTCCGCCTGCGACGCGCGCGAGGCGTACGCGAGAGTAGTGTCCCGTACGTTCAGATGGGCAAGGTGGGCGACCTGGTCGGCCCCAAACGAGCAGCCTCGACAGGCATGATCGGGCCAGCCGAACACGCCGGGTTCGAAGAACGCGCGGTAGACGATAAGTTGACGCCGTCCGTCGAACAAGTCGCGCAGGTTCACCTTGCAGTGGGGGCCGTCGAAAACGTACTCTTTATCGACGCGCATCCACGGCATTCGCCGGCGCTCCGCGGCCAGCGCGTCACGGGCGCGGGTCAAGGCTTTCTCCTTGGCCAGCATCTGTTCGCGCGCAGCTTCCCACTCCTGCGGCGAAACGATTGGCGGTGTCTTCATCTTACTGGTGATCATCATTCGGGCTCCTTTCAGCAAATCCGTAGACTATCATGAAGACGATTGGGCGGCGCAAAAAGATATGGGTTCGGGTCCGGACTCAATCCGGCCGCGGCGTGTGAAATCTCCCGAGCAGCGTGATACGTCCCTATATACCCACTGGTGTACGCCCGTTATGGCACACTTACGCTAAACCGCGTGGATGGTGAGCAAAATGGTGAAGCCCATGAATTGTTATTTCATAGGCTTCTAACTGGGGACGCTGATCGGGCTCGAACCGACGACCTCCTGCGTGACAGGCAGCGAATAACACTGATGGACAACCGATCTGCCAACCATTCTAACGGGTTAATACGGGTTGAGGTATTCGCGTGCACGCGCCCCCGGTGCCGCAATCCCTGCCGTTTACTTCTTCTGTCCGATCTCTTTGGCCAGGGCAGTCACAACGACTTGATTCAACCTTACGCCTTCGTCCTCTGCACGCTTTGCCAAGCGCCGATGTATCGAACGTGGAACGCGAGCCACAAACCTGCCGCTGAATGAATGCGATTCAGTGGTTCAGGTATGGATTCTCCACCCTCAATTGCGACATCGATCCAGCCTTTCATCGCATCGTCGAATGCCCATTGCAAGGGCCTTCGAGTAGCATGGGTGATTGGAGATTGCAACCATTACAGCTGGGCTATGGGATCGCTTGAGCCGCTGGAAAGTGATTCTTTATGCGATTTCGCGTATAGCGGCACGAAGCAACCGCTTGCGCGTGTGTCAGCGCACGGGACATCCTGCTAAGTAATCTCACGTATCGATACACGAGTCAACACAAGCCCCATGTTGCTTAATTGGGCGAATTGCCGGAGATTGGATCGGAATTAGTGGGGAAGACAGTCCGCGTGACCTGACAGTCTCGCTCTAATCCACGCAGCCGTAACGACCTCTGAGCGACATGGCTCGCGCCCTCGACAGCCGCCTTGACGGCTCGGACCGAAATTCCAGCGTGCTCCATGAATTCGTCTCGAGCGTTTCACTCCCGCGAGACGCGCTAGCGGTAAACTTCGAGGTAGTCGATAAAGCCGGTCCCGACTTCTTCGTGCTTGATAAGGATATGCCGCTGTGCGCTGTTCATAATCGCCCCACCCGTCACGAGCGTCAAACCGCGCGGGCTGACGGCAAAAATCACGCCGCGTTCAAGATCGCCGATGTTCAAGAGGTCGATCGGTCCAAGATGCCAACAGCGAACGGTGTTGTAGTGAAGGACGTTGACGTCGATAAGCCCGCCGGAAGCCCTCGCGAGTTCGGCCTTTGACACAAGCATTTGAACGCGTCCAACGGGTGTTCTCGCTAAGACAGCGGCCGGTGAAACGGGGCGATCGTCCCCCGCGCACGTCTCGCCGTCACGCAACGTCGAAGCGCTAATCGTTACAGGGTACGAACCGCCCAATCGAGCAACACCCCCTGGGCTTACCGCATAGTAATAGTTGTGGCCGTCGTAGTCGCCCGCGACCACGATCGGTGTATTCCCAGCTGCTGAGATGAAAGCTATCGAGCCGTATCCCCTCACGTACTTGCCGACAGCTGGCATCGGCACCGGCTGCAAGACGCCCCCGTTGAGCGTGGCGAGTGAGTAAAAATCCGACATCGAACCTGCGGGAATCGTCTGACTGACGACCACGAACAATATGCCATCGGGCGGCGAATAGGCATCCGAGATGTTTGTGGTCCTTCGGAAATATGCGGTGCGCGCGCCACCGCCAAATGACGCCCGATCAAACGGGGGGGCCAAAGATTCGAGTCGCTCTAACTTTTGAAAGGCGATCGTGCGGTCACGCTCGGTTGGCGCAAGCAGTTCAATCGGAACGTGAACCTTTGAGAGGTCAGTTGTTGAGGAAGCTTGTCTGCGCTGATGCACGCCCAAAGCCACCGCAACCACGATGACGGCAAACCCGATCAGGCTCCAGCGGATCCACGTAGCTCTCGTGCGCATGCCTGTCAACCTCGCTGCCGCTCACGGATCCACATAGTAAAACCGCAACGGCTAATAGCCGCCGGGCGACGGAATGTAGATGATCGTGCGTGTCGTGCCGAGCTTGCTGCCGCCGAGGACGAACGCATGATTCGTGTCGCCGATCCACGGTGTCGGACTCGGACTCGGATAGCAAGAGACGCTTGTGCAGGTGCTTTCGGGAAAACGGTGGCAGCGCTCCTGTGAATTGCAACCGAACCTACGTTCGGGGCGGTTAGGGTTTCGTTCTAAGGCAGGTCTGTTAAAAGGCCTGGTTAGTGTTTTTCGCCCGCGCCTTGTGAAGCATGAGTCTACGCCGCGAAGTTCCTAAGATTTACTTCGGGACCGACATACGACTAGAAGGAGCGATCAAGTTGCTTCGCAGCGTCGGCATGCTCCTTGGGCCTGCACTCTTCACGGAAGCCTTCGCGTACTGCATCAACAATTCACACACCTGGAAGGGCCAAGCGTTGCGTGGATTCTCGCTGCTGCCCTGCTCCTCGGATCTGCGGTCGTATCGTGGCGCGTAACGACTGCCAAAGATGATGTACGCGAGCATGTCGCGACAGCGGACGCGTTGCAAGCTCAGTTAGTCTCAGAGGTTCCCCTTGCGAGCGACAACTGAACGAACACCAAATGGTGAAGCCCATGAAGACTTACTTCATGGGCTTTTAAGTGGTGACGCGCCAATGGGGCTCGAACCCGTTCGATCTACGCTTGTGCCAAACGAGTCTGAGTTCCGTGCCCTGCGGTCGCCGCTGCGCGCACATGCGCGAAGACGAGCGCGTGGCCGATCAGGTATGTCGGCACTAGCACTAGTGGAATGAGCGCCCAGGGCAGGGTCGTCATCGCGGCCGACCCGGCTCCCGCGTGAATGAGCTGCAACGGCGAGCCGTTCGCCGACATTATCCCCAACGCCACGGCTGCAATGAGATCAAGCGTTCTGAAGATATTCCACTCCAGAACGCGTACATCACGCGGGTTTCGCGCCGCCAACCGCGCGACGGGAAGGGCGAAAAGCCCAGTGATGACGTCGCCGATGCCGGCGGAGTAGGGAAAGGGTCCGCTCATACGACCAGCAGCAGCGAAAAGCATGAGGACGCCGATCACGCGCATCCCGTTGAGCGCGATGATCAACGGTGCCGGAATCGCCATCATCGCCGAGCGCCACACGGCGGACGTTGCGGCGAGTCCTGACGCAACCAGCGGCAGAATGAACAATATGAGCAGGACGAGTGGTGATTGGGTCACCGCGCCGGAAGCGGTGATCGCAATGACCAGGGCGATCCAGGCGCCGATGCCCGCGCCGAGTGCCAGGCGCGAGCCCAGACGCATCGGCAACGAGGTGAGAACTGCCGCGAAGAGCGTCCCGGCCGTACCTCCGATGGCCAAGGTGCGAAGAATGTCGAGCATGGGGTTCCTCACTTTCTGGGTGTTACTTGCGTGACACAAGCGACTATACCATATTGACTTGTGTGATGCAAGTGTCTATACTTAGGCCATGCAACACGTTAGCTTGGCCGCTCAGCCGTGCCCGGTCGCCCGAACGCTTGACCTCGTGGGAGAGTGGTGGACGCTGCTCATTGTCCGCGACGCTCTCCCGGTGCTCGGCGGTTCGAGGACTTCAAAACGACGGGCATCGCCGACAACGTCCTATCCGCCCGTTTGAAGAAACTCACCGACACCGGCATCCTCAAACGGCGGCGCTATCAGACGCGCCCGGATCGCTACGAGTATCTGCTTTCTGAAAAGGGCCATGCGCTCGCGCCCGTCGTGCTGGCGCTACGCTCTTGGGGCAAACATTTTACCAAAGGACCCGACACGACCCACATCGTCCACAATGCCTGCGGCGGCAGCGTCGAGCTCCGTTTCCACTGCACGAAGTGCGACCGGGGAATAGAAAGAACGGATGTTGCCCCCGCACGCCTGTACCAGGGCGCATCCGGCTAAGTGCTGTGGCTTAATAAGAACGGCGGCCCATGAGTACGCAGGCGATCTTTGGACTCAGCGCGTTGGCCTTCGCCGCCAGTTCTGTTGTGGTTGCGTGGCTCTTTGCATGGCCGTGGTTGCGAAGTGTCAACCTCCGCTTGGCGCTGCTTTGCCTCGTAACGCCTCATATGTTTTTCAGGTTCTTAGGCTTTAGCTTTCTCGTGCCTGGAGTCGTTTCAGCATCGCTGCCGAAAACTTGGACGGTGCCAACTGGCTATGGTGACGTCGTGGGCGGGATACTTGCCATCGTCGCCGTGATAGCGCTGGCGCGCATGGCAACGTGGACTATCGCAGCAGTGTGGATATTCAATGTATGGGTAGCCGCTGATGTTCTATTTGCGACACTTAATGGATTGCGAATCGGTTTGGATCCAGGTTCGCTAGGCCCAGGATTCTACATCTTAACGGGGTTTAATCCGCCCCTGTTCGTGACAAACGTGCTTATCTTCATGCTTTTGCTGCGCGCTCGCGAACGTTTGCTCCCACCGTGACGAACTTGTCGCCGACTCGCGGACATTAGGGTAACATGCATTCGCGCCGAAGAGCCACGAGCACGCCCTTACAACCCGCAATTTCTGCAGCGACCGTGGAGTAAAATCGGGTCACGACCTAAGGCTTATTTCATGGGCTTTTAAGTGGCGACGCTGATGGGGCTCGAACCCACGACCTCCTGCGTGACAGGCATGTTCAGATTCGTTTCACTGAAGAATTGGAGCGATTTGTGAAGAGGCCGCTAACAGCGGCTGGCGATAAATGCTTGGGTGCTGATCGTTACCTGTAACCGACTATCGGCTAACAGAAAACTCTACTCTGTTCGAGTTAGGGGTTTTCCGGTCTGAATAAAATCTGCTCTGGATGGCTGACCCTGCCATTATGTATCCGTTGACTGCCGGTATCCCACTTATCGAATATTTTCCCGGTTTATCCAGTTTGTAACCCCAGTGGCCGATGTTAACCCACTCTAACGAATCGCTTGCGAATGGGCCTTCTGACGGAGCGTCGTAGGGATTAGCTAGAGTAATCGTTTGCCCAGGCTGGATTGGCCTCGCAGCCAATCCCATGCTGTGATAGTCCCTGCGATCTGGCGCTCCGGTCGGTGAAACGACATTCCCACTTGAATCCGTAACAACAATTGCGACTCCAACCCACGGGCTGCTGTTAAATACCTCGATGGGTGAGCCCGAAGTATTTTTCAACTCAACGTGCAGCCTTATAGGATCTCCGACGCGATAAGCGTTGCGATCGAGCTGGAGAACTGCGGCGACAATGTCATTTCGTGTTACCCATTGCGGGCTTTGGTCTGCTACGACCGCTTGCGCAGTTGCAACGCTCACCGCGATGGTAATAAGGAGTGTCCACGAACGGCGAAGGAGCGATTTATTCTGATGGCTCACGTGACCTCGCCCTTCGGTTTCGCATGAATGTCGCATGGAGCTTAACTAGATGGGAGTGGATGGCAGAATCCCGCCCCAGGGTTACCGAACCTGTTTGGCCAGCTTGGTAGTTCACCCTGCTCGGCGCTACCATGGACTATTGATGGCATCGGGGTAGGCGTAGGTGTGGCTAGAACCCAGCCGCCATTTACGTGGGGATTGCCGGTTCTGTTTGCGGTCCCACTCCAAAACCACGTGAGTTTCCCAATACTAACCCAAATGCTGTCTGCTCCTGTCGGACGGTACATGAAGTAGTCAATAAAATTGTCCTTTTGAGTCTGAGAGTTTAGCTCCGTGCCGAGTCCTCCATTGGCCGGCCCATCGATCGTATCATAGGTTATTGCCTTGAAGTAGAAAGAACTCTCTACGCTTGGCGTTCTGTCTAGTGGGCAATGACAACCGGCGTCCGTGAGCGCGCGCAAGGCGGTCCGCAAACGCTTCAGAGAACCTGTTTCGTCCGCGGGCGTCCGCCCCGTGTGCTACGCTAACGCCAAACCGGGTGGATGAACTCCGCAAGTGTGAAGCCCATGAAGTGTTATTTCATGGGCTTTTAAGTGGCGACGCTGATCGGGCTCGAACCGACGACCTCCTGCGTGACAGGCAGGCGCTCTAACCAACTGAGCTACAGCGCCATGGCTCTTTAAGAGATAGGGCGCCGCTCATTCGCTTCGCCGAGGCGCAGCCGATTCTTTTCCGGCTGGCACTGGCAATTTGTCGCAACGGCCAGGACGCGCTTCGGTCGGTCGCAAATCACGGGGGGTGTTAGCTCCCTGGCGCTGTCGAATTTTTTTCAAACTCGATTATCGATCGGGGTAGATGTGCTTTCGTAACCATAGACAAGAGATGACGTACGAAGCCTCTGCGCCGAAACACCGCAGGGGCTTCGGTTCATACACGGGGATTGGCTACTGGGAGGGACCTCATGCAACCTAGAGCTACGCGTGTAATATGCGGCTTCATTGTAGCCGTCGCATTCGCCGTCATCTGGGCGTCGGGCGGAGCTAGCGTCGCCGGGACCACGGGCGGCGTGAGCGGTCGCGTCGTCGACGCCACAACGAACGCATCGTTAGCCGGTGCTCGCGTCGACGTCGTATCACCCTCGGGTTCAGCCAGCACGACAACGGATGCAAATGGTCACTACACGTTCCTGTCGCTCGCACCCGACACGTATACTGTAACAGCTCACCATGATGGATATGAAACGTTTGTGGAGAGCGGCGTTACGATTCAAGCCGACGCTCAGCTGAGTCTTAACATTCCACTGGTAACCACTGTGCGAACGCTTGGACGAATTGTCACGCGTCCAGGATCCACTCTCGTGCGGCCTGGCCAAACCATCGACCTCTATTCAGTAGATTCGGCAACTGCAAAAGCGGCTGTGCCACTTGCGGGTCCGGGAGGCGTGGATATGGCATACGGCGGGCTTGCAGCTCTTCCGGGCATCTACGTTCCCCAGGGTCAGCAAGGTTGGTGGCAACCGGTCTTCATTCGCGGCGGCGATCAAGATCAAATCGGATATGAGCTCGACGGCGTTGCAGTCAACCGGTCCTACGACAACGCCCCACAGTCATTGCTGACAAACCTCGGTCAACAAGAGCTGCAAGTGTACACGGGCGGCGCAAACGCCAGTTCCGATGGTCAAGGCATAAGCGGATACATCAATCAGGTCATTAAGACGGGCTCACGTACTCCATTTGGCTCGGCCACATATGGCTTCGGCTCGCCCATTGGTTATCAGAAGGGTGCCTTGGAATATGGCGGAGCAAGTTTCGACGGCCGCCTAAGTTATTATATTGCGGGTTCCATTTCCGATCAATTTTATCGTTATGCGGATCAGTGGAATGGTGTGAGCCTCAATCACTCGGGCTTCTTCTTCCCATCTTTCCAGTTCGGCCCAAATGGACCTATCGATCTCGTCGGCATTACCCTCGGCGCCTCCGAGACGCGCGACCATGAAGCGATGGTCAATATTCACTATGCTCTTCCGCACGGGCACGACAGCGGGAGCGACGATCTACAGCTTTTGCATGTTGAAAGCGATCTCCACACGTTCACCTACGGTTCGTTCAATGATTTCGGCGGTAAGACGACCTTCGGCGCGGTCTTCGCGTATCCGGACCAGTACATTTACACCGGTCAAGTCGGCGCGCCGCTCGATCCTGCCTTGGTCGGTCAGTTTATATTTCCCAACACACCTGACTCCGGACGCGCATTCCAAAGCATCGTCAACCCAAACCTTCGTGCCGTTGCAGACAACGGGTTTAGCTTAACCAAGCTGCAGTACCAACATAACATGGGAAGCCGTGCGTATCTGCGTGTGTTGGGCTACAGCACGTATTCGAATTGGTTCATTCAAGACCCGGTACCGGTGCCCGCAACGTTACAGTATATACTCCCGGAGATCACGTTCGGCGGAGTCATAAGCTTCGCAGATCAGCTCAGCGACAAACATCTGCTCACCCTCTCTGGGTCGATCGCGAGTTCTCGTGAGTATCGCTACACATCGGGCTTTCCATTTCTTCAAGGTGGTGGGAATCTTCCCAACGGCACGATCGGTGGGAGCTTTGTCGGCAACTTTGGTGGCACGTTGATCGGCAGCTATACGGACGGTACACATTGCTACGATCCAACCACGGGCAACTATACCAGCTGTTTTTCGTCGGGTTCTCAGGTCAATCTTCAGGTTAACAACGGGCAGGTTGTCACTCCACCCGGGATATCTCGGCCTGCCCCATTGTCGACTGCTGCGCCAGGCTCAACAGCCGCGATCAATGGAGCTCGTTGGATCGCAACGGAAAACGCCTTCGGCGGACTCATCAATCAAGTGAGCCCCCTTCTCACCGCTGGATCGGTTGACGACCGTATTACGCCGAACGATCGGCTCTCCGTTGACCTCGGCGCGCGGGTCGAGCGCTACTACGACCGGCTCGTCAATGAGGCGACTGGTTACCCCGCGCGGCAATTCTGGTTCAACGCGCGCAACAACGAATTTTGCGTCGCCACCGCAAACCTTGCGCAGTCGCAACGTACAATCGACCCTGTGACAGGTGTTGCAAGCCCTTGTGCGGCTGGCACAACGCCGGTCAATCTCAGCCTCTCGAACAACTCATTTGAGTCGAACTCAGTATTTGAACCGCGCATCGCCGGAACTTATGGGGTGTCGAGCGACGCGACGCTCCGCGCGTCGTACGGCATCTATGCGCGGCCACCGAATGCATCGTGGGTGCAATATGGAACTCTGCAACAAGATCTCGCCACACCCATGTTCCAAAAATTTATTGCGTACGGCTTCACCTCGCCGCAACATAACCTGATGCCAGACATCTCGCACAATGTCGACATTTCGTGGGAACAACGCGTTCACGGCACTGACATGAGCTTCAGAATCACGCCGTACTACCGTGGAACGCTTGGACAATTTGAGAACATTCTGCTCGATACGAGCGGCAATGAATCGGGCGTGAACGTTGGAAGTGAGAAAACCTCAGGCGTTGAGCTTGCGTTTCAAAAAGGAGATTTTGTTCGCGACGGAGTTTCAGGAATGTTCTCGTTCACGTATAACTACAGCCGCTTCCACTATGCGAAGTTCGCAAGCGGGTTTAACGTTCCTGATTTGATCAATCAAAAGATCGCGCAATACAACGCATACACGTCTGCCTGCGCGCCCGGCGGCCGCGCGTTTGGAAAAACCCAGTTTGGGACGGCTGTCTGCGGCACGACGAGCTCTGGCGGATCGGCAGCTGGGTGCTTCACGCCCAGCGGAACCCCCGATCCAACGTGTGCGGGCGGTGATGTCGCGAACCCTTATTGGACGAGATCTCCGCAAGGATTCCTCGACCCAAATGGCGCGTACGCGCCCTACGACGTCATCCCGGATCAGCCGCTCGCGGCGGGTAACGGATTCGGGCCACCGGTCATCGCGACTGTATTCGTGCAGTACAAGCGTGCGCGTTTCACCGCAACACCATCCATCGCGTATAGTTCCGGGGCGTATTATGGAGCGCCGCTGTCAACGGTCGGTGACGATCCAGCGGCTAACAATTCATCGCAGATTCCTATTCCGAACGATTTCACAGGCGTTTTCGACAACATGGGGGCGTTCGTCCAGCCGTGGCGGCTAACGGGCAACCTTCAACTCGGATACCAGGTCAATCCGCACGCGCAGGTGGCCGTCACCATGACCAGCCTTTTCGACTCGTGCCATCAACGCGGATATGCATGGGATCGCGGAGGCTTCTGTGCGTATACGACGCTGCCGTTTGGACAGGCGCCTAACTCGAGCGCCCATACGAGCGCGGCCGGCGATCCAAACTACAAATATCCGTACACGGTGCAAAATGGGAACAACAACACGCAATTCCTAGGAACCAAGATCCCATTCCAAGCTTACGTCACGCTGCGTTTTACCCTGTAGGCGTCGCGTTCGACACTACGAGCGAGTGAATACGCGCTGCCTCGCCCTTGGGGTAGGTGCATTTGTCGTACTGCTGCTCGGGGGCTGCACTCGGACTCCTGAGCAGCACGCCGCAAAAATATTCGTCATCGCGCAGGCCTCGGAACCGCGCACGCTCGACCCATTACTCAATACCGGTTATACAGCAGAACAAGTCGGATCGCTCATCAATTCCTACCTCCTACGAATTGATTCGCGAGGGCAGTTAGAGCCCGATCTCGCCCAGCGCGTCCCCAGCACAGCAAACGGTGACATCTCGCGCGACGGGAAAACAATCGTCTACCATTTGCGGCGCGGGGTACGCTGGCAGGACGGGCTGCCGTTTACCGCCGACGACGTCGTGGCAACCTTTCACGCTGTCATGAACGAACGTAACCCAGTACCGACGCGCCTCGGCTACGATCGGGTCGCGACCATTCGTGCGCTCGACGCAACAACCTTACAAGTGCGGCTGCGAGAGCGCTTCGCCCCATTTCTGACGTATTTCTTTGAGACAGAAACGTATCCAATTCTCCCCGCACATATGCTCGCGCACATCCCGAGCCTCACCGGTTCGAGCTTCGACGCCGCGCCGATCGGCACGGGGCCATTTCGCGTTGTAGAGTGGCGACGCGGAGACCATTTGGAGCTTGAGGCCAACGACAGCTACTATGCCGGCACTCCGAAACTGCAACGCTTGCGCGTTGAATTTGTGCCCAATCCGCAAACGATCGTTCTTCGCTTGCAAACTGGCGAAGCCGACGCGTATCTTGCCGCCGATCCGTTTGTGCTGACCCAGCTGCGCTCCAACCGCCGCCTCACGCGCAGGATCGTGCCGATCTACGGCTTCATTGCCCTGAGCATGCAGACACGCAATCCCGCCCTGCACGACCCCGCGGTCAGACGAGCGATCGTGCATTCATTCGATTTTGCGCACGCTGTCGCAACGGCATCGCACAATACAATGGACGCGCGCGATGCATTTCGCAGCCTGTTCACGTGGGCATACACCCCGCGGAGCGTGCCGTCATCTTCGGCTCGTTTGCCGGCAAACGTCACGCTTTCTATCGACGGAAGCCGCGCACTCGACCGTACGCTCGCCGTCGTCATGCAGCAAGAAGCACGCCACGCTGGGTCTGCCCTCGTCATTCGCACGTATGCG
>Ga0102924_1004522_pt1 | contig 13973 bp, 10 predicted proteins | sample PaiPotPPM11metaG_FD_80116 | JGI IMG/M metagenome (GOLD analysis project Ga0102924, IMG submission 80116) | Iron sulfur acid spring bacterial and archeal communities from Banff, Canada, to study Microbial Dark Matter (Phase II) - Paint Pots PPM... ... | reverse complement strand
GGCTGTGCGGCGACGGCCGCGGGCGTGTTCGTGGGCTTGCTGGCGGTGCTCGACCGGGTCGCGCGCCCGTATGACGACACGGCACGCAAGCTGATCGGCGGCGGCCCGTTTCGACACCTCGGGCACATGGTCAGCTACGCCGCGCATCAGACGAGCCCCGACGGGCCGCGAGGGATCGCCTCCTACCCGTGGGGCTGGCTCGTCGACTACAAGCCGATCACCTACCTGAACGTGAACCCGGCCCGTCCTGCTGCCGGACTCGATCACGTGCACCCGGCGGTCCACTTCCTCGGCCTGATCAGCCCCCCGATCCTGTTGCTCGCGCTGCCGGCACTGGCGCTCGCGGCCGCCGGCGCGCTGCGCGGCCGACTCGGGCCCGGTCGTGAGCTGGCGACGCTGGCGCTGGCGTGGTTTGCGGGAACTTTCGTCCCGTTCGTGCTGCTCAGCCTGTTCTGGAGCCGCACCAGCTATCTGTACTACATGGTGATCGTGATGCCCGGGTTCTACGTCGCCGCCGCGTGGCTGCTGACGACGATCAACCGGTGGCCGCGGATGACCGCGCTGTGGGTGATCTGCGTGATCGCCGCGGCGGTGATCGCATATCCGCTCACTCCGCTGCCGTGAGCGCCCTGGCGGACTCCCCCGTCCACAGGCCAAGCACTTGCGCCGCCACGTCCGCAGGCGAGCGGCCGGTCGTGTCGAGCATCTCGATCCCGGCCAGTTTCCGCATCCAGGTCACCTGCCGCCGGGAGTAGTTCCGCGTGCGACGGGCCATTCCCTCGACGTCGCCCCCCAGCAGCTCCTCAAACCCGAGCGCCTTGCGCGCCGTCAGCGACGCGCCGGCGACATTCGCGCGGCGGACCTCGTCCTCCGCGCCGGCGGCGAGCATCTGCTGCACGCGGGCGTCGATCCGCGCGTACAGCTGCTCGCGCTCCATCACCAGTCCGACTAGGAGCGTGGGATGACGAACCGCATCGGTCCACAGCTCCGACTCGCCCGTCGGCGGCTCGAGCTCGCCGGTGTCGAACAGCTCGAGCGCGCGCACGATCCGCTGTCTGTCGCCCGGCTCGATCCCCTCCGAGGCCCACGGAGCGCGATCGGTGAGCAACGCATGGAGCGCCGCTGGGCCGCGACGCTCGAGCTCGGCGGTCCAGCGCTCGCGCACGCCCTCGGGCGGCGGCGGTCTGAGGCTCAGGTTCGTAAGCGCCGCACGCAGGTAGAGCCCGGTGCCTCCCACGACGATCGGGCGCTGCCCGGCTGCCAGCAGCCCGTCGATCTCCGCGTGCGCCAGCTCGGCGTACTGACCCGCGCTGAACGACGCGTCTACCGGCACGACTGAGACAAGCCGGTGCTCGAGCTTCGCCCGTTCGGCTGTGGTCGCGGCGCCCGTGAGCATCTCCAGGCCCTGGTAGACCTGAAGCGCGTCGGCCGACACGGCCACCGGCCGCTCCCCCAGCCGGCGCAGCCGGCGGGCCAGCTCAACCGCGATGTCTGTCTTGCCCACGCCGGTCGGGCCGAACAGGGCGATGACCGCTGCTCGGGGCATCCGCAGAAGTATCGTGGAGCGATGTCGCTCTTGGTTCGGCGGGGCGCTCCCGAGGGAGCTGGAGGCCGCGGGGCGCTTCCGCACGTGCCCCGCGGATAGACTCGCCAGCCGTGAGCCTCGTGAGCGGGAAAGTGCTCCTGACAGGCGCCAGCGGCGGGATCGGGCAGGCGATCGCGCGAGCCTTTGCGGCGCGCGGTGCGAGCCTGATTCTCACCGGCCGGCGCACGGAGGTGCTCGACCCGCTGGCGGATGAGGTTGGCGGACGCGCGCTCGCGTGCGATCTGTCGGACCGCGAGGACGTGGATCGGCTGATTGGCGAGGTCGGGGAGGTCGAGGTGCTGGTCGCCAACGCCGCACTGCCCGCGTCGAGCGTGTTCACCGAGCTTCGCCAGGACGAGATCGACCGGATGCTGGAGGTGAACCTGCGAGCTCCGATCGCGATCGCGCGCGCGCTCGCCCCTGCGATGACCGCCCGGGGCAGCGGCCACCTCGTGTTCATCTCCTCGCTCGCCGGCAAGGTGGCGTCGCCGGCTTCGGCGATCTACTCGGCGACGAAGTTCGGCCTGCGCGGGTTTGCGCTCGGAATCCGGGAGGACCTGCGCGCCCATGGCGTGGGAGTGTCAGTGGTGCTCCCCGGGTTCATCCGTGACGCGGGCCTGTTCGCCGACGCGGGTGTTGAGCTACCCCGCGGCGTCGGGACGCGATCGCCGGAGGACGTTGCCGCGGCGGTGCTTCGGGCAATCGAACGCAACCGGGCAGAGGTTGAGGTGGCGCCGGTGGGGCTTCGCCTCGGCGCGAGCTTCGGCGGCCTCGCGCCTCAGCTGGCCGCGGCAGCGAGCCGCAGGATGGGAGGCGAGCGCGTCGCCTCCGAGCTCGCCGCCGGGCAGCGCGATAAGCGCTGAGGCCCAGCGCGTCGGGGCCGAGAGCTAGCGGCCTACGATCTCGTGCTCGCCGGTGACGGTGGCGAGAATCGAGATGATCTCGTCGGCCAGCTTCGCGCCGTCGTCGGCGCGCTCCGGCGTGGCCTGCACCCTGACGACGACTTCGTCGCCGTCGATCTCCTCGAGCAGGACCTTTGCCGCGGTGCGCGTCGGTGTGGCGATCCCATCGTCGAGAATCGCTTGCACCTGACTGGGCCTGACGCCCGAGTTGAGGCGGACCTTCACGTCGACCGAGCTTGGTTCGCGGACGGGTACGACGACCGCGGACAGAACGCCGTTGTTCGGAATCAGGATTCGGTCCTCGCCGCGAGCGAGCGTCGTGTACATCAGCCCCAGCGAGCTGACGACTCCCTCGATTACGCCCCCGAGCGCCCCGGCCTGTAGGCGAATCCGCTCGCCGACGCGGAACGGCCTGGCCGTCAGCAGCACGAGGCCCGCAAACAGGTTGCCGAGCGTCTGCTGCGCGGCCAGGCCGAAGACGACGGCCGTGAACGCGCTCCCGGCGATCAGCGAGCCGGCGCTTACCCCCGCGACGCTCAGCGCGATCAGCAGGGTGATGGCAATCGTCGCCAGACGGATGAGGAATCCGACGGTTCCGGCAGTGGCTGGGTCCATCCGGCGGAAGAAGGTCGGCCCGGCCGCGCGGCCGACGGCGCGCGCGAGTGCCCAGCCGAGCGCGAGCAGCGCGAGCACGGTCGCCCACTGAACCGGCTTGTCCCATGGTTCGTAGGCCCACTGCCCGTTCGGTGCCTTCTTCGCTCCCAGGATCTGGTGCCGGTAGTGGTAGAAGACGAGCACGCCGATCAGCAGCGGGAGGAAGATCGCGGCCTCCCGCCGCGCACGGCTGATCGCGCGCTGACTGACGTCGATCGCTAGGCCGACCCGCTCCCAGGCGTCGCTGCGGGTCTCGAACATCCGCTCGAGATGAAGGTCTCGCTGTCTTTGAAAGCGATTTCGCATGGTGCTCCGGTGCCGCGTAGGACTCCCGGTCTACCTACCACCGAAGTCCCGCCGGCGTTTCACCGTGATTTCAACCTTAGAACAGGGTTCGTTGCTCCTGTTCTCGGACCTGCTGTTGAGGCTGCGGCGGAGGTGGCGCGATCCAGCCTCGCATCCTCGTCCCGGGCTCGAGATCCGGGCCGTTCACGAGCCTCGTGAGCCTCCGGCGCTCCTCACGCGGCGCGTAGGCGCCGCGGCGGTACAGCTGCTGGTAGCGCGGCAAAAGGTCGGGCCGGTTGACCTCGAGCCACTCGAAGAACAGACCGCGCACATCACCACGCAGATGGAGCGCGATTCCCGTCACGTAAGCCGCTCCGGCCTCTGCGGCGAGCTCCAGGATCGGAGCGACCTGTTCGGGGGCGTCGTTGATGCCAGGCATCAGCGGCGCAATCAGCACGCCGGTCCGGATGCCGGCGCGGGACAGTTCCGCAACGGCCTCCAGCCGGGCTCGGGGACTCGGCGTGTGCGGCTCGGTCGCCCGCCAGGCCTTCTCGTCGAGTGTCGGGACCGACAGCGCCGCGCTGAAGTCCGCGCGTGCGGCGATCTGCTTCATCAGCTCGAGGTCGCGCAGCAGCAGTGGTGACTTGGTCAGGATCGAGCACGGATTACTGGCGTCGCGCATCGCCTCCCAGATCCCCGGCATCAGCTTGTATCGCCCCTCGGCCCATTGGTAGGGATCGGTGTTGGTCCCCAAGGCCACGTGCTCGCCTTTCCACGACGGCCGTGCCAGCTGGGCGCGCAGCAGCTCGGGTGCGTTGACCTTGACGACGATCTCCCGCTCGAAGTCGCGGCCGGCATCGAAGTCCAAGTATTTGTGGGTGGGGCGAGCGAAACAAAAATTGCAGGCGTGCGTGCAGCCGCGATAGGGATTGATGCTCCAACGGAACGGCATCTGCGACGCCTCTGGCACGCGGTTGAGGATCGATTTCGCCCGGACTTCGTAGAACCTCGTCTTGATCGCGCCGGGTGCCTCGAAATGGCGTACGACCGCCTCGTCCCGATAGCCCGGCAGGCGCGCGCGCTCTTCGTCCTCCACGCTCAGGTTGCTCCAGCGCATAGAACGTATGTTCGCATTTGGCCCGGACGGAGAGCCGTCTCCTCCCCCGGAGCAGCCGGCCGGCGAGGCGCCCCACCGGAACGCAAGAATTCGTTCGTAGCCCCCACTCCGCTCCGTTATGGGCGGACCTGTGTTACGAAGGCGAGTGATGCGTGCGCGCGCTCATCGCAGTCGCGCCGTGGCTTCGCTTGTACTCCTGTTGGTGCTCGTCTGCGGGATTGGGGCCGCGAGCGCGCGGGAGGCCCAGCGGCCACGGACCGTTTCCTACCACGGCTACGCCGTGACGGTGCCGCGATCGTGGCCGGTGTACGACCTCGCCAAGGAGCCGCGGGTATGCGTGCGCTTCAACCGCCACGCGCTATATCTCGGAACTCCGGGCGCCCAGCAGCGCTGCCCGGCGCATGCGGCCGGCCGTACCGAGGCGATCTTGATCGAGCCCGCCGGGGCCTCCGCGGCACGCGCGGCGACCGCGAGCGGCACAGCTCGCCTCGAGGGGGCCGCCACCAGCTTCCTCGTCCCGTCGGCCGCGGTGAAGGTGGACGCCACCTGGTCACGGGACCGTGCGCTGGTGGCTCGCGCCCTGCACCGGCCCTCGTTGCCTGCCAGCAGCACAGCGGGCGGCTCGCCGGCGCCGGCTACTACGGCCCCCGCGCCGGCTAGCGCCGCTCACACCGCCCGGGCGCGAGCCCACGCCGCCGCAGCGGTCTACACGGGGCTTGGCTTCGATGCCTGCTCGGCACCCTCGTCCAAGGCGATGTCCGCGTGGGGATCCTCATCGCCCTATCACGCACTCGGGATCTACATCGGTGGAGCCAACGCCGCCTGTGGGCAGGCGAACCTCAACAGCAGCTGGGTGAGCAGCGAGTCGGCGGCGGGCTGGCACTTCATTCCCACCTACGTCGGGCTGCAGGCCCCGAGTAACAGCTGCGGGTGCGCGAGCATCACCCCGAGTCAGGCGTCGGCCCAGGGCACCGCCGCGGCGAACGATGCGGTCGTCCAAGCGAAGAGTCTCGGCCTTCCGGCGGGCAACCCGATCTACGACGACATGGAGAGCTATCCACGCGGCGGGAGCAACACCTCGGCCGTGCTCAGCTTCCTCGCGGGATGGACGTCGGGGCTGCACGCCAAGGGGTACGCCTCCGGGGTCTACAGCAGCGCGGGCTCGGGAATCACCGATCTCGTCGGCGCCTACGGGACCGGCTACCAGGAGCCGGACGACATCTGGATCGCGGACTGGAACCAGCAGCAGAGCACGAGCGATCCGTACGTCCCGAGCAGCGAATGGCGAAACCACCAGCGCCTTCACCAGTACGACGGCGGCCATGACGCGACCTACGGCGGATATACGCTCAACATCGACAGCAACTACCTCGACGGTGCGACCGCCAACACGAGTGGCGCTCCCGGTCCGGCACCGAGCCCACCGCCCCCCTCCCCGCCGACGCTTTCGGTGACCCCGACCGCCGACGGCACGACCAGCCTCAACGCGAGCTGGAGCGGCGGGGCCGGGCTCGCATCCTGGCGCGTGCTTGCAGGCAGCAGCAGCGGTGCCCTGACAGCCGTCGCCAATGCCGCCGCGCGAGGCGCCGCGGCCAAATTCACGGTCCAAAGCGCCGCCCCCTACTTCGCAGTGCAGGCGCTCGGGTCGGCGGGACAGGTGCTGGCGAACTCGCCCACGATCGCGACGCCGGCGCACATCATGCTCTTTGGCCACAGCTCGTTCGTCAACCAGGCAACCGGCGTCGGTGGGATTCCCGCCGGGTGCTACACGGGCACCACCTGTCACATCGCGACCACCGTGTCGGTCGGGCGCACGACGATCGCCACCACCGGCACCGAGTCGATCTACTCCTCCGGTACCGGGATCCTCTACTTCAAGCTCACGCCCGCCGGCCGGGCGCTGCTGCTCCGCGCGAAGGGTCTCAGACTGCCTGTGCAAGTCACGGCACGCGACACGGCCAGCGCGAGCAGCGCCACGGCCGCGCTCGCGCTGATCCCCTTCTCGACCGCCGGACGAGGGCCCGTGCGTAGCGTCGTACCGTCGCCGGTGCTTCAGGTCCTCGGGGTCACCGACTTCGTGTTCTCACGCGGTGCCGGCGGGATCCTCGCGGGCTGCGCCTCCGTTGCTCCCTGCCGGATCGTCGCGTCGCTATCGGTCGGACGAACGACGATCGCGGTCACCGGACCTGAGCTCATCGGCGGCAATGAGCTCGGATACCTGATGTTCTCGCTCACGCCCCGGGGCCGGGCGCTGCTCACCGGCGCCAGCGGCAATCAGCTCGGCGCTCGGCTCGAGCTCCGCTACGGCACCAACTTCGCCGCCGCCGGCATCGCGCTGGTGCAGTTCAGCTGATCATTCGCCGAGCCGCGCCTCACCCTCCGTGGCGCGCGAACACGGCCAAGAAGTCGCGATCGTCCGGCGAGAGGTACCGCGTCGTATCGCGCGTCATGCCGGGCAGCAGCTTCTGCGAGGTACCGGCGTTCCAGGTCCCGTAGAAGTTGAACGTGACCCACTCGGAGTTGATGTCGAGCTCCATCGCGCGGATCGCGCCGGCCCGCTGGAGGATCTGCGCGAGGCTTTGCGCCGTCTGCTGATCGGCGGCCGCATAGAGGATGTTCCCGTGGGCGTCGACGCCGACCCCGGAGCGCCATACCCGGACCGCGTTGCCGAGCGTGGCGCCCCACTGCGGGCCGTCCGCGAGATTCGGATTGAGCCGGCCGCCGTCGAGGATCAGGGGCAGGTTCTGGCGTGCGAACTCGACGTTCGGCCCCGGAGCCGGACCGCCCGTCCAGGTACGCACGTCGGCGCTCCCGTCGCGGTAGCGGATCAGGGTCGCCTGCCCGTCCCTCAGTGGCGCGTACACGTGCCCGGAGGCGACGAACCCGCCGTTGTCGTCCTCGAGCTTGAAGCCGCTGTTGAACGTCGCCAGCAGTCCGGCCCGCAGCTGCGCGGGGACCATCGCAAGCGCGTTGCCGGAGTTGGCCGGCTCATAGCGTCCCGGGTAGAGCTGCAGCCAGGCGCGGCTGGAGTCGATCCACGCAACCCCGGCCACCATCTGCGGATAGTTCGGGTCAGGCCTGAAAGTCGTCACCAGCACCGGTGACGCGCCGCCGACGAGCGGGCCGGTTCCGTGCCACTGGCCCTCGGCCGCAAGCGCCGGAGTGATCGGCGGGACGATCGCCGGCGGCCGGTAGGCCGCTGCCGCGGCGGCGGCGGCGGTTCCAACCGTGGGTAGGCGCTTGAGCGCCGCGCCGCCGGTCGACGGGGCGGAGAAGTTGTAGTAGAAGCGCTCGACGTCGGAGACCAGCCACGCGGCTCCGTTGCCGCGGAGCCACTCGACGGCGCGCAGCCCAAACGGGACGTTCGACGGCGCGTTCATCGCGATCACGAACGCGAGGCACACGTACGTCAGCATCAAGGCGAGCGTCAGCGCGAAGATCCGGCGGGCCCGGGCACGGACCGACATCCGCGGGACCCGGCCGACTCGCCGCATGACGCGCGTAGGCGCATCCTCGGGGGTCCGGCGAACTGCAGCGCCAGCCCACTCGGTGGCCACCGGCCGCTGCTCGTAGCGGGCGCTTAGCGAACTGCTACTGCGCGCCATACAGACCGGTGACGAACAGAATCCCCCAGGCGGCTCCCAGCGCGAGCAGCGCCGGATCGCGCAGGATCAGCTCCTCGGGCGCCTCGCCGGCGCCCGAGCCGAGCATCATCGCGTAGCGGCCGAGCCACAGGGCGAAGGGCATCAGCGAGAGCTCGATCCAGGGGCCGAGCTCGGGGCGCGTGAACGCCCACCGGGCATAGGCGACGCAGCCGAGCGCCGCCGCACCGATCAGCACTCGGCGCAATACTAAGGGTGAATAGTGGCGCAGCGTGCGGCGCGTCGCCGCCCGCGTACCGCGCTCACGCACCTCGGCGTAGCGCTTGCCCACGACCAGGAACAGCGCGCAGGCGGAGGTGACGACGAGGAACGACCCGGACAGCCGGACGTTGGCTGCCACACCGCCGGCGGCGGCGCGGACGAGGAATCCGGCGGCCACCATCACGATGTCGGCGATCGTCACCTGTCGCCAGACGAACGAGTAGCTGAGGGTCAGCGTCAGGTAGCAGATCGCGACGGCGCCGAGTGCGGGACGGATCGCGAACCCGAGCGCGACGCCGGCGAGCGCCAGCAGCGCCGCAATCCGCAATGCCCGCGACGGCGACAGCTCGCCCGCGGCGATCGGTCGAAACCGCTTTCGCGGATGCAGCCGATCGCTCTCACGGTCACCTACATCGTTGAGCAGGTAGGTCGAGCTCGACAGCAGGCAGAACGCCACGAGCGCGCCGCAGACCTCGAGTGCGACGCCCGGACGAGTGAGCGCGCCCGCAGCGGCGGGCGCGAGCACGACGACCACGTTCTTGAGCCACTGACGCGGGCGGCAGGCACGCAGGACCACACCGGGCCGGGGGCGGGCGGCCGCCGCCGGAGCGAGCACGGGACGCGGTCGAGGCTGCTCGAATTGCTGGGCATGGCGTTGCGCTGTGGCTTGCGAGGGCCCCATGTCCCTGCCCGTTCAACATCCCGGGCCTCGCTCCTGCCCGCCGCGGCCTTTGAAAGCGGCCATGAAAGACCTTTGGCGGCGCTTGGGCCAAACGTTGCAGCAAGATTGGCCCTAGGGCCATACAAGGTTCCGCTTGTGACTGCCGATAAGTGCGAGTGGGCTTTCAACAGGAGCGGTTGCTCGGCGGACTGCGCGACCTTGTGGCCGCCACCGGAGAGGACGACTGTCTGCGACGGATCGAGCAGCAGGCGGCGGCGCTGTTCCCCGCACTCGAGGCGTTCGTTCGGCTCGAACCCCTTGCCAGCGTCGAGCCGCTGACAACCGCCGACCCCGACGAGCGCACCTGGGAGCTGCGCGCCCGCGGCCGGCTGCTCGGCTCCCTGGTTACCGCGGGGGGCCCCGCCCCCGACGAAGTGGCTCCGCTGAACGCGTTCGTCGAGCACGCGGCGCTGGCGCTCGACAACGCGCGACTACTCGACGAGCACGAGCACCGCGCCCAGCGCGACTCGCTCACCGGTCTGCGCAATTACCGCGAGTTCCACGAGGCGCTCGCGGCGGCGGTCGCCGGCACGAACGCGGCCGGCCCCGCCGCGCTGAGCGTGGTCGTGCTCGATCTCGACCGCTTCAAGCTGGTCAACGACCGCGGCGGTCACGCGGCCGGCGACCGCTTGCTGCGGGCGACCGCCGCTGCCCTGACCGCGGTCTGCCGGGCGAGCGACGCCGCCTTCCGGATCGGTGGGGACGAGTTCGCGCTGATTCTCCCGGGAGCCACTCGCAGCCAAGCCGCGCTGGTCGCAGAACGCGCCGCCGCAGCGATTGGCCGTCTGGCGGGCTCGGCCGGTGCGTCATGGGGCGTAGCCGCGCTCCCCGAGGACGGCACCTCGCGCGAGGAGCTGATCGGCGTCGCCGACGCCGCGATGTACCACCACAAGGGACAACCGCAGGTGGCGGCGGTGCTCGAGCGCGGGCATGTCCGCCGCCGGCTGGCGGTCGCCAGCCGCCTGGCGACGCGGCTGACGGCGCTGCGGGACCCGAGCGCGATCGCCGCCGCGGTCGTCGATGAGCTTCACTCCGCGTTCGGCTATTACCTCGCCGTCGTCCACCGGCTCGACAGTGACGGTGTCCTGCGCGTCGTCGCCGGTGCGGGACCGCTTGCTGAGAGCGACGCCGACTTCCTCGCCTGGGAGCAGCCTGTCGGGTCCGGGATCAACGGACGCGTCGCAAGGACGGGCGAGGCGGCCCTGATCCACGACACCCGCCTGGACCCCGACTACCTCGCCGTCGATCGCCGCAACGACCCGGGCTCGGAGCTGACCGTCCCGATCCTCGTCGACGGCCACGTGTGGGGCGTCTTGAATCTGGAGCAGCTCGCAACCCACGCATTCGACGACGACGACCGGCTGCTCGCCGAAGCGGTCGTCGCACAGACCGGCGCGGCATTGCACCGCTGCATCCTGATCGAGGAAGTCGAGAGCTCGTTCTCAAGCACGCTCGGAGTTCTCTGCGACGCGATGGAGACCAGGGACCGCTACACCGCCCACCACACCGATCAGGTGGCGAGCATCGCCGTGTCGCTTGCGCGACGGCTCGGGATCGATCATACGCGGCTGCGCCCGCTGCGCTACTGCGCGCTCTTGCACGACATCGGCAAGATCGGTGTCCGGACCGAGCTGTTGACGAAGCCGGGGCTGCTGACGCCTGAGGAGTACGGCGAGGTCCAAGAGCACTCGGTGATCGGGGCCGCGCTGCTCGCGAGGATTCCGATGCTGGCCGAGATCGCGCCGCTGGTCCGTGCCGTGCACGAACGCTGGGACGGTGCCGGGTACCCCTCCGGCCTTGCCGGCGAGGCGATCCCGATCGAGTCGCGGATCGTCGCGGTCTGCGATGCCTGGGACGCGATGATCTCCGACCGCCCGTACCGTCCCGCCCGTCGACCGGCTGACGCGCTGGCCGAGCTCCGGCGCGCGGCCGGGAGCCAGTTCGACCCGCGGATCGTCGCGGCGTTCATTGCGGCGCGGCGGCCCGGCAAGCGGCGCCGGTAGTCAGCGGCGGGCGATCGACCCGCCGGACGTCAAGCCGCGAACCGCTCTGCGGCCCGCGCCCGAGCCTTGGCGGCTTCGACTTCGCGGTCACGAGCCGGCGCGCTCGTGCGAAGCTCGCCCAGCAGCTCCGACGACGCTTGCGCAACGGCCTCGACCGCTCGCTCGAACGCCTCCTCGTTGGCGCGCGAAGGCTTGGCGAAGCCGCTGATCTTCCGCACGTATTGAGTCGCGGCGGCGCGAATCTCGTGCTCGGTCGCCGACGGCTCGAAGTTGTAAAGGGTTCTGATGTTTCGACACATGCGCAAAGCGTAACGGCGCGAGAGCCCAACCGCCCCGCCCGGGCGCTTTGCTAGACAGTCTCTGGGATGGGCGAGCTGCCGACACGCGCTCTCGGGGACTCGGGCCTGCAGGTCTCAGTCGTCGGGCTGGGTTCCAACAACTTCGGCCGGCGTGTCGATCTCGACGGCACGCGTGCTGTCGTGGACGCGGCGATCGAGGAAGGCGCGACGTTCGTCGATACCGCCGACATCTACGGCGGCGGCGGGCGCGGCGAGGAACTCCTCGGCCAGGTCCTGAGCGGCCGCCGCGATCAGGTCGTGCTGGCGACGAAGTTCGGGATGGACATGGGCGACGGCCGAGGCCCGCGGGGCGCGCCGGCCTACATCCGCGAAGCGGTCGAGAGTTCGTTGCAGCGGCTCGACACCGACGTGATCGATCTCTACTGGTATCACCAGCCCGACGGCGAGACACCGATCGAGGAGACGCTCGAGGCGCTCGACCGGCTGATCGACGCGGGGACGGTACGTGCGATTGGGGCGTCGAACTTCAGCGCGCAGCAGATCGAGGAGGCGGACGCAACCGCGCGCGAGCGCGGCCTGACGCGCTTTGCCGCGGTCCAGAACCACTACAGCCTGCTCGATCGCGGAGCCGAGCGCGATGTCCTGCCGACCTGCGAGCGCCTCGGACTCGGGTTCGTGCCGTTCTTCCCGCTCGCCTCAGGCCTGCTCACGGGCAAGTACAAGCGCGACCAGTCTGGGCCGGACGGCGCGCGACTCTCCGGTCGCAGCCGGATCGCCACCGACGAGCAGTTCGACCTGCTCGAGGCGCTCGAACGGTTCGCAAGCGAGCGGGGTCTGTCGATGACCGAGGTCGCGATCGGTGCTCTGCTTGCGCGGCCCGTGATCTCCTCGGTGATCGCCGGGGCGACCAAGCCCGAGCAGGTTCGCGCCAACGCGGCGGCCGGGCGCTGGACGCCGAGCGCAGCCGATCTCGAGGAGCTCGGCAAGCTGCTCGGCCCGCCTCCGGGCTGAGCGCCTACGCAAACAGGGTCTCGCCGATGAAGCCGCCCTCACGCGTCCCGGGTGGACACGCGAAGATCGCGCTTCCCACGTGGACGGTGTGTGCGCCGAGCGCGTCGTAGCTCGCCAGCCGCCGCTGAATCGGAATGAACTGCGAGCGGGGGTCGCGCTGATAGCAGATGAACAGCAATCCGCCCGCCGCCGAGGCGCTCGCGCGATCGACCCCGTCGACGTAGGAGTAGCCGCGCCGCAGGATCCGCTCTCCACGGTTGTACTCCGGGCTCGCCAGGCGAACGTGCGCGTCGGACGGGATCACCGGCGCCCCGCCGGCCTTGGCGCGGAGATCAACTGGGTCGTGCTCGTGCACGCGCCCGATCGGCGCGCCGGAGAGCTTGTGCCTGCCGAAAGTCTGCTCCTGTTGCACCAGCGGGATGTCGTCCCATCTGCCGAGCAGCATCTGGATCCGCCGCACGACCATGTACGAGCCGCCGCGCATCCATGCCGGGGACTCGGGTCCGCGCGCCCACACGAACCGCTCGAGCGCGTTCGTGTCCTCGGCCACGATGTTGTTGGTCCCGTCCTTGAACCCCATCAGGTTCCTCGGGGTCTGCTGGGAGCGGCTGTTGGACGTGCGCCCGAAACCGGCGAGCACCCAGCGGGGAACGGCCGTCGGGCCCGCGAGCCGGATCAGGTTGTGGACCGCGTGAAACGCGACCTGCGGATCGTCTGCACAGACCTGCAGCCCGATGTCGCCGCCGCACAATCCGCCCTCCAGCGCGTCCGTAGCGAACGCGGGCAGCGCTACGAGCGGCGCCGGGCGGCGTCCGGACAAGCCGAACCGCCCGTGCGCGAAGATCGAGGGCCCGAGCCCGAACGTGACCGTCAGCCGCGAGCTGCTGAGCCCAACGCTCTCCCCGGTGTCGATCGGGGGTGTGGCCCCCGTCTCGAGCGCCCCAACGGGATGTCCGCGGGACAGGAGCGCCGCGGCTGATGAAAGCTGGGCGAGCAGTGCACGAAGGTCGCTGAGCGAATTGGACATGACCTCGAGCGACGCGAACTGGATGTGCTCCTGCGTGTGGGTCGCGATCCCCGCCTGGTGGGGGCCGAAGAACGAGATGCTGTCGGCCGCCGCCTGCGCTCCGTGAGCGAGCTCCTTGCCCTGTGCCCGGCCCGCACCGATTCCCACCCCGGCGCTCACACCTGCGAGCCCGGCGGCGGAAAGGAAATCCCTGCGCGTGGTCTGATTCTTCACGGCCGGGCATCGTAGCCGCGCGCGGTCGCGGCGGTATCGTGCCGATTGGTGCTTGTCGCTGTGACCGACCACGCGGCCGAGCGGTTTCGCCAGCGAGTGCGCGGGACACTCGACGCAAAGACCGAGATCGCCTCGCGTGTCGCACGTGCCCACGCGGCGGGTCGCTTCGAGCTCGATCAGCGCGGAGCGGTGCTGGTGCGCGACCTCGCGCGCCGGGATGTGGTGTACGTCTGCCGCGCCGAGGGCGCCGAGCTCGTCGTTGTGACGCTCTGGGAGCAGGGCGAGGATGCGGC
>Ga0102924_1004521_pt1 | contig 13974 bp, 12 predicted proteins | sample PaiPotPPM11metaG_FD_80116 | JGI IMG/M metagenome (GOLD analysis project Ga0102924, IMG submission 80116) | Iron sulfur acid spring bacterial and archeal communities from Banff, Canada, to study Microbial Dark Matter (Phase II) - Paint Pots PPM... ... | reverse complement strand
GTTCGATGTCGGCGTCATCCAGCACCATGATGACGTTCTTGCCGCCCATTTCCAGGCTCACGTGCTTCATGCTGGCGGCGCAGGCCTTTCCCACTTCACGGCCCACGGCGGTTGAGCCCGTGAACGACACCACGCGGACATCCTCATGTTCCACCAGGCGCTTGGGAACCTCGACGCCATCCGCCGTTACTAGGTTCACCACGCCGCGCGGGATTCCAGCTTCCTCCAAAATCTTCACCAGGTTATAAGAGGAAAGCGGCGTATCCGGAGACGGCTTGAGCACCAGGGCGTTACCGCAAATCAGCGCCGGCATCATTTTCCAGGAAGGGATCGCCATGGGAAAATTCCACGGTGTAATCAACGAGCATACGCCGATAGGGTAGCGCGCCGTCATGCAAAACTTATTCTGCAGCTCGGAGGGCGTGGTCATACCGAACTGCCGGCGGCCTTCACCCGCCATGTAGAAAGTCATGTCGATCGCTTCTTGCACGTCGCCGCGCGCCTCGTCCAGCACTTTGCCCATTTCGCGGGTCATCTGCCCGGAGAGCGTTTCCTTCCGCTCCAGCAGTATCTGCGCGGCGCGGTAAAGAATCTCACCCCGCTTCGGCGCCGGTGTATTCTTCCACGCGGGATAGGCTGATTTGGCCGCATTCACGGCCGCATCGGCATCCTGCGGCGTTGATTTCTGAAACAGCCCGACCTGCTCATGGCGATTGGCAGGATTATAATTCGCAAACGTTTCCCCGCTGGAGGATTCAACCCATTCGCCGTTGATGTAATTCTTATAAACTTCGGGTGAGGCCATGTGCTTCCCTCCTGAACGATCGGTGGCGCCAAAAAGCTCGCGCCCAATTCAGCATAGCAGATCGGGATTCGGTGATTAACTTCCACGCTGCTTTGCGGCCCTTTGGTATTGGCGTGGTCTGTTTGCTGTAGCGGCGCTCTATGAGTACCGAACCTGTATCCTCAACGATTTTCGGCGCTCATAGAGCGCCGCTACAGCAAATTGCGCCACTACCGGCCCTTCACTTTTCTGGCGGAGGATTGACGCCTTTGCTAAGATAAACGTTTACTCAGCCGGAGCCAATGCCATGAGAGTGGGCGTCCACACATCAATTGCTGGAGGTGTCACCAACGCCATCCACCATGCGGTGAAGATCGGCTGCAATACCTTCCAGATGTTTTCGGCGAATCCACGCGGCTGGCGCGCGCTGGAACCTGCCCCGGCGGATTGCGAAGAATTCAGGACAGCGCGGGCCGCATCCGGCCTTGCTCCCGCCGTGATTCACGATAATTACCTGATCAATCTTGCTTCCGGCGATGTGCGCATTCACCAAGGGTCAGTAGTGGCGTTTCGCAAAGAGCTGCAAAGAGCGGTCAGCTTGGGCGCGGACTTCCTGGTGACGCATCCCGGAAGCGCCAAGGGCGGGACGCCCGCGCAGGCCATTCAAAACTGCATCGCGGGCTTGCGGGAGGCGGCCGCCGGCCTCAATCTGGACGGATTGACCATCCTGATCGAGAACACCGCCGGGCAAGGTTCGGCCATTGGCCGGACCTTTGAGGAAGTTGCGGCCATCATCGCGGGCGCGCGGGCTGGTCTGCCCATGGGCGCCTGTATTGATACGGCCCATTGCTTTGCAGCGGGCTATGCCCTCCACACTCCGCGCGGCCTTGCGGAGATGCTGAAAAAGCTCGACCAAACCATTGGAATTAAAAACGTCCGCGTGATCCATTTGAACGACTCGAAAACGGAGTTTGACTCGCGCGTCGACCGGCACGAACACATCGGCAAGGGCAAGATTGGGGCGGAGGCATTTCGCCGCATCCTGAGTCATCCGAAACTGCGCAAGCTTCCTTTTATCTGTGAGACCCCCGTCGACAAGCCTGGAGATGACAAACGCAACCTGGCCGTGGTCCGGCGGCTCGCGGGCGAAAAGACCCAACCGCTTGCCAAAAAGCGCATGAAGCGAGTGGCGTGACACGATGATGGATACTAACTACGATCCACAGAGGATCGAAGCGAAATGGCAGGCGCGCTGGGAAGCCCAGAAGCTCTTCGAAGCGGAGCTGGCGCCCGATCGCAAGAAATACTACGTCCTGGAAATGCTGCCCTATCCTTCCGGCGACATTCACATGGGCCACGTGCGCAATTATTCGATCGGCGACGCGCTGGCCCGCTACATGTGGATGAAGGGTTATAACATTCTCCACCCTATCGGCTGGGACGCCGTCGGCCTGCCCGCGGAAAACGCCGCCATCAAGCAGCAGCGTCACCCCTCCGAGTTCACTTTCGCTTACATTGACCGCATGCGCGGGCAACTGAAGCGCCTGGGCTTGAGCTACGACTGGCGGCGCGAGATAGCTACCTGCGTCCCGGAGTATTACCGCTGGAATCAGTGGTTCTTTATCCAAATGTTCAAGCGCGGTCTGGCTTACCGCAAGAAGAGCCGCGTCAACTGGTGCCCGGTTGATGAAACGGTGCTTGCGAATGAGCAGGTGGTGGATGGCCACTGTTGGCGTCACGAGGATACGCCCGTCATCGAGAAGGAACTGGAACAGTGGTTTCTGAAGACTACGGCTTATGCGGATCGCCTGCTCGAGGACATGAAAACCCTGGTGCGTTGGCCGGAGCGGGTTTTGACCATGCAGCAGAATTGGATTGGCAAATCCTTGGGCGCAGAACTGGATTTTCAGCTTCCTGAACTGGGCCAGCCTGTCCGCGTCTTCACCACACGCATCGATACGATTTACGGTTGCACGGCGGTATATCTGGCGCCGGAACATCCGTTGGTAAAGCAGATGATCGCCGGCTCCTCGTCGCCGAAATTCTTGCGCGAAGAAGTGGACCGCCTCAAGGCTTCTGCGGTGCGCGCGCGGGTGGAAGTGAACCAACCCAAGGTGGGACTCGATACAGGCTTCAAAGCCATCAATCCCTTCGCGGGGGATAGAGTGCCCGTGTGGCTCGCCAACTTCGTTTTGATGGAATATGGCACGGGCGCGGTGATGGCGGTGCCGGGCCATGATGAGCGCGATTTCGAATTCTCCAAGACTTATGGGCTGCCGGTTCGCACCGTGATCGTGCCGGAAGGCGACGCCGGGAAAACCCCGGACTCCCCTCCGGACAAGGCGTTCACCGAATACGGACGGTTGATTAATTCTGGCCCTTATAGCGGACTCGAGTCTGCGGAGGCAATCTCCCGGATGATTCAAGATGCCGAAGCCAAAGGGTTTGGCAAAGGCTCGGTTCAATTCCGCATTAAAGATTGGGGTGTTTCCCGTCAGCGATATTGGGGGACGCCGATTCCAATTTTGTATTGCGAGCGATGCGGCGTTGTCCCGGTTTCCGAAAAAGACCTGCCGGTTCTGCTGCCGCCTAACGTAAAGCTGACAGGACAGGGCCAGTCGCCCCTGGCGAACGTGCCAGAGTTCGTGAACGTCTCCTGTCCCCAATGCGGAGGGCCAGCGCGCCGCGAGACCGATACCATGGACACGTTTGTGGATTCCTCGTGGTACTTCTACCGCTATACGAGCCCGCATCTAAACTCCGCGCCGTTCAGCGGCGAAGCGGTGGGATATTGGTTCCCGGTGGATCAATACATTGGGGGCATCGAACACGCGATCTTGCACCTGATTTACATGCGGTTTTTCACGAAGGTCTTCCAGGATATTGACCTGGTCGATTTTCCAGAGCCGGTCGCCCGCCTTTTCACTCAAGGAATGGTGATCCGCGAAGGCGCCAAGATGTCAAAGTCCAAAGGTAACGTGGTGGACCCCACCGAGATGTGCGCGCGTTACGGCGCGGACACGGTACGCCTCTACATGCTCTTTGCCGCGCCGCCGGAGCGCGACCTGGACTGGAACGAGGACGCCATTGAAGGCGCCTTCCGCTTCGTCAGCAAGGTTTACCGGTTGGTGGCGAGGCATCAGGGAAAGCTTCACTCGCTTGCCAGCACCGTGGGTGACGGCGCGGAGGCAAAGCTTCAGGATGGGTTGAGCCCGGAAGAGCGGCGCCTGCTGCGCAAGACTCATCAGGTGCTGCGGCATGTCTCCGAGGACATGCAGGAGCGGTGGCACTTCAACACCGATATCGCACTGGCCATGGAATTGGTCAACGAGTTGACCGAGCTCGAGCCCGCCGTTGAGACCGTGCAGATCCGGCCAGAAGTTTTGAAACACGCGCTGGAGCGGTTGGTTTTGATGCTCTCGCTGTTTGTTCCTCACCTGGCTGACGAGCTTTGGGAGAACCTGGGAAACAACCAGCCTGCTTTACGGACGCCGTGGCCGGATTTCGATGCAAAGTTGGCTGCCAAAGAGGAGATCGAGCTGCCCGTGCAGATTAACGGCAAGCTGCGCGCGCTCATCCGGGTGGCTGTGGAAACCAACGACGATGAGATTCGAGCTCACGCCTTGGCCAATGAAAAAATCCGCCAACATCTGGACGGCAAACAGGTGGTGAAAGTGATTACGGTTCCGAAGAAGCTCGTGAATATTGTGGCGAAGTGAGGAACCGTCATTCCCCCGTAGGCAGGAATCCATAGGGTAAGCATTTTGCCCAACGCCATTGCCGCAGGGAGAGCCGGAAGCCGTCAAACTGGATTATTCATGAACTTGCTGACTTGAAAGCCTGTCACTCTGAGCCTTTGTGTTTTAACGCAGCAAGCCGAAGGGCTCAGCATGACAATCCAGCGTTTTCAGCAACCTTGCTAATATTACTATGTTAAGTCGTTGGGAGCACCGTCAGGGCATGGCTTCAGCCATGCCGTTGGCGGTGGTCCCAAGATTCGGGCTTTAGCCCCTGAGGCCCTCAGCGGCTAAAGCCGCTTCTCCTTGCCTTGGTATTTGGCATGGCTGAAGCCATGCCCTAACGGTGCCTGACTCAACCTAACAATGTAATACTAAAGCTATACTCAATTTCTTCTGGATACCATTTCATGACTCAGCCGCGCCCGATTCTTATCCTGGATTTCGGCTCCCAATACACCCAGCTTATCGCTCGCCGCATCCGGGAATTGCAGGTGAGCGCGGTGATCCTGCCCTGCAACCAGCCTCTTGAGGAATTTGCGGCCTTAAATCCCGAAGCCATCATCCTTTCCGGTGGTCCTTCGTCCGTTTATGATCCGTCTTCTCCTCAATGTGATGAGAGGGTCTTGAAGTTGGGTGTTCCTGTGCTTGGAATTTGCTACGGCTTGCAATGGATATCCTACCGGCTGGGGGGCAAAGTAGCACCGGCTTCGAGACGCGAGTACGGCTTCGCAAAGCTGGAAATCGAGCGGCCCACGTTGCTTTTTGAGGGTTTGCCCTCGCCTTTGCGGGTTTGGAACAGTCACGGCGATCATGTGGTTGAGTTGCCGCCAGGCTTTCGCGTCACCGGCCGCACGGAGAATGCTATCTCGGCCATTGAGGATCCGGAGAAACGGATGTTTGCCGTGGAATTTCACCCGGAAGTTTGCCACACGGACCGCGGCGCGGAGATGCTTCGCAACTTTGTCTTTGAAATCTGCGGAATCAAGCCCAACTGGTTTCCGTCCTCGTTCATTGAAAGGACCGTCGAGAACGTCCGGGAGCAGGTCCAGGGCGAAAGAGCGCTCTGCGCGATCTCCGGAGGTGTAGACTCGGCGGTGGCCGCGACGCTCGCCGCCAGGGCCCTTGGGGACCGGTTGGTTTGTGTCTTCGTGGACAATGGCCTCTTGCGCAAAGATGAGTTTGGGAAGGTGGCTGAAATGTTGCGCCGCCACGCTCATCTGAATATCCGGGCTATTGACCGGTCTGACCGTTTCCTCTCCCGGCTTCGGGGCGTGACTGATCCCGAAAAGAAAAGGAAGATTATTGGCGAGGAGTTTATTCGCGTCTTCGAACAGGAGGCGCGGGAACTGGGTGATATTCGCTACCTGGTTCAGGGCACCCTTTACCCGGACGTCATCGAGTCTGTTTCCGTCAAGGGGCCTGCGGCAACCATCAAAAGCCACCACAACGTAGGTGGTCTACCCGCGGATTTGAATTTCAAGTTGATCGAGCCGCTCCGGGAGCTTTTCAAGGATGAAGTACGGGCCGTTGGCAGGGAGTTGGGGCTGGCGGAGGAATTTATCAACCGGCAACCCTTTCCGGGCCCAGGCCTCGCCGTGCGAATCCTGGGTGAAATCACGGTGGACCGTCTGCGCATGGTACGCGAAGCGGATGCCATCGTCGTGGAGGAAGTCCGGCAGGCCGGCCTTTATACCACCCTCTGGCAATCCTTCGCGGTGTTGCTCCCGGTTATGAGCGTGGGTGTTATGGGAGACGCGAGGAGTTACGCCAATACGATTGCCGTGAGGGCCGTCGAGTCCGAAGATGGAATGACGGCGGATTGGGCCAAGCTGCCCGGTGATTTGCTTTCTAGGATAGCCACACGAGTCGTGAATGAGGTGCAGGGGGTAAACCGGGTGGTCCTGGACATCACATCGAAGCCACCCGGAACCATCGAATGGGAGTAAAGACACAAACGCGACCGCGAAAAACCCTTGCGCACCGCGTGCTCAGTACCATCCAAAGGAATTACCGGCTGGCCAGTTTCTGAGCCATATAGAGCAGCAATTGGCGGTCTTTTTCTTCGATTTTGTCCAAAACCCGCTTGACCTTCTCGAAGAACCGTACTTGCTTTTCCTGCTCTTCGCTGAGGACCAACTCCTCAGGCGTCTGACGGCTGCTCAGATTGGGCAGGACCGGTGGGTCATCACCCTCATAGAAAAGCTGGTAAAGAGGGACTTCCAATGCTGCTGCAAGCCTCTCCAGCGTTTCGAGAGACGGAACCGTATGGCCGTTCTCAACCCGGGAGATATAGCAGCGCAGCAACCCTGTGCGCTTTTCTATGTCACCTTGGGACAAAGTTCGTTCTTCACGTAACTTTCGAAGTCGGCGTCCTATAATCATGGGGCTATCATGTCATAACGTCCAAAGTTAGTCAACTAAAAAATAGGGTAATGCCGGAATCGGGCAACAGCAAGGTTGGATGATAACCTGTAACCCGCTGGCAGGATATATCGTCTCTATCATGTGGGACGAATGACAATGGAAGATGGATGTCAAGTTCCGGACAAGAAGGGCAAGAAGTTGAGTGGATCAAAGGAGCGCAGGGTGGAGACCGTGAAGCCTTTGGTCTGCTCGTCCAACAGCACCAGAGGCGCGTTTTTTCCCTGGTTTTTAACCTCGTCCGGCGTCCCAACGAAGTTGAGGACCTGGCCCAGGAGGTCTTCATCAAAGCCTACCGCGCCATCCGTTCTTACAATTTCAAGGCTTCCTTTGCCGCTTGGATTTCGCGGATCGCCGTCAACCACTGTTACGACTTTCTGCGGCGGGAGCGGTCATCCAAGGTCAGTTATTATTGGCAGATCTCCGAAGATGCGCAACGGGCGATTGAGGCCCACGCCGGCATTAAGGAACAGGAGAGCCTGGAAGAGCAGACTGCCGCGCGGGAACTGGCCGGGAGATTGCTCGAACGCGCTCCAGCGGAGGACCGGGTGATCCTGACTTTGAGGGAAATCGAGGGAAGGCCCATCGAGGAAATCGCTGGAATTTTGAACTTAAACCCGAGTACTGTAAAAGTCCGTTTACATCGCGCCCGCAAGCGGATGCTTGAAGACCTGCAGCGTTGGCGCAAAAGGAGCGGCCATGCGATGTGACCAAGTCCGTCAAACTCTTGAAGAGAGCGGTGAAGCGTACCCTGCCCCGGTACTTCATCACCTCCGCCATTGCCCCGAGTGCGCGGCGTATGAGCACCACTGGCGCTGGGTGCGGGCGGGGCTGCTCGCATTAGCTCGGGAGACCGCGCCGGAACCCTCGCTGGGCTTTGCCAGACGGCTGATTCGGCGGCTGGAGGAAGGCTTTCTTCCCATGCGGCTGGTGGGGGAGTTTTTTGAGACGGCGGGCCGGCGAGTTGTCTATTTTACACTGCTGCTGGCAACGGTCCTGCTTCTGGCGATTGCCTTGCCGTCCTCCGGCCCATTGCGCGGGAGGCCAGCTCGCGATGTTTCCTGGCCACAGCCGGAAATCGTGGCGACGCGGGATTACCCGATTCCCCCTAGCGAATTACCCGGAGCTGGGTTTTCCCTGACCTCCGAATCCGACGTTTCTGGCGGTCAAAAGTAAATGCTGACCCGGCGGGTTTACATCTATTTCGTGCTCACATTCCTTCTCGGCATCGTTTGTGGTGGGGTAGGACTCTACTATTATGCTTGGTCCACCGGTCACTGGCACAACAAGTTCAGCAAAGAAACGGTGATCAAAAGCCTATCTCATGATCTACGGCTTAATTCCTTGCAGGTCCAGCAGTTACGGTCGATCATGGACGACGCGGACCAGCAATTCGATGCCCTTCATAAGCAAGTAGAGCCCCAGTTTGCGGCTCTTCACCATCAGACGCAGCAAAGGATACGCCAGATCCTGACCCCGGCGCAGATCCAGAGATTCAATGAAATGATCCGGCGATTCGAGGAGAAAAGAAAGAAGCAACCTTAAAACAAAGCGAACCGGAAAAAACCGGTTGAGTGAAGAAGCCGGAAGGCGTAAGTGGTCGAGAATGCAGAATGACAAAAATTGTCCAGCGAAGCCCACTGCCCCGCGCCATCGCAACGGGGGGCGACGGTAGCCTATCAAGAGAGCCGGATGATCCCCAATAAGCAGAATGAGCTAAGTTTCCCAAACCACGGGCACAACAGCAGATATCCTGCACCGCATCAGACCGTATAGAAAGGCATTTTGAACATGGCAGAAAGCGCATCGAAGCCCCGAAAGAAAAAAATCCTTACTCTTTCCATCATTGGCTTGGCGGTTCTGGTCACGATCGGCATGGTGATGCACTCCAAGTCCCAGGACCCAAAGTACCTGACGGCTCAGGTGGGTCGGGGTAGCATTACGGCGGTGGTTCAGGCGACCGGGACGATCAATGCGCTTACAACCGTTCCGGTAGGGTCGGACGTTTCCGGGACTGTGCAATATGTGTTTGCGGATTTCAACACGCGTGTCCGGGCTGGCCAGGTCTTGGCGCAGCTTGATCCAACGGATTATGAAGCTCAGGTCATCCAGGCGCGAGGCAATCTGCAGAATGCGGAAGCCAACGTTCAAAATCTTCATGCTAGCGTAGCAGCGCAGGACGCGGCCATCGAGACCAACAGGGCCAACTTGGTGCGCCTGCAGGCGGCGCTGAAATACTCGCAAGTAAATGAAAAGCGCATCGTCGACCTGGCCGACCAGCAGATCGTCTCCAAGGATCAGAGCGACCTCGCGGTTTCCACGCTGGATCAGTCCATTGCCCAGGTGCGGGCCCAGGAGGCGCAAACGAACCAGTCCATCGCCCAATTGAACCAGACCAAGGCTCAGCTTGAGGAGGCGCGGGCGCAAGTGATGGTGATGACCGGGGCCCTGCAACAGGCGGAAAAGAATCTGTCGGATACCACAATTATTTCGCCCCTCGACGGAACCATCGTGGCCCGCAACATCGACGTGGGCCAGTCCGTGGCCGCCAGCTTTCAAGCCCCCAATGTTTTCACGATTGCTCAGGATCTTGGGCACATGCAAGTGGATACGGCCACCGACGAATCCGACACCGGAAACATCAAAATTGGCTCCGAGGCCACGTTCCAGGTGGACGCTTTCCCCACCGAGACATTCCGGGGCCGGGTTAGCGCCATCCGTCTGAACGCCACTATTGTGCAGAACGTCGTCACCTATGACACCGTGGTCAATTTCGAAAATCCCAATGAAAAGTTGCTCCCCGGTGAAACGGCCTATGTCACGATTCCGACGGGCGAAGCCAGGAACGCCCTGATGATCCCGAACGCGGCTCTGCGATTCACTCCCACGCTGCCTCCACAACAATTACAAACTCTTTACCGCGAGCGCAAAATACCGCGCTCGGCGACAACGCCGCACCTGGGTGGTTCCCAGGTGGTTTGGGAGCTCGGTCCCAATAAAAACCTGATTCCCGTCGCAGTCAAAGTAGGCATCACCGATTACAGCAACACCCAACTGCTGTCCGGCGGCCTGAAACAAGGAACTACGCTGGTGACGGGTGAAGAACTGACCGGGTCGGGCCAATTCCGCAATGCGGTTTCCGGTGGCCCAAGGTTTGGAGGGCCGCATCATCACTAGGCCGTGGGTGTTCAGCCCGGAATATTCACGAACTTCCAATAGAGGACGGTCAGGGCACGGTTGAAACCGTGCCCTGACCGTCCTCGAGTAAAACATCGTGGATAATCTAGGTTCGAGGAGCCGGTGAACTCCGGCCAAGGGACCGATCGGGTGATTGCAGCATGAGGAGTTTCCGTAATGGCTGAGAAATTGGCACAGTCTGACTTGGTAATGGAAAGCGGGCCAGAAGCGGGCACGCCGATGATCCGGGTCGAAAACCTCCACAAGACCTACGATCTCGGTGAAGTTCAGGTTCACGCTCTTCGCGGTGTTTCCCTGACCGTTTATTCCGGCGAATTCGTAGCCATCATGGGAGCCTCGGGATCCGGCAAGTCAACATTTATGAACCTGCTGGGTTGCCTCGATCGTCCCACCCGCGGGCGGTATCTTCTGGAAGGACAGGACGTCTCTGAGCTTACCAAAGTGGAGCTTGCCAAGATCCGGAATCGCCGGATCGGCTTTGTGTTCCAAGGGTTCAACCTGTTGCCCCGGACCTCGGCGGTGGAAAATGTCGAGTTGCCCCTGATCTACTCTTCCGTTCCTCACCTGGAGAGGGTGGAGCGCGCCAAGGCCTCGCTTCGTTCGGTGGGCCTGGAAGGACGCGAGGACCATCATCCCGCCCAACTTTCTGGTGGCCAGCAGCAACGCGTGGCCATCGCTCGCGCTTTGGTGAACAATCCCTCGATTGTGGTTGCCGACGAACCCACCGGGAACCTGGACAGCAGGACCAGCGTGGAAATCATGGAGATTTTTCAGAGACTGAACGAGGAAAAAGGGATCACCATTCTCCTGGTTACACACGAATCAGACATTGCCCGGTTTGCCAAACGCGTGGTGTTGTTCCGCGATGGCAAAATCCGCCGTGACAGCCTGGTGGAGGGCCGCGTGGATGCGGCCCAAGCGCTGATTTCATTGCCAGGGATTGATGAGGATGAGGACGATGGGGAGGAATCCTGATGGATTATTCGGCCGTCTTTCGCGTTGCCCTTCGGGCCCTCACCCGCAATAAGATGCGGACGGCTTTGACCATGCTGGGCATCATCATCGGCGTAGGCGCCGTCATCTGTACGGTCGCCATCGGCGAAGGCGCGTCCAACCAGGTGCAGGAACAAATCCGGAGCCTGGGCGACAATATTGTGTTCGTCTCGGCGGGAAGTGTGAACTCGCACGGCGTCCACATGGGCAGCGCCGCGACGAAGACTCTAACCGCGGATGACGCCAAGGCCATCGGCCAGATTCCTTTCATCAAGGAGGAATCGCCCGGAGTGGGAACCAGCGGCCAGATTGTTTACGGCGATCAGAACTGGTATACCCACATCCGGGGCGTATCGCCCGCCTACCTCGACATTCGCCGCTGGCCGGTGACCGAGGGCAGTCCGTTTTCGAACCACGATGTGGCGGCGGCGGCGAACGTCGCCCTGATCGGCACCACGGTGATGCAAAACCTTTTCCCGGCGAATGAAGATCCGGTCGGCAAGATGATCCGCGTCCAAAACCTGCCGTTCCGCGTGATCGGTGTCTTGCAATCCAAGGGGCAATCCCCGTTCGGCCAGGACGAAGACGATACCATCATCTGTCCCTATACCACCGTGCAGAAGAAACTCGCCGGCATCAGTTGGATCCAGTTTGTCATGGCCTCTGCAATTTCGACACCCGCCATTCCGCCTTCGGAACAGCAGATTGAGGGCTTGCTCCGTCAGCGGCACCATCTTCGTCCGGACGAAGATGACGATTTCATCATCCGCAGCCCCAACGATCTTGCCAATGCACAGGCCCAATCCGGCCGGATCTTGACGCTGCTGCTGGCCAGTATCGCTTCCGTCTCTTTATTGGTGGGGGGCATCGGCATTATGAACATCATGCTGGTCTCGGTAACCGAGCGGACCCGGGAGATTGGCGTGCGCATGGCCGTGGGCGCCACCGAGGAGGACGTACAGCTCCAGTTCCTGAGCGAAGCGGTGGTTCTGAGTATGCTGGGAGGCGCCATGGGAGTGGTGATGGGCGTCATCGGCTCCATCCTGGTCTCCAGTATGCTTCGCTGGCCCACTTTGGTTCCGCCGGAAGCGATCGTGATTGCGGTTTTTTTCTCAGCCGGTGTCGGCGTGTTCTTCGGCTATTATCCGGCGCGCAAGGCGGCGCACCTTGACCCGATTGAAGCCCTCCGCTATGAGTAAGACGGCCCGGCTACCGCCCGGGCTCGGAACCAGGTAGGCACGTTCAGTCAACAATCGAATGAAAGTGATGAGGTCCATGAAAACCATGCACAAGTTAATCCACAAGCGGCTCCTAGCCGCCACCTTCGCCGCGCTGGTCATGGGAGTTCTAGCCGCACCCGCCTTCTCGGCAACGGCTACGCCCCCACGCGCGGGTGAAACCGAGCATTTCTTCATCATTTCTTCTGTCGATTTGCGCAAGCATGAGTTGTTCCTTCGCCACCCCACCGACGTGACCACGGTCATGAATATAACCAGCAGCACCGAGTTCCTTGACGAAAACGGGAAGAAGATCCCGTTCAGCAATCTGCATGCCGGCAACACGGTCTACGTAACTTTCTACGCTGGATCCAAGGGCGCTCCTGTGGCCACGCGCATCCGCAAAGGGCCCATGACCCTGCAAGCGCTGCACCAGCGCTACCTGCATTTCAAATAGGAATCAACCGGCGCTCCGGGTTTCAAGTTACTCGACAATTGCCTCCACCCCGCGGCCCTATGGAACGTAGAGACCGGGTTCAGACGGGCAGTCCTCCAGCTCTGTTTGTTGAGATGAGTGACTTCAGCGGATGATATAATCACAGGGGTGGCATACTGCTCCATTCAGTCGCCTCATGCGGTCAATCTGTCGTGCGCCAAAAGACCCGCAGATCGCGGGGCACTATCTATTTATTTGAATTGCAGTTGACTTTCGCCAAATGTTCGCCTAGTCTACGGGTGACGGAATATCCACCGGCAACGTCCTTAACGAATGCTATTTCGGTAATTTGCTAAATGCGTTTCGGAGCGCCCCACCCAATTCCGTATCAAGGCAGTAAGCGGCTGCTCGCACCCGCGATTCTCTCTTTTGTCCCAAGGGACAGATTCAAAAGGCTGATTGAACCTTTCGCGGGTTCAGCAGCCATCACGCTCGCAACAGCGCAGAAGCACATGTTCGAGCAATACGTAATCGCAGATTTGCTTAAGCCCCTGACGGATATCTGGCAGGAAATCCTCAGGCACCCCGCAAAGCTAGGGGAGACTTACAGTGCGTTGTGGTACTCGCAATTGAAAGGTGATCCGGCAAAAAGGTTTAACGAAATCCGGGAACAGTTCAATGAGGATCAAGAGTCGGCTAAACTGCTTTTCCTGCTTGCGCGCTGTGTGAAGAATGCCGTCCGGTTCAGCGCGACCGGCCAGTTTAATCAATCACCTGATCGTCGCCGTCGCGGCATGTGCCCTGACACAATGGATCAGGAGATCCGTGCAGCTCATCGACTACTGAACGGTAAGTGTCGGGTCATCTGTAGCGACTTTCGTGAGGTGCTCCGGTTGGCCAGGCGCAATGACTTGGTCTACATGGACCCACCCTATCAAGGAATTAGCGGAGGGCGTGATAGGCGCTACATAAAAGGAGTGCTGCGCAACGAGATGGTCGAAGCGCTCGTAGACCTAAATAATCGCGGTCACTACTGTCCGGTTAACGACTTTGAGTGTAAGCACAACTCATTTCGTAGCAATAGATTGGCTGTAATTCTGACTCGTTTCGATTTCAATTTTTTGCGTCCTGTGTGCGAGGGCTGAGGTAAACGTCGGGTGAAAACAAAGAAGATACACTCTCCGC
>Ga0102924_1004520_pt1 | contig 13976 bp, 19 predicted proteins | sample PaiPotPPM11metaG_FD_80116 | JGI IMG/M metagenome (GOLD analysis project Ga0102924, IMG submission 80116) | Iron sulfur acid spring bacterial and archeal communities from Banff, Canada, to study Microbial Dark Matter (Phase II) - Paint Pots PPM... ... | reverse complement strand
GCTGCCGATCATACCTGAAGCCACCAGCCAGCAAGCGGCCTGAGGCCGCGACCGAGGGAGGAAGCGATGTCGACGATCCGCTTTGAACGCGAGGGCGCCATCGGCAACATCGTGCTTGCCAATCCGCCCTTCAACCGGCTCGACCTGCGCTTCGCGCAAGCCTTGCGCACGGCGGTGCATCAGGCGAGCGAAAGCGACGTCCGCGTGCTCGTGGTGCGCGCCGAAGGCCCGCATTTCAGTTTCGGCGGCGAAGTGCGCGAATGGCCGGGCAAGGACGTCAACTGGTTTCGGACCTTCGTCGCCGACGTCAACGTGTCCTATCGGGCGATCGAGATGCTGAAGATACCGACGGTCGCGGTGGTGCAGGGGATCGCGCTCGGCGGTGGCTTCGAACTGGCCTTGGCGTGCGATTTTCTGATCGCGGCCGAGAATGCCACCTTGCGCTGTGTCGAGGTCACGACCGCGATGTTGCCGCTCGCCGGCGCGCTGCAGCGGATCGCCGAGCGCGCCGGCCGGGCGCGCGCCTCGCGCCTCGCGATGCTCGGCGAGCCGATCTCGGGGCGCGAAGCCGGCCAGTTCGGCATCGCGACGCATGTGGTGCCCGAGAATGAGCTTGCGGCGGCCGCCGACAGCTTGGCACGCCAGCTCGCGAGCGGTCCGACGCGGTCCTATGCCGCGACCCGCACGCTGCTCAAGGCGTGGTCCTCGGGCGGCGTGGCGGCCGCCGACCTTGTGATGCTCGATGTCGCGATGGAGCTTTATGATGGCGCCGACGCGCAGCGCGGATTCGCCAACACCGCCCAAGCCTTCGACAAGGATATCGAGCCGCCGCCGCTTGTGTTCGAGGGAAAGTGAGTGTGCTAACCAGCCAGGATGGCAAGGAAAGCGAAGACTGCGCCCGGCGGACGCCGCCCGCGGGTCCGCAAGAGGGCCGAGCAACAGCGGTCGTTCGAGACCAAAGTCTCGATTTTGAACGCCGCCATTGCGGAATTCGCCGAGCGGGGATTTGACGGGGTCAGCATTCGCGGGATTGCAGAACGGCTCGGTCTGCAACATCCGCTCATTACCTATCACTATCCGAACAAGGACATGCTCTGGCGCGCGGCGGCCGAACATGCCTTCGCGCAGATCAAAGCCGGCTGGGATATTTCGGCGCCGGAAAATTCCGATTTGCCGCCGCTCGCCCGATTGCGCGAGGAATATGCCACGCTGTTTCGCTACACCGTCGCCTTTCCCGAATTTCATCGCTTCATGCGCCAGGAAGCGCTGACCGACAATCCGCGGCTGAAATGGGTTGCGGAAACCGTATTGGCGCCGCTGCTCGAACGACTGATTCCCCAGATTGTCGCGGCCCAAAAAGCAGGTCTCTTGCCGGCGGTCGATCCGATCCTGTTCCACTATATGATGGTCAGCCTGACCGCCACGCTCTCGGAATTCGGACCTGAAATGCGAATGACCAGCGGGCTCGCCGCCGAGGATGTGAAAGTTGCGGAAGCGTATTGGCGCCTGGTGGACGAGACGGTTTTCGATGCGCCTGCGCGGTCTTCGCACGGCGGCAAGGCACGCCAAGGCTGAGCCTGGACCGTGCCCGCTCAATCGTCGTTTGCGCTTTTTTTCACGCGCTACAGCCGATAGCCCTGATCCCTGATCGCGGTCTCGACCGCTTCGCGGGACATATTGTTGTTCCGCAGCCGGCGGTCGCTTTACCGATTGGCCGCTTTTCGCTTCGCCGCTCGCGGTGCCGCTTGCGGCTGTGCAGCGGTGCTCTGCTTTACGCTTTCCTTGGCGAGGCGCAGCGCCCTCAGCCGCGCCATATTGGCGTGAGCAGCGACCTTCTCAGCCTGGTATTCGCGCATCGCCTCTGTCTTTTCACGCTCGCGATCCGCTTTCGCAGCGGCTACCAGCGATCGCTTGGCATCCTGGAGCGTCGCCATCGGCTCCTCCTTCGAAAGGTGCAGCAATGAAGAGCCCCATGTGTCGACGCGGGGCTCTCGAATCATACAGTTCCGCCAGTACATCCGTGGTCAGAACGGCATGATTCTTTGCGCGGCGGATTAGGCGGCGCGCAGATTGTCCGCCGATGATTTGCCGGTGCGGCGGTCGGCAACGATGTCGTAGGAAACCTTCTGCCCTTCGTTGAGCGTATTCATGCCGGCGCGTTCGACCGCGCTGATATGAACGAAGACATCCTTGCCACCGTCCTCCGGCTGAATGAAGCCGAAGCCTTTTTGGCCATTAAACCACTTTACGATACCCGTGTTCATTTAAGCGTCCTTTCACTGCGGGTGCGCACGTGGAACTTGGCGCGCGATGTTTCGCCGCCAACATTCCGGTTCTCGATTTTGGTGAAGTGTCTGAAACGTGCGCGCCTGTGGCGACGCGAACCGACCCAGTTGTTCGGCCAAGTATCGATGGGACTATATGTAGCAGTTGAGTGGGCTTATTTCAAGGCAAAGCCAAAATCCGTTTCTTGCGCTCAAAGGCGCGCGGCCGACTGCCTTACGAAACATGCTTAATTTACATCGAATTCCGGCATGCCTGGAATAAAGAGATCGCTTTCCGTGACTACGCGCTGGTAAGCTTCTTCCTTGCTCTTGACCAGATATCCCTTGGTTCCGTCCTCGGTCGGCCGCAGGCTTACGATCTGATAGACGCCCTTCGCGCCGGAACGCATCGAAGGGACCAGGCCGACTGTTTGGCCAACTTTGAATTTATAGACCGCGTCTATCATCGCTGGTGCTCCCAATGTCGCGCGGCCGCACCATGCGCCGCCGGCGCGCGATTCCTCAATTGTCGTTTGCGGTTCTTTTCACGCGGTACAGCTGATAGCCCTGATCCCTGATCGCGGACTCGATTGCGTCGCGGGAGAGATTTTTGTACGGGAAATTGCCGTCCGGGGCGATGGACCCGGTGGCGCTCCAGGGCTTGAACTGCTCCGGCAGCCTGAAGCCGGCCAGATCCCCGGCGAACGCGTGCAGCCCCTGTTGTCCCTCGGACTTGAAGACAAATATCCGCATTGCGCCGGTGGCGTCCGCGTTGTCCTGTTTGATCATGTCATCCTCGATAATTGTCAGCTAGCGCCGACGGAATTGATTGCGCTGCGGCCGGTGACTGGCCGAGCCCGCGCGCTCGTCCTTGTGGCGAAACACCAATCGCCCTTTGTCCAAGTCGTATGGCGATACTTCGACGATGACACGATCGCCCGCCAGAGTCTTGATCCGGTTCTTCTTCATTTTGCCGGCGGTGTACGCAACAAGCGCGTGGCCGTTCTCAAGCTCGATGCGATACCGCGCGTCGGGCAGGACCTCGATCACCAGGCCCTCGAATTGCAAAAGTTCTTCTTTAGTCATGTGTTGACCCCTTTGCTTGCAATGGCCGCATCGAGATCTTGGCGACAGCCGTACGCCCTGTTCTTGTATCGTTGTCGGGATCAGGCTCTCTCCCAGCGAGGGGTAGGCGTCATTGTCCAGGTACGCCAAAGCCGTGAACGGGTGTCAAAGAGATTACTTTCTTTTGTGCGCACGATGGCCTGCACACGATGTGCAGGATCGGCATTGCGGTCGAGAGACCCCAAGCGATGGGGAATGTCTTGAATAAGAAGGCGGGCCGGAAAAATCAGAGATGTCCATGTTCGCGGCGCGCGCAAGACTTTCAGCTTAAGTGAACATATGGGCTTCAGATGGCTTTTTTGCAAGCGCCATCGGAAACTTGCGGCGAAAGGCTACAGATAAACATCATCCCAACTGTACCCTTTATCGCTCGACTTTCGGTGCAGAAAGGCGCACTGTCTTCTTACCATCGGCCGCGGCTTTGCCAGGGCGCCGGTGGCTGAGAGACGGCTTGTGCTCCCGCCCTAAATGGCTAGGGAGCCACCATGACGGAAATCATTCAATTTCCGCGTCCGCCAATCGCTTTCGATCCCGAGGCCGTCAAAAGCCTTTCGGTGGCTTTTGATAGCGCTTGGCAAAAGATCCGGGAGTCAGGAAGCAAATTCGCGCGGCCGGCCTACGCAAGCGCGATGCGCGAAGAAATCGCCAAACACCTGATCGACATGGTCGGCGGCGGCGAAACAGACCGGACCAAACTCGCCGACCGGGCCGTCGCATATCTGGCCGAGAATTACAGGTACTAGGCTTGGCTACTGGTACACCAAGCCAAGGGTGCTTATGGCGTGAATTGAAAATGTTTGACCACACCGATTTTTCCGTTGCCGTAAAGCGTCGCGGAGAGGGGCCGAAACCCTGGCGTTGGGAAATCTACCGCGCGGGGAGAAGCAGTCCGATTGGATGCTCGGAGGTCTTCTTCGAGACCATGACTGAGGCCGGCCGCGCGGGAAAGGCAGCGCTGCATGTGCTGCTGAGTGAACATTCCGATTGACGGGATGAATGAGTTCGAGCCTGGCATGCGCTGGGCAAGAACGCCGGAGTATAGCCGCGCATTCGAAACGCTCGATCAGAAGGAATACAGCGTGCAGGTCCTCGTCCGCGACAACAATATCGACCAAGCTCTCAGAGTGCTCAAGAAAAGGATGCAGCGAGAAGGCATATTCCGTGAGATGAAGCTCCGCGGCCATTACGAAAAACCTTCCGAGAAGAGGGTCAGGGAGAAGACCGAAGCCATCCGCCGCGCCCGCAAGCTCGCCCGCAAGAAGCTGCAGCGCGAAGGCTTGCTGCCAATGAAGCGCCGCGCGCCGCCTGCGGATGGTTCCGGCCGAAGCGGGCCCCCGCGACCCCCGCGCTTCTGATGCGGATATAATCCGGCGACGCAGAAATTGCGCTGCTCATTGAAATTAGATAATGAGTGGCAAATAACGGAGACTAATAAAATGGCTACAGGTACCGTGAAGTGGTTCAATCCGACCAAAGGATACGGATTCATTCAGCCTTCGGGCGGCGGCAAGGACGTTTTCGTTCACATCTCCGCTCTGGAACAGGCGGGATTGCGCGCACTTAACGACGGACAGGCCGTCGAGTACGAAGTCGAGAGCAGCCGCGGCAAAGAGTCCGCGATCAATCTCAAGCTCAAGTGAGCGGAAGGCGCCTCGGCGGTGCCCGCCGCGTGACGCGCCCGCCCAAACTCATTATTTCCCGGACCGATTATTTCCCGTAGTCGCAATAGGCGTACACTCTGCCGACTCTGCAGTATCCGGTGCAGCAGTCGGAATCCTTCGTGCACTGGCCCCAGACCGGGTAACACGTTCTTGCCATCGCGCTTGATGGCGAAGATAGCGCACCTCTTTGCGCATAAGAGACAGGTTGCGGCGCGATGGCACCGCCAGCCTGCACTGGGCGCGTGCCTCCCGCCGAGACACACACAACGAGTCCAGCAGCAAAAAGGAGAAGCTTTAATGGTTTCACGGGCCGCCTCCTTTGGTCATCATCTCAAGCATCGCACCAGCTGCACTATCCGAACAGCCACGACCCGGGATTAACCACCGGCTTGTGCTCGGTGAGCAAGAGGAAGCCCTTGACGACGCGGACGAGCGACCAGACGAACCACCAGGCCAGAAGCGGGATGCCGATCAGCACCATGCACAGCGGAATGGCGATGACGAGGTACAGCAGTCCGATCCAGAAGGTCCTGATCAGAAACCGGTAATGCGATTGCAGTACCGGGTCGGCATCGTCGACCTTCATGTGCGCGATGATGACGCCGATCAGCGCCGAAATCCCGTTGAAATAACCGACGCCGTAAAGCAGGTAGACAATGAAGGCGAGGCTATTGTCCGAGACAATGGGCCGCTGGGATTCGTAAGGAACTGCCATGGCCGCCTCCTTCGCCGCGGGAATAGCCCCGCTCTGCGGACGCCTGTTGGTTAGTCGCGCTTCCCATGGTCCCGGTTCTAGGCCCTCAGAAGCGTCTTTTCTGAGCTGGAGAAGGCGTCCTCGACCTGAACAACAAAAAAGCCCCGCGCCTTTAGCGCGGGGCTCCGATAGTCAGCGCTTTGCGCTGTTAGCGCCAAATCGTCTGAACGACGAAACCAGTCTGCGGGTCGATCACCAAAGTGCGATCCCACAGATAGGTGTAACGATAGTAAGGCGCGGCGACCGGCATGGCGACGGTCTGCACGACCGGCGTCGCCACGTCGTAGAGCGGGCGACCATAGCCCACGCCCTGCACGACCGGAGCGGCAACGGCCGGGGCCGGACCCGCATAGTCGTAGAGCGGGCGCGCGTAACCCGCGCCGTAACCCGCACCGTAATAGGCCACGTTGTTGTAAGTCGGGGCGGCAACACTCGCTGCCGGCGCCGCGCCCGCATAGTCATAGAGCGTCCGCGGCGCGGCGATCTGACTCACCGTGGTCCGCGTCACGACCTGACGGCGGGCAGAGAAGCGCGACGGGCGAATGGTCCGCACCGTGACCGTCTGCACCGTTTGCACCGGCGCGGCCATGCCGATCGTGCTGTAGCCAACCGGCGCAGCGTAGTTGTTGAGATAGCCATAGCCGTAGCCGTAGTCGACTGGCTGGTAATAGTCGCCATGCCAGCCGTCGTACCAATCATTGCCATACCAGTCTGCCTGGGCGCTGGTCGCCGTAGCGGCCATGCCAATGGCAAAGCTTGCTGTCGCGGCCAGAACCGCGAGAACCTTTCTCATGTCATCACCTCGAGAGATGTTTCAGAAAATTAGATACAAATGTCCGGTTTCCATGGGGTCTGAAACCCAGCCTTGCATACGATTGAGTTGTTTCTTCGGGCTGAAGGAAAACGCTCAATATCGCGCAGGTTACGTAATCCGCGTGCAAGCGGGAGACATCCCCAAGTTTCGAGACGTCTCGCGGAGATCCGGATCAGCGCAGCTTGGCAAATTTGCGGATCAGCCGGCGCAGACTTGGTTCTTTGACAAATCTCGCGGCGTCACGCGGCCTATACCAGCGGGTTTGGCGTTGATGCTTTTCCGGCCATTGCTTGTGCTGCCGGGTCACCCTGAGCGGGAAGACTTGAACGCGGCAACTCGCAATACGGCCGGCTCCAAGGACCTTATTGTATGAGTAGCTGCCGATGCGCTTCTTGCCGACTTTGCCGGCGACGCCCGCCTCCTCGTAGGCTTCTTCCTCGGCGGTGCGATGGGGAGGCAAGCCGAGTTTGGGCCAGCCTTTCGGGATGATCCAACGCTGGGCGCCGCGGGACGTCACCAGCATCACTTCCAGTTCGGATTTTCCGTTCGCCCTATAGGGCAGGGCCGCATATTGAATGCGCCGTCTGGCACTTGTCTTGGCGCGCTTATCGGAAGACTTCTTAGCCATCGTATCGTGTTGCCAATTGTGGTCCGACCGGGCACCGGCTAGCCGAATCAAAATCGGCCAACAAAGAATACCACGATGCTGTCAAAAGCCTTGCCGCGCCGACAATAATCAAGCGCATAGGCCTCGGCTGAGACCTCGGCTTCAACCCTTAGCCTCGCTGCGGTTGCCATCGATGCGGGCATTGCAGCCAGCACGGATCGATGCTCGACGCGCGGCTGAAGGCGCATTGCGTCTGAGTTTTCTTCATCCTGTTCTTCAACTTGCAGCCAGCCCTGACGACTCCTCGCAAGGTCAGCGCCAGCGCGCCCAGGAACGAGGCGAGAAGGACGAATACTTCAGCGAACGCCAGAACTGCGTAGACGAACGACATAGGATGGGACGGGCTGGAGGGGCAGGATAGGGCAAGCACTAGAGCAAGAGGCTTGCGATGGCAATGCCGCCTGTCCTGCAGCCGGCCTAAAGGCCGCGCTATGTCATCGTGCTGGTCAGCTCATAGCGCGCCAGGCAAAGCCATCGCCTGGCGGTATCGAGGAAGTCCTGGCGGAGAGCCGGATCAAATTGCTCCCCGGCCTCGCGCGCGCAATCCTCGGCATGCTGCAAGCAGTCGCGAATGTCTTGATTCCGATTTCGGCTCAGATTTTCGAGCATGGCCCCACCCCATGATCATCTGAGTCTCAGTAGATAGTCGGGGCCGGCCGGCGTCGATTATACTTTGATATACGCGGGCTAAACGCGCCGACACGCTCTGCGACGCGCAATGGACGGGCCCGAGAGCGCACGTTGCAACGGCGGGCACCACGCCGTAGGTTGCCGGGATTGAGAATTCTGTATTTTCCGGCTGGGACGGCGGCGTAATGAGTTCGTCGGGCGTAAGATCGAGCGGCACATTAAGCTGCCTTGGCACCGCGCTGTTTTTGGCCCTTACCTGCGTTCCGGCCGCGAGCCAGTCCGTCAGCCAAATCGTCGTGTTCGGCGACAGCACCGTCGACAGCGGCTGGTATCGCAATGCCGCACCGAATTCGACCAATGCGACCTTCAATACCGACTTCGCCATTGCGGTGACGCAGGGCGGCGGGACGGCGACCACCAATCCCGGACCGGTGAATTCGCAATTGCTCGCCGGCTTTTTCGGCCTCACCGCCAATCCGGCGAATACGCCCGGCGGCACCGATTACGCGACCGGCGATGCCCGCAACGCGCAGGTCAATACCAACGCCCAGGCCAACGCCCTGTTGGGCGCCGTGCCGACTGTCACGCAGATTTCCAACTATCTGGCCGCCAATGGCGGCGTCGCCAATCCGAACGCGCTTTATCTGATCGGTTCGGGCGGCAACGACATTTCCTATGCCACGGGCAATCTGCCGGCGGCTTCGCAAAGCGCCTATGTCGTCGGCGCGGCGAACGCACTCGTCGCTGCGATCGGGCAATTGCAGGGGGCCGGCGCTCGCACCTTCGTTGTCCCGGACACGCCGCAGTCCTTCGGCGGCGCTACCACGGAGGCATTGCGCGCGATCTACAACACGACGCTGTGGCAGGGCCTCGCCGCCGCCCATGTCAATTTCGTTCCTGCCGACATCAATGCGATGTATCGCGCGGTGATATCGAGCCCGCTCACATTCGGCTTGACCAGCGTCAGCCCGAGCAACCCAGCCTGCACGCCCGTTGCGGGCGTCACCAGCGGCTGGTCGACGATGTGCTCGCCGACCTCCACCATCTCGACACTGGTGTCGCCGGGCGCCGAATACACGCATCTGTTTGCCGACGATATTCACCTCTCGACGGCGGGCCAGCTGATCGAGGCCGATTATGAGTACAGCCTCATCGTCGCGCCGACCGAGATCTCGCTGCTCGCCGAGGCGCCGGTGAAGACGCGGCAGACCATGATCGAAGGCATGTTCACGCAGATCGGCCTGTCGCAGCAGAACCGCAATGTCGGCACCACCAATGCCTGGATCAGCGGCGGCGTGTCGGCCCTTGCCGTGCAATCGGGTTCGCCAGGCGTTCCCGGCGATCCGGGCACGCCGCTCGGCGCCACGGTCGGTGTCGATTATGCGTTCGCGCCGGGCTGGCTCGCCGGCGGCGCGGTCTCGGTCGGCAACACGTTGCAGAGTTTCAGTACCGGCGGCAGCTTCACGCAGAACGAATTCGCCGTGAGCGCCTATGCCGCCTATCTCGGCCGGCCGTTCTGGGCCGACATCATCGCCAGCGCCGGCTATATCGACGACAATGTCGACCGCATCGTTCCGATCGGCATCGCGCAGATCGCCAATACCGGCGCGACCAACGGCTCCAACCTCTCGCTCGCTGCCGAGGGCGGTTACAATTTCCAGAACGGCGTCGTGACCCACGGACCGCTTGCCGGCATGCTGCTGCAGCGCGTCCATATCGACGGCTATACCGAGAGCGATCAGTTCGCCGCGGTCGGCGGCTTCACCGCGCTTTCCTTTGCCAATCAGAACCGCGACTCGGCAGTGAGCGAGCTCGGCTATCAGGCCAGCGTAAAGCTCGGCAACTGGTCGCCATTCGCCAAGCTGACCTGGGATCACGAATTCGCCGGCGCGGGCCGCACGGTCACCGCCTCGCTGACCATGATTGCCGCGCCGAGCTATTTCATGCCGGCGGTGATTCCCGGCACCGACTGGATGGCGTTGTCCGCCGGCACCAGCGTGCGCCTCGAACGCGGCATCACCGGCTTTGCCATGTTCACCGGCGAAGCCGCGCAGAAAAGCGTCACGTCCTATGGCGGTCAGGTCGGCGTCAATGTCGCGCTGAGCGAGTGGATCATGCCGAAGTCGTTTTAAGCGGCGGCTGCGCCGCCGAGCTACTGCGGAGCGCGCGGATTTTGCGTGGTGTTATAGACGATGACAAGCTGAAAATTGTTGTACCAGGTAACGTTGCCGTTGTTGTCGGACGGCAGGTCGTTCGGGAAATTCAGGATCGGGCCGGCGATGACGAAGCCGAAATTCAGGTGCGCGTGGCCCACCCAGCTCTGGACCTGTGAAATCACTTCGATGGAACAGTTCGGCTGTATCAGCCCTCCGCTGCAGGAGGGCATCGGCACGTCGTTGTCGTAATTCCAATAGCCAGGACCGTTGCTGGTATCGATGGTCCCGGTCGACATGCCCAATGTCGTGGCATTGCTGACCGCCGGGATTTGCGGATTTACCCCGCCATTCTCCGCGAGCGAATTCTCGACGTTAAAAGAGAGTGTCGCCGAGCCGATGCTGTCGAATCGGCTGAGATCGAAGAACACCTGGCCACGGTAGAGCGTTTGTTGCTGCTCGATGCACGGGAACGGATCGGCGCCGCGATTGTAAATATCCTCGAAGCCGGAATAGGCCTCGCCGGGCCCGGTTGTCTGCGGCCCAAGCCCGTTGGTGAATAATCCCTGGCCGGGGAGCGACACATCGCAATACGCGTTTTGCGAATACCAGTATTGGGAGGTGCCGTTGGTCTGCGACGGCGACAGCGTGATGCTCTTGATCGTCCCCTGCGGACATCCGGAGAGCAGGAAGGCTGCGGCCATGGCAGAAAATGCGACGCCAAACGAGCGCTTCATCTGCTGGTCCCTCCCGGCGCGAGACCGCGGCGGGCTTTCGACAGCGCGACCTGTGCGGAGAAACGGTCTTTGAAGGCATTGGCGCGGATCGCCTGCGCCACTTGCGTCAAGGCAGCCGTCCGTTGGGCGGCGGTGCCAATGACGGATTGCGTTACACCGGTGAGATCGAGCTTCCAGTCGCCGCCTTCGTTGACGGCGGGAAGCGTATCCTCGGTGGCGACAGTGCGGTCGCCGAAACCCTTGGTGACGGTCTTAAGGTGGAGCTGCGCATGGTCCGCGCTCTGATTGTCGACGCTCACCAGCTCGATATTCGCAAAGCGCGACAACAGCGCCTTACGATCGGCGATCGGCACACGTGCGATGCTGCCGGTCGGCGCGGAGCCGAAACGCGTGGCGAGCGTCAACAGAAAATCGTTACGCGCGGCGGCGAGTTTTGCGCCGGCGGCTTCGGCGTCCGCCATGGCTTGACGGCTCGCTGCGCTCATTGCGGCGGTGAACGCGTCGACGTCGCCGCTGTGCGCGGCGCGATTCAATTCCTGCACCAGTTCAGCGGGAGTGCTCGCGGCAACTGCCGGTCTGGCCAGCGCGATCACGGCGGCCAGAAGCACGAACATGCGCATCATAGGGCCCTCCGACGAGAACCGCTGACTGCTTGCGTCCGCGAGTGGCTGTAACCTAGAGTTTTGGCGCGCCGCGCGTCAAACAAAAACGGTTGGAAGGCTTGCGCGGCTTCGGAGACGATGCGCGGCTTCGTGAGCGCCGATCCGGATTTGGAACCGCGCTTTTTTCTCGCGCCGCCAATGTGGTGGCGGCCGACGGCGGAACGCAGATCAATGTTTGCAGCTTATCTTAATCACCTTACCTTGCAGCCGCGTGACGCAAAGTGATCAGACCGGACGCTCGCCTTTGATGGTGACGCGCGTGCCGGAGCGCGTGTGCGGCCAATAATCCCACATCGCCCGATGCTGGGCGCAGCGATTGTCCCAAAACGCGATCGCCTTCTCGGTCCAGCGGAAGCGGCACTGGAACAGCGGGTTCTCGGCGTGCTGATAGAGATAGGCGAGGATCCCGTCGCTCTCGTCGCGCGGAATGCCGACGATGTGCGAGGTGAAGCCGCGATTTACATAGAGCGCCTTTTTGCCCGTCACCGGATGCGTGCGCACAACGGGATGCTCGGCGCGCGGATAGCTCGGTTTGTCGGCGGCGCCTGCATTCGCGTAAAGGCCGCGATAGACCGGCTCGCCGTCGTGAACCGCGGTCAGGCCTTGCAGATAAGTCTTTAGCCGGTCCGACAGCGCGCCATAGGCGGCATACATGCTGGCGAATAAAGTATCGCCGCCGTGCGGCGGAGACTGCTTGATATAGAGGATGCTGCCCATCGGCGGCTCGAGATCGCAGGACACGTCGCTGTGCCAGCCTTCGCCGTTTGCCCGCGGGCTGTTCTTGTCGGCATAGATTTTCATCAGCGCCGGCTCGCCCGGCTCATGCGGCGCGGCGGGATGGACGTGCAACTCGCCGAACAGCCGGCCGAAGGCCAGATGCTGTTGCGGCGTGATGTCCTGATCGCGAAAGAAAATGACGATGTTTTCGGCCAGCGCGCGATGGATTTCGTCCACGGTCCGGTTCGACAGCGGCTTGGCCAGATCGACGCCGGAGATTTCCGCGCCGATGATCGGGGTGAGCTTGTCGACGCCGATCGTTTCATAAGGCTGCGCCGCGTCGGCCAAGTGCCGAATGCGCGGGCCATCCTTGCCGCTGAGCGAGCTCATGAACAACCTCCGGCAGATCTTGTTCTACAGATCATTTGCTAGGCATTTGCATGGTGATGCCGGCGCGTTGCAGTTCCGCCGCATACATGGCGCGGACGGCGGGATCCTCGTCGGCATATTCAATCATGTTGCCGCCGGCGCGCGTCGAGGTCTTGGCGAGCCGATGGGTGCGGCCGCCGCCGCCGAGACCTTCCATGAACCACTGGCCGTCGCCGCCCCAGGTGCAGGCGAGATAGCGCGCCGGCTCGGGCCCGGTGTTGAAGTGCTGGTGCCACCAGCGGTCCGGCGGCACGAACAGGCTCGCTTCGCTGAAATCGATCTTGAGCTTGGTGTCGGCTTCCGAATATTTAGTCGGGCCTTGCCACAGTAATGTATAGCCGGTCCCGTTCAGCATCAGCACATGCGAGCCCGGGCCGTGGCGATGCGCCGTCTTATAGGTGCCAGGCTTGAACTGCGAGATGTGCGCCTGCAGCGTGTTGTTGGCCAATTGCAGCTCGACGCGCGAATTACCGGCGCCGCGCAGCTTGACCTCTTCGAGACCAATGCTGCGCGCGTCGGGAACGAAGGCGCTCAGCCAGGTGTGGACGTTTCTGGTCTGCTCGCTCTGTTGGCGGGTGTGGGATTTCTCGTACATGCGGCTCGGGTCGCCGCTGAAATCGCTGGCGTCGCCGTCGTAGCGGTCACGGAAGATGAAATCGTTGTTGAAGACGAAGTCGAGATTGTGAAACAGATCGACGACAATCGGCGCATTGGTGATGGCGACAAGGCGCACCGGCTCGGAGCCGCGATTGACGTGCTGGCGCCAGGTGTTGAGCGGCGGCGAAATGATGCTGCCTGATTGCCACGGCACGGTCTGCTTGTCGGTGCCCGGCGACCAGATTACGCTTTCGCCCTTGCCGTTGAGCACATAGATGACCTCTTCGAACAGATAGCGCTGCGGCTTGGTGCTGGCGCCGGGCGGAATTTCGCAGACATAGGCGTCGTTGACGCCTTCGCCGCCGGTCAGCCGGATATGCGCTCCCGAGACGCCGAGCCGCGGCCATGGCCCGACCTCGAGCGTGCGCAGGTTGGTCACCGCATAGCCGGTATGGAGCGGAACGTTTTCCGACTTGAGCCAATCGGCATAGGCGCCGGTATTGGTCTGGTCGGGATTTTGGTAGGCCGCACTGAAATGATGGTGGTCCGCGGCGTGCTGATCGTCGTGATGGTCGTCATGGTGATCGTCGTGGGGAGCTTGTTGCGTTTGCGCGCGCGAACGGGCGCCGAGAATGGCCGTGGTCGCGCCGATGCTCAAGCCGCCGTAGCCGGCGCGTTCGACGAATTCACGGCGCGAAATCGAACCAGAAAGAAATTTGCGAATCCAACCGCCGGGGCTGCTCATCGACCGGCTCCTCTATCGAGC
>Ga0102924_1004518_pt1 | contig 13978 bp, 13 predicted proteins | sample PaiPotPPM11metaG_FD_80116 | JGI IMG/M metagenome (GOLD analysis project Ga0102924, IMG submission 80116) | Iron sulfur acid spring bacterial and archeal communities from Banff, Canada, to study Microbial Dark Matter (Phase II) - Paint Pots PPM... ... | reverse complement strand
GTCTGATGCCGCTCGAGCTGTTCCAGCGGGCGGTGGACCAGGCCGCGGGCCGGTGCGAGGCGCTGACCCTGGCTTCGCGCGGCGAGCCGCTGATGAACAAAAACATCGAGACCATGCTCGCATACGCCGCCGGCAAGTTTCTGGCCTTGAAGATTAATACCAACGCCTGGTTCCTTGATGAGAGCAAGTGCCACGCCATCTTGCAAGCCGGCGTCAACACCCTTGTATTTTCAGCAGACGCCATTGCCGAGCCCAGCTACAGCCTCCTGCGCGTCAACGGCAAGCTGGAACGTGTGCTCGACAACATCCGGCGCTTTCAACGGATTCGTGCCCAGCATTACCCGCACGCGCGTACCATCACCCGCGTCTCCGGCGTCCAAGTGCCCGGCACCGCCAGCCTCGACGAGATGGAGGCGTTCTGGCGCGAACACGTCGACCAAGTGGCACTGGTGGCTTACAACCCCTGGGAGAACATCTACGTGCAGCCTGAAAACGGCATCACGGCCGCCTGCACCGACCTCTGGCGACGTATGTTCGTCTGGTGGGATGGCGCCGTCAACCCCTGCGACGCCGACTACAAATCCACGCTCACGGTCGGGAACTGCAAGCAGGACACGCTGGGAGATCTCTGGCGCTCCGACGCCTATCAGCGCCTGCGCGACACGCACCGCGAAGGCCAGCGAGGCGCCTGCTCGCCCTGCAAAGGCTGTGCGGTCGTGTGACGCTGGCGGGTCGGCTCTGCCGTGGCTGCACACCACAGGGCCGGCCACATGAAACCGTGAACTGTAGACAGAGGAGTTCCGTTGCGCCTGGGTTAGTCGCGGTCGCCAGTGCCCGGGTACCTGCTGCCGTCACGCCACCCCATGCCAGGAGCGCCTGCGGTCGCGGCTGACGGCGAGCCGACTCCGCCGGGAACCTTGAGAGGACCGGGCTGAATCTTCACAACCACGAGGCGAAGCTTTGATTGCTGCACTGTTGCTGGGTCGGGAGGGTAGCGTCTCCTTTCCCGGAAAGAATACGACCCCGGTTCTGGGGAGACCGCTGATGGCGTATCCCTTGCTGGCGGCCCAGCACGCGCCGGCGGTCGATCAGGTCTTTGTCTCCACCGACTCGGCCCGCATCAAGGCGATCGCTCACGGGCTGGGCGCGACGATCATCGAACGGCCACCGGAGCTGGCCACAAAAGAGGCGCTCGGCGAGGATGCCTACGCCCACGGTTACCATTACATTCGGGATACGCTGGGTTACGACGTCGAGCTGATGGTGCTCCTGTTCTGCAATGCGCCCACCATCCTGGCGGCGACGATAGAGGAGGGTATCCAAGCACTCCGGGCTCATCCCGATTACGACTCGGCCGTTACCGTCTCTTGTTACAACATGTGGAGTCCCCTGCGGGCGCGCCGCATCACCAGCGAGGGTCTGCTGGACCCTTTTGTTCCGTTCGAGACCTTCGGCGATCCCCGCACTCTGAACTGCGACCGCGATTCCCAGGGGGATGTCTACTTTGCCGACATGTCGGTCTCCATTGTTCGCCCGCACTGTCTTGACCGGCTGGCCGACGGCCTGTTGCCGCAGCGCTGGATGGGCCGCCGCATCTACCCGCTGCGTCAGTGGGGCGGCTGCGATGTGGACTTCGAGTGGCAGATGCCGCAGGTGGAGTACTGGCTTCGTGCCCAGGGATTTTCCGAAAGCCTTCTTCCCTACAAGTAAGGCATGGCAAAAACAACAACATTGCGGGCACGCAGGGAATCGGGGGGGCGGAGCCTGCAGGGAAAGCGCGTCCTGATTACCGGCGCCAGCTCCGGCATCGGCGCCGGTATCGCCCGACTTTTTGCCGAGGCCGGCGCCGTGGTCGGGATTCATTACCACGAGTCCGCTGAGCAGGCGCGGGCACTGCAACGGGAGTTGCGCAGTCAGGGCGCGCAGGCGGAGTGTTTTCGGGCGAATCTGGCGCGGTCAGCAAGCCTGCCCGGGCTTATCGCGCGGGTCGTCGCGCGCTTGGGAGGCATGGACGTCCTGGTCAGCAACGCCGGCGCCATGGTGTCAACGAAGCACTTCCGGGATGTCAGTTCCATGGATTGGGACCGTGTCTTCGCCCTTAATGCCAAGGCCCACTTCTTCATCGCCCGCGAGGCCCTGCTGCACATGCAAGCCGTCGGCGATGGCGGCCGCATCATCGCCATCAGTTCAGTGTCGGTCAAGTACGGTGGCTCGGAGCGGTCCCTGCCCTATGCCGCCGCCAAGGCGGCGCTGGAAACCGCGATGCACGGGCTGGCCAAGGCCGGCGCCCACGCCAATGTTCTCGTGAACGTGGTTCGCGCCGGCTTTATCGACACGGCGTTCCATCACAAGACCAGTCGCCCCGACTTCAGTGAACGGATTTCCCTCATTCCTCTCCGTCGTCCCGGACAGGTGGTGGATGTGGCGCGCATGGTTCTGTACCTGGCGGGCGAGGGTGGCGACTTCATCACCGGACAGATTTTGACGGTTTCCGGCGGCGACTGAGGTTCCGACCGGAAAGGTTTCGCAAACCATGTTCCCGGCCCAAACTGGAAACCATGCGCCGGGTCGGGATTTCGCTCCATGATTGCTGCTATCGCATATGACTTCGACGGTGTGCTGGTGGAATCCGTCGAGGTCAAGACACAGGCGTTCGCCACCCTTTTCGCGGGGGAAGGTCCGGATGTCGTGGGTCGCGTTGTGGCCTACCACCGGGCCAACGGCGGCATGAACCGGGTGACGAAGTTCCGCCACTTCTATCGCGAGTTTCTGCACCGGCCGCTCTCCGAGCCCGAGCTTGAGGGGCTGTGTCAACGCTTTAGCCAATTGGTGTTCGATGCCGTGATCGCGGCGCCTTGGGTGCCCGGAGTGCCGGAGATACTTGAGACCGTCAGCCGCCAACGAGTCGCCCAGTTCGTCGTCTCCGCAACGCCTGAGCCGGAGTTGCAGGCGATCGTTCAGGCACGCGGCATCGGCCATTACTTTCAGGGTATTTTCGGGGCCCCCGAGTCCAAGGGCCGCCACTTGGCCTCGATTCTTGTGGCCCTCCGGTGTCGCAAGCAAGAACTGGTGTTCATCGGTGACGCCGTGGCCGACGATGAAGCCGCTCGCGAGGTCGGCATCCGTTTCATTGCCCGACGGACAGCGGAGAATACGGACCTGTTGCCGATTTTGGCCGATCGTTCGATTTCGGACTTTCGCGACTTCGACTCAGTGCTGCAGATCGTGCAAGGTTCCGGTCGCCAAGTACGAACAGGCTCCGTCACGCATACAATTCCAGCGAATGCTGACTAATGCCTCGCGTTGAGTCAAATGCCCCGCGCCTCATCTTGGTGTGGCGTGGCTCAATCAGACGCGCGGCCAACAGCCACGCTAACCAGCGGTGGTGCTGGCTCGGGACCGAGCCAGCACCACGCAAACTGTTGGCAGGACTGGATTCAAATCTCAAAGTACCGGTCGGCGGGTTGTTAGGCGACTGTGCCCACGCCATCAAACAGGAGTACCTAGATTGGTTGGGCGAGACGGGGCGACGCCAGCCACGTCCCTTGGATTGGTGGGGCTCGATTGTCGCGTCCCGCAGTCCCTTGCAATCGGACTTGTTTCTCTGTCTCTCGCACCTGGCATTGCTCCAATCGTGGATTGCCAACCCGGAGAACACGCCGGTGCGCCTGGCGGTGATTGGCGACGAGGCGGTGTGGCAAACGCTTTCTGATAATCTCAGGAACTCTCAGTCGGTTCGTCTGGTGGGCTCCGCGGCCTGCGCCACGCGGTGGACACGTGCAATGCAGACCTGCCGCGCAGTAGCATGCCCAGCGTATGCTGCCGTGTGGCTGGTCGCAACACGTTGTGTGTGCTTGTTGCTGGGGTTGAATAAACAGCCGAATTTACCCGTCAACACCGTTCTCGTATATACGTGGCTCGAAAACCGCTTGTTCGCAAAGGATGGGACACTGAGCGATGCCTACACAGGGCGATTGGAGGCAAACCTTCTGCGCGATGGCTTTGCTGTGACGCGGCTGATGGCCTTGAGGGCAAGTCTTTTTCTGACATTCAAATTGCGCCGGTTCCGCCACAAGGTTATCGTGCCAGCCGCATTCCTGCGCCTCCGGGACGTCATTGACCCGGTTGCTCCACCGCGAATTGACCTTGATGTGATTCCGCTGCGCTGCGTTGGCTGGAACTGCCTGCCACTGTTGCGGCAACATAACCGTCGAGAACACGGCCATCCCGCCATTGCATTCAACCGGCTGTGGTATCGCGCCATGTGCCGCCTGGCCAAAAGCCAGGGGGAAAGGGTGAGCGGTTTGATTTATACCTTCGAAAACCACGCACACGAGAAAATGATGTGCTTGGCGTGGCATGAATGGTCAGACAAGACTCGTATCGTGGGGTATCAGCACTCGACAATTTCGCCGCTCATGTTGGGGTACTCCTTGGGGTGCGCCGAGGCGACATTTCACCCGTTGCCCGACACCATTGCGGTGACCGGCGAAGCCAATGCGGCGCTCCTGAAGTCCAGCGGCTTCGCGCACCAGAAGATGAGTGTGGCTGGGGCGCTGCGCTATGAGCACTTGTCAGCACTCAGGCCGCGCAGCCCGAGTGCGTCTGGCGATCGAAAACGGCGTATCGTGGTCGCATTGCCAATTAGTCGGAAATATGCCGGCGAATGCGTCTCTGGAGTCCTATGTGAGTTATCAAGGCCATTGCAGTATGAGGGCGTAAGCGTTGAGTTCTGCTTGAAGTTTCACCCTTGGCTGCCGGCCTCAGCGGTGATCGGCAAACGGCGGCTACCGCCGGGGGTGAAGATCTGCGAGGAGCCATTGCCCCAGCTCCTGGCATCTGCTTCGGCTCTGCTTTACGCTCCGCCGACCGCCGCCTGGTGGGAGGCCTTTCTGCATGGCATTCCAGTGCTGAAGTTTCTGGGGGACTTTCTGGACATCGACTCCGACAAGGTGGTGCCTGGTGTCGCTGTGCCGGTGTGTACGCAGTCCACCCTGCGTCAAGCAGTCCTCAATCTACTCGCCGCCGGGCCGCCGCCAACTGCAAATTTGAACGCCATCCGGGACCAGTTGTTCGCCCCGGTCAATGAGGCGGCGTGGCGGGAGATGCTGCAACCATGCCCAAACTGATCTTGACTGGAATCACCAGCTTTGTCGGCCATCACCTCGCGCTCGGCTTTGCTGCAGCGGGCTGGGAGGTAACAGGCGTCCTCAGCCGTCCGCGCTCGGCCTACGACGGCGTGCAGAGGCAACGGCTCGCGGGCCTGCCGGCCAGCGTCGAGTTGCAAACGCTCGATCTGCGCGATACCCCCGCCCTCCAAGGCCTGGCGTACGCGGTTCGCCCTGCGCTCTGGGTGCATCACGCCGCGCACGCCCGCGATTATGCAGGTTTCGAGTTTGATCTCGCCGCCGCCTGCAGTGTCACTCTCTTGCCGCTCTATTCCTTGTACCCGGTCCTGCAGGCTGTGGGGTGTCATGGCGTGCTGCTCACCGGCTCCTCGATGGAGTACTCCGACTCGGAGCAGCCAGGCTGCGAGGTGGACGCATGCGCGCCGGCCACGCCCTACGGACTGTCGAAACTGGCCGAGACCCTGGCGGCGCTGCAGTTGGGTACACGGTACGAGCTTCCAACGCGGGTGGCGCGACTGTTCATCCCGTTCGGGCCACTCGATGCGCCCGGCAAGCTCATTTCTTATGCTCTCGGCCAACTCCAGGAGGGACGGTCAGTGGACCTGAGCCCCTGTGCGCAGCAGCGGGACTTCCTTCATGTGGACGATGTCGTCGCCGCCTTTCTGGGCCTCGCCGGAGATCTGAACCGTGGCGGAGCCGAGGTCGTCAACGTCTGCCGCGGCGAGGCGGTGCCCCTTCGTACCGTGCTGGAGGCGCTGGCCGAGCTGGTGGGGGCGCCCCGCGAGTTGCTGCGCTTTGGCCAAAGACCCATGCGCCCGGGCGAACCGCCGGTCTCGTACGGGGACAACTCGAAGGCGCGCCACCTTCTGGGTTGGAACCCCACCCCTCTCGCCATCAGCCTGCGCCGACTGGTGGGTGAGTTGACGGACGCGCCGGCGCCTGCCGGCGCCCGGAGGACATCCTGATGCAGGTCGTCATTTTTTGTGGGGGCATGGGAACCCGGCTCCGGGAAGAAACGGAGTTTCGCCCCAAGCCGATGGTGGCCATCGGCCATCGCCCCATTCTCTGGCACATTATGAAGCTCTACGCTCACCACGGCCACAAGGACTTCGTGTTGTGCCTGGGCTACAAGGGCGAGGTGATCAAGCAATACTTCTTCAACTATGCCCTGCTGACGCATGACGTGACCGTGCAACTGGGGACGCAGCGCTCGGTGGAACTGCATCAGAACGGTACCCACACGGAAGACTGGTCCGTCTGCTTGGTGGACACCGGCGCCCAGACGCTGAAGGGTGCCCGGCTGAAGAAGATCGAGCGCTATATTCGGGAGCCGACGTTCATGGTGACCTACGGCGACGGCGTCGCCAACGTGGACCTCGAGGCGCTGCTCGCCTTTCACCATCGTCATGGCCGCTTGGCCACGGTCACCGGCGTGCATCCCCGCTCGGCGTTTGGCGAATTGCGTGCCGACCAGGGCTGTGTCACCGCCTTCACCGAAAAACCGCAGCTCGCTGCCGGGGTCATCAACGGCGGCTTCTTCGTCTTCCAGCGTGAGATCTTTGACCTGCTCAACGATCAGGAGAACTGCGATCTCGAGGTCGGACTGCTGGAAACCTTGGCGCGCCAAGGCCAGCTTATGATGTACTTGCATGAGGGTGGCTGGGCCTGCATGGACACGTACCGCGACGTCGAGCATCTGAATCATCTCTGGAGCGGCGGCCAGGCCTTCTGGAAGGTCTGGAAGTGAAGCCATGTCCGTTCTGGAATCAGCGCGCCGTCTTGATCACGGGCGCCACCGGCCTGTTGGGCAGCCGTTTGGTGGTGGCGCTCGCCGGCCGCGGCGCGCATGTGCATGTTCTGATGCGTCCCCAAGGTTCCCGAACCGGAGCTTGGGACGGTGTTTCCCCGGTGCTGGTCAAGGGTGACGTCCAAGAGGGTGCCCGGCTACGAGGGGTGCTCGCTGCACACGCGATTGAGACTGTTTTCCACTTGGCGGCGCAGAGCATTGTCGGGCTGGCCCAAGCCGAGCCCGTTCCGACTCTGGAAGCCAACATACGTGGTACGTGGAACGTGCTCGAAGCCTGCCGCCTGACTCCTTCCGTCGGCCGCCTTCTGGTGGCCTCCACCGACAAGGCCTATGGGGAACAGCCTGGCATCCCGTTTCACGAAGAAACGCCCCTGCAAGCCCTACACCCCTATGCGGCATCGAAGGCCTGTGCCGACATCTTGGCACGTACGTACGCCCATACTTACGCGCTCCCGGTCTGCGTCACGCGCTGCGCCAACCTTTACGGCCCGGGCGATCTGAATTTTAGTCGTATCATTCCAAGCACGATTCGCGCTGTGCTTCGTAATGAGCGTCCCGTACTCCGCAGCGACGGCCGGATGAAACGCGACTACCTCTACGTGCAGGACGCCGTACTGGCCTGTCTGGAACTGGCGGAACGTGCCCAGGAGGACAGGTGTCGCGGCCAAGCCTTTAACTTCACCAGCGAGGAGCCGCTGACCACGCTCGATGTGGTGCGTCGGGTCTTGGCCGCCGCCGGCCGGCCGGACCTCGAGCCTCTCGTCGGTGGCGCCGTCGAGGGCGAAATCCAGGACACGGTCCTGTCGGCGGAGCGTGCCCGCCGAATCCTCGCCTGGCAGCCACGGTTCTCCATGGCAGAGGCCCTGAACGAGACGGTCGCTTGGTACCGCAACCGCCTGGCCAGTGACGAGGAACGATCGCGAACGCTCCCCACTGGCAGCGACTGAAACGACGATGAGATCAACCATGTCCGAAACTTTTCTTGTGACCGGTAACTGCGGTTATGTTGGCGCCGTGATGACGGGATTTCTCAAAGCGCATGGCCACCGCGTGATCGGACTTGACTGCGGCCTCTACCGGGGTGGCTTTCCAGATTTCGAGCCCGTGGTGGACCAGCAAGTGACCAAAGATATCCGGCAGGTGAACGAGGCGGATTTCGACGGCGTTGACGTTGTCGTGCACCTGGCTGCACTTTCCAACGACCCGTTGGGGGAGTTGGCGCCGACACTGACCCGTGACATCAACACCGAGGCCTCGCTGCGCGCCGCCGCCTTTGCCAAGCGCGCCGGGGTGGGACGCTTTTTGTTTGCCTCTTCGTGCAGCATCTACGGGGTGGCCGCTACCGAACATGCCATCGATGAAAGCGGCCAGCTCAGTCCGGCGACCGAGTACGCGCGCAGCAAGGTGGACGTGGAGGCAGGCTTGGCCGCGCTGGCGGATCGGAACTTTCATCCGGTCTTCCTGCGCAACGCCACCGTCTACGGCGATTCCCCCTGCCTCCGGCTCGATCTGGTGGTCAATAACCTGACGGCGGCCGGTTTTACCAACGGTCAGGTTGTCGTCCTCAGTGATGGCAGCCCGTGGCGGCCGATCCTGCATGTCGAAGACATGGCCCGCGCCTTTTTGGCTGCAGCACGTGCCCCGGTCGAGGTCATCCATGGGCAAGCCTATAACGTCGGGCAGAACCGGGAGAACTATCAAGTCCGGGAGATTGCCCAGGCGGTCCAAGAAGCGCTGCCCCAGTGCACCGTGGAGATTCGCGCCACTTCTTCTCCGGATGAGCGAACCTATCGTGTCGATTTCGGAAAAATCGCGCAGCAACTTCCGGCTTTCAATCCCCAGTGGACCTTGCGACTGGGCATTGAACAACTCATTCACCGCTTTCGCCACATCGACCTGCAACCGGAACAGGCGCAAAGCCCGCAGTATTATCGCGTGCGCTGGATCCGTCAACTCATTGAGCAAGGCTGTCTGGACCGCAATCTCTTCCTTTCCGCTTAGACGAGTTCATTCCACTGCAAGTCTCGCCTGACCGTGCCGTGGTGGCCGGGTTTCCGCCCGTCAGCCGCGCCCCATTAACAAGGATCGATATGATTCAAGACGTCAAGATCATCCCCCTCCGCAAGATACCAGACGAACGCGGCACCATCCTGCACCTGCTGCGCTGCGACGCCCCCCATTTCGAGAAGTTCGGCGAAGCCTATTTTTCGAAGGTCTATCCGGGGGTCATCAAAGGCTGGCATGTTCACAAGACCATGGTCCAGTTCTACGCCGTCCCCATAGGGATGATCAAGCTGGTGCTCTATGACCTTCGCCCCGACTCCCCGACCAAGGGAGAACTCATGGAGCTGTTCATCGGCGAGGACAACTACTGTCTGGTCCGCATTCCCAGCGGCATCGCCAACGGCTATAAGTGTTTCGGCCCGACTCCCGCGCTAGTCGCTAACTGCGCCACCGAGCCATATCTCAGCGGCGACGAGATGGAACGGATCGACCCGATGGGCGACCGAATACCTTACAAATGGAACTTAGTCCATCGTTGAGACGGCCCCGAACCGCCGCCCGTAGAAACGCCGACGCCGATGGTTTTCAACTGGCCGCTGATGCGGATGTAGCTGTAGTTGGGGTACTGCGTCGTCATTTCGAGAATGCGCGCCTCCAGCTCGGGCGGGGTCTGGTTGGGCATGCGCGGGCGGCGCCGGGCGGCCGGCGCCAGGCCCTCGGCGCCGAACTTCTCGAAAGCCTGCTTGATCTCGTAAAAGCGACTGCGGCTGACGCCGGCCCGTTTGCAGGCCATGCTGATGTCCTGCAGTTCCTCGGTCAGGGCCAGCCAGCCGAGCCGGGCCCCTTGATCAGCGTGACTAAGCTTTTCGAGGAGTGCTCATGGTCGTGTCCTCCGAAGGGTCTTTGAGTCGTGGAAAACCCAAATCCTTCCGGAATCACGCCCCGGGCACCCTGCGCTGACCTGCTGCGAGCTACGCCCTCACTCCACAGGTCAGCGCCTCGATACCCCAAACTGTCCGCTCATCTCCCGCTAAGCTCAGCGAAGCCTAAGAACACCGTGTTTGCCAAAACCGTGCATTTCAAGCATCTCCTGCTTGGGTTCCAGTGCGTCGCGCTAATGGCCGTGCTTCTCACCGCCATGTTCGTCGGAACGAACAATCTTTTTACACCAGTAGCCGTCGCACTCAATGCATTGACGTTAGTCGTATCCATTGTCTCGACAGCAGCCATCACCGGACCAGCATCACGAGTGCATTTTCTTGCTATCATTATTTACTACGAGTTCTTTGTCACGCCCATTTTTGACCTTCTTCTCTTTCCTGACAATTTCTTCTATCATTATTCAAATATCAACTTACCCCCAATCAGGGCAAGCGACATCAACACGACATCTTTGGCGCTCTTGATTGGTATGGCAGCCATGTGCACAGGGATCCATCTCGGCGCGGCTGGTCAGCAAAGGCGTGAAAGTCCTCGGCTCTCAAAGAGTCCAATACTGGCGTTTAGTCCCATGCTCCTAGTTTGTGGATTTGTCTTAATATGCGACATCGCCGCAAATATCTTTTGGGGGGTTGGAAGGGCGTGGACCGTTGTGGCCGTCGATCATCACATTCTCCAATTGTACTATCTATTTGTTGACACTGGAGCGGCAATGATCATGGCGACCGTGGCACTGACAGTAAACTGGCGAAACTGGCCAAACTCGACTAGGCTAATAGGAAGCTTCGTAATATTTTGCTTGTGGACGATTCGCGTACTGCAGGGAACAAGGGCAGGTCTGCTTTTTGGTGCCTATATATTATTTATAATGTTTCTTTTCGGCTCGTCCGCTCTTAAGTTTCGCCGATCTCGTTTGGTAGCAGCGATGGCCTGCTTTGTTGTTTTGGCGCCAATATCGTATGTTGGCGGGTCTGCGGCAAGGTCAATCACATTTCATCAGGAACTCAATTCTCAGGTTGTTACACCGGGCGAGTGGGCGCATCTAATAATTAAGAATCCAGAAGGCGAAAGGGTCGAAAGCAATATCGTAAGAGAAATGTTGGCGCGAGTCAATGGTCTCGATTCCACTGTTCTGTTGATTCACGGGGTAGTTGAGGGAGTGAGGCTCCCAATGTCGAGCGTCGCAAAGTCGACGATTAACATGTTGGTTCCCGGCCACGTGTGGCCGGACGTTCTCGCGTCGGCTCGAGAGTTTGGAGTCCTCTACGGAACGGAAACTGCGAATCATGCAGCTGAGCACTATCATACTGATATTTGGTATTTGTTTGGCATGTGGTATGGCGTTTTCGGGTTACCCTTGGGCGCACTTGGCATTGCACTAAGTATGATGTGTTTTACGCAATTATACCGAAAGCTGATCGAGCCGAAAGTTGCGATGTACTTCGGGATGACCTACCCGTACTTGATAGCGCTATATGGGGTCGGTTTGTATTATTACCTGAGCTCGCAGGGCTTTGATGCATGGATCTCTCTTATGGTCTATTTCATCGTTCACGGGGCTTTGTACCTCGGAGCAGCGGTATTCTTGTCACGGTTTTACAAAACACGTCTTGACGAGAGCCAGTCTCGAAAATAGCGGATCAGCTTTTCAATTGAGCTTAGCGGGAGATATTCACAATATCTCCAGCATCGACCTACCCTCATCCCCTGCAACCATTTTGTTTTCAAGGCCGTTACGCTTTTGAGACCGGCTCGAATGTCCCTCGTGAGTGGTTCCTTTATCAAACAATCCGGAGTTTAAGTGCCTTGTGTTTCCATACTAATGAATTGTCGGAACGGAGAACTGTACTTGGTCGAGGCGCTGGCCAGAGTACGGGCGCAGACGTTCCCCGACTGGGAGATCGTCTTCTGGGACAACGCTTCCACAGACAATAGCCCGATGCTGGCCCAAGCTTTTGGTCCAAAGTTGCGATACTTCCGTAGCGAGATCGGAACGTCACTTGGCGAGGCCCGTAACGAAGCGCTGCAGCGTGCCCGTGGCACCTACGTGGCACTTCTGGACTGCGATGATCTCTGGGAACCGACTGCCTTGCAGAAAATGATCGAGAGGATTGAGGCGACGCCGGAATGTGTACTGGTCTGGTCCGACGCCTATCGGATTTCGGCCACCGGCGAGGTCCGCAACCGCTTCTCCGACACGACCCGCTTTCGGCGTGGCCGCTGTTTCAGGCAGCTATTCGCGGAACAGTTCATTGCCCCGTCATCCACCGTGCTCATGCGCCGGGAGGCAGTGGTCGCGGCGGGCGGCTTTCCGAGCCAGTACACCATCTGCGCCGACTTGGACCTGTTTCTTCGTTTGGCGCGTGTCCATGCCGTTGACTACTGCCCCGAGGTCCTCGGCCGGTGGCGCATGCACGCCAACAACGACTCCCATCGCACGGATGCGCTGATTGGAGAGCTGGAAGCAATCTTGGATGCTTGGAAGGACTGCCCCGAGCTGTCGGGGCGCGCCACGCAGCGATTCCAGCTCCTGCTGGCGGTCAAGCGGTGGCAGTGCGCACGCTCGAAGCGGGGCGGGGAACCCACAAGGGCATTGTTTGAGATCGCACGAACGTTGGGTCACGCTCCTTCTTTGGTGCTTGACTTGGTTGCGGCGGCCGTGCGCCGATTGCGCACCGCGATGGTTACGACATGAGCGTCCCCGTCCCATTTTTAAAGGCGCTTCTGCCCGTCGGGTGCGCTCGATCATGATCGTCTGGGTCCAGCTGCTGTTCTGGCTTGGCGTCGGGACCATGGGCTTCACGTATGTGGTCTTTCCGCGCCTGTTGTGGCTGCTCGCGCTCACCCGCGGCGCGGAGGCCTCACCTTGCTGGCCGGGGGAACTGCCGCTGGTCTCCGTGATCATCGCCGCCTACAACGAGGAGGTAAACATCGAGCGGCGGCTGCAGAATTTGAGAGAGCAGGATTATCCGCAAGACCGTCTTGAGATCATCGTTGCCTCCGACGGCAGCTCCGATCATACGGTAGCTCGGGCCTTGGCATGTGACGGCGTTCGTGTCCTCGAACATCCGGGTCGCGCCGGGCGGGCGACCGTGCACAACGATGCCGCCGCGCGGGCGCGGGGAGAAATCTTAATCTTTACTGATGCCGAGACCAGTTTCGCACCCGATTTCATTGCTACCGTCGTGCCCTTCTTCGGCGACCCGAGCTTCGCCTGCGGTTCCGGGGAGTATTCGTTTCAGGCGCGTGGCCAAGCTGGCCAGACAGAGAACGACTACTGGGCGCACGAACGACAGTTGCGACGGGATGAGTTTCGGTTGGGAATCCTTCCGTTTACTTCGGGCGGGTGTTTCGCGGTCCGACGGGAGCTGTTTATCTCAATTCCAGCACACGCGGATATCGACGACTATCTTGCTTATGCGCTGGTTGTCCGCGGTTTCCAGGTCTTTTACGCCGCCGCCGCCCAGGCAACCGACTTTGCGGTGGATGGTTCGGCTGCCCACTATCTCAAGCGCGTTCGAACCGCGTTGTTGGGAATGCAAGGGGTGCTCGGCGCATTGCCCCCGCTACTGCGGCGCGGCCGCTTCGGCCACGCCGCGGTGCTGATTTGCCACCGCCTGCTGCGCTGGCTGGGCGGGGCCATCCTTCCCATGGTTCTCATCAGTAACCTCTTGCTGGCGCATTCGGGTGCCGTGCTGTATGGGTCACTGTTGACCGCCCAGATTGCTTTCTATGCTGCCGGTGTATGGGGTTGGTTGCAGGATCGTCGCCAAGCACCGCGCTACTTACCTGTCTGGGGCGTGGCGCGTGTGGCGTACGGCTTCATCATTGCAAATGCCGCTTTTGCTCGGGCATTGCTACTTGCTATCAAAGGCGCGCGGGTGACCAGCTACACCCCGGCTTCCCAGATTGACACCGCCTAGTACTACTGTGTTATAAAGTTGATTCCCCCTGCGTGTTTTGAGTGGCGCGAGCAGGGGGGAGTGGATAGCCTGATCTGCGATGAAAGCCCAGCGCGCAAGAGCTTGCAGCCAGGAGGCACGTTTGGCTGCGTATCTGGAACCTCTGACGGGTGTGGCGGGACATGCCGACCGCAGGG
>Ga0102924_1004516_pt1 | contig 13985 bp, 13 predicted proteins | sample PaiPotPPM11metaG_FD_80116 | JGI IMG/M metagenome (GOLD analysis project Ga0102924, IMG submission 80116) | Iron sulfur acid spring bacterial and archeal communities from Banff, Canada, to study Microbial Dark Matter (Phase II) - Paint Pots PPM... ... | reverse complement strand
GTCCTGATCATCGCCGGGCTGTCCAAGCGGCCAGTGTTCAGCGCCAGCAGCCCGCTGTACACCGGGCTCGTCGCCCGTGCGCTGGGGGCGCGCAACGTCAACCTCGTGGACTCCCGGGCCCACGTGCGCGCCCACGCCCAGCGGCTGGGCATCAACGCGTTGGCGCCCCGTGAGCTGCGCCGTCATGGTCCCGCTCCGCTGGTGGTGCACATCAGCGCAGACCCGCTTTCGACGGCCCTGTCGCACACTGCCGCAGACGGGATCTGCACCAGCTCGGGGGGCCTGCACCGCAGCGCGCGCATGCCGATGCTGCGGATGTACGTGCGCCGCGCCACCCTGCATGTGGGCATTCCCCACGCGCGTCCGCTGATGCCCAAGGTGCTGGAGCTGATGGCCGAGGGCTCGCTCGAGGCCGGGGACGTGGTGACGGCCGTCTCGCCCCTGGACGACGCTCGCGCCGCGCTGGGCGAGCACGTGCTGGGCGGCGGCATCAAGACGGTCCTGACCGCGTAGGCGTGGACGGCGTGAGCGTGGCCGAGGAGCATCCCTTTCGCACGGCGTGGCGAGTGCGCGACCTCGATGCGTGGATCGATGCGCTCTCGCCGGACGTCGTGCTGCACTCGCCCGTCGTGCGGGCGCCGTTTCGGGGACGTGGCGCGGCACACGAGCTGTACGGCGTCCTGTTCGAGACGTTCGGCGAGGTGAACCTCATCGCAGAGTTCGCCGACGGCGACTCTCACACGTTCTTCTGGCGGGCGGATGTCTCGGGTCGAACCATCGAAGGCGCCGATCTGTTGCGCCATGACACGGATGGCAAGATCGCCGAGATCACCGTCCTGATCCGGCCGATGACAGACATCGCCGTGTTCTCCGCCACGGTCGGCCCGCGGCTGGCGGCTGGGCGCAGTCCCACCCGGGGAATGCTGGCCAGGCTGCTGACGCGACCGTTGGTCGCGATCCTCGCCCTCGCCGACGCGGTCGCATCCCGGCTGCTAGGGCTGCACTGAGCCCGCGTCGGGAGTCGGTGCCCGTCAGGCCAGCTCGAACCTGCTGGCGGCAAGCGCGGCGGCGGCGATCACCAGGACCCCGCCCGCGGCCTGCATGGCGCCAAGCGTCTCTCCCACCAACGCGACGGACGCGCCCGCGCCGAACAGCGGCACGAGCGCGAGAATCAAGCCGGCGCGCATGGCGGGGATGTGCGAGACGGCCGTGTTGAACAAGAGGAATGGCACGACTGTCGCCGTCAGCCCCACCGTGACGGCCAGCGCCAGGTGGCCCAGGTCGGCGCTGTCGAGATGAGTGGCGCCCACGACGATCGAGCCGCCCGTGAGCGGTGCGGCGATCAGCAGCGCGCCGAGCATCTGCACGGCGCTGACCACGATCGGGTCGTCCTGCTCGGGAGCGATGTGGCGTGCGAGCACCGCATAGCCGGCCGCGGCCAGCGACGCCATCACCACGAGGCAATCGCCGAGCAGCGACGCGTGCTCGCCGCCGGCATGCCAGGCGACGAGCACCGAGCCGGCGACGCCGGCGGCGAGGGCCAGCGCAAGGCGCCCGGTGAGACGCTCGCGCAGCAGCAGGGCGGCGAGCGAGACGGTGAAGAGGGCCTCGGTCGAGAGCAGCAGGGAGGCGTGCGTTGCGGCGGTGTGGTAGATGCCGAAGTCGAACAGGACGAAGGCGATGCCGGGCTCGAGAGCGCCGAGCGCGAGCAGCGTCAAGCTCGGCCGGCTCGGCCTGGCGCCGCGCGACAGCGCCAGCGCGCCAAGACAGACCACGCCAACGCACACCTCGCAGCCGAACAGGTCGAGTGGGGTCAGTTGCGCGAGCGCGACCTTGCTGAGGGCCGTCGCCAGGCCCCAACACGCCGACGCGGCCACGAGCATGGCGACCGGGACGGCCTGCGAGGGCTTGCGCGCGCTCGGTCGGCTCGTCCTCGCCGGGCGGCGCAGCGGGTCCGCTCGCGCCCGCGGGGTCTTGTCGGCCACGCTGCTCACCGCTTGGTGCGTCTTTGCGGGTGGGGCGTCTCGCCGCGGGCGAGCATCTCCACGAAGCGCTCGATGCGACGCGCGCGCGTGTCGGCGCGCTTGGCCTGGCTGATGCGCAGCAGCACCGAGTAGCGGTTCTGGCTTGTGAGGACGTCGAACATCGCCTGCGCGGCCGGATCGGCGCGCAGCGCGGCGGTGAGGTCGGCGGGGACGTCGATGCTCGCCTGGCCCGGATAGGCCTCCTGTATCCGGCCGTCCTGCTCGGCGCGCTCGAAGGCGGCCAGGCCGGCGGCCAGCATCCGCCCTTCTTGCAGCAGACGCTCGACCTTGGCGACGTTGTTCTGCGACCACGCGCTGCGGGGTCGCCGCGGGGTGAAGCGCTGCCTGAACGTGAGCTCATCGAAGCGGCGGACCTGCCCGTCGATCCAGCCGTGGCAGAGCGCCTCCTCGAGCGCCTCGCCGTAGCTGAGGCTGGTCGGCTCGGTGGTGCCCTTCTTGGCCAGTCGCAGCCACACCCCCGACGAGCCCTCGTGGTGCTCGCCCAACCACGCGCGCCAGGCGACCGCGTCGACGACGAGCAGCTGGGGAAGGTCCTCGGCCACGGTCAAAGCCTGACAGGGGCGATCGGCTCAGGCGACAGACGCCAGGCCGATGACCACGTGCGCGGGCAGTTGCGCTGGAGTCTCGCCCGCGCTGACGATCGCGGCGACCTGCGCCAGCGTCTCTTTACGCCGGCCGTCCGGCAGCGCCGCCACCCAGCTCACCGACGCGAGGTAGTCAACAAACCGCTCGGGAACGACTGGCTGGGAGGTGGTCACGCGGATCTCACGCGGCGCCGTCCAGCCGGGGGCCGCGCGCACGGCGTCCTGCCAGGGTGGCCCGTCGAACTGCGGGTGGTCGGGGCGCAGGCTGGCCATCAGCGTGCCGACCTCGTGCGCCCACGACGCGCTGCCCCAGTCGGGCACGGTCGTGAGTACCGCAAGCCCGCCGCCGGGGCGCAACACGCGCTGGATCTCCGCCAGGGCTGCCGCGTGGTCGAACCAATGAAACGCGTCCGCGACCGTCACCGCGGCGACGGATTGGTCGGGCAGTGGGATCGCCTCGGCAAAGCCCTCGCGCACGTGCTCGCGTCTGACGTTCGCGGCAAGGATCTCGCGCAGCGACGCCTGCGGCTCGACGGCTGTGACATCGAGTCCCTGGCTCAGCAGGGCGCGTGTGAGCTTGCCCGTGCCAGCGGCCAGATCGAGCACGGGGCCGGTGGGAGGGATGCCAAGCTCTGCGGCGATCGCGCCCACAACGGCCGGCGCGTACTCCGGTCGCCCGCGCTCATACGCATCGGCGACGTCCGCGAATCCGACAGCCAGGGGGTGAAGTGTGGCCATGAGGTCGCACCGTAGACCATCTCGCTGACGGCTAGGATCACCTCTCATGCGCAGGCAGGATTGGAGCCAACTGCTGTCGGTAGCGGCCCTGCTGGCTGCGCTGGCCTCGTTTGTGCGAGGACCCCCCGACGGGCGCTTGGCTTCCTTGCTGCCGCGCTCGCCGGCGATGCCGCCGCGCGGCGCCGAAGCCGCGGCGAGCCGACCCCGCTGCCATACGCGCAGCGGTGGATGCTCGCGATCCCGCGGCCCGTCGGCTCGCTGAGGCGCGTGCTCGATCCACGCGAGGGCGAGCGGATTCTCGAGATCGGCCCCGGGCTGGGTCAGCACGCGGTCGAGATGGCGGGGTACGTGGGTCCCCAAGGACGCGTCGACGTCTTGGACGTCCAGCAGGAGATGCTCGACGCGACGGCCACGCGGGCCGAGCAGCGTGGCCTGGGCAACGTTGTGGGCGCCCTGGCCACGTCGTCAGGGCGACTGCCCTACGAAGATGCGTCGTTTGACGCGGCCTACATGGTCAGCGTGCTCGGCGAGATCCCAGATCCGCGGCAGGCGCTGGCCGAGCTGCGCCGCGTCCTCAAGCCTGACGGGCGACTGATCGTCGGCGAGATAGCGGTTGACCCTGACTTCATCGCACCGCGGCGGTTGAGCTCGATGGCCGCGGAGGCCGGTCTTCGCCTCGGGCGTCGCGTGGGTCCCCCGTTTGCGTACAACGCGCAATTTGTCGCCGCGGCGTCGGTCTGACAGCCGGCGCGTTACGGTTGATCATCGCCCGCTCGCTCCGGCATTCTTGTGCCGATCGTCGCTTCTTGGACAGGTGTAACAACCGCGCCGGAGCGTCTTTGGCCGCTGGACCATATGGCCCGGTTCTCTCCAGATGGACGATGCTCGGTATGGCGCTCAGGCCCCTATCGGCGGCGGAACTGGCCGCGACGCCAACCTTGTTCGCCAGCTTCATGGGTGCGATGGACACCGGCTACAGGACGTTCGGCCAACTGCGAGCCATATATCGAGACCGCAGCAAGACGCTCGACGCAGCTGAGGACCACGCGGACGACCTGCGCGTCGACCGTTTCATCGACGACATGGCAAGCAACAGGTGGCAGTCCGACGTGGTCATGCGGATCGGCGTATTTGGCGGCAAGGTGCTCGCGATCGATGGGATACACCGCGGCATCGCGTACCTGGCCTGCATAGAAAAGGGGATCAGCCCCAGCAGGCTGCCAGCGCTGCACGTCGACTGCTGAGGAGCCGTCTTCGTTCTCGGTGTGCCACGCACCGAAACGGGCTGAGCACCCGTGCTCAGCCCGCAAAGCCTAGCTGCTGGCGGCGCAGGCCAAGCATCTTGGCCTTGGCCTCGGCCGCGAGCTGCTCGATCCAGGCTTCTGGGGAGAGCTGCTCACCGAGCATCTCCGCCTGGCGCTTGACCGTCGCGAAGTCTCCAGGTGCGAGGTCGTCGACGGCATCAAGCGCTCGTCTGAGCTCCAGTGCGCGCTCGGGGTTGGCGTCGGGGTCGAACCCGGCCTCCGTGCAGAACATCGACCACGCCTGCTCGGGCCGTAGTGCTCTGAACTCGAGCTTCCACGTGAAGCGGCGCATCGCTGCAGCATCGACCGAGTCCATCAGGTTCGTCGCAGCAATGAAGATCCCATCGAAGCGCTCCATCCGTTGGAGCAGCTCGTTGACCTGCGTCACCGACCAGTGAGCGCGTGCAAGCGTGCGATCGCGCAGGAACGAATCCGCCTCGTCGAGGAATAGCAATGCACCCTCGTTCTCAGCATCGGCGAACATCTTCGCGATCTGCTGCTCGGTCTCCCCGAGCCACATCGAGAGCAGCTCGGAAGCCGAGCGCATGACGATCGGCAGGTCGAGCTCAACGGCAATGTGCTCTGCGAGCTGTGTCTTGCCGGCCCCGGGGACGCCCCACAGGCACAGCGAGCCCATCGGGCGCTTGCGCAGGGCCACGATGATCTGCTCGGGCGTGAAGCGCCCCGCGATGTTCAACAGGTCGAGGCTGTAGCTGGTTACGGAGTCGCGAATGCCCTCTGTGCGGTCGCGGCCGAGGATCTTCTGGCTGTGTGCGACCGCGCGCTTGATCACGTGCTCGCGCTCCACAGCCACTTGTTTGGGGTGGGTGCTGGTCTCGTCGTGCAGTTCCTGGTCCGTCACGACAATTAGACGGGCAAGCTCGGCCGCCCGACGGACCTGTTGCTCGCCGAGCAGACTGTACTTTGCAAGGTCACGCTCCAGATGTGAAGAAAGACCGAAGTCCGAGATGACCTGCGCGACGCGCGCTCGCCGCTCGGTGCGGGAGCCGGGAATCGCTTCGCAATGGAACAGAAACGCGCCCAGGTTGCGCTCCGACAGCTGTCGTGCTCGGTCGGTGATCCACACGCAGCGAACACGACTCCCTGTGAGGCCTTCATCGGAGGCGCGCTCGTCGTCCTCATCCTGGAGGACATCTTCGTCATCGAAGTCGAAGAGGTGAAACATCGTGCGGGGCCGGCAGGCGAGCGCCTCGTGGGCGCGATCGACCACCAGCACTGCATCCGGGCTCGATCGCTCTACGTGGCGCTGGGCGATGTACGTCCAAGTCGGCATGTCACCTGCCGCCACGTGCCTTGTGACGACTGCGTGTCCCGCGATTCCCTCGTCTTGGAACAGGCGCGCCACCATGTCGCGCTTGTCCACTGACTTCGGACCGTAAACGAGCGTGTGCACGCCGCAATCTGCCGGCAACGGCTTGCGCAGCATCCCCAGGAGGATTCGTCTGTCGTCCTCGGGCAAGCGTCCCAGCGATCCGGTCGAGGGCGACGGGGAGAGCGGCTTGACGAACCGCTCCATGAGCTCATCGTCCTCCTCGGCGCGCTCCGCGAGCGTCGCGCTCAAACGGCCTGATGGGCCACTTACCCTCAGCGGGCGCTCCTTTACGTTCAAGAGCGCGGATCGCACCAGCGCTCCCTGCTCCGACAGCGCGGAGACGACCTCCGACTCCGAGTGGCCAAGCGCAGCTCCAAGCACCGCCTTCGGCGCGCGATCGGCATCCATCAACAGCTCGAACAGCTGCGAGAACCCGGGCCGAGAGCGACCTATCTGGAAGGCAAGCACGTCGCGCTCCGTCGTGCTCAGGTCCAGCAGCGCGGCAATGCGGCCGATGTTCTCATCCAGGGCGGTGATGAATCGCGACGCCTCCACCTCCGCCGCTTGTCGCCACTCGCGCAGGGCATCCCCAAACGTTCCCTTGTCCTGGTTGATCAGTCCGAACACGCTGGTCCCGCGTAGATACAGGCGCACGAAGCGCCCGCTGGTGCGCTCGCCGAACTGACGTTGGAGATCCTTGAGCGTCGGCAACAGCTTGTCGTCGTCGGCGCTTGCCTCGCGGTCGTCGCCCGCAAGCGGCTCAGGCGGCGAAACCGCCGCTGCACAGCTCGCATAGAGCAGCGCGAACAGGTGCGGGTCGGCGGCGAGCAGCCAACCAAAACCCGGGCTCTGCGCCAGGCGCAACGTCCACGCCGCCATCTGCTGGGCGCCGGGCGTTTCGAGGGGGTTGTCGGGCGAGTCGTGTCGAGGGTTCATGTCAGCGCACCGCGATCCATAGGAAGACTATAAGTATCGCATACTTTTGTCACCCTCCCGCGCGTGCGCGAGGAGCAGTCGCCTCCTCGCGATGCCGCCGCGAGGCAAAGCGGCCTGTGCGATGGCGTCGCCCGCTCTCGCGCTGCGCGCCGTCAGGAACCGTTGTTCACAAATGCCTGGTAGGGGCGGCAGGGCTCGTTGCGCAGGCTTGCGCAGGGCGGCAATGTGGTGGGCACGTTGACACCGGGCACGATCGGGAGGGTGAGGTTGGCGGGCATGCCGGGCCCGAACGCGATCGACACGTTGGCGGTCGTGCCTTCGGGCTGGGTCTGGTTGAACGACCAAATGGGCTGTGTGCCGTTGGGCGCGGAGATCGTGACCCTGATGCGCGAGCCTGCTCGGTAGGCGTGCCCCTCGAAGTACAGAGGGATCGTGACCGGGACGAATGCGTCAGCCGGCATCGGCTGCACATCGGAGGCAAGGAAGGTCGGGATCGGCTGCAGCGGTGTGGGTTCCTGGTCGAGCATGTTCGTCGAGGTGGTGGCGAGCTTGCGCTCGCTGGCGCGGATCCAGCCGTTTTGGACGAAGGTTTCGTTGCCGTCGGGGCGGACCTCGCTGACCGTCGCCTGGAGATCGACGTCTGGCGTGGATGACTTCACCCAGAGGTTGACGGCGCCTGCGCCGATTGCGGTTGTGTCGCTGGTGAGGGGTGCCGACAGGTAGGACACGGCGGAGCCTGCCGGTGGCTGCGCCCAGTTCCATTCCCACTGGGACGCGTCGCCCCACAGCCCGCCTGTGCCCGTGTTGGTCGAGTAGTCCGTCAGCGGCGTGGCGCTTGCATCCGAGGTGTAGGAGTCGGCTCCCGGGGTCGTCGCTGATTCTTCGTTGAGTGTGCCTTGCGGCCCGAGATACCACGAGCGAGCCGTCGTGCCGGGGATCGGGAACGCCGAGAATGACTGTTCGAAGGCGGGGTAGGGGTTGCCGGGCGTCGTCTTTCCGGTCGGCGAGGTTCCAGCGCCGTTGTCGAACAGCACCCGAATCTCCGGGAGCGCCGTGAAGGTCGATAGCGCCTTTGCGTATGTCAGCTGGTCCTGGACCGGGTCCGGCGGTAGCGTGACGTCGTCGCCCGACGGAACTCCCAAGGCCATGTGATAGATGATCGGGGCCGCGAGATGCACGATCGCCCGGCGGTAGAGCGGCGCTCGGTGCGCGACGAACAACTGCAGGAAGTCGTACAGCCGGTCGAGGGTATACGGATCGAGCGAGTCGACGTGGGCGCCGTTGGTAAACGTGAACCACTTGCGTTCGGTGCCGGTGAAGTGCTCCGCCAGATCGGCGCAGTGCCCGCCGGTCTGCTCGTCCTCCCACTGGCATGCCATGAACGTCGGAACGTCGATCTTGTGAACGAACGTCACCGGGTCCAGCGGGTCAGCAACAGACGGGTTGTACGTTGCGTTCTGCTTGATTTCTGCCAGCAGGTTCGTCGCCTCTCCGTGCAGGTCCTGGTTGCCCGCGCAGGTCTCGTCACCCGTCTGTATCTGTTCGTAGGCCCAGTGCTCGCCGCTGTCGGGACCGGACGGTTCGGCGTCGTGCTGTCGTTCTTCGGCCCACGGCACCGCAAAACCGGTGTTGAGGATGCCACCGGGATAGAGCGTGGTCGCTGTTGCGTCGAGCACCGATAGCGGCGCGATCGCCTCGAGGGCCGGGGGCTCGAGCTGAGCGGCGAAAAGCTGACTGATCCCGCCGTAGGAGATACCGAGCATTCCGACCTTGTGGTGGAGCACCCACGGCTGGTGAGCGATCGTCTCGATCACGTCGTAGGCGTCGAGGTTCTCCAGCGGTTCGAAGAAATCAAACGCGCCGCCCGAGCAGCCGGTACCGCGCATGTTCACGTCGACCACCGCGAACCCCATCAGGTTGGCCAGTTCGGCGATCCCGTTTTCCGGGCCCGCGGGGTTCGCGTAACCGTACCCCGAATATTCGATCAGCGTTGGGGCCGGCGTCGTAGGGCTGTCCGTTGGGGAGGCTGAGAGCTGAAAGCCCGAGCTTGAGCCAAACACGCCCGCCGGGATGCCGGGCGGGTGGACGTCGATCGCCAGCTGGGTGCCGTCGCGCGTCGTCAGGTACGTGTAGCCGCTGTCCGGGATCGACTGCGTGTAGATGCCGGGATCCCACGGTGCGGCGGCTTGCGTGTGGACGGTGATCGGCCCCGATTCTTCGCGTGTCGAGCTCAACCGGACCCGGTAGCGCCATCCCGGCGCGACGTCCCGGAACAGCAACCCCCCAAGCGAGTCCGCGGTCTGCGTGGACACCGTTTCGCCATTCGACCGCAGCAGCGACATCTGAGCGCTCGGGGCCAAGCCGGTGACATACACCTGTTCCACGCTTCCGTGCGCGCTGAAGGCGCACGCGGCCCCAGCGGCCACGAGCCAGACGGCGGCTGTCGCAAGCGTCACGACGGCACCGATACGCGCACGACGCCGGGGCGCAGACGCTTTGACGAAGCGGCTAGCGCCCCCCACCCGGCCCAACGCACGACGATCACCGCTCGCTGGCCCGGCACGCAGCGACACCCTCCCGTCCCGCACATCCCCAATGCACGTCCCCATGTGGCTCAAAGTAAACAGCACTTGAGCGGTCAGCGACACCCCGCCGGCCATGAATCCCGCGAGCGGCTGCGCCTTCATCTGCGCGTCATGCCGGAGCTTGACCCGCTCGCCAACAGCTCCGGCGTCTACGTTGACGCTCCGGCGGTTGACGCGCTGGCGGTGCGCCCGGGTTCGGATTGAGTCCGTGCAGTGGGCGAAACGTGTCGGTGCGCAAACCATGCGCTGATGGCGGCGCCGGCGGTGAGGATCGGTTGACGCGGCGCTCGCTTGTGCTCAGGCCGGGCGCGCGTCGGCCGCCGCTTGAATAGCAGGTACCGCTGGGTCTGTGCTTCCGTCGTCGGCGTCGCGCTTCATCTCGATCGCGCGACGGGCGCCTTGGGAGAGCAGCATCGCGCTTTCGGCCAGCTCGCGGACGGCCTCGGGGGTCGCATCCACGAGTCGGTCCCCGCGCGCGATCTGCGCCACGTCGCGCGTCCCATCCGAGCGATGCAGGCCGCTTTCCATGCCCTGAGGGTATCTCATGTCGCGGGCTTTCTCGCGCGTTCGATGCGCGTCGCGAGGAGCCGCGCGAACGGCTCGATGTCCCCGTCGGGCGAGATGAGCGCCGGCGCGACGGCCTCGTCGTGGTCTGTCATGTCCGCATCCTGAGCGAATTCGACAGCGGGAAGTCCCAATGACCACAATGCGGCGGAAAGCGCGACGAAGCCGGTGCGGTGGTTCCCGTCAGCAAAGGGATGCACGCGCAGGATGCCCGCATGTAGAGCGCCCGCCACGCAAGTCTGCTCCAGAAGACTGGCGTTCCGCTTCCCGAGTCGTTCAAAGCCGGCGTTGAACGAGACGCAGACCTCCGCGAGTTCCCGGCGCAGAGTGTCGGGCGAGCTTCCCTCGATCTGGCGCATCCCACCATCCGCGGTCACCACTCCGAAGTACGCGCGCTCTTGGCGGAAGTGTCCACCGTCGTAGGGGAAATGACGAGCGAAGATCGCCCCATGCCACCAGCGAACTCGCTCAGGGTCGACCTCCAGCCGACCCCGCCAAAAGACTCGCTGCGCATCCATGAGAACGCGTCCCAGCTCGTCCCCGAGAGCCCGCCAGGTCTCCTCCGGCGACAGACGGCCCGACCTGTAGAAGCGCGAGCCCTCGTTGTCGCGATAACGCGGATGCCCGGATTCGTCCATCCATTGAGGATGCCAAGCGATGCGGACCCCTGGGAGCGCCGGCGGTCGGCGCGAATGCATTCGCCGGGGATAGCGCGGCGCCACGAAAATGGAGCTAGTCGGGCTCGAACCGACGACCTCCCGGCTGCCAGCCGGACGCTCTCCCAACTGAGCTATAGCCCCGTCAACAACTCCGAAGTGTAGCCGCCGTGGTCGCCAGGACTTCTCGTCCCGTGCGCGTTCGCAGCCGGTCGATCATCGGCCCGAGCTCATACTCTCGAGCCCATTTGATCCCTTGGGCCTGGTTGTTCTTGGTGGGGTCCAACCTGAGATGAATTGCGCGTCGGCCTGCCGCCTCGCCGATCGGGATCAGGAAGCAGCGATGCAGCCCGGGCGAGTAGGCGACGATTGCGTCGACCTCATGGGCGCTGTAGCTCGTCTTGACATATCCGCCGGGTGTGTAGCGACACGTCTGCAGCCGCACTGACAGCACCCCTGCGAGCTGCCGCGCGAGCTTGCATTGGATGCGCACAAGCTCAGGCTCGAGATCTATGACGAGGTCGTATCGCGCTCCCTCGCACAGCGGTCGGAGAACGATCAAACCAAGTTCGATCACAGCCGCGGCAATGGCCGCCTCGGCCGCGGCGCCCTTCTGGCTCGGCGTCAGCTCGTTCATGACCCAACCATAGGCCCGAACCTGTGCCCCGTGTGCGTCCTCTGTGCCAACTTCGTGACGCGCACGTGCCAACTTTCGAGCAGCGCACGCCCCTCACTGGACCCCTCCCCCTCAGGTCCGCGGAATGAACTCGGGCACGTCGAGATCGTCGCCGCCTGGCTCGTCCTTGCTCCCCCCGGACTTGCCGCCGGCGCGGGTCTTGGCAGTGGCTTCCTCGTCGTCCCCCGGCGCGATCTGATCCAGGCGCGCGGTCATGCCGCCGTGGGTCAGGCGCACGTCGCGCAGCAGGCGCTCGGCGTTGTTGCGCAGCGACACCGACAGCTCGTGGAGGTTGCGTGAGATCTCGCTGCCCTCGCCAAGGATGTCCTGGGCGACGACGCGCGCCTCGCTGGTGATGTCGCGAGCTTCGGCGCGGGCCTGCGCCTTGGCCTCGCGCGCCTGCACCTCGGCCTCCTCCTGCATCTGCGCGAATTTCTCCTCTCGCTCGGCGACCAGTCGCTCGGTCTCCTCGCGAGCGTCCTTGCCGATCCTCTCGGCCTCGTCACGCGACCTGGCGAGCAGCTGCGCGGACTCCTCCTCGGCGGCGCCCCTGACCTTTTCGGATTCCTCGCTGGCGGCGGCGCGGATGCGCTCGGACGCCTCGTCGGCCATCGTGCGCACCTGCGCGGCGTCCTCGCGGGCGAGGTCGAGCGTGCGGTCTGCCTCCTCGCGCGTCTCGTTGAGCATTCGCTCGGCCTCCAGGCGAGCGTCGCCGAGCGTCGCGTCGGCCTCGTCGCGCGTGCGCTGGGCTTCCTGGCGCGCCTCCTCGAGTGTTCCCGCTGCCTCGTCGCGTGCGCGCTCGGCCTCGTCCTTCAGCCTGGTGACGTCTTCGAGCACCTCGTTTCTGGTGCTTTCGGCCTCTGAGCGGGCGCTGCCAAGGATGTCCTGCGCCTCTTCCTCGGCCGCGCGCACGCGGTTGTCGGCCGCGCGGTCGGCCTCGGCGATGCGCTCTCTGCTACGCGCCTCGGCCTGCTCGCGCAGGTCCCCGGCGGCCTGTTCGGCGGCGGCCACGATAGAGGCCACGCGACCGGGCGCTGCGCTGAGGGCGTCCGGGTCGACGTCCTGGGCGAGCTGCGACTCTTCTTCGTAGTCGAACTCGTCCGCGTCGTACTCGAACTCCGCCATTGCGGGCATCGTAGACGGATGCGCAGACCGATGTATGGCGGTCCTTCGGGTGCCCTCGTCAGGCCTTCCCGACCCCCTCCGCGAGGGTGGATGGAATGGCAGGAAAGGTGGGAAATCTGTCCTTGCGGACAGCCTGCGGCTGCGGGATCATCGGACCATGGCAAACACCAACAGCACCCCACGCCAGGTCGCGATCCTCGTGTACCCGGGCGTGCAAAGCCTCGACGTGACCGGCCCGCTGGAGGTGTTCGCGGGCGCCCAGCGGCTGATCGAAGCCAGCGATCGCGCAGAGCGCGGCTATGACGTGCGCGTGGTCGGGCGCGACGGCGCGTCGGTTGTCACATCCAGCGGCCTGACGATCGCTCCGCACGCCGGTCTGCCCGACGCGCGCTCGAGGATCGACACGCTGATCGTGGCAGGGGGATATGGCCACACAGCCGCCTCGCAGGACGACGCGCTGATCGGCTGGATCGCGAGCGCGGCCGCCGCTGCACGGCGCACTGCATCGGTCTGCACGGGCGCCTTCCTGCTCGCCCGCGCGGGCCTGTTGGACGGCCGTCGCGCGACCACGCACTGGTCCGCGGCTGAGGACCTGCGGCGGGCATATCCCGACGTCCTGGTCGACCCCGAGCCGATCTTCGTGCGCGACGGGCGCATGTGGACATCCGCGGGCGTGACCGCGGGCATGGACCTGGCGCTGGCGCTCGTCGAGGAAGATCTCGACCGCGACGCCGCCCTGACGATCGCGCGTCATCTGGTGCTGTTCCTGCGCCGCCCCGGCAACCAATCGCAGTTCAGCGCCACGCTGGTCACCCAGCAGCCCGCCCTGGCGCCGCTGCGCGAGCTGCAGCGCACGCTGCTGGAGGACGTGGCGGGCGACCACACGGTCGAGGCGATGGCCGCGCGCGCCAACATGAGCCCGCGCCACTTCGCGCGCGTGTTTCGCGCGCAGACCGGCGTGACCCCCGCTCGCTATGTCGAGCGCGTGCGCCTGGAGGCGGCGCGCAGGCGCCTGGAGGACACGGCCGAGCCGCTGGAAGCAGTTGCGGCGGCCTGCGGCCTGGGCAGCGCGGAGACGATGCGCCGCGTGTTCCTGCGCGCGCTTGCAGTCGGCCCGGCGGAGTACCGCAGGCGCTTTCAATCCCCCACCAACGAGGAGACGGCAGCATGACGATCCAGCCACGCCCCGAGTCGGGCACAAACACCGCGATAGTGCTGTACGACAAGTTCACCGCGCTGGACACGATCGGCCCGTATGAGGTGCTCAGCCGGCTGCCGGGCGCGCGCGTGACGTTCGTGGCGGCGCAGGCAGGCCCCGTGCGCACGGACAACGGCATGCTCACGCTCGTGGCCGAGCAGTCGCTGGAGCAGGCTGACCGGCCGGACATCGTGCTGGTGCCTGGCGGGCCGGGAGACGTGGCGGGCAACGCGGGGCCGGC
>Ga0102924_1004515_pt1 | contig 13988 bp, 11 predicted proteins | sample PaiPotPPM11metaG_FD_80116 | JGI IMG/M metagenome (GOLD analysis project Ga0102924, IMG submission 80116) | Iron sulfur acid spring bacterial and archeal communities from Banff, Canada, to study Microbial Dark Matter (Phase II) - Paint Pots PPM... ... | reverse complement strand
GGTGACAACGGTCTCGCCGGGCTGCGCCGCCGGCCGCGGGGCTTCGTAGACGATGCCTCTAGGTGTCATGCCGTCGGGAATGGTCCGTCTCCCCAAAAGATCGTGTCACTGCATCTGCGTCGTGCGTCATTCGAGACGCGCTCCTGCTACGCAGTCGCGCTCCTCAGGATGAGGATTATGAGTTGTGGTATAAAAGGCGTACCTCATCCTGAGGGGGCCGCGACGCGGCCGTCTCGAAAAACGCAACGCCGCTTATCCGAAATTCCGTTCCTCTCTACCGTAGCTGCTCCCGCAGCCGTGCCACCAGTTCCAATTGCCGCTCGGCATCGCCGGCGAAGCGGCAGACGAGGTGCGTGACGCCAGCCTCGATCCATTTCCCGAGCCACTCAACCGCGCCCGAGGCCGGCCCGGCGTAATTGGCCTGCCGCCCCCGCATGCCCGCCCGGCCGTAATAGTTGATCATGAACTGGTCCATGCGTGCTTCGGCCGTCTCCGTATCGTCGTCGATCGTCAGGGTCAGATAGACCGCGCCGGTTAATTGCGCCGGGTCGCGCCCGGCCTCGCGCGCGATGTCGTGGATCTCGCGCCATTGTACCCGCCACTCATCCGGGTCGGGCGCATTCGGAAACCACCCGTCATAGAGCCGGCCGACCCGTTCGAGGCTGGCGCGCACCATGCCGCCGATCCAGATCGGCGGCCCGCCCGGCCGGTACGGCACCGGCCCCAGCGTCGCGTCCTCGACGACCCAGCGGCCGTTCCAGTTGACCGGTTTACCGCTCCACAATTCGCGGGAAAGGCGCAGCCCTTCGAGCATGCGCCCAACCCGTTTCTCGAACGGCACGCCGCAGGCGGTAAATTCGGCACGGATATTTGGCACGTCGCTGGCGATGCCGACGCCGAGGATGAAGCGGCCCTCGCTGATCTGGTCCAGGGTCGCGATGCCGTGCGCGAGGACGACCGGGTTGCGCAAGGCCGGCAGCAGCACCGCGGTGCCCAGCTCGGCACGTTTGGTGCGCGCCGCCACCGCCGACAACAAGGTCAGCGGCTCGTGCCGCGGCCGCGCCGTGATCGAATCGCCGACCCAGATCGAATCGTAGCCGAGCGCCTCGGCCCGCTCCGCCAGCGCCAGCAGAGGCCCGGTCTCGGGCCGGCCTTCCATCACCCGTTCGCGGGTCGGGAGCAGATAGCCGATGCGCGCCGCCATCGCGGGTCTCCGTCTGGGTCCTGCCCTTATCATAGCCGCGATTGCGGATTGCGGAGGAACGGCAGTTTCACAAGCCGCTCCCGCGCCAACGAACAGCGCGCAACATTGTCGGCTCTAGCGCTGCGCCGTAGCCCTCGATCGCACCCGTGCGACGCTTGCGTGCCGCCTCAGTACGGCCGGTCGCCCTTGATCTGGGTGCGGTGCATGACGCGCCGGGTCGCCGGATCGAACGCGTCGCGCCGGTGCATGACGCAGCGGTTGTCCCACAGGATCAGGTCGCCGGCGCACCATTGCTGGTACCAGGTGAATTCGTCCTTCGCCGCATGCGCCCACAGCGCGTCGAGCAGCGCCTCGCTGTCAGCAAGGGAAAGGCCTGGGATGTAGGCGTTGCGGCGGCGGCCCAGGAACAGCGCCTTCCTGCCGGTCACCGGGTGGGTGCGGACGAGCGGGTGGTCGGCGCCGACGGTCTGCGACGGGTCCGGCGCATCGACATAGCCGCGGCGCAATTCGCCGGCGCTGTTGCGGCTGGCGTCGTGCCGGCAGACGCGGCCCTCGATCTGCCGGCGCAGCTCGGGGGCCAGGGTCTCGTAGGCCAGATACATGTTGCAGAAGCCGGTGTCGCCCCCGGAAGGCGGCGCTTCCAGCGAATAGAGCGCCGAGGCGCTGGGCGGCTCGGCGATATACGACATGTCGGTGTGCCAGACCGCCTCGTAGGCGCCGAGCTGGCCGATGGGCTCGCCGTTCTCGACGACGTTCGAGACGACCATGACATATTGCCTGCCCTCGGGAGCGTCCTTCGCCGCGGCGATCGGAGCCCAGTCCAGTTCGCCGAACTGCCGGCTGAACCGCATCAGATCGTCATCCGACAGGGCCTGACCGCGAAACCGCAGCACGAGGTGGTCGCCCCAGGCTCGCTTGATCGCCGTGACGGTCTCTGGCGACAGCGCGCCCGAAAGATCGACGCCCTCGATATCGGCGGCAAGCGCTGCCCCGGTCGGCTCGACCGATACAAGCTGCCGTTCCAGAACCGCTGCCATTGCCCGGCCTCCTCGCCTCGTCTTCTGGCGCTAACATGCCGCTTTCGCCGGCAGCGTGCAACGCAGCCGCCCATTGATCGGGCAGGGCAGCGCCGGTACGGTGCGGCGCCAATCGGAATACCGCCCCGAAGGAGATCGGCCATGCCCGACGACGTCCGCCGTCCCGTCATCGACAAATCGCGCCTGCCGAGCCGGCATGTCACGGTCGGCCCCGAGCGCGCGCCGCACCGCGCCTTTCTCTATTCGATGGGCTTGACGCGGGAGCAGATCGAGGATCAGCCGCTGGTCGGGGTGGCGACGACCTGGAACGAGGCGGCGCCGTGCAACATCGCGCTTGCCCGCCAGGCGCAGGCGGCGAAGAAGGGCGTCGCCGCCGCGCACGGCACGCCGCGCGAATTCACCACGATCACCGTCACCGACGGCATCGCGATGGGCCATGCCGGCATGAAATCGTCGCTGATCAGCCGCGAGATCATCGCCGACTCGGTCGAATTGACGATGCGCGGCCATTGCTACGACGCGCTGGTCGGGCTCGCCGGCTGCGACAAGTCGCTGCCAGGCATGATGATGGCGATGGTCCGGCTCAACGTGCCCAGCGTCTTCATGTATGGCGGCTCGATCATGCCGGGGCGGTTCCGCGGCCATGATGTGACGATCGGCGATGTCTACGAGTGGGTCGGAAAGCATAGCATAAACGCTGCCAGTGACGAAGACCTGCACGAGCTGGAATGCGTCGCCTGCCCGTCCTCGGGCTCGTGCGGCGGTCTCTTCACCGCCAACACGATGGCCTGCGTCTCCGAGGCGATCGGCCTGGCATTGCCTGGCTCGGCCGGCGCCCCGGCGCCCTACGATTCGCGCGACGCCTATGCCGAGGCCTCCGGCCAGACGGTGATGGAACTGCTGCGGCGGAACCTTCGGCCGCGCGACATCGTCACCCGCAAATCGCTGGAGAACGCCGCGACGGTCGTCGCGGCGGCGGGCGGCTCGACCAATTCGGGTCTTCACCTGCCGGCGATCGCCAACGAGTGCGGCATCGATTTCGACCTGCACGAGGTCGGCCGGATCTTTGCCAGGACGCCCTATATCGGCAATTTGAAGCCGGGCGGCGAATATGTGATGAAGGACCTCTACGACATCGGCGGCGTGCCGGTGCTGATGAAGGCGCTGCTCGATGGCGGCTACCTGCACGGCGACTGTATCACCGTCACCGGCAAGACCATCGCCGAGAACCTGAAGGACGTGGTGTTCCCGGGCGGCCAGAACGTGATCCGTCCGACCTCGAACCCGTTCTCGCCGACCGGCGGCGTCGTCGTGCTGAAGGGTAATCTCGCACCGCAGGGCGCGATCGTGAAGGTGGCCGGGATGGCGCGGCTGGAGTTCACCGGCCCGGCGCTCTGTTTCGACTGCGAGGAAGACGCCTTCGCCGCAGTGAACAACCGCACCTACAAGGAGGGCGACGTGATCGTCATCCGCTACGAGGGGCCGAAGGGCGGTCCCGGCATGCGCGAGATGCTGTCGACCACCGGCGCGCTGGTCGGGCAGGGCATGGGCGAGAAGGTGGCGCTGATCACCGACGGGCGCTTCTCCGGCGCCTCGCACGGCTTCTGCATCGGCCATGTCGGGCCGGAGGCGGCGGTCGGCGGCCCGATCGGGCTGCTCAAAGATGGCGATCGGATCACGATCGATGCGGTCAAGGGCACGATCGATGTAGCGCTGAGCGACGCCGAACTGGCCGAACGGCGCAAGAGGTGGACGCCGCGGCGGCACGACTACCAGTCGGGGACGCTGTGGAAATACGCGCAGACCGTCGGCGACGCCGAGCAAGGCGCCGTCACGCATCCCGGCGGCAAGGCCGAGACGCATGTCTATGCGGATATTTGAGGCCTGATCGGAAAACCGCGGTCGCGGCCGAAGCGGCGCGGGTACCGCGATGCTGGCCTATGCCTGGGTCGCGCTCGGCGGGGCGCTCGGCAGCGTGGCGCGGTACTGGATGACCAACGCCATCGTCGCGCTGAGCGGGCCGCTGTTCCCGTGGGCCACGATCGCGATCAACGCCATCGGCTCCTTCGTCATCGGTGTCGTCGCATATGCGACAACACCGATTGGCACGGTGCCGGTCTCGTTCGACATCCGCGTCTTCATCCTGGTCGGGATTTGCGGCGGCTACACCACCTTCTCGTCATTCAGCCTGCAGACGCTCGAATTGGCGCGCGAGGGGCACTGGTTTTACGCCGGCGCCAACATCGTGCTGTCGGTAGTGCTGTGCCTGATCGCGGTCTGGGCCGGATACCGCTTGGCGCTGCTGTTCGGCGCGCCGCGCGTGCCGGATTAACGCTCGGCGAATTCCGGCATTACCTCGCGGGCGAAGGTGCGCAGGTGATCGAGCGAGCCGGCGACGTCGATGACCATCACGTATTCGACACCGCCTGCCTGCAACCGTTTGAGCCGCGCGACGATCTCCTCCGGCGGCCCGATCAGCGCGTCGCGCTCGGTCGCCGCGTCCATTTCCTCGCGCGACATCAGCTTGCGCGCTCGGCCGAGGATCGGCGACTCGCCGGTCGGCGACAGCGACAATTCCTGCACGGTGCGCATGAATTTGGCCCGGACGGCGCGCGCCGCCTCCCGCTCGTCGGCGGTGTAGGCAAGGTGCAGCGCTCGGGTGATGCCGACCGTCGACGAATCGTAGCTCCGCCCCTGTGCCTCGACCGCGCGGCGGTAGATCGCGATCCCCTCGGCCACGGTTTCCGGACTGCCTGCCTGGCCCAGCAGCAAATTATAGCCGTTCTCGGCAGCATAGCGGATCGAAGTCGGGCTCTGAGCGCCGACCCATAATGGCGGATGTGGCTTCTGCACCGGCGCCGGCTCGATGACGATGTCGTCGTAGTGCCAGTACTTGCCGTGATGGGAGAAACGGCCCTTGGTCGTCCACGCCTGGCGCAGGAATGCGACAGTCTCCTGATAGCGCTCCTCGGCCTCTTCCATCGGGATGCAGAAGCCGTGGAACTCGCCCCAGCGATACCCCTTGCCGATGCCGAAATCGAAGCGGCCGTTTGACAGCAAGTCGAGCGTCGCCGCCTGCTCGGCCAGCAGTGCCGGGTTGTGCCACGGCAGGACGAGCACCGCGGTACCGAGCCGCATCGTCGTCGTTTTCGCCGCAAGATAGGTCAGGAAATTCAGCGTCGCCGAGACCTGGCCGAACCCGGTGAAGTGGTGCTCGACAAGGAACACGCTGTGAAAGCCGAGCGCTTCCGCCTCGCAGATATAATCGATGTAATCGGTGTAGATCCGACTGTCATTGGCCTGCTCGCCAGGATCGGTGCGCGCGCCGCCAAACAATCCGAAACGCATGCATTCGCTCCAGAGATGAAATCATATCCTCGCCGCCATCCGAAGCGGAGAAGGGTGAGGTCGTGCGTTACTTCTTCGCGTCGGCGTACGGGTAGATTGTCTTGCCGGTCGCGTATTGCGATGGCCACAGAACCGTTTGCCGCTCATCCGTCTTCCACTGGTCGAGGTCGTTGCCCTGAACGCCGTGGAACTGGACCTGCAATACCCGCGCCTCTTTCCACTCGCCGTTGGGGCCGAATTGGATGTCGCCGACGACGGTGTGCAGCGTGTTGTTGCGCAGCCATTCGGCAATCTTGTCCTGGTCGAGGCTTTTGGTCGCCTCCACCGCCTGTTGGACGACCTGCATATTGGCGTAAGCAAAGGGCGGCAGGTAGTAGCCGAGCGGATCGACCCCCTCGCTCGCCGCCCTTGCCTGGTACTTCTTCAGAAAGTCGAGGACACCGGCAAACTGCAGCGTCTTCGCCGGCTCCCAAAAGTCATAATTGATGATGCCGTTGAGCTGCGGCCCGAGCTGCTGCTTGATCGAGGCGTATTGCATGCCGACGAGGCCGCCGCCGAAGATTTTCGCCTTGATCCCGATCTCGTTGGCGGCGCGTACGATGCCGACCGCGTCGGGCGGATAGGAGGCGCTGAACACGACATCGGGGTTGGCGGCATCGACCGCGCGCACGATCGGGGTGTAGTCGGTCGTGTTCGGCGGATATGTCTTGTCGTAGACGATCTGGAGGCCGGCTTCCTTGGCGTTCTTGCGCGCGCCATCGGCGGCGTTGTGCGGGAACTCCGCATCGGCGGCGATAATCGCCAGCGTCTTCGGTTTCGGATTTTGCGCCGCGACGACCTCGAAGAACCCCTTCGAAAAGGCCGATGACGGGTCGGGCCCGCCGGCCGGCTGCATCGCGAAATATTTCGGATAATGGAATTCGCGGTTCACATCGAGGCCGAACAGCGCGAAGAACGTCATGTTGTGCTGGATCACCACCGGCATCGCCGGCGCCAACAGATTGGTGCCGTAATCGCCGCACAGCAGGTCGACCTTGTCGACATCGAGCAGCTTGGTGAAGATGCCGGGGACCGTCGCCGGGTTGCTCTGATCGTCATAGTAGATCAGCTTGACCGGCCGGCCGAGCAGGCCGCCCTTCGCGTTGGTCTCCTCCTCCCAAATCTTCATTGCCAGGATCGCTGCCTTGCCGCTGGCCGCAAGGCCGCCGGTCAGGGCCATGCCGGTGCCGATCTTGATCGGCTCGGCGGCATGTGACGATACGCCGGCGCCAAGCAGCGCCGCGGCTGTCGCAATCGACAGAAGGTTTCTCGATATCCGCAGCATAGCGGCTCCTCCCCAGCAAGATTTGCCGCCGACTGTAATGCATGCCGGCCGCGGCGCGGCGCGGAAAAAGGTGCGCGCCGAAAAAAAGCGGCCGCGACCGCCGCTTTAAGCGCGCACCGCAGGAGTGGAAACCTACACTAAAGTATCGAAGCGAAGGCTAGCGGAACCGAGGCATGACCTCCTGGCACAGCAGCCGCAATGCATTGAGCACGCGCTCGTGCGGGATCAGCCCGCCGCAGTTGAGTTCGGCCAGAATCCCGGCGAAGCCGAGCCGCTGCTGTAATTCCCTCAGCCGTTCGGCGACGCTGTCGGGGGTTCCGACGATCACATTGCCGCGCAACGCGTCGGCATAGGTCAAATTCTTCAGATGCTCGGCGCGGCGGATGAACTGTTCGCGCCCTGAGCGCCGCGCCGACTCGGCGATCAGCTCGTATTGCAGTCGGTAGAAATGGGTGACGCTTTCCTCGGCCTCGGCGTGCGCCCGTCCCTCGGTCTCGGCGATGTAGATCGGCGCCGCGATGTAGACCTCGCCCTTGCCGGGGTGACCGGCGCCGGTCCAGCCGTCGTAATAGGCCTGGATGTGTGGTGCGAGCTCGTCCCAGGTCGGGTGCCGTGTGCTGGCGAAGACGGGGTAGCCGGCCGCGCCGATCGCCGGGAAGGTGTCGGGCGTGCTGGCGGCGATGCGGATCGGCGGCATGCGGCCGCGGTAGGGCTTCGGCACGCAGGCGACGTTGTCGAAGCTGTGGTACTTGCCCTGATACGAGAAGCGCGGCTCGGCCCAAGCCTGCTTTACGATGTCGAGGATTTCGGTGAAGCGGTCGCGGCTTTCGTCATAGGGGACGCCGTACGCGTCGTAGGTGCTGACGACGCCGCTGCGGCCGACGCCGAAAATCAGCCTGCCGCGGCTGACCTGGTCGACCGTCGCCGCCTCCTCAGCAAGGCGAAGCGGATGGCACAGCGGCAGAACCTGCACCGCGATTCCGATCTTCATGCGCTCGGTGCGGGCGGCGATTGCACTGGCGATCGCAAGCGGCGACGACAGATAGGTACGCTCGGGCGCGAAGTGGATTTCGGCAAGCCACATCACGTCGAGGCCCCAGCGCTCGGCGGCATCGATCTGTTCGATCGATTCGTCAAACATTTCCGTCTCGCTGCGCCCGGGCACGGACGGAAACTCGTGGAACATGCCGAATTCCATTAGGCGTCCTCCTTTTCGGCAGACGCTAGGTCGCCACCGATTCGTTTGGCAAACGTCAATTTCGCTGGTGCCACCTTCCTTATCGTCCATGCCCGGGCCTGGGGCCGCCGTAAAGGATGGCGAATTCCCTCAGAGTCCCAGCCGCGCCAAATGCTCGGCCGGGTAGCGGGTACCGACGGCGGCGCCGGGCCGGAACACGTGGGCGAGCGCATCCTGCGTGTCGGCCGAGAGCCGCAGGGCGGCCGCGGCGGCATTTTGCTCGAGATAATGGGCATGGCTGGTGCCGGCGATCGGCACGACGAACGGCCGCTGCGCCAAAAGCCAAGCGAGCGCCAATTGCGCCGGCGAGCAGCGCTCGGCCGCGGCATGGGCCTTGAGCTCTTCAACGAGCTGCAGGTTGCGGTTCAGGTTATCGGCCTGGAAGCGCGGCATGCGGCGGCGGGCGTCGCCGTCGCGCAAGGTCTCGGGATTGGTGACGGTGCCGGTCAAGAAGCCGCGGCCGAGCGGGCTGTAGGCGACAAAGCCGATGCCGAGCTCCTGGCACAGCGGCAGGATGTCGGCTTCGACATCACGCGACCACAGCGAATATTCGGTCTGGATCGCGCTGATCGGATGCACCGCATGGGCCCGGCGGATCGTCTGCGGCCCGGCCTCGCAGATACCGAGGTAGCGCACCTTGCCCTGACGCACGAGATCGGCCATCGCGCCGACCGTCTCCTCGATCGGCACGTCGATATCGACGCGGTGGATGAAGTAGAGGTCGATCACATCGGTTTTGAGCCGGACGAGGCTCTTGTCGCAGCACTCCTTGACGTATTCCGGCCGGCCGTCGGCGAAGCGCGGGCCCCCCTGCAGCTGGACGTTGCCGAACTTGCTGGCGATTACGTAATCGCCGCGGTGCCCTGCCACGGCGCTGGCGATCAATTCCTCGTTGCGACCCCTGCCGTAGGCGTCGGAAGTATCGAGAAAGTCGATGCCGAGCTCACGGGCGCGGCGGATCGTATGGATCGCCTCGTCCGGGTCCGGCTCGCCATAGAACGGCGTCATCGTGCCGCAGCCGAGTCCGACCGCCGACACCTCCAACTGGCCGAGCTTGCGCCGATCCATCACGCATTTCCTCCGCACATGTTGGTCAATACCGCTTCGATAATCGGCATGCCGACCGTTTCCGGTGAGGTCATGACCGATTCCGGATGAAACTGCACCGCCGCGATCGGCAGCTCGTTATGTTCGACCGCCATGATCACGCCGTCCTCGCTTTCGGCGGTGATGGACAGCACCGAAGGGAGCTTCTCCCTCACCGCATACAGCGAGTGGTAGCGGCCGACCGCATAGCGGTCGTTGAAGCCGGGCAGAAACCGGCCGGGTTTGCCGCGAACCGGCGACGGCTTCCCGTGCATCGGCACGTCGAGTGTGCCGAGCGCGCCGCCGAAATGCTCTACCAGCCCCTGCAAGCCGAGGCAGACGCCGAAGATCGGCACGCGTTTGTCGAGCAGCAGGTCGAGCGTTTCGCGCATCGCGAAATCCTCGGGGCGCCCCGGTCCCGGCGACAGCACCGCGAGATCGGGCTTGAGGCCGTTGCGCAACTCGGCGCGGGCGTAATCGTGGCGCAGGGTCACGACCTCGGCGCCGGTGCGGCGGATGTAGCCGGCGAGGGTGTGAACGAACGAATCCTCGTGATCGACCAGCAATACCTTGCGGCCACGCCCGGTCGGCGCCCTTGCCTCTTCCGATGCCGCCGTGTGGGTGCCGCCGCGGATCGCGGTGAACAATGCCGCCGCCTTCAGCCGGGTTTCCTCCTCCTCGGCTTCGGGATCGCTGTCAAACAACAGCGTCGCACCGGCGCGGACCTCGGCGATACCATCCTTCATCCGGGTCGTGCGCAGCGTCAGGCCGGTGTTCATGTTGCCGTCGAAGGTGACACGGCCGATTGCGCCACCGTACCAGCGCCGCGAGGAGCGCTCGTTCTCCTCAATCCAGCGGATCGCCCAAAGCTTCGGTGCGCCGGTGACGGTCACCGCCCAGGCATGGCTGAGAAACCCATCGAGCGCGTCGAATTCGGGGCGCAATTCGCCCTCGACGTGATCGACCGTGTGGATCAGCCGCGAATACATTTCGATCTGGCGGCGGCCGATGACCTTGACGCTCCCGGCGACGCAGACCCGCGACTTGTCGTTGCGGTCGACGTCGGTGCACATCGTCAGCTCGCTCTCGTCCTTTTTTGAATTGAGGAGCTCAAGGATGCGGTCGGCATCCTCGATCGCGTCGCGGCCGCGGCGGATCGTGCCGCTGATCGGGCACGTCTCGATGCGCTTGCCTTCGACCCGGACATACATCTCCGGCGAGGCAGAGACCAGGAACTCGCCGTCGCCGAGATTGATCAGCGCTCCATAGGGTGCGGGGTTGGCTTGGCGCAGGCGGTGAAACACCGTGCTCGGTGGGTCGGCGCAGGCGTCGGCGAGCAACTGGCCGGGCACGACCTCGAACAGATCGCCGTGCAAGAACGCCTCTTTGGCGCGGCGGACGAGCGCCGCATATTCGCCGGGCGCATGATCGCTTTCCGGCGGCCGGGCGGCGGTGGCGATCGTGTAAGGCGCGTCCGGGGTGTCGCGGGGCAGGTCGGCGGTCGAGGCACCGTTCGCTGTGAAATCGTAGCGGTACACAGCGGATTGCTGGCGCATGTGATCGACGATCAGGATCTCGTCGGGCAGATAGAGGACGAGATCGCGCTGGTCGGCCAGGCGCTGGAGGCGCAATGCCACCGGCTCGAACTGAAAGACGAGGTCATAGCCAAAAGCACCATAGAGGCCGAGATGCTCGTCCTCGCGGCTGCGGAACAGATCACCGAGGGTGCGCAGCACCGAGAACACGCTTGGCTGCCGGCTGCGCTGCTCCTCTGGGAAGTGCTCGCGCGGCTCGACGATCGTGCCGGCGATCCGACCTCCGTCCGAGGGATCGATGGTCAGTTCCGGCAAGGCGCCAAGGGCGGCCGCGATCGGCACGATCAGCACCTGACCGCGGGCGTTTAGCGCCTCGATCGTGACATTGCGGCCTGTGGCGGTCAGAGACAGCGGCGGATCGACGAACCCCATGTCCCAGCGGGTATAGCGGCCGGGAAACTCGAAGCTCGACGAGAACAGCACGCCGCGCCTCGTGTCGAGCCTGTCGGCGAGCGTGGTGTCGGCCGGGCTGTACTGCCGAGGTTCGATCTTCCGCTCGACCCGGATGCCGCCCTTGGTCTCATAGCTCAAATGCTGCATCGCTGACCCCTTTGGCTCTGCTCCGCTCTCGGGGTCCAGGTCTGCGCTCCGGAAAAGCGAAGGCCGCCTGGGTGCTCCGAGGCGGCCGTGGTAAATACCCGTGGGATGGCCGCCGCTGTCAGACGGGCCACCACCAAATCGCGTTGTGCCGGATTACGCTCATGGCGGTAAGAATACCAGAGGCCCGGCGGCCCGGGAATGCCCTTGTCAGACAAAATTCCTTGAGCGGGACTGGGCTGATATAACAGACGCATGCGACCCGAATCGATGATCCGGCGATGACCGCCGTACCTTCCGACGATTTGCGCCCGCTGCTCGGCCGGGTCGCCGCGGGGCATTCCCTGTCCGAAAGCGAGGCCGAGGCCGCGTTCGAGATCATCATGAGCGGCAATGCGACGCCGTCGCAGATGGGCGCCTTCCTGATGGCGCTAAGGGTGCGTGGCGAGACCGTCGACGAGATTACCGGCGCGGCGCGGATCATGCGCGCCAAGGCGCTGGCGATCGAGGCGCCGCCCGGCACAATCGACACCGTCGGCACCGGGGGCGACGCGTCTGGTACCTTCAACATCTCGACCGCGACGGCGCTGGTCGTCGCCGGCTGCGGCGTGCCGGTCGGCAAGCACGGCAATCGGGCGTTTTCGTCGAAATCGGGGGCGGCCGACGTGCTGGCGGCGCTCGGCGTCAACCTCGACTGCGACATGACGGTGGTGCGGCGCTGTCTGTGGGAGGTCGGCATCTGCTTCCTGATGGCGCCGCGTCATCACAGCGCGATGCGCCATGTCGGGCCGACCCGGGTGGAGCTGGCGACCCGCACGATCTTCAACCTGCTTGGGCCGCTGTCGAACCCGGCGGGCGCCCGGCGCATACTGGTCGGCGTGTTCGCGCCGCAATGGGTCGTGCCGATGGCTGAGGTGCTGGGCCGGCTGGGAGCCGAGCGCGCCTGGGTGGTGCATGGTTCGGGGATCGACGAGATCACGACCGCCGGCGCGACGGCGGTGGCCGAATTCAAGGACGGTCGGGTGCGGCAGTTCGAGATCACGCCGGAGGAGGTCGGTCTCCAGCGGGTGTCGCTCGACGCCCTACGCGGCGGCGAGCCGCAGCACAACGCAGCGCTAATGCGCGATCTGCTTGGGGGCCGGAAGGGGCCGCTGCGCGATATCGTGCTTTTGAATGCCGCCGCCGCGCTGGTCGTCGCCGGCCGCGCCGCCGAATTGCGCGATGGCATGGCGCTGGCCGCCGAGGCGATCGACAGCGGCGCCGCAACGCGGGTGCTCGACCGGCTGATCGCGGAGACGAACGCTTGAGTGACGTGCTGGCTGAGATCTGCGCCAGGAAACGGGCGCATGTCGCTGAACGCAAGGCGGCGATGCCGGAGGCGCAACTGCGCCAGCGCATCGCCGAAGCGCCGCCGGTGCGGCCGTTCGCCGCCGCGCTCGAACGGAAGCTGAAGGACGGGCAGTACGGCCTGATCGCCGAGATCAAGAAGGCCTCGCCCAGCAAGGGGCTGATCCGCGCCGATTTCGACCCGCCGAGCCTGGCGCAGGCTTACGAGGCGGGTGGCGCGGCGTGCCTGTCGGTGTTGACCGACGAGCCGTACTTCCAGGGCCGCGACGAATATCTGGTTGCGGCGCGGGCTGCCGTATCGCTGCCGGTGTTGCGCAAGGATTTCATCCTCGACCCCTACCAGGTGTTGGAAAGCCGTGTCCTCGGCGCCGATTGCATCCTGTTGATCATGGCGGCGCTGACCGATGGCGAGGCGCGCGAGTTGGCCGCCGCGGCGGCCCGGCTCAGCCTCGACGTTCTGGTCGAGGTCCACGATCGCGCCGAACTCGACCGGGCGTCAGCGCTCGACGCGCGGCTGATCGGCATTAACAATCGTGATCTTAAAACTTTGAGAGTCGATCTTAAGACGGCAGAGGAGCTGGGTCTGCGAATGCCACGCGACCGCATCGCGGTCGGCGAAAGTGGTCTCGGCGAGCCCGCCGACCTCGATCGCCTCGCCGCGGTCGGGGTTCGGTGCTTCCTGATCGGCGAGTCGCTGATGCGCGCCAAGGATGTAGCCGCCGCGACACGGCAGCTGTTGCGCCTGCCGGATCTGACCCACGTCGATGTCGAGGGCCGCGCCCGCATGGTCGATGTGTCGGAAAAGCCCGATACCGACCGGGTGGCGGTCGCCGGGGCGCGCGTCAAGATGAAGCCCGAGACTCTGGCCCGGATTCAGGCCGGCGAGATCGCCAAGGGCGATGTGCTTGCGGTGGCGCGGCTGGCCGGAATCATGGCGGCGAAGCGCACCGCTGATCTGATCCCGTTGTGCCATCCGCTGGGGCTGACTTCGGTCGCTGTCGATCTTGCCTGCGTCGCCGAGAAGTCGACCGTCGAGATCACCGCGACCTGCCGCGTCCGAGGTCCGACCGGGGTCGAGATGGAAGCGCTCACCGCCGTCAGCGTCGCGGCGCTGACGATCTACGACATGTGCAAGTCGATCGACCGGGCGATGACCGTGACCGATGTCCGCTTGTTGCGCAAATCCGGGGGAAAATCCGGCGATTACGAGGCCCCGCTATGATTTCGGTGGAAGATGCCCTGGCGCGCCTGTTGGCGCCGCTCGAACCGGTGC
>Ga0102924_1004514_pt1 | contig 13991 bp, 13 predicted proteins | sample PaiPotPPM11metaG_FD_80116 | JGI IMG/M metagenome (GOLD analysis project Ga0102924, IMG submission 80116) | Iron sulfur acid spring bacterial and archeal communities from Banff, Canada, to study Microbial Dark Matter (Phase II) - Paint Pots PPM... ... | reverse complement strand
GTGGAGCATCGAGCTGCCTCTATTGAAGTTTGGCACACTCGCCCAGCAGCGTGCCTACCTGCCGGGCCTGGTTTCAGGGGACATTATTGGCGTCCATGCGATGACCGAGGCGGACTCGGGATCGGACGCCTTCAGCATGAAGACACGAGTCGAGCGGCGGGGTGACCGCTATATTCTCAACGGCTCCAAGCTTTACATTACTAATGCTCCAGTCGCCGATGTGGTTATCGTTTTTGCCTCGCTTAATCCCGGCCATGGTTTTGCAGGTACCTGCGCATTTATTGTAGAGAAGGGCACACCAGGCTTTGAAGTGAGCCGCAGCCTGGATAAAATGGGTCTGCGCACCTCGCCAATGGGTGAGGTTATCCTTACCGACTGCGAAGTGCCGGTCGAGAATCGGCTGGGTAAGGAGGGTGCTGGTATGGCCATTTTCAACTCGTCGATGGAGTGGGAGAGGAGTTGCATTCTTGCGAGCGCTGTCGGCGCGATGCAGCGCCAGTTGGAAACGTGTATTCAGTACGCAAAGACACGAAAGCAGTTTGGACAAGCAATCGGGAAGTTCCAGAGTATCTCCAACAAGATTGCCGATATGTATCTGCGGCTCGAGGCCGCCCGGCTTTTAATATACAAAGTTGCCTGGCTCAAGCAAGAGGGCAAAGCAGGGCTGGCCGAGGCAGCGCTCGCGAAGGTATTTACGAGCGAGGCCTGGATACAGTCGAGCCTGGATGCTATTCAGATCCACGGCGCATATGGGTACATGACAGAAGCCGAGATCGAGCGTGATCTGCGCGATTCTTTAGCCGGGACGATTTATTCCGGCACTTCCGAGATCCAGCGCATGATTATCGCCCGCACCCTTGGACTTTGAGATAGCTTCTACTGACTGTATGGACTTTAAGAAGGAATTGGGAGATGGCACAACATTTTGACTTTGATATTGGAATAATCGGTGGCGGCCCTGGAGGAGCAGGGACCGCGGCTTACATGGCTAAAGCTGGACTGAGCTGTGTTGTTTTTGAAAAGGAGCTCTTTCCCAGGCCACATGTGGGAGAATCGCTCGTCCCATCCTCCACCCGGGTGTTTAATGAGATCGGGTTTCTTGACAAAATGGATCGCTCCGGCTTCCCCAGAAAATATGGAGCCGCCTGGACTACCGTTGACGAGGGGCCCCTCTATCAGCACGACTGGGATCGGTATGATCCAAGTGAGCTGGATGGTCTGGAGCCGGAAAGCTACGTCGATTTCCGTTTTGAGGAACGACAGCAGCCCGGAGTAAACCGGAATTACACGTTTCACGTTGACCGGGGCAGGTTTGATCTGATGTTGCTTCAGCATGCCCAGGAACTGGGAGCGACCGTCTATGAAGGGGTGCGGGTAAACAACGTTGATTTCTCTACACCAGATCAACCGCGCATCAACTTCTCTATCGCTAACAAGGAGGTCAGCACAAGCGTGAGGATGGTGGTGGATGCCAGCGGGCGACGCACGCTGTTGGGCAATCAGCTCAAGTTACGCATTCAGGATCCGGTCTTTGACCAGTATGCCCTGCACACCTGGTTTGGGGGCTACGACCGCCGGCTGTTTGCGCAAAGTGAGGCTCAATCCGACTACATCTTCATCCATTTTCTACCCCTTACCAACTCGTGGGTCTGGCAGATTCCCATCAGCGATACGATCACAAGCATTGGAGTCGTCACCCAGAAGAAAAACTTCGCCAAATCCCGAGAGGAGCGCAGCGAGTTTTTCTGGCAATGTGTTGGGAGCCGCCCGGAACTGGCGGAGGGACTGAGGGCCGCCGAGCAACTGCGCCCCTTAAGCGATGAGGGGGATTACAGTTATGCCATGAAGCAGATCTGCGGCGACAATTTTGTGCTGGTAGGCGATGCGGGACGCTTTGTCGATCCGATCTTTTCCACCGGAGTGAGCATTGCCCTCAACAGCGCCCGTTTTGCCAGTCGAGATATTGTGCAGGCGGCCGAGATGGGTGATTTCAGCAAGAAAAGTTTCCAGACGTTTGAGTCGACCTTGCGGCGGGGCACGAAGAACTGGTACCAGTTCATCTCGGTCTACTACCGGCTCAATCTGCTCTTCACCGCTTTTGTGCAGGACCCGCGCTACCGGTTGGATGTGCTCAAGCTGCTGCAAGGGGATGTCTATGATGAAGAGGAGCCGGCCGTGCTCAAACGCATGAAGCATATCGTGCGCGAAGTCGAGCAAAACGAGCAGCACCTGTGGCACCGCTATCTGGGTGATCTGACGGCGAATGCTTTCAAAGATACGTTCTAAAGGCTCTCTCGGCAGTAAAGTTCAAGCCATCAAGGAGGTTCCATGCTAACAGGACAAATCCTCCTCGAACTGGTTGTAATCTTACTGACCATCCAATTGTTCGGCTATCTCTGCCGCCGCATCGGTCAGCAATGGGTAATTGGAGAAATTCTGGCCGGGTTGGCCCTCGGACCATCGCTTTTCGGAGCGCTGGCGCCGGGTCTCGCAGCCCGGGCCTTTCCGCTTAGCGCCTTTCCTACTCTTCAAACCCTGGGCGATATCGGCCTTGTCCTGTATATGTTCTCACTAGGAGCCCGGCTGGATACAAACCTGATGGTGCGGCAGAGCCACAAAGCCCTTGTTGCCTCACTCAGCAGCATTCTGCTCCCGCTGCTACTGGGTGCCACAATTGCTTTCTTCCTCTACCCTGGCTTTGCGGGTGGGAAAGCCACCCAGTTTTCCTTCATTCTCCTGGTTGGGACGGCTATGTCGATTACCGCTTTTCCCGTGCTGGCCCGTTTACTGACGGAAAAGCAGATGCTGGGAACCAGAATTGGCACACTGGCTTTGACCTGCGCTTCTATCAATGACATTATAGCCTGGTGTCTGCTCGCGCTGGTGGTCGCCGTTGCCAATGGGAGAGGCGCGCCCGGCACCATTCTCACAGTGGGATTGACGATCCTCTTTATCGGCATCATGCTGGCGGTGGTTCGCCCCCTGCTCATCTGGGCTGCACGGCACATCCGTTCCACACAGGGATTGGTGGTCTTCGCCCTGATTCTGCTGTTGCTCTCGGCCTACTTTACTAATGCGATTGGCATTCATCCTGTCTTTGGAGCCTTTTTCCTTGGGATCATTCTGCCGCGTAGAACCGCATTTATCGAATACATTCGCAGCATGGATAGATTGAACAATGTGCTCTTCCTACCGATCTTCTTCGTCTATAGCGGCCTGCGCACACAGATTGGGCTGATCAATACTCCATCCCTCTGGCTCATCTGTCTGCTGGTGCTGACGCTAGCGTGCGTAGGCAAATTGGTTGGAGCCACCTTGCCCAGCCGCTGGATGGGGGAGTCGTGGCGAGATGCGCTAAGCCTGGGTGTGCTGATGAACACGCGGGGACTGGTGGAATTAATTGTTCTCAACATTGGCCTGGACCTGGGGATACTTTCCCCCACCATGTTTGCCATGCTGGTAATTATGGCACTGGTTACAACTATGATGGCCTCGCCACTCTTACCTCTATTCGGGCACAGATACCAGAGTCGGCCATTTGCTGAGAACGCTCCCGCGGAGAGCAATGAAGAGCAGATTGTACCACAGGTGGACAGTTGATGTATGTAATGAACTGGAAAGCCTCGTGATCATGCGGAAATTTACTTACCTGTATTTGTGCTTGTGATCTGCAGATGAGGAATGCTACACTTTTTTGCGAGTTTCGGCCCTTCAAGAGGATTGGGGTGAAGTCCTCCATGGCTAATGAGCGAATCGATAACCTGCTTGAGTAGGAGGAATGACTATGGTTTACTTGCTACATCAATTTCTGGAGACGAGCGCACGCCGCTCTCCCAATAAAACAGCAGTGATCTCTGGAGAGCAGAGTCTTTCGTACGGCGAATTGGATGTGCTGACAAACCAGTTGGCGAGAGTGCTTCAAGCGCGAGGGGTCGCACCGGGTGACCGTGTAGGTATTTATGTATCCAAGTCGCTTGCTTCTGTGGTCAGCGTCTTTGCCATTCTGAAGACGGGCGCATGCTACGTACCACTGGACCCGGGTGCGCCACCGCAGCGCCTGGCTTTTATCATTCGCGACAGTGAGATTACTACCTTGCTGACCAGTGCCGGCAAAGTGGCCAGGGTACAAGCCATGTTTCCCGACACCTGTCCGCTGGAGACGGTCGTGCTGGTGGACTGTGATTTGCCGGCCGGGCGCCGCCTAGATGAAGTACCCGTGCCTGCTGGAGTGACAGTCGTAAGCTGGAACGAGGTTGTTGCCTGTTCTTCCGCGCCTCTACCGGAGAACCTGGCCATCGAGACGGACACGGCCTATATACTCTACACCTCAGGTTCGACCGGCACACCCAAGGGAGTCATGATCTCACACCGCAATTCGCTGACGTTCGTAAACTGGGCGGCGGAGTGCGTATGTTTGACAGCCGATGACCGGGTCTCCAGTCACGCGCCCCTGCACTTTGACCTCTCGATCTTCGATATTTACTCCTCCTGCAAAGCCGGTGCAACGATTATCCTCGTGCCAGAGGGAGCCTCGACTTTTCCAGTGCAACTGACTAAACTGATCGAGCGCGAGCGCATTACGGTCTGGTACTCAGTGCCATCGGCGCTGACGCTGCTGGTGCTCTATGGCCAGATCGAGGCCAATGATCTCTCTTGCCTGCGGGCCATCATCTTTGCCGGTGAGGTCTTCCCGGTGAAGTATCTACGCCAGTTAATGGCTATGCTGCCCCAGGCGCGCTACCTGAACTGGTATGGCCCGACCGAGACCAACGTCTGCACCTCCTACGAGGTGACACCGCTGGAGCCCGAACGCACAACCCCTATCCCGATCGGCAAAGCCTGCGCCAACATGGAGGCCTTCGCGGTCAACAGCGCGGGAGAGAAAGTGACGGAGCCCGGCGAGTCCGGTGAGTTGTACGTGCGAGGGCCCTCGCTGATGCAGGGCTACTGGGGTCACCCCGAAAAGACGGCGAAAATGCTGGTTCGTAATCTCTTCCAGCCACATTTCTATGAATTGGCATACAAGACCGGTGATATAGTAACGCTGGACGCCGATGGGAACTATCTCTACATTGGCCGTGAGGATGGGATGATCAAGACTCGCGGATACCGAGTAGAACTGGGTGAGATCGAATCGGTCCTCTATGGGCATCCAGCGATTCGGGAGGTGGCGGTGCTGCCCGTGCCGGATGAGGTGCTGGGCAATCGTCTACGCGCAGTAATTAGTTGCTACGAGGGAACCAGATTGAGCCGCGAGGAAGTGCTGAGCTTCTGTAACCAGCAATTGCCCCACTATATGGTTCCCGACCTGATCGAATTTTGCGAGATGTTGCCAAAGACCTCTACCGGCAAAACCGACCGGGTTAGTCTCACGCAGAGCTTCTCTTCTTGATGAGGGAAGAGGTGAATGTTATCAACCAATGCTAAGGGAGGTCTAATTATGGAAACCATAGTGAACGAGTACATCAGCCGCGAGCTGGTCAGCCAGCCGGACCTGCTGCCGCTGCAGAACGATACCCCGCTGCTGGAGCATGGAATCCTCGATTCACTTTCCTTACTCAAGCTCGTGCTCTTCTTAGAGGAGCGCTTTAGCGTGGAAGTTGCACCCAAGGACCTGGTCCCCGAGCACTTTGGGACGATAGAGGCCATCTGCAAGTATCTGCGAGCGCAGCACCAGGTGCAGGAGGTGCAGGGATGAGCCTGCACCCTTGGAGAGCAGCGACCAGGACGCTGACCTCACGCTGTGCTCGCCTCTGCGGGCCAGCCCTGGCGCTGCTGGTGCTACTCCCCTCGGCGGCGTTGGCCTATTTGCGCCGGGAGAGGCTCCCGCGACAGCACAGGCTGCTGCACGAGGGGACCTGGTGCAGGCTTGAACTTGGCCTCTACCATGTGATGATAGTACCGCTGATAGCCTTCCTCCCGGCACCCATGGCTTATGGCATCGCCCGTCTGCAAGGGAACTGGCGTTTCCGTCTGGACAGATCGAAGCGTGAGTACATCATGTACGGTCTGGAAAGTGTCCTGGGCGATCAACTGAGCCCTGCTGAGCGCACGCGAATCACTCGCGACTACCTCCGACTAAGTTCTTGTCAGGCAGTGGATGCATTACGCCTGGCAGGGAAGGGTCGGGCGCTGGCGCGACTGGTGGAGATACGTGGTCGGGAGCACCTTGAGGCCGCGCTGGCGGCCGGCAAGGGAGCCATCCTCTGTGGCGCGCACTTTGGCTCCTATGACAGTTGTTTCTCTTTGATTGGTTCCCTGGGCTTGCCCATCACGGCTGTTGGTCGTAGGCCAACCAGGCTCAACAAGGATTGGACATTTGTAGAGCGTATGGTCTTTCGGCTGTTCATTCAAAGCTTTCTTGCGCGTCACAAGCAACAACCCAATATTCAGCCTCGAGGACAGCTTGAATCAGCGGTTCAGGCCGCTCAGGTTCTGCGCCAAAACGAAGTGCTTGGTATCCTTATAGATCCTCCGGTGCTTGATGTGGATCGCCCAAGGGCAGTCCCGGTGGATTTTCTCAACGGGCAGGCTCTGCTGCTGCCTGGAGTAACGACGATTGCCCAGCTTATGGGAACACCGGTCTTGATGACGTTCATGCGTCGTTCGGCGGACTGGCGGCACCAGGTACTGGAGATTTCGCCGCCCATCTCGATGGAAGACGATGCTCTAACCGCCTTCAGGCGCTGCTTAGCTGTGGTAGAAGCGGCTATTCTCCAAAATCCGGCTCATTGGCACTATTGGGGTAAATACGCTCTGATGGACCTGGGATTGTTGCCAAAGGAGCAAGAGCCCGCTTGAAAAGAGATGATTACGCACCCCCTCTTGGGGAGAATTACGTACCAAGCTTTGTGGTTGTGCCATGCTCCTCTCAATGCTACACTCCTCAATATAGGTCGCAAACCTTGCAAAGCGGGGGACCGTCAGCCATTCTCCTGATTCTATAGCTAGTAGTGCCCCACCATCTGGTTTTCGATGTGATTGAATTTTGCGAGTTGCTGCCAAAGAAATTAACCGGCAAAAGCGCCCGCGTCAGTCTCGCACGGACTCCCGGATCCTAGGCGAGCAGGTTTATAGCGTAAAACAGCACGGAGGTTACCCTATGGAATCGGCTATCAACGAGTATATCAGCCGCGAACTGGTCAGCAATCCAGAACTACTCCCACTTGAGAATGATTCGCCGCTGCTATTGTCTGGAATCCTGGATTCGCTGTCGGTACTCAAGCTTGTCCTATTCTTTCATCAGCGGTTTGGCATCATTGTGGCTCCCGATGACGTGCTCCCGGAGCACTTCGAGACGATCGAGGCCATATGCAAGTATCTGCGTACACAACACCAGGTGCAGGGGGTACAGGGATGAGTTCTCGCCGTTTCAGAGCCTCAAAGGCCAGGGCGCTGCACTCGCGCGGCGCTCGTATCTGGGGGCCGGCCCTGGGCCTGCTGCTGGTCCTCCCCTTGAAGCTGGTGACCCACGTGCCCAGCGATCAGAAGCTTTCCCAGGGACGAGTCAAACGAGAAAACCGGCCCAACCGGCAAAGCCCGCTTGGATTTGAGCGGATCATGCTCAGGATTCTAGGTCCTTTTTATCGGCTGGTCATTGTACCACTTGTAGCCTTCCTCCCAGCGTCCCTGGCTTACCGTGTGGCCTGCCTGCAGGGTGATTTGCGCTACCGCTTGGATAGGTCTAAGCGTGAGGAGATTATGCGCTGCCTGGAAAGTGTCTTCGGCGATCGACTGAGCCTCCCGGAGCAGACCCGCGTAACACGCGACTTCTTTCGCCTTCAATCCTGCGCGCCGGTGGATGTGACACGCCTGGCAGGCAAGGGCCGCGCGCTGACGCGCCTGGTGGAGATACGTGGTCGGGAGCACCTTGAGGCCGCGCTGGCGGCTGGTAAGGGCGCTATCCTCTGTAGCGCGCACTTCGGCTCCTTTAATTGCGCCATGTCTTTGATTGGTGCCAGTGGTTTCCCCATCACTGTTATTGGCCGCTGGGCATCCAATACCGTTGATAACAGTCGGTCACCCATAGGACGCCTTCTCTCCCGGCTCGTATTTCAGAAGACAATTGCGCGCTACCGGCGCCGGCCGAATATTGAGCCTCTGGGACAGATTGAGCTGGCTTTCGAGGTCGCCACAATCCTCCGCCAAAACGAATTGATCGGTGTTGCTATCGATGCGCCATTGCGACTCTCTGGAGACCGCGCGCGCGGGGTGACGGTGGATTTTCTGAAGGGGCAGGCTCTGCTGCTGCCCGGAGCTACTTCCATTGCCCAGCTTACGAAAGCGCCTGTGTTGATGATGCTCTTACACCGTTCGGCGGACTGGCGGCACCAGGTGCTGGAGATTTCGCCGCCCATCTCGATGGAGGGTGATGCCCTGACCGCTTTCAAGCGCTGTTTAGCTGTGGTGGAAACGGCGATTCTCCAAAATCCGGCTCATTGGACTTTTTGGAATTTCTCTGATCTGGTTGCCCTGGGATTGTTGCCGGAGGAGGCTTTGAACAGCGGCAAATAATGACCACATAGCGGAGAGCAGGCTGTCTTGCATCCGTTTGCAGCTAACGCTTGCTCTCCTGGCAGAATGGGTTATTGCATTGCGTCAACCTGTTCAGTGATTACCTGCTCATCGTATACAAAGTTCTCGCGTTGAAATGAAGGTTGCATTCTGACTGTTCCGAACACTGCGAGACCACTTATCCATTCTTTCATGATCACCCTCAGCACGCGCCAACCGTCTGGAAGAGCGCGCAAGTTGCTGCTGCCGTGGATGCGGGAACGTTCGAAGCTCGGCACTTCAACAATCTTGACATTGGCCTTGCAAAGGCGCAAGTGAATCTGGGCTTCGACCTCAAAACCATCACAATCAACCTCGAAGTATTCGAGGCAGTCTCTCCAGAACGCATTGTAGCCATAGCACAGATCTGTGAAGTGAACCCGAAAGAGAAGGTTAACAAGTAAGCTTAGCGCGCGATTGCCGAGTTTGCGCAGGAAGGTGATATCGACGCTGCCACCATCGCCAAGGAATCGCGACCCCTTGGCAAAGTCCGCACCTGCCAGCAGCGTTTCTATAAAGCGCGGCACTTCCTGTGGATCGGTTGAGCCGTCTGCATCCATCATCAAGATGATGTCACCGGTACTTGCCGCTAACCCGCATTGAAGCGCATTCCCCTTCCCCTTGCCATTCTGCTGTACGATCTTGATTTTGGGCAGCAGATTCTGCGCCCCCTCAATCGTGTCGTCGGTCGAATGTCCATCTACCAGAATCACCTCGTGAACCCACTTGGGGAGAAGTGGCAGAACATACGGCAGGTTCTTTGCCTCGTTACGGGCGGGGATTACGATGCTTACCCTTGCGCCTCGATACTCTACCATTTCTGATACTGGTCCCTCAGATACAGATGCCATGAACTTTCGTCCTCCGCTCTTAAGCATTGCTTGCTGAATTAAGTCATTTGGAACACGCTTCGTTATTGGGCACACCCTGGAAGCAAGAGAATGGAATGCGCGTTAACTACCTCGCCACACTTTAAATCGTTTCCATCTATAGATTGCTTTCCGATATGGAGCTTAAGCATTAGATGAGAACAGATCAACATGAGCATAGCATAGTATTTGATAATGAACATGCGGAAAAGTGCGAAACTTTTACACGGGTACCCCTTTGGATGGGCTCGAGGCAAAGATATGGATGCTCTCACCTAAATGGTCGTGAAAAGACGTAGGGAAGTAGCCAGCGAAGCCCACTGAGAGCTTATGCAGGCTTTTGCGGACTAAATATTAATCAATAGGAGTGAATTACTTACCTGTTTTTGTGGTTGTAGAGAAAGAGCTGGTGATGCTACACTCCTTTACGTGTCGACCATAGGTGAGGAGAAGCGATGAAGGGTCACAATTTAGTCCAACGACAAAGCAGATTTACGCTCGGGTGGATCACGTGCAGATGCGAAGAACTCCTCTACCGACTGGTTATCGTGCCTCTGGTGGCTTTCCTCCCAGCGCGGCTGGCTTATGGACTGGCTTGCCTGCGCGGCGATTGGCGTTATCGGCTGGATAAATCTACGCGCAAACAAATCATCTCCAACCTCGAGGGTGTCTTCGGCGATCAACTGAGCCAGGCAGAGCGGGTCAGTGTGGCTCGAGACTTCATCCGACAGAAATCTTGTCAAGCTATTGATGGCATGCGTCTGGTCGGGAAGGGTGGGGCACTGGCGCGGCTGGTAGAGATACGTGGCCTGGAATACATCAAGAGTGCGCTGGCCGCCGGCAAAGGGGCGGTCCTCTGTGACGCGCACTTCGGTTCCATTTATAGCTGTTCCTCCTTGCTTGGTGCCTATGGTTTCCCTATTACTGCTGTCGGTAACACAATATCCAATCCCATCATGGCTCTATTAGGACGGCTCCCATTCTGGAGATCAAACAGCGAGAAGCATAGGCCACGCCACCTGCGACGCCCTAATATCGAACCCAGGAAGGGACAGGTTGAGGCAGCAATCAGTATGGCTGAAATCCTGCGCGCTAACGAACTGATCTCCATAGCGATCGACGTTCCGGTATCTCGTGAGGATCGCCAACACGCGGTTCCTGTAAATTTTCTTGGGCGGCAGGTCCCGCTATTACCTGGGAGCGTTAGTATTGCTCAGCATACTGGCTCGCCGGTGTTGGTAGCGGTTGTGTACCGCTCGGCTGATTGGCGGCACCAGGTTCTGGAAATTTCGCCAGTGCCGCTGAATGGCGATGCCGAGTCGGATTTTAAGCACTGCGTGGCTATGGTGGAAGCGCCCATTCGCCAAAATCTGGCCTTTTGGGACGGCTGCCTGAATACAAAAGCCCTGGTTGATCTTGGGTTATTGTCACCTGAAGGATAACATTAATTGGAGTGAATTACTTACTTGCTTTTGTGGTTGTGAAAATACGGATAGGGATGCTACACTTCTTTGGGAGTTGACACCTTTCGCCAAAATCCCTCTTATTTGGAACAGTTGAACAAATCCACAGAGTCTGTTTGAGCCACGGGCCAAACAGCATATTGAGAAGCTAGAGGACGATGTACATGCGGAATACAGGCTTTACCATCTGGTTGACAGGTCTTTCGGGTGCCGGGAAAAGTACACTTTCCGAGGTAATCGAGCTACGGCTCAGGGAACGCGGGCGCAACGTCGAGGTCCTGGACGGCGATATCGTGCGCACCCACCTCAGCAAAGGGCTAGGTTTCAGCAAGGAAGACCGTGATACCAACATCAAGCGCATTGCGTTTGTGTGTGGCCTGCTCTCTCGCAACGGCGTCGCGTGCATCTCCGCCGCTATCTCTCCCTATCGGGAGACCCGAGACTGGGCGCGCAGTCACATCGGCAACTTCGTTGAAGTCTATGTAAAGTGTCCCATCGAGGTCTGTCGCCAGCGCGATGTGAAGGGCCTCTATAAGCTGGCCGACGAGGGCAAGATCAAGGGCTTCACCGGCGTCGATGATCCCTACGAAGAGCCACTCCATCCCGAACTGATCGTCGAAACCGACAGGGAAACCGTCGAGGAGAGCGTCGCTCGAATCTTCGACAGGCTCGAGGAACTTGGCTACCTCGCTCCAGAAGTAGTGTACGAAGATGTTAGAGTAATCGCTGATCAGCCAGCCGCCTGGGGAGATCACCTCTAGCTTGAGGCCTTGGATGGCGTCCTCTATTAGCCTGGCACAAATAGCGCACATATACCACTAGAAGAGAGCTTGGGTTACATGCTCAGAACAGACGGGTTGATTGCTCCGCATGGAGGTGAGTTAGTCATAAACCTGGCAGGCGAACAGGAATGTGCGGGATTGTACGAACGCGCGCAAAGCCTACCGCAGCTAGAGGTCAGTCAGCGCCAGCTAGCCGACCTGGAGATGCTGGCAACTGGGGCTTATAGTCCGTTGAGCGGCTTTATGAACCGGGCCGACTACCTGAGCGTCGTCAACGACATGCATCTCACTAATGGCCTTCCCTGGTCGATACCGATTACCTTCTCGATAAGCGCGGAGCGAGCCACAACCCTGAAAGAAGGCGCGCAGGTGGCGCTCGTCAACGCCCAGGGGTCGCTGCAGGCCATCATGACGGTCGATGAGAAATACGGCTACGACAAACAACTCGAGGCCACTAATGTCTACCGTACCCTCGAAGAGGCGCATCCGGGCGTCAAAGCGCTCTATCAGCAGGGTGATGTGCTTTTGGGGGGCTCTATTCGTGTGGTAGCCCTGCAAGAGCAAGTCTTTGCTCGCTACCGTTATACGCCCACTCAATCTCGCCAGATGTTTGGGGAGCATGGTTGGAAGCGTGTGGTTGGTTTCCAGACGCGCAATCCCGTGCATCGAGCGCACGAGTATATTCAGAAATGTGCGCTTGAGACCGTCGATGGTCTGTACCTGCACCCCCTGGTCGGCGCGACTAAGGATGACGATATCCCCGCCGCCGTACGCATGCGCTGTTATGAGGTGTTGTTGCAGAACTACTATCCAGCCGACAGAGTGATACTTGGTGTGCTGCCTGCTGCTATGCGCTACGCCGGCCCGCGGGAAGCGGTCTTCCATGCTATTATGCGCAAGAACTACGGCTGCTCGCATTTCATTGTGGGGCGCGATCACGCCGGAGTAGGCAATTACTACGGCACATACGACGCCCAGCATATCTTCGCAGAGTTCGATCCTACCAGTTTAGGCATCACGCCGATGTTCTTTGAGCATACCTTCTTCTGCCGGGCTTGTGACTCAATGGCTTCTTCGAAGACTTGCCCGCATGGAAATGAGCAACACGTGACACTGAGCGGAACGAAAGTGCGCCAGATGTTGCAAGCGAGCGAGATACCCCCGCGCGAATTCTCGCGACCCGAGGTCGCGAAAGTGCTAATTGAAGCTTTAGTGCCGTCGCATTCTAGTTGATGTAAATGTCGTGAGCTGCTAGTATTTCTCCCTACTGGCAGCTTTCTTATTGAGAGGAACAGGTGATCAACAAATGAACGAGGTATTAGACCAGGAACGGCGGACGCAGCCAGTAGAACAAGAAACAGACACGACACCTAACGCAAGCGTTCTACGACTTCAGATTACCTACTGGCTTGTACTCACGGGTGTCCTCGCTGTAGTAGGAATCATCGCCCTTATCTTTCTCTTGATGTGGCTCTTACCAAACGGTATACCGATCGTATTGACGCTGGAGCTCGCAATTGTTGCCGTTGGCGTCATAGGCACTCTGGTTGGCACAACGGTAGGACACTTATTAGGCTCTATGGGCAAGGACCAGGCAGAGAAAAGGGCAGATAAGAATCTGGCTCTCATCCTGGAGAAATTGCAAAAAGGCCACGAACTGAACGGTAAATTATAAGACAGAGAGGAGCCAGCGGTGCGAACGATCTTCCTGGATCGCGATGGGGTCATCAATCGGAATCGCGCGCGGGGAGACTACGTCAAGACCTGGGAAGAGTTTGAGTTCTTGCCAGGTGTGCTTGATGCCATCGCCCGGCTGACAAAGGCGGGGTATCGGCTGCTGGTCGTCACCAACCAGGCGTGTATCGGCAAGGGGATTGTGTCCTGGACAACGATTCATGAAATCCATGCACGCATGATGCAGTTGATTGCCGAATCAGGCGGACATATCGAGGCCGTGCTCTGCTGCCCGCACCGGGAGGAAGTCGGTTGCGAATGCCGCAAGCCTGCCCCAGGTCTGCTCCTACAGGCCCACAGAGAGTATCAGGTGGATCTGGGACAGGCCATCCTGGTGGGGGACAGCGTGAGGGATGTACAGACAGCTACCGCACTAAGGATACCGGCCATCATGGTGCTTTCCGGAGTCGGTCGGGTTACTGATCTCGGATTCGCACCCCTCCCGTGCCGGATGGCCAACGATCTGGCCCACGCGGCGCAGCTCATCCTGGATGGTGCCGTTCTGCCACCCGAGCAGATGGCAGCGTTACCTCTGTCGGTTAAGAACGAAAGGTTTTACTGAGAAGGAAGACGTAATGTTGAACCATAAG
>Ga0102924_1004513_pt1 | contig 13994 bp, 3 predicted proteins | sample PaiPotPPM11metaG_FD_80116 | JGI IMG/M metagenome (GOLD analysis project Ga0102924, IMG submission 80116) | Iron sulfur acid spring bacterial and archeal communities from Banff, Canada, to study Microbial Dark Matter (Phase II) - Paint Pots PPM... ... | reverse complement strand
CGAAATCTTGTCGATCGCGCAACCACTGAAGGTGGCACTGCCGGCAACTACCGGCTGCGGATTCGTCGGGCAGCTGAGGTTCCCGCCCGTCGCACCGTGGCCCACGTTGAGGCCCAAAGACACAGTGCTGGTACTGTCACCCGTTTCCACGTTGCCACCCGCGTCTTCCACCGTGACTACGGGCTGGGTGCTGAAGGCCACCCCGCCGGTCGAGTTGCTTGGCTGTTGAGTCACGACCAGCTTGGCCGCCGGTCCCAGGGTGACTGCCACGTTCCCGCTGTCAGCCGCCGTCACGCCACCAATGCTGCTGACGGCGTGCAGCTTGTAGGGAGCCAGAAGAGGCGACACCTTGTCGATGGCGCAGCCGCTGAAGCTGGCATTGCCGCCGCTGACCGTCATGGGGTTGGTGGTGCAGGTCAGGGTCCCCGACAGGTTCCCGGTTCCCGAGGTGATGCTGAGCGTTACCGTGCTGAGGCTGTCTCCCGTCTCCAGATTACCGAAGCTGTCCTCAACAGCCACGACCGGCTGCGTCGCGAAGGCCACCCCACCCGTCGAATCGCTCGGCTGCGTGGTGAAGACCAGCTTGGCGGCGGGTCCCGGGGTGACCGCTAGAGCTCCACTATCTACCGCGGTTACACCGCTGACGTTACTTGCGGCGCGAAGGGTGTACGGATTACCTGACGGCGAGGTCTTGTCGATGGCACAACCGCCGAAGGAGGCGTTGCCGCCGCTTACTGTCATCGGGTTCGTCGTGCAGTTCAGCACTGCACCGGACTGCCCCGTGCCTGGGGTAAGTGTCAGCGTCACGGTGCTGCTGCTATCTGCAGTTTCCACATTGCCACCCGCGTCTTCCACCGATACGACCGGCTGCGTCGTGAAAGCCGTGCTGGCTGCGGCGCCCGCCGGCTGGGTCGTAAAGGCGAGCTTCGCCGCCGGTCCCAGGGTGATCGCGACGGTCCCGCTGTTGGCAGCTGTGACGCCGGCGATGCTGCTGACCGCATGGAGGGTATAGGGGTTGAGAGGAGGCGAGAACTTGTCAATGGAGCAGCCGCTGAAGCTGGCGTTGCCGCCACTGACCGTTCTCGGGTTGGTAGCACAGTTCAGATGGCCGCCCGCGTCACCGGTCCCGGCCGTGATGCTGAGTGCAACGGTGCTGGCGTTATCTCCGGTCTCCAGGTTTCCATAGGTGTCTTCCACGGAAACAACGGGCTGCGTGACGAACGCCACCCCACCCGTCGACGAACTGCTCGGCTGCGTCGTGAACACCAGCTTGGCCGGCGCCGCGGGTGTGACCGGGAAGGAGTTACTGTCGGTGGCGGTCACGCCGACGATGCTGCTGGCGGCGTGCAGGGTGTAGGGGTTGCCAGACGGCGAAACCTTGTCGATCGCGCAGCCAATGAAGCCCGCGTTGCCTCCGCTAACCGTGAGCGGGCTGGTGCAGGTAAGGGCCGCCCCCGCCTTACCCGTGCCCGAGTTGATGGTCAACGTGACAGTGCTGGTGCTGTCACCCGTCTCCACATTGCCGCCTGCATCTTCCACCGACAGCACCGGTTGCGTCGTGAAGGCGGTATTGGCGGCCGCCCCCGCGGGTTGGGTCGTAAAGGCGAGCCTGGCGGCGGGTCCCAGGGTGATCGTCACCCCGCCGGTATCGGTCGCGACGACCGTGCCGAGGCTGCTTATGGCGTGCACCGTGTAGGGGTTTCCGACCGGTGAGATTTTGTCGATCGCGCAACCAGTGAAGGTGGCATTGCCGGCGACCACCGGTTGCGGATTCGTGGTGCAGCTGAGGTTGCCACCCGTCGCACCGTGGCCGACGTTGAGGCCCAGGGACACCGTGCTCGTGTTGTCGCCCGTTACCACGTTGCCACCCGCATCTTCCACCGAGATCACCGGCTGAGTGCCGAAGGCGGTCCCGCCGGTCGAGTCGCTCGGTTGCTGAGTCACGGCCAGTTTGGCGGCGGGTCCGACGGTAATGGTCACCGGACTACTGTCGGCCGCGACAACACCGGCGATGCTGCTGGCCGCGTGCAGCCTATATGGAGAGGCGGAAGCCTTGTCAATGGAGCAGCCGCTGAAGGCGGCGTTGCCTCCGCTGACCGTCACCGAGTTGGACGCGCACGTGACCGTGCCTGCCGGGTCGCCAGTTCCGGAGGTGGTGCTGAGCGTGACGCTGCTGCTGCTGTCTCCTGTTTCCAGGTTGCCGAACGTGTCTTCGACGGCCACGACGGGCTGTGTCCCAAACGCGACGCCGCCTGTCGAACTGCTGCTCGGCTGCGTCGTGAACGCCAGCTTGGCCGCCGCAGCCGGCCTGATGTTGAAGGTTCCGCTGCTAGTCCCGGTCAGCCCGGTGGCCGACGCGTTCAGCCCGTAGCCACTGGCCGCTTTCTTGATCGACAGGTTCGCGAACGTCGCGATGCCTCCGACGTCGGGCTGTGTCAAGCTGCCATCGAGCGTGCCCGATGGGCTCCCGGACGTCAGAGCAACGGTAACCGGGTTCTGCAAGCCGCTTGTGTCGGTGGTCTCGACATTGCCGTACTGGTCTTCCACTTGCACCGTCACCGCCGGCGTGATCGATACACCGGCCACCGTGTCCGTCGGCTGCTGGCCGATAACCAATTGGCTGGCCGGCCCTGGGTTGACGACCACTGGGAGATTCCCGGCGATGGACGGGGTCGCCGTATCGCTCGCCAGGATGGCCTGGTTGAGTGCTTTCGTCAGGGCCACGTTGAAGGAATGAGTTCCGTCGTCAGCGGGGATGTTCGAAGCCGACGCTGAGAACGCTTTAAAGGTATAGGGCGGTAGCGAGCTTGCGCCTGGATCGGCTTGCTGCAGAGCGAACTGGACTGTGCCGGTGTAATCGTCCACCGTGTTGGCGTTACTCCCGCTTCCGTCTTTGGCGGTCACCGTGAAGTTGTACTGGTTGCCAGCCGTCGTGGTGGGGTTGCCGGCCAGAAGGAGGTTGGTGGCAAGGCCCGTCGTCGTGAATTGCTGCGGCGCGCCCAGCGCGATACCGTTCAAATCGACCGCCACAGCTCGGTAGTCATACAGGGTGTTGGGCAGCAGGGCGCCGACCGTCAGGTGCATGTCAGTCGCGGTTGTCCCATGTCCGATCGCCTGGAACCCAAGGAGTGTCGTTGGGTCGGCCGGGATCACGACTGTGCCCCAGGCGGGACTGGCGTCCGGTCGAATCTGGAGGAACGCGTATGTATCCGTCCGTGGAGTTGATGATGGAAGACTCCAACCCACCGGATTCACGGAGTCATTGAGGGTCGCATGAGTTGCGCCGACATGATTGGCACCCGCGGTTCCCGCGATGGTTGCCGTCGAGAAGTCGAGCGTGAAGGGGGCCGTTTCGGAGGCCATGACATTGTTCCCGTCTCGCATACAGCTGGTTCCACTCGTCACGGTGAGAGTGTTGAGCCCTTCCTGACCTGTCAGGCTGGTCTCATCGATCGGAGCGTGACCGATCCACGTCACCTTGTCGGTCCTGGTCCAGTCGCCCACAACGGCATGAACCTGTAGGTCAAGGCTTTTGAAACTTACGTTGAGCGGCGTATCGAGCTTCATGCTGCGGTCAAACGTGAGGGTCACCGTCAGCGTCCCCTTGCCGAAATGGCCGGTGTTGCTGTTGGTGTTATCCGAAGAGAAGAGGACGCTGCTGAGCCCTGGAGCCAACACCGTGGGAGGTTGTTGCGGCAGGGGCTGATTGACCGTGACGGTCGCAGGGTTGTACTGCAGCAGCGTGGGGGTTGGCGTGCCCCACCAGACGCGACTGGCCGTGATGGCCGTCGTCCCATCGAGATCCTTGCCCAGGGTCGAAGCGTTGCCGTAGAGATCGCTGTTATCGATCGAGGATGCCGCTCCGTTGGATAGCAGACCACCGCCGTTGCCGTGAATACCGGTGCAATCGATGAGGGCGTTACCTGTCCCCTTGGTCTGTACGGCGTAGCCGCTTATCCTGGTGATCGTCGCCCCCGTCATATCGAGCTCGCCGCTGCCCATCGTGATGCCGCTGGTGGCATCGGTGATGGAGCCACCGGTGAAGGTGCTGGTCGCGATGGGATCCACGTTGATGCCGCCCCAGTAATCGCCGACCGCAACCGCGCTGGGGCATCCAGATGGGACGAAGATCGTGCCGCAGGCGGAGGGCGCCAGGCCCTCACGCATGCTGGTGAAGGCAGTCTCAGTGCTGGTCAAGACGCCATTGACTTTGATGCCACCGGTGAGGACCTTGACCACCCCGGTTGTGTTGAAAGGTCCATCGACCGTCAGCGGCCCGTCGAGCATGTAGCCGAGGGTTGATCCGAGCGTCCCCGGGGTCAGCCAGTTCAGGCCTCCCGCGGCAACGCCATGGAATACCACTGCGTCCAGCCCGTTACCGCTCCCCAGGTTCCCCTTGATCGAGTTCTGGAAATCGCCGCTGACGCCGCTCATGTAGATCGCCGGATAAGTCGGCGCGCTGGTGCCGCTGCCGGTGACGTTATTACCGATTGCGGTCAAGATATCGGCCCCGACGAGCCGGATGCCGTAGGTGCCGGCGCCCGCGATGGTGTTGCCGCTGATGATCGACGGCTGGCCTCCCAGTCCGTTGGCAACGATGCCGTCCTTTGCCGTACCAGTGATCGTTGTGCGGGTCACCTTCAGCCGCGAGCAAGCGGCTGTCAGACAGTTCGCTGGGCTCAAGAAGCTCGCGATTATCCCGTGGGAGCCGACTGCCGTAATCGTGGCGCCGTCGACAGCGAGCGGTGTGTCGAGGCTGTTGATGCCGTCCTTACTGGTGTTCGAGATCGTAACTCCGCCGAGGGAGATGTCCGGGTTGTCGTTCGCGGTGGGTCCGTTGTCGGTGAAGAGTGCGGTCTCTGCGTATTTAATCGCGCTGGTAGTGATAGTTGCATGGGACTGAGCCCCGCCTGCTCCTTGGGTCACGACCAGACCTCCCCAGTCGCCAGGAGCGGCGCCGCAGAAGGTGACGAATGCCGACGGACATGAGACCGGCCCAGCCGGGTCGGTCAGGCTGGTGAAAGTCCCATTCGTGGAGGTTAGAGTGGCACCCTTGATCGTGATCGGGCCGCCGCGCCCCTTAACCACGTCATTGCTACGAACTGTCATTGGCCCGCCCTGGACGGTGAGGGCGCCATCAAGCAGGTAGCCCAGCGCGTGCGTGCCAGGGTTCGCGTTCGGGGTGATCCAGCTGAGAGCGCCGACCGCGGTCCCGTCCACCATCACGGCATCGAGCCCGTTGCCGTTTCCGACGTTGCCACGGACGTCACGGCTGAAGTCGGCATTGACCTGGCTCAGGTAGATCGCGGGATACCGAGCCGAGCCTGCCCCCGGTCCACCACCGCTGGCGGTGACGTTGTTGTTGCGCAGGACAAGCTGGTCGGCGCCGACCAGGCGCACGGCGAAGGTTGTTGCCGCTTGCACGTGGTTATCGGTAATCCAGACCGGATGGCTGCCCAGGGCCTGGCCAAGGATCGCCTCCCCGGTGGTGTTCGAGAAGCGATTGCCGCTGAGGCGAAGGGCGGCATGGTTCCCGCCGGCTGTGAAGTCGGCATTGATGCCGTGAATTGCGCCGGATATCGATGAGGTCGCAACCGACACCGGCGTGCCGCCGGTATCGATGGCATCGTTCTTGGTGAAATCGATCCGGCTGCGGGAGACCAGGAGGCCGAAACTCGAGGACCCGAAAGTTGAGCCCGCCGCATTTCCGATCTGGATTCCGGTGGTCGCGTACCAAACGGCGCCGTTGACCAGGGAACCGTCGCTGCCGAGGTTGATGCCACCCCAGTCGCCCGGCTGCGCACCGGCGCATGCCGCCAGCAGGACCGAGCCACATGCCTGGACGCCGACCGAGTCATCCGACAGGCTGGTGAACACCTTCTGGCTCGCATTGCTCGTGTCATCGGCCTTCAGGCGTCCCACGTTGAACGCGCCGCTGCTCTTGACGATGTCGCCGGCGTTGACGCTCAGAGCGCCGGGCAGACTGAGATCGCCGTCGAGAAGGTAACCGAGCGGCTTGACGGCACCCGTCTTACGCGCCGAGATCCAGGTCAGGTCATCGTTAACGGTGCCGTGGAAGACAAGCGCATCGAGCCCGTTGCCGCCGCCCTGGTTGCCGCTGATGGCCGAAAAGGCGCCGGAGAAGCCGTTCAGGTAGATGGCCGGGTATCGCGCCGCGCTGGCGGTCACCGTGTTATTGGTTAGCGTGAGGTGATCGGCTCCCACCAGGTCGATGCCGGTCGCGCCGGCATGATCGACGGAGGTGCTGTCGATACGCACTGTGTCGAAATGAGACGAGTCGCCTCCCAGGCCCGCCGCGAGAATCCCTTCCCTGCCGGTTCCTGCCACCGAGGCGCCGACAATCGACAGGCTCGCCGTCCCGGACCCGGTCAGGTCGACGTTGAAGGCCCGTCCGGCGATGTTTGCGAAGGAGCCGCCCGTGATGTCGAGAGACGACTGGGTGGCGATTCCGTCGGTTGACAGGTTGCGAAGGCTGGTTCCGTTCAGTGTCAGCGGGGCCGCGATGCCGGGTTTGCCCATCGCAATCGCGGTGGTGGCATAACGAACCTCGACGCCCGAGAGCGCGTTCGCGAAACGAGAATCAAGGGCGAAGCCATTCCAGTCGCCCGGCGCCGACTGGGGACAGGCGCTCGAGACCCGCTGGTCAAAGAATGAACCGCAGGTCGGGATATTCACGGTCGAATCCTTAAGGCTCGTGACCACCGCCCCTGTAGCTGTCAAAGCCCCGCCGGTCACCGTTATCGAGCCACTGGTCGGAACGTAGTCGTTGGCATGCAGAACCATCGGCCCGTTGACCGTCAGCGGACCATCCAGCAGGTAGCCGAGCGGGCCGCTGGTGGTGCTGTTCGCGATCGTCAACCAGCTGAGCGCGCTCCCGGTCGAGCCGTGAAAGGCGATGGCATCGAGGCCGTTGCGGGCGCCGGTATTGCCGGCGATAGCGGTGTCGAAGTCGGCGTTCGCCACGCCGTTCAGGTAGATCGCCGGATAGGTTGGGGTGGCGGTGCCGCTGTTGGTGATCGCGTTCTGCTTGAGAGTCAGGTGGTCGGCACCTACCAGCTGGATGCCGGCAACGCCGGCATGATCGATGGCGTTGTTCTCGATGTCGACCGTCTGCCCCGCCAGTCCCGTCCCCTTGATCGCCTCGTTGACGGAGCCGAAGAATGTGTTGCCGGCGACCTGTAGGCCCGCACCCAGCGCGGGGCTGCCGGTGAAGTCGGCGCTGATGCCGTGGTCGCCCGCGGCCAGCGCCTGGCAACCGGAGGCGACGCACTGGAAGTTGGTGTTGGTTACGGAAATCGGCGTCCCGCTGGCAAATATGCCGTCAGAGAAGGTCGGGCCGATGGTGCTGCCGGAAACGCTGAGGCCGTAATTCGGTGTCGAGGGGGCTGAGGTCGCGCCACCCGCGATCCGCACCCCGGTAGTCGCATAAAGGATGTTGGCCTTGTTGATATTGGCGCTACTGCCCCCCGTGAGGTTGATTCCTCCCCACTCGCCGCCGGGCAGCACCGCGGGGCCGCAGCTGGGCGCGAAGACGGAGGGGCAGCTGGCGATGCCGATGGGATCGCGAAGGCTGGTAAATGTCTTGGGATTCCCGGTGCTCGCGTCAAGTTTGCTGTTGGTCAGGTTGATGGTTCCGCCAAGGGTTTTGACGACGTCACCGTCGCTGACGACGAGGCTGCCGTTGGCGAGGTTCAGGTCTCCATTAAGTAGATAACCAAGCCAGTGGCTATTGGACTGATCACTCGCGGCATTCGTCGCGTTCTGCCAGTTGAGCGTTTGGGGAACGATGGTGCCGTTGAGCGCGATCGCGTCCAGGCCATTACCGAAGCCGTGATTGCCGGAGACATGGCCGCTGTCGGCAGGGTTCTGGGCCAGGTTCGCCGTCGCCTGGTTGAGGTAGACGGCGGAGTAGACCGGCCCGCTGCCGCCACATGGGCTGGCCGTCGTGGGAGCGCCCAGGCCGTTGCACACGAAGAGGTTGTTCTGGAGCACCGGGTCGTTGGCCGACTCGAGCTGCACGCCGTAGGTGCCCGCCCGGTAGAAGTTGCTGTGGCTGATTGAGACCGGCTGCTGGGCATGCGGGGTAAAGCTCCCGAGGACTGCCTGGTTGCCGATGTAGCAGGGCTGGTTGGAGGGACAGGCGTTGACCCCGAATGGAGCCGAGCTTCCAAAGGTCATGCCGTCGACGTGCAAAGCGTCGGCAGGAATCGTCGGCGCGGCGGCGTCAAAGGTCGCATTGATCCCGATCGAGCCGATGTTGTTGATGGTGCCGGTGTGTCCGTCGTTCAGGCCGGTTACGGAGATCGGCGTGTCGGTGGCATCGATGCCATCGAAGTAGGAGAAGCCGATCCCGCTGTTGCTGACCGTCAGCCCGTAATGACTATCGGCGAGCGAGCTGGTCGCGCCGCTGGAGATCTGGATCGAGCGAAGCGCGCCCTGGATGCTGACGTAGGAGAGTGACGCGTTGCCCTTGCTGTTTCCGCTCGCGGTGATGTTGATGCCGTCCCAGGAGGCGACATCCGCGGCAGCCTCGAAGGAGACAGTGTGATTCGAGTCGGTATTGACCGTCTGGAGAGCTCCTCCCTGGACGTTGAGACCGGCACCACTCGAAAAGATCCGGATCGGACCCGCCGAGGCATCGATCAGCAGCGTGGTGCTCGGCCCGACGACGACGCCGCCGGCGCAGGGCGGATTGGCCGGGTCAGGAAAGGGATCGTTTGCCGGGCTGATCGGAAAGATGTAGCTGGGAGCGCTCCAGGTGACGGTGCCGGCGGGGAGAAGGCCGCAGGGGACGCTCTGGGCGGCTGCCACCTTAGCCCCGAGGTGAGGCAGCTGGTGGGCATCGCTCCCGCCCCGGGAGGTAAGCAGGACCACCCCGGCGATCACGAAGCCGAGCTTCCATAGGTTGCGAGTCAGCAAACGGGCGCGGCGGACCAAAACCATTGGTGGCGAGGTAGGACATTAGGTGAGGGCTTTTGGACCGTCAAGGAAATGGCGCCAAACTCGAAGCTTCCTGCCCGAATGGGCGTCCCCGATTGCCCCAACCGTTCGAAGGCAACGCCGCGCCTGTAGGAAGAGCTGGGAGCGGGCCTATCAGGATCGGGGCTAGGCGGCCAACTCGTTTTCCGTCCCGGCGAGGGAGCGGATGGCCCGGTTCAGCAGGTCCTGGGCCGTCAGCCCGTCGCCCCGGTACTCTGCAGTGCCCCAGCGAATCGAAATCCGGTCCGCGCGCAGGCTGGTTTCGATCTTTTGCGCGAGTGCTGAAGCATCCTCAGCGCTGGTTTCCGGCACCAGGATGAGGAAATCGTCACCCATCCAACGCGCCGCGAAGTCTCCGGCGCGAACGCTAGCGCTGACCACGCGCGCGATCTTCTTCAGCACCGCGTCGCCGGCGCGGTAACCGTATGCCTGGTTCACCTCGCGCAGGTTGTCGACGTCGACGATGACCAACGCTCCCCACGATTGCGGGCGCACCAGCTGGGCATTGAGCGCTTCCTCGAAGGCAGCACGGTTGAGCAGCCCGGTGAGCGCGTCGACGCTTGCCGATGCGGCGAGCCGGTCGATCAATCGGGCGTTGGCCATCGAGACCGCGGCCTGGTTGCCGAGGATCGTCAGCAGGCGGAGCTGGTCGAGCGAGTACTGGTTCAGGCCAACCTTCATGACAGCAATGACGGCCAGGAGCTCGTCCTGGAAGACGACCGGAACCACCAGCATCGACTCATCGATGGTGGCCGTGCCAGCCACGTGGGCAGCCTTCGGGTGGCGCTCGGCGTCACCGAGCAGGGCGCCGCGCTTGGTCTCGGCGACCCAGCCAGTGATGCCCTCTCCAACGTCGACCGCGGCGTTGGCACGGGTCACCTCTTTGTACTCATCGCGCTCGCTGCCGGTGAGGTAGACGACGTCGAGCCGGGAGCGATCCTCGTTGATCAGCAGAATGCGGCAGTGATCGTGAGGCAGCAGGGTCACGATCGTCTCACCCATCCGGTTACAGATGTCCTCGACACTGCTGGCACGCCCCAGTTGCTGGCCCAGGGCCTCGATCGTCTGCAGGTGCTGGGCCCAGGAGCGCGGACCGGATAGCGCAGCGGCCGGAGCCGGGGTGCCGGCCGTCTGCGCGGCAGCTGTTACCTGCGGCTTCTCCTGGTCGATGAGGTCAAGCATTGCCTCGACCACCCGGGGGTCGAATTGGGACCCTGACTTATCACGAAATTCGTTGATGATCTGCGCCAGCGGCAGCGCCCGTCGATAAGACCGGTCGGACGCCATGGCGTGAAAGGCGTCGCAAGCGTGGATGATGCGGGCTTCAATCGGAATCTCTTCGCCCTTGAGACCGTCAGGGTAGCCCGCCCCGTCCCAGCGCTCGTGCTCGGCGCGGACGATGGGGCCCAGCGGGGCAAGGAAGGGAACCGAGGCGAGGATTCGCTCACCTATTACCGGGTGTTCTTTCATCACGGCAAATTCCTCAGCGGTCAACACGCCGGGCTTGTGGAGGATGTATCCGGGGATGCCGATCTTGCCGATGTCGTGGAGCAAGGCACCGTACTCCAGCAAGCGGCGCTGGTCGGCGGAGAGACCGAGGCGCCGGCCGACGCTTACTGCCAGGGCGGCGGTCTCCCGCGAGTGTTCCTCGGTGTAGCGGTCTTTCGCATCGAGGGCGGCGGCGAGCGCGCCGATGGTGGCGACGTAGCTCTCTTCCTGTTGGCGGCGACGGTTCTCGTACTCCTCGAGCAATGCCTGGCGCACCCGCGCCGGGATGTAAGCGCAGAGCATGGTGCCAACAGTCAGCACTATCAGGGTGCGCGCGTAGTAACCGTCCCAACCCTGGATGAGCAACGGAAGCGCCGCCGTTGCCGCTGTCATCACGGCGATGATCGCGCCGCTGCGGAAACCGTAGGCCGCGGCCATGAAGACCGCCGGTGCGACGAAGACCGGGAGGATATGGGAGTGAACGCCCCCGGTCAGCATCAGCATGAACCCGAGGAGCACCAGGCCGGGAGCGACGATCACGACCAGGAAGCGCTGGACAGGTAGGCGGTGCCAGGGGAAGAACCAACTGATCGCCGCGCCGGCGTAGGAGAGTATGCCGACGATGAAGATGGAGCTGAAGTCGAGATGCTGGCCGCCCACGAAGCTGCTGGCCACGTTGACCGTTGCCGAGGTGACGAAGGCAATGGCGGCGATGCGAAACATCGCCTTGTGGAAGCCGGTCGGGATACGTTCCTTTTCCGCCACGATTTCGTGAATACAACGGCAATACGCCCGTTAGACTGCACCGGATGGGGAAGCGGAGTTGACGGACAGGTTCCGCGAGCGGCTGGCCGCGGGACCGGTCCTGGTCGCCGACGGTGCCACCGGCACCGGTTACCAGGAGATGGGCAGCGAGATCGGGGTGGCCCCGGAGGAATGGGTCTGGGACCGCCCGGAGAAGGTGCTGGAACTTCACCGAGCGTTCATTAATGCCGGTTCGGACATCATCCTGACCGACACCTTCGGTGGGACCCCGCTACGAATGCGGGAGTCCAGGTACGCCGGCCGCGCCAGCGAGCTCAACCGCCGGGCCGCGGAACTCGCCCGTGAGGCTGCCGCAGGCTCGGACCGTGTCCTGGTGGCAGGCTCGATGGGGCCTACCGGAGTGCTGATGGAACCTTATGGCGAACTCACCCGGGCGGCCGCGGTGGAGACCTTTGCCACCCAGGCTGCGGCCCTGACCGAGGGCGGGGTCGACCTGCTGGTGCTGGAGACGTTCTTCGCGCTGGACGAGGCGCTCTCGGCGATCGAAGGGACCCGCCAGGCGAGCGACCGACCGATCGCGGTCTCCTTCAGCTTCGACCAGGGGACCAAAACGATGATGGGACTCAGCCCGACCCGGATGCTGGAGGCGGTCGGGCCACTGCAGGTGGCCGCGATCGGCGCCAATTGCGGCAAGTCGCTGGACGCAATGGAGGCCGTGGTAACGGAGCTGTCGCGACTCGATGCCGGTATTCCGCTGTGGGTCAAGCCCAATGCCGGTCTGCCCCGGATGGATGGAGACATCGCCCGCTACGACACGACACCGGAAACCATGGCCGAGTACGCCCGCCGTTTCATCGCGCTGGGGGCCAGGGTGGTGGGCGGCTGTTGCGGCTCGTCAGCAGCTCACGTGGCGGCGATCGCAGACGCCGCCAAACGGGCCTCGGTCAAGGTTTGACCCAGGGCCTCGTTGCTCTAAGCGGGCTCTGCCATATGTTCCGCTGGATGGTCTTTTTCTTCCTGATCCTGGGCGTGATCGTTGCCTTCGTTGCCTTCGTGCTGGGCATGCCCATCCCTGGCCTGAGCCAATCCGGCTACCAGCCGACCAACCCCTTCAACCCCTGAGTCGGTAAGGCCGTCAGGCGGCCAGCGGCGGGTTGGCCCGGTTCCGACGTTCGCCACGTTTGAGCAGCATCTCGAGGAAGCGCTCGCGGCTGAAGTCGCCCTTACGAATGATGGATGGGATCAGGCCCTGGAGTCGCTGCTGGTCCTCTGGAGTGATGGTCTTCCCGGTGTAAACGATGATCGGGACCGAGCTCGTCTGGGGGTCCGACCGTAGGGCGGCGATGACGCTGAAGCCGTTTACGTCCGGCATGGTGAGGTCGCAGATGATCAGCTCCGGGTTGGTTTGCTTCGCCAGTTCGAGTCCGGCCTTCCCGCCGCCTGCGGTGGTCACCTCGATATTGAGTGGCTTCAGGACAGCTGTTAGTAGTCGCAGGCTCAAAGGATCATCGTCGATCACCAGCACCCTGGCAGGGAGTTTCTGGGCCCGCCTCGCATCGGCCTGGAGATCGTGGTTGATCATCATCTGCAGCAGCTGCTGGCGATCGATCGGCTTGGTGAGCACATCGACCTGGCCAAGGTCCACGCCCAGCGGTTGGTCGGCGTTCCGGGTGGTGACGACGACCGGGATGTCGGCCGTACGCGGGTCGCGTTTCAGCTCCGCGATCAGGGCGGGGGCGCCCTCGGGGGGCAGCGTCGCCTCTACCAGGACCACGAGCGGCGACAGGGCGGCCGCCTGTGCTAACGCCTCCGCGCCGGTCGAGGCGTAGGCGACCGTGTAGCCCGCCCGCGCCAGGAAGGGAGCGATGGCCTCACGAACCGCCGGGTCCGTGTCGGCCACGAGGACAGCCGGCGGCGGTGGGTTCCCTTTCAGACTCGCAACCGAGAGACCAGCCGCAGGCCCGCTAATGGAGGTGTGCTCCAACGCTCCACCAGCATCGGCCGGGTGGGCGGAACCCGCCACCGGGATCAGGCGAAGGTCCTCCCCCAGAGCACGACTATTTTCATCGATCAGCCGGATGAACTCAGCCTGCTCTTCGGCGCCCACCCCGTTGGTCCTGGGATCGAGGAGGATATTGGCGAAGCCCGCGATGGCGTTCAAGCGCGTGTTGATCCGGTGTGCCTCTTCCTGGGTAAGCGGCCGGCGTGCGGCATCTTCCGCCGAACGGAGCCTGGTCTCGAGCGTGGCCATTTTCTCGCGGTTTGCCTGCTCGAGCTGTTGCAGGCGTGCCTGCAGCTGGCGCTGGGTGTCCTCGGCGGCCCGCTGGACCTGCCGAGCCTGGGCGAGCGCCTCGGACAGCCGGAGATTCTCCTCGGTCATGGATTCGCGCCGGGCTCCCCATTCCTGGGCCGCGGCCTGAGCTCGCTCGACCAGGCGGGCGATCTGGGCCTGCGCCTCGCCGCGAGCTCTGTCCGAATCCGCGGCAGCTTCGGTTGCCAGGCGGAGTTGATCGTTCGCCGCGGCCAGGGACGCATCCAGCCTAGCCCGTTCGTCGGAGACCTGCATCTTCAGCGTGGCAGCCTCCTGCCGGAGGCTGGCCAGGTCGCCCTCGGACTCCATGGTGCGCTCGCTCAAGGCCTGCTGAGCCTTTATCAGCTCGGCTTCAAGGGCGAGCCGCCGTTGCTCGGCAGCCTGCCCGGCGGCCAGCAGGCCCTCCCGATCGGCCGCCCAGGTGAGCTGG
>Ga0102924_1004511_pt1 | contig 14001 bp, 13 predicted proteins | sample PaiPotPPM11metaG_FD_80116 | JGI IMG/M metagenome (GOLD analysis project Ga0102924, IMG submission 80116) | Iron sulfur acid spring bacterial and archeal communities from Banff, Canada, to study Microbial Dark Matter (Phase II) - Paint Pots PPM... ... | reverse complement strand
GGTTTTCATAGACGCCACTGTAATTGGTCTCAAGATCGCCGCTCAACGCTCAGCTCTTTCCTGCAGATTTCGCAAACGACGAAAGCAGATTGCACGATTTGTGGTCCACCATTTGTATTGTAAACAAGAAGGCCCGCAGCTCAAATGGCGCGCAAGCATGAGTGGACACAGCACAGTTCTCGTCGCCGGCGCCGGACCCGTCGGATTGACGGCCGCGCTCCTGTTGGGCACCAAAGGCATTTCCGTCACCGTGCTGGAGGCGCAGGCTTCGATCTCAGAGGAACTGCGGGCATCGACCTTCCACCCGCCGACGCTCGACATGCTGGCGCCATTCGGAATCACCGCGCGCATGCTCGACGCGGGCTTGATCTGTCCGACCTGGCAAATCCGGCTGCATCCCTCGGGCGAGCGCGCGGTGTTCGATCTCGCAGTGCTGCAAGGCGAGACCGGCCACCCCTACCGGCTGCAGTGTGAACAATCCAAATACTGCCGGTTCGCGCTCGACGCGATCCGGAAGCTCGACAGCGTCACGATTATTTTCAACGCGGCCGTTACCGGCATCGAGCAATCGAGCGACGCGGTCCGGGTCACCGCCGACATCGACGGCAAGCCCGAGGTTTTCACCGCCGACTATCTAATCGGCGCGGATGGCGCGCGTAGCGCGGTCCGCCATGCTCTCGGGATTGAGATGTCGGGAGACATTTATCCGGAGACCACGATTCTCGCGACGACGCGCTATCCGTTTCACGAGAAGCTGGATGGGCTCTCCAACGTTTCCTATTGCTGGAAACCCAATGGCACTTTCAGCCTCCTGCGGTTGCCCGGCGTTTGGCGGGTGAGCCTATATGCTCGCGATGGCCAGACCACCGAGCAGGCGCTCGAGGATGCCGCCCAGCAGGACCTGCTGCACGACATTGTCCCCGACGCTGGACGGATTGAAGTCTTGGAAACGCGGCCGTACCGGATTCACCGCCGTCTGGCCTCATCCTATCGTTCCGGGAAGGTCTTTCTCGCTGGGGACGCCGCGCATCTAAACAGCCCGTCCGGCGGCATGGGAATGAACGGCGGCATTCATGACGCCTTCAATCTTTGCGAAAAGCTGACCGCGGTGATCCAGGATGGCGCTGACGAGGCGCTGCTCGACTGCTACGAAAAGCAGCGGCGCCCGATTGCCGAAGAGGAAATCATCGCGCAAGCGCATCGCAATCGTTCGCGCATGCAGGAGCGCGATCCGGAGCGCCGGCGCGCCATGCTGCAGGATTTGCAGGGCACCATCGATAATCCGGCCAAGCTCAAGGACTATCTTTTGAAATCTTCGATGATCGAAGGCTTGCGTCGCGCAGCCGCAAGCGCATAGGCGACAAGACGCCGAGGGGATCATGTCACTGGAATACGCGCCGCGCGGCCTTGTCGGCATGCTGACGCCGCAGGCCAACACAACCGCAGAGCCGGAATTCAACATTCTGTGGCCGCGCGGGATCGCGATGATCAATGGCCGGCTGATGAGCGGCAAGGAGTCTTTGAACGCCCGTCTCGTCGATTATTTCGACAGCTACGGTCACTCGCTCAAGCAGTTTGCCAATGCGCCGATCGGCGCGGCTGCGGCGGCGTGCACCGGCGCCTCTTATCTCGCGGGACGCGATCGCGAAGCGCGCGTCATAGCCGAAATCTCGTCGCGTCACGGCCACCCGTTCATCACCGCGGCAATGGCTGTGGTTGATGCCTTACGAGCGCTTGACGCCCATCGGATCGGTCTCGTGTCGCCCTATTCCGACGATCTGACCCGCGCGAGTGTCACCTATTGGCAGTCCCACGGCTTTGTGGTCGCCGAACTTGCCAGTGCCGTGACACGCAACGATACCTTTCATCCTATCTATAGTCTCGACAGTTCCGCGGCCCTCGCCGCGCTCCGCGCGCTTGAAAGCAAGTCCCTCGACGCGATTGTCATGCTCGGCACCGGGATGCCGACATTGCGGTCCATCGCCGAAACAATCGGTTGGCGCGGAGCGCCGACGATGTCGTCCAACTTCTGTCTAGCTTGGCGTGTCGTCGAAGCCCTAGAGCGCCGTTCGCCTGACGCCTCCACGCTCGCGTCGTGGCTTAACGGTGAAGGTTGGGTGGAGCGGCTTAAGACACGTTAGTTACTCTTCTGAATGCCCATAGCCTTGATCACACCCGCGAACGTATCATGCTCACGTTGGAACATCGCCACGATGTCATCTGGATTCATTCCGCCTGGAACGATACCCAGCTTCGACAGGCGCTGTGCGACCTCATCTCTTTTCACGAGTGCCGAGATCTCAGTCCGGATCGCCGTGATAATGGGTGCAGGCGTTCCGACCGGCGCGAGAAAGCCGTTCCAAGATGTCGACTCGAAATCCGGAACAGTTTCGGCAACCGTCGGAAGATCGGGCGCGGCGACCAGACGCTGCGGGGTGCTCACCGCAATCAGACGGATCGCCTCATTATTCGTGAGCGGTAACAGCGACGACGCATTGCCGAAATAGACATCGGTGACACCGGCCATGAGATCGGAAATTGCTTGAGGTTCGGCGCGCGCCGGCACCTCGACAATATTGACATCGGTCATCTTGAAGAGACGCACCGGCAGGAATTCGCTCAAATTTTGCACGCCCGCGGTCGAGAAGTTCAGCTTGCCGGGATTCGCCTTTGCGTAGGCGAGAAATTCCGGCAAATTCGTCGCCGGCAAGCTGCGCTTGATCGCCATGACCTGCGCGCCGGTGCCGACATTTGTGATCGGCACCAATTGCTTCATGGGATCGAACTCGATGTTTTGCACCTGCGACGTCAGCGTTATCATCGACGCCGCGCAAAACAGCAACGTGTAGCCGTCGGGCTGAGCTTGCACGACCTCTCTGAGACCAAGCACCCCGCCGGGGCTGGGGCGATTTTCAACAATGAAGCTCTGGCCGAATTTTTCCGACAGGTCTTGCGCTGCCAGCCGCGCCATCATGTCGGTATTGCCGCCCGCGCCAAATGGCACGACGATTGTCACGCTCCTAGTCGGCCAATCGTCCGCAAGTGCCGGCAGGCTCAATAAGCTGGCGCTTAGAAGAGCCAAACAAAGCGCTCTCAGATACAAGTTGCGTACCATCATCGTTTCCTTAGTCCCGGTCATTTCGACGACACCAGCATTCAAGATTGATGCCACTTTGCAGCAACGAGCGTTAACCACGGCGACGGAGCCTTCTGGAATGGTGCGACAGTTTGACTTGCAGCTTCCGGACGGTAGCGCCGCCAAAGTCCGACTTCCGGTTTATCTCCTCTCTAGTCGATACAGCCGTCAGGTTATTTGGCTTGCGGCCTGCAATCCTTGGAACATCGATGTCTGCATGAGGAAGCCCCGGGTCTTTGACGGATCGGCGGCGATCGCCCGCATTTCGTCAAGACGCTCCCGGCGTTTGAAGGGATCCTTCTCTTCAAGCACGCGCTTGTTCTGAATTGTCATGGCTTGCAAAAAAGCGTTCGCCACGTGCCGGCGCTGACGATCGTAGAGATCGAGCAAATCATCCGAACCACCGTCAAGGACTCGCGCGAGCGCGTCGGCGAGACTGACCGCGTCATGAATGCCGAAATTCATCCCCATGCCGCCCAGCGGATTATTCACGTGGGCGGCGTCGCCAACCAGCAGCGCGCGGCGGCGGCGATAGGTGGCGGCGACGCGCTGGTGAACGGTATAAAGATTTGTATGGATGATCGGGTACGGCGTGTCGGTCGGAAGGAAGCCGCGCAGGCGATCTTGCGCGGTGCCAAAGTCGAGCAGTTCTTCCGCCGTTGCCTCCGGGGGCGTGGGAAACACGACGCGCCACAGGCCTGGTGGCCCCTTCCCCGGGACTTTGAATAGCGCGCACCATTCGCGGGGATCGGACACGTAGCAGCTATAGGCGAAGCCGTTCTGCTCAAAGTCGACCGTCGTCGTGATCACCAGGAAGCGCTCCTGGTAGGTGAAGCCGGCGAAATCGATGTCTTGCGATTTGCGAACCACGCTGCGTCCGCCGTCGGCGCCGATCACATAAACGCCTTTGTGAACGGAGCCGTCGGCGCAGCTGACCGTCACTCCCGACACGTCCTGCCTCACGTCTTCGGCCGTCGCCCCATAGTGAATTGTGAAGCGGCTGTCTTTGCTCAGAACATCGGCGAGAATGACGACAAGCTTGTGCTGCTCGCACTGCAGCCGATACGGATAGCGGGTCACGTCGGCGAGTAGGCCAAGATCGAACTCGGCGATCACGCCTTCATCGCGGCCGCGGAACTGCCATTGCGGACAAACGATGCCGAGATCGTGCAGTCTCTGGGTCACGCCGCTCGCCTCGAACATCTCCATGGTCGGCGGGTGAAAGGTCGCCGCGCGCGGATCCTCGTAGATCTCCGTCCGGCTCTCCAGAACGGTGACCGGAACCCCTGCCCGGGTCAGGAACAACGCCGCCGTGAGGCCCGAAGGTCCGGCGCCGACAATGATGACCCGCGCATCAGTCATCAGAACTCCTCGAGAATGCGACCGTGTCCATAGACACGGTCCTCGATGCCGCAATTGCGCAGGGCGTCCCAATAGGTAATGACATTCATCGCCAAGACCGGCTTGTTGAACCAGCGCTCCGCTTCGGCAGCCACCGCCGCATTCGCAAGATTTGTGCCGACCTGGAGAATGGCGTCGATGTCGTCGCCGTCGATCTCGCGCAGGACTTTGTGCAATTGCTGCGGCATGACTTCGGCGATAGCAAAAGGCGACGCGCATTTCATGCCGAGCAGGCGCACGATCTCGAAGCCGGCTTCCGCCAGATAGGCGCGCACCGTCTCGTCGCCCTTGGGCTGATGCGGCGTGAGCACGGCAATGCGTTTGGCGCCGAATTTCCGCAATGCTGCCACGGCCGAAGTCGAGCCCATCGCAACTCGAACGCCGGCGCGAATGGAAAGCTCCTTTTGCAACGCATCGGCGCCGGCAACGCCGCCGGTGAAGGCCTCGATCGCAACGCCCATGATCACAGCGTCGGGCGCTAAAGTCATGACCTGATCGATCGCCGGACCTATGCCTTCCCGCATCGCCTGAACGTGGGCCAGGAAGCCTTGCTCGCTGGCCTGGATCGGACGTTCCTTGATGGTCAGACGCGCCACGTGATTGGTCACGCCGCGCGGTCGGAGGTCCTCGCATTCGGGGCCCACGATCGTATTTGTCGACGGCACGACGATGCCGATCTTCTTACGGTACCCAAGCGCATCCACTACAATCGCTCCTCAACCTTTGTTGCTCTGGCCGGCATCGACGTCGATCACCGTCCCGCTGAGATAAGACGAGCGCGGCGAGGCCAGCATCACGGCCAAATCCGCGATCTCCGAAGCTTCGGCAAGTCTTCCGAACGGCAGCCCAGCAACGCCGTCCTGCCATTTCTCTTCATCGCCGAAATTATCCAGCGCCTTCTTGCGCAGAAGCGCCTCGATGCGGTCGGTCCGGGTGCCGGCTGGATTGATGCCGACGACGCGCACGTTCCAATCGACGCTCTTGGCGCCGACCGCTTTGGTCAGTGCAATCAATCCGGCATTGCCGACCGCGCCGCAGACATAGTCCCAGCGCGGCTCCTGACCGGCCATACCGATGATGTTGATGATGACACCACTGCCCCGCGTCTTCATCGCCCCGAGATAAAGCTTGGTGAGATGGATGTAGCCGAAGACCTTGAGTTGCCAGGACTCCGTCCAGCGATCGAGCGTCAAATCGAGCAGATTGCCGCCGGGGATGGCGCCGGCATTGTTGACAAGAACGTCGACCCCGGCGTGGGTCGCAAACAGACGATCACGTTCAGCCGACACTCCAAGATCGCCGACAAAAATCTGAGGAGTTGAGCCGGACAGTGCGCTCGCAGCCGACGACAGCCTTCCCGCATCGCGCCCTGTCATGACGACATTCGCGCCTTCGCGCGCAAAGCTTTTTGCGCAGGCCAGCCCGATGCCCTTGGACGCGCCGGTGATCAGCACCGACTTGCCTTTGAGTTCAAGATCCATTTCGCACTCCGCGTCTCATGGCGCGTCTCATAGCTGTTTCGGCATCGGCGACACTTTCGCATACCAGTCAGAAATCTGGCTGCCGCTAAAGAAGCCGACATCCGGCGAGGACGTCAGCACGTCGAGCATCTTATCGAGTTCGTGGATGCGATGCGGTACCGAGATCAAGTACGGATGCAGGCCGAGCGCTAGGACCATCGCGCTGTCGCGGCATTCCTGCTCGAAGCGCCGCAGCGTGAACTCAAGCCGGCGCGCCATTTCTCCGGTGGCATGCCGCTCGATGGCGTAAATGATTGAATCGTTGATTTCGAGATTGTAGGGCATCGCGATCAGAGGCTGCGTCGCGGTCCGCATCCAAGCCGGCCGATCGTCGATCACCCAGTCGCAGACATAATCGATGCCCGCACGCTTGAGGATATCGGGCGTGTCGACCGTCTCGCGCAAGCCTGGCGACAGCCAGCCGCGCACAGGCTTGCCCGTAAATGCAGAGATCTTGTCGAGGCAGGCGCGAACCAGCGCCTCCTCGCCGCCCTCGACGTGATTGGTCGCCTTCTGGTGCATGCCGTGACCGATGAATTCCCAGCCTGCGTCACGCATCGCCGCGGCGGCCTGGGGATAGGCGTCGATGACACCCGCATTGAAGGCGGTCGAGGCCGGCAGCTTCCTGTCGACAAATGTTTGCAGGATACGCGGTAGTCCGGCCCGCATTCCGTAGTCGGCCCAGGAGAAGTTCGGCACGTCCGGTACGGTCTCGCGTCCGTGCGGCGGCGTCACGATGGTGCGCGGCATCGGCTGATCGAATTGCCAATGTTCGACATTGACGACGAGGTGCACGAGGATCCGCTTGCCTTGCAAAGCCGGCAGTGCAGCGCGCTCGCTGGAAAACTGATACGGGATCCGTGGATTCGCCATCCGTCGTCTCTCAATGACTTTCGACTCTGATGTTTTTCACGACGCAACCAGTCCCTTTTCCGCGACCAAGCCGCCTGCAATCGCGCTGGGTACCCGGCCGTGCCAATTGGTCTCAGCCTGCAACGCCACGCCGATTGCAAGCAGAAGCGTGTCGCTACCTGGACGGCCTACCAATTGCAGACCCACCGGCATGCCGTGGCCGTCAAAACCAGCCGGAACGGCCAAGGCAGGTAGGCCAAGATAATTGGCAAAACGCGTGAAGCGGCTGAGCGCATAGAGCGTTCGTGCTTTAAATGAAGGCGATGCCGGATCGACCTCAGCAACGCGCGGCGTCTTGATGGGCATCACCGGCAAAACCACGGCCGCGGCGTCGCCGAACTGATCGGCCAAGAATTGATTGCACAGTTTTTCGCGTGCGCGCAGCGCCGCCGTAAGATCGTCATCGCTGATGGTGCGGCCTTTACTCAACCGTTTGCGCAAGACCGCGTCGATGCGCGCGTCATCCCAGCGGGTGCTGTGCTCAAGCGCGGCTTCAGCCTGCATCACCAAGAGACAATTCTGATCGGCTTCGGTGGGAAAGCCGGGCCGCTCGTCAACGCCAATGCCGAACCGGCGAAGTTCGTCAATCGCCGCATGGCATATCCGCGCAATCTCGACATCGCATTCCGCCATGGCGTCGGTGAGCACAGTAACAGAGAGCAGGTTCACTGCAGGCCCTGTCTCCTCGAATAGACCATTCCACAGCAACGCGAGGTCTGCCGCGCTTCGGGCCAACAGGCCGATCGTGTCGAGGCTCGGCGCCAGGGGCATCGTGCCTGCTGTTGCAATCTTGCCCCAAGTCGGTTTGAGCGCTGTAACGCCGCAGCAATGCGCTGGAATCCGCACAGAGCCGCCGGTGTCCGAGCCCAGCGCGGCGTAGCAGCAGCCAGCCGCGACGAGAGCAGCCGAACCGCTCGACGAACCGCCCGGCACATAGTCGAAATTCCAGGGGTTAAGGACGGCGCCCCGCGCAGCGTTGAGGCCCGACGGTTCGTAAGCGAGTTCCGTCATTTCGGCTCTGCCGATAAGAACCGCGCCGGCGCGAGCGAGACGGAGAATCACTGAAGCGGGCGACACGTTTGTCACCGGGGGCCGGGCGCAGCCCCAACTTGGGTCTCCCTCGCCCGTGGCAATCATATCTTTTGCCACATAAGGCATGCCGGCTAGCACACCGTCGCGCTGAGCGACGGGCCGACAACAAGCTGCAACGGCATGCAAGCCTTGGCCGATACGCGCCAGGCGCGAGCGGCACTCCTGTGCCGCCACCGAACGATCGCGCTCCGAGAGCGACGACCAATCCGGAAAGCGGGCGGGCTCGCTCATGGCAGCCTCAACCGTCACGCCGGTGGAGATGGTCAGCTAGCTTCACGGCGATAGACATCAGCCACTCGCTTTAGCCAAAACGATAGGCGGCGGGGACAAGGCCGGGAATGACAATTTAGGCTACTATGATTTCGCATAATTCGAAATCACTAAAGCCGTCGCGATCATCCATTGCGACGTTCACGCTTCTGCACAACGGCGCCGCATCCAACGTCCTTGGCAGCCGAGGCGGTCAGAAAATCGATCAGACGGCTGGTTGGCGCTTCGAGATTTTCGAATGCCCGAACGCAGATGGCATTGTCACGCCGCGCCCAGCTTTCGGCGAGAGTGACGAGACGAATGTCGAGGGCCTTGGAGAGCGGCCGCGCGGCAAGTTCGGGCAGGATTCCAATCCCGAGCCCCTGACTGATCAGAAGGCACATGACCTCGAAGCTGCGCACCTGCACGCGCACCCGCATCGGCCGGCCAAGCTCGCTCGCTCGCGAAGACAGCAAGCGGTGCGTCGCAGTGCCGCTTTCGAGGGCCACGAGCTCCTCGTCGAGGACGTCGGCATAGCGCAATTCGCCCCGTTTGCTGAAGCGGTGTCCTGCCGGCAAAGCGACGGCAAGACGATCGGCCGAATAGTCGATCATCTTCAAGCCTTCAACAGGCCGATCGCGCACGATAATGCCGATATCGGATTGCTTGTTCAGGACGGCGATGACCGTCGCTTCGCTCGGGCGCTCTTCCAGGTCGAGCTTGATCTGCGGATTCTCGCGGACAAAATCGGACAGGTCCTGGGCTAGCCGCTGCACCAGGACCGAACTTGACGCGCTGGCTCGGACATAGCCGCGAATGCCGGAGCGATGCTCATCGAGGCTGATCTTGAGCTTGTCGCCCAGACGGAGCACATCGCGCGCATAGTTCAGCACGGTAATGCCGGCGGCGGTCGGCTCGATACCGTGGGCGCGCCGCACGATCAGCGGCGCGCCCACCTCTTGTTCGAGCAAGCTTATCCGGCGGCTTGCGGCGGACAGTGCAACGTTCAGGCTCTCGGCCGCCTTGCTCACGCTGCGCAACTCGCAAGCCGCCAGGAAGATCCGGAGGCTTTGCAGATCGTGATGGAGCACAGCCTTGTCCTTCGTCGCTCTTGTCTCGCGCACAACACCCGCCGATCAGAAGTTGAACGGCTAAAACTCTTCGAGCAGGCGGCCGAGGCCCGGGATTTTGTCCATGATCTTGTTTTGGCGCAGCGCGTGCCAATAGGTCGCGGTATTGATGGCAATGACGGGTTTGCCAAGCCACAACTCGGCCGCTGCGGCCAGGCGGACCATGCTGAGATTGGTTCCTACCTGGATGATGGCGTCGACGTCTTTGCCGTCACCGTGCAGCTCGATGAGTCTATCGCGCAGCGTGTCCGGCGTGACTTCAGCGATTGCTGTCCAGCTTTCGCATTCGAGGCACATATCACGGACGACTTCGAAGCCCGATTCCGTGAAATAGCGCCGCACCTCGGCATTGGCGACCGGATAATAGGGCGAAAGAAATGCGATGCGCTTGACGCCGCCATAGGCCTTCAGAGCCGCGGTCGATGAATGCGAACCGATGCTGATGCCAACCCCCGCCGCACTCTCAATTTTGGCCTGGAAAGCATCGGCGCCAGCCGCACCGCCGAAAAACGTCACCGCTGACATGCCCATGACCAGGTAGTCGGGCTCGCAAGTCATGACGTTCTTGACCGCGTCGAGCACATTGCCGCCGATGACGTGAGCGCCGGCCATGAAGGTGTCGTTGCTGACCGCCTTGTTGTTCGGCGTAAAGATGCCGCGATAGTGGTTGGTGACGCCGGGCGGCCGCATCATTTCGAAATCGGGCTGCACGATGGTATTGGTCGATGGGCCAATGACACCAAATTTGCGCCGCCACCCAAGAACGTCCCTCATCGCTCAATTGCTCCGCTTCAGCACACTGCTTACCGGCACGCGCAGTGTGCGAGGTCGCGATGGAGCGCGTCAAGACTGCAGCTTAGTCAGACCCCGGCGTCGGCTTTGTAGCGCTCTTCGAGCTTCCAATAGCCGGGGAAGCCGACGACACTCTGCAATTCTGCGAATGAAATGCTTGGTGGCAATTGTGCCTTGCTGCCAGGCTTGAGTGCGTCAAGCGTCGCCTGCATTGCGGCTATCGATGCCGACAGCAACATCACCGGATAAAGCGCGAGCTTATAGCCGATCTCGTGCAATTCGGCAGGAGACAGGACCGGGGTTTTGCCTCCCGGCACCATATTCGCCATGCATGGTTTGCTCATGGCGCCACAGAAACGGCGCATCTCGTCTTCGGTCTCCGGAGCCTCCAGGAAGATCATATCGGCGCCGGCGTCCTCGAAATCGCGGCAGCGGTCGAGCGCGGCGTCAAAGCCGTGAACGGCACGCGCATCCGTTCGCGCCATAATCAGGATATCGTTGTCCGTTTTCACATCCGCCGCCGCCCGGATTTTCATGCGCGCTTCCTCGCGCGATATCACCTGTTTGCCGCGCGTGTGACCGCACTTTTTTGGGCTAACCTGGTCCTCGATCATGACCCCGGCTGCGCCGGCTCGTGCATATTCGATGACCGTACGCTGTACGTTCAGGGCGTTGCCGTATCCGGTGTCACCGTCGGCGATAAGCGGGGTCTTCGATGCTGCAGCACAGCAGTTCCTCACACAATCGAGCATTTCGGAGAATGAAATGAGCCCCGTATCGGGTAAGCCGAGTTGAGCCGCGGAGACGGCGAACCCGCTCATAAAAGCGACCTTGAACCCTGCATCGGCGACGAGCTTTGCGGAGAGCGCGTCAAAGCATCCCGGCATCACCGCGATATCCTTTTCTGCAAGAACATCACGCAGTTTCTGAGCAGCTGACAAGGTATGACCTCGCTGGCGGAAGGCTCTCGCCGTTGGTTGGAATATCGTCGTCAGCAGGAACGATAGCAGCCTCAAGCGCAGCGTTACACATCTCGCCCTAACTCGAGCGCCGATTGCAAAGGCGCCCCCAGGCAGGCTTCTGCAGCAGACGAACCGTGGGTTACTTTGTGGGTCGACATAAGACGTTTGAATAACCCATTGAAATCACGAATATTTATGAAACAATAGGCGGACACTCCTTCCGCCATCACGCGCTTTCTTCTCGTGGCAAGATCCCACCAAGAGCGCCGCAGCCTCGCCCGGCGCATCCTGCCGCAGATGTGAGCTCTGCAGATGTGAGCTCTGCAGATGTGAGCTCCAAAAACGCGCGGGCACTCTGACTTCAAATTGACGCATATTTGGGAGGTAATTTGACGATCGGGAATCAAGGTCAAATAGAGTGGGGTCGTCATGTCACAGTCGCAAACGTCCGGTCTCATCCGCTCGCTTGAAAACGTGCGGGACAGAGTCAAGCAGCGGTTGACGAAAGTCCCGGAATATCGGGCATTTCTGGCCATCGAAAAGCCGATGGCGGAGGTCGCCGACATTCCCGATCTGCTCGCGCATTTGGAAGCCGCCAAGCAGAAAATTCTGGAGCACCTGACGCTGAGACGCGAATACCAAGCCCTCCTCACGGTCGAAAGGGCGATCAAAGACATTTCCGAAGTGCTTGAGCTTGTGGGCGACGACGCGAGCTTCGACGCCGCGCCTGCTGGGGTTGCCACACTGGCGCCGCTTGCCAAGGCTCCAACAATGGCGCCGACAGTGGCCGCGACCGCAACAACGGGCCACGAAACTCCAGTCGTGGGGCTTGCGGCGCTTGTCCACGAATCTTTCCTGGCGCAATTGGGCGCTGAAACTCGCACGGCCGGTGAAGCAGAGGCGGCAGAAGCCAAGGTCGCATAGAGCGCGGCCCGGTCTCTTTCCGCCACAAGCTTTTGCCGCAAGACGCGTCGCCGCTTACTTCAGCGACAACGCCAGTCCGCTCAAATCCAGGCTGACGATCAGGCCGTTCTGCTCGCCGGTGAGCGTCAGCACGGCGCCGTTTTGGTTGGCGAGGACGACGGCCTGCGCGCCCTTGATGACGGCCGCGCCGCCGCCGCCTTGGGCGTAGACACCGTTGATGTCGGACGGGCGGCGGATATTGCTGACGGTGCCATGGAAGTGCGTCTCCGAGGCGCCGAAGGTGAAGCCGTAACTCAGCCCCCCGATCGACAGTGGATAAACGCGGCCCTGGAACAGCAGCTCGCCACTGCCGGCCGAGCCCCCCACGACGAACCCGGCCTTGAAGATGCTGATGCGGATCGTGCCGTCGTCGGCGTTCGCTACCGATGCCGCGCCGAGCAACGCCGCGATGGCGATCAGGCCGACTCTCAATCCCGAAAAGACTTGCATCGTAAGTTCCCCCTCACATCAAATGCGCCGCTGCGCATGGACGATTCACCACTGTACCTCGGCGCCGCGTTGCCTGGAATGCCCTCGCCGGACCGAAGTTTCGCGGCAATCTCAATTGTCATCGGCGCCCGCGTCCCAAGGATCGAGCCGCGCATGGATCGGAGCGGAGAGGCTCAAAGCGCCCGGCGTTAGAGCCTCTTCATGCCGAGCCCTTAACCCGCCGTCACGTCGACGGTGGTCTCGCCGTCGAGGACGCGTTTCGCGGTTGTCATGTCGACCTCATGCTCCCAGGTGCCGATCACGACCGTGGCGACGCAATTGCCGATCAGATTGCCGACCGCACGCGCGATGCCGATGAACCAGTCGACCGAGAGCACCAGCACGAGCCCGATCACCGGGACCGTCGGCACCGCATTGAGCGTTGCCAAGAGGATGACGATCGCCGAGCCCGGCACGCCATGCGCACCCTTGGACGTGATCAGCGACACGACCAGCACCAATAGCAGATCGCCGACCGACAACGGTGTATTGGTCGCCTGCGCGATGAAGACGACCGCGAGCGTCAGATAGATCGAGAAGGCATCGAGGTTGAACGAGTAGCCGGTCGGAATGACAAGGCCGACCACGGAATCCTTCACCCCCATGCGCTCGAGCTTGCGCATGATCTGGGGCAGCACCGCGTCGGACGACGCGGTCGCCAGCACGATCGTCAGCTCCTCGCGGACTTAATTGAGGAACTTGAAAATATTGATGCCGACCGCGCGCAGAAGCCCGCCCAGCACAACGACGACGAAGATCGCGACTGAGACATAGAAGATCAGGACCAGCGACAGGAGCTGCTTGAGCGAGCCGACGCCGTATTTGCCGACCGTATAGGCCACAGCGCCAAGCACGCCGAGCGGCGCGGTGCGCACGATGAGGCCCATGGCCTTGAACAGCACCTTCGACAGTGCTTCGACAAAGGAGGTCACCTGGGCCGCCGGCTCGCCGACCAAAGCGAGCGCGACGCCGAACAGGACTGCGAAGAACAGAACCTGAAGCACGTCATTGCGCGCCAGAGCATCGATCGATGTCGTCGGAATGATGTTGAGAATGAAGCTGCCGACGCCTGCGCCCTGGAGCTTATGGGCATTGTCGGCATAGTTGCTCAGCGCCTTGGCGTCGAGCGTCGAGGGATCGATATTCATGCCGTGACCGGGGTGGAACGCGAAGGCCAGCACGAGGCCGAGCGTGAGTGCGACGGTGGTCATGACCTCGAAATAGACCAGCGCCTTGAGCCCGACGCGACCGACCTTTTTCAGATCGCCGGCGCCGGCAATGCCGTGCACCACGACGCAGAACACGATCGGCGCGACGATCATCGAAATCAGCTTGAGAAAGGCGTCGCTCAGGAT
>Ga0102924_1004510_pt1 | contig 14007 bp, 11 predicted proteins | sample PaiPotPPM11metaG_FD_80116 | JGI IMG/M metagenome (GOLD analysis project Ga0102924, IMG submission 80116) | Iron sulfur acid spring bacterial and archeal communities from Banff, Canada, to study Microbial Dark Matter (Phase II) - Paint Pots PPM... ... | reverse complement strand
TGTATGCACCGCATTCGCTGTAGGCCTGGCACTCCTCGCCGATCGCGAAGTCAAACCCCCGCCGGCGGCCGGCAGCGGTGACTCCTGCTGCGTTCTTCTGCGCGATCGCCAACCCGGCTCTGTGTGTGCGCGCGATCAATAGCGACGCGAACGCCAGGTTGTCCTGCGCCGTCAGCGCTCCCGCAGAGCGTTCCCAGGAATCGAGATTGTCAGGCTCGATCGCCTGGAAGCCGGCGCGCGCACAGCCGGCGATCCAGCCGCCGACGATCCGCGCAAGTGCATTTCGCCTGCTCGAGCTGGAGGTGTCGAGCAGCTGCTCGTGCCACTGCTGGTCGACGACAGCGTGTCCGTGCCGGAACAGCAGCAGGTCGGGATGATTGGTACGCCACCAGCGCTGCTCGCCCGTTTGGGCTTGGAACGCGTTCAGGTAGCAGACGTTGTAGAGGCCGGGAACCGGTCGCGCCAGCCGATCACGATCGACGACCCTGACGCCTGGCTCCGGCCGGAATGCGCCACCGATCTGATAGCTGAACAGCGCATGCACCGGCGGCGCCGGCACCGTGCTCGCCGCCGCACCCCGAGCGCCGGCTCGCTCCGTCGGCCCCGCCGCGCCGATCCCCGGAGCGCAGATCCCCAAGACCCCCGCCGCGACGCCGACGAACCCGAGAGCCCGATTCCTCACCCCACGACGACGCATCGCCTAAGCCTAAGGCCAGGCGTTGGCGGCGGATCTCAGGGAGTTCGTTCGTTTGTGGTGGCGTAGAAGTCGGTCAGGCCTTGTTCCTGCGCACCCAGCAGGCGAGCCGGGAGGGGCTCACGGATCTCATGCGGAATCACCCTCGACTTGAGCAATTCCGAGAGCGGGCCCTCGAGGCCCGGCGCGCGCCCGGTGGCGTTGTCCAATTCGAGCAGGCCACCCGCGGTGCCGTAGTCGTAGAGCTCGAGGTCCCGGCATTCCGGGTCGACCTCGGTGGTCCCGGCATTCCGGGCCGAATAGACCGCGAGCGAAGATGGTTCGCCGGCGTGCACCGGCGCTAGAGTCCGCGTTGCCGTGTTGGTCTGGATTCGAAGGCTGGTTCTGCCCGCGATCGCCGTGTGCGTTGCCGTCTCGGCTGCCGGCGCGTTCGGGATGCCTTCCCGCAGTGGGCCGCTAACCGGCACCTGGAGTGGCTACATCGCCGGCAATCCAGGCAGCGGGGTCAAACGCCTCCACATACGCATCGTCATCGATGCCAGGCAGACAGGCGGGAGCTGGAGAATCAGCGCCACGTGCAACGGCCCGCTCACGCTCGACTCCATCTCCAGCGGCTACCACCACTACCGCCGGAAGCTGGCGCGCGGGGCGACCTGCGCCGGCGGTGACGTCGACTGCCTCAAGCGTGTGGGCGCCGGCGTCTACGACTCGGTTACGTCGCACATCAGCGGCGAGTACAACAGCAGCGGGACGCTCCGCCGCGTTACGACCTGACGGGCCAACACCCAAGGCAACATGATCCGCAGCACGTCCCGATCGAGCCCTGTGGTTCGTACGCCTGGCTACGCTCATTTGCATCATGAAGCCGCCTGCCGCGAGCTCGATCGCCGCTCCGCCGAGCCCGACGCTGTCCGCGTCGCAGCTCGCGACGCTCGCCGGCCTGGGGGAGGAGCGGACGGCAGAGGTTGACGACGTGCTCTATCGGGTTGGCGATCGGAGCTATCCGTTCATCGCCATCCTCGAGGGCGAGGCTGCAATCCTCGATGCGGCCGGCAACGAAATCGTCCGCCACGGAACCTCGGGGTTCCTGGGCGAGCTGAACCTGCTGTCGGGGCAGACCGTGTTCGTCACGGCGGTCGTCACCCAGCCCCTGCGTTACCTCGCGATCGACCGCGACGTGATGCGCTCACTGCTGTACGAGGACGGCCCACTCAGCGACGTCGTGCTGTCGGCCTTCATCGCCAGGCGCGAGGCGCTCCAGCGGGTCCAGGGGATCGGTCTGGAGATCGTGGGGCCGCACTCGTCCCACGCGACTATGCGGATGATCGAGTTCGCCCGGGCCAACCGCCTGCCATTCACGTGGCGCGACCCCGAGCACGCGGACGATCGGGCTGCCGCGGCTCTGGTGAGGGGCCTCGATCAGGGGAGCCTGCCGCTGGTCACCTTGCCGGGCGGCGCTGAGTTCCAAGGCCCGTCGCCTGGCCAGGTCTCTCGCGCGCTCGGAATTGGTCGCGAGCTCGCCCCCCGCGAGGAAGTCGATCTGCTCGTGGTTGGCGCCGGTCCCGCGGGCCTCGGCGCCGCTGTGTACGGAGCCTCCGAGGGACTCGACACGCTCGTGGTCGAGAGCACCGGACTGGGGGGTCAAGCGGGCTCGTCCCGAAGGATCGAGAACTACCTCGGCTTCCCGGCAGGGATAACCGGCAATGAGCTCACGAGCCGCGCCGTCACCCAGGCGCGGAAGTTCAACGCGCGCATGGCGACGCCATACCGTGCGGTCGCGCTCGAACCCGGGGATGGCCGCCACGTCGTGCGCCTGGAGGAAGATCACGAGATCGCCGCCCGCGCCGTCCTGATCGCCACCGGCGCGCAGTACCGGCGCCTGCCCGTCGACCACCTCGACCAGTACGAGGGCATCAGCGTCTTCTACGCCGCGGGGCCGCCGGAGGCGCAGCTCTGCGGAGCCGAGCGTGTCGCCGTCGTCGGCGGCGGAAACTCAGCCGGCCAGGCCGCCGTATGGCTCGCTCGGGGCGGTGCGCTGGTCACGCTGCTGCACCGGCGAGCGGATCTACACGAGACGATGTCCGACTACCTGGTGCGCGAGCTCGAGCGCTACGGCGTGGCGGTACGCGACCGCAGCGAAATCGCCGCGCTCCACGGCCCAGACGGTCAGCTCGAGGCGATTACCCTCGAGAGCGGCGAGCGCCTGCGGTTCTCGTTCCTGTTCCTCTTCCTCGGCGCACTGCCATGCACCGAATGGCTCGACGACGCCGTCGCGCGGGACGACCACGGCTTCATTCTCACCGGCGCCGACCGTGGCGCCGGCAGCCTGCTCGCCACCACCGTCCCGGGTGTATTCGCCGCCGGCGACGTCCGCTCCGGCTCCACCAAGCGCTGCGCCACAGCCGTCGGTGAAGGAGCCTGGGCGGTGCAACTCGTCCACGCCCACCTAGCCGCGCGCTCATAGACGAGCGGAGCCCGCGTGTTCAGCTTGGGTCGGGCGGGGTGATCAGGGTCGCGCCGGGTATGTAGGTCGCGACGCGTCTGGGGTCTCGCGTCAAGAGAGGACGGCCGGTCACCGCTGCGTGAGAACCGATGAGGAAGTCCGGGAGGATCGCTTCGCGCGTGCCTCCGGCCCGGCGGTAGCTCGCGTGGGCGTGGCCTGCGAGGAAGCTCGCGGCGAGTGGGATCTCTTCGATGCTCGACATCGATGGGAGCGCGTCGCGGAGAGTTTCGATGCGCGAGAACCGTGGTGCGATCTCCGCGAGTACGACGGCGTTTAGTACGAGCGTGCCGCGCTGGGCTGCACTGGTGAGCTGTGCTTGGGACCATGGCCCCCAGGTCGGGTCCTCCGTGAACACGTCGAGCAGCACGCTGCTGTCGACAACCGTCCCCGCTGCCCGAGTCACCGCCGCGTGAGGGCGAGGATCTCGTCGGTAGTCAGTTCGACGTCGCCAGCGCCGCGCATCTGCTCGATCTCGCGGGCGACGCGATCGCGGTCAACGACGAGACGGGCGCCCTGCTCGTCGAGCTGAAACCCGACTTCGCTGCCAGGGCGGATCCCTAAGGCCCGTCGGACGTCGAGCGGAATCGTAACCTGGCCCTTTTGTGTGACGCGCACTCGGTAAGACTAGCAAGTATTACCGCTCGGCCAGCAGCTGGAGACCGCGTCGGTCTCGGCTGTGCTGGACGCGTGCAGGAGCGGCGCGCGGCGCGTTGTTATGCTGGCGCGGTGGGCGTTATGTGGGGGTTACGGGCGCGAGCCAGCGCTGCTGGAGCGGTGCTCGCCGTTGCAGCGTTGCTGGCGGGGGTTTGCCTCGCGAGTCCGGTCGCGGGCGCGTCGTCGAGGCCCACGAGGGCTGCTGCGCTGACCAAGGCGATCGTGACGGCGTGGGGGCAGCAGACGTTTATTCCCGGCGCGATCGTTGGCGTTTGGCAGAAAGGCGCCGCGCCGTATGTAAAGACGCTTGGCGTACGTGACTTGAGCACTCGCCGGCCGATGGCAGCGAATCTGTACATGAGGATCGGCAGCGAGACCAAGACGTTCACGGTGACTGCCGTCCTTCAGCTCGTCGATAAGCGGAAGGTCCGGTTGAGCGACCCGATCGGCAAGTACGTCGCGGGTGTTCCCGGGGGGAACCGGATTTCGCTGAGGGAGCTTGCCGAGATGCGCAGCGGCCTGTCCAACTATTCGGACGACGTGGGCTTCCACGAGGCGTTGGCGAGCGATCCCTACCGGCAGTTCAAGCCCCGCGAGTTGTTGGCTTATAGCTTCAGGCATCCGCTGATGTTCGCGCCGGGTAGCGAGTTCTTCTACTCCAATACGAACACGGTGCTGCTGGGTCTGGTGGTCGAAAAGGTCTCGCGCCAGCCACTCGCGGTCTATATCAAGCAGCACATCCTGAAGCCCGAGCATCTCACGCACACGGTTTTTCCTTACGGTGCCGCGTTCCCGTCACCGCACGCGCAGGGTTACGCAGATCTGACCGACACCGGGACGCGCGACAACGTGACGGGCTGGAATCCTTCGTGGGGGTGGGCGGCCGGAGCGATGATCTCGACGCTTGACGATCTCCGCGTCTGGGCCCGCGACGTGGCCACCGGCACGCTGCTCACGCGGGCGACCCAGAAGCAGCGCGATCAGTTCGTCTCCGCGCCGGCACTCGGTGCGGTCAAGTACGGGCTGGGGCTGTTCCAGGCCAACGGTTGGATCGGTCATAACGGAGCGCTTCCTGGCTACCAGAGTCTGGTCGTCTACCTGCCGTCCGCGCAGGCCACGATCGTGGTGCTGCTCAACGGCGATAAGAATCCCACGCCTCGCGACGTCCGGACGATGCTCGCCCGGGCCATCACGAAGATCATCACCCCGAAGCACGTCATCAACCTCGCAGGCGGCTAGACCGGCCCGCGAATCACTGCACCGGTGGGCAACACGCCTCGATCGTGGCTGGCGATCAGCTCACTGGCGGCTCGATGCTGTCTCTCGGGTGGAGGTGGTGGCCGACCGCGAAACTCCGGCTGCTGGCAGACGTTGAAGTGAACATGCGCGCTCTCGCCCGGACGGTCGCCGTGGTGGCTGTCCTCTTGTTCGTTTCACCGGCCGGCTTTGCGGTTGCCGGCAGTCCTGCCAAGCCCTTGGTCTTCCACCCGCACTGGCGGCTCGTTGTAAAAAGCGGGCTTCTATATGCGGCTGTCAGCGACCGCTACGTCGCGTTTGTGACGGGCTTGGGGGGCGGCCCGGTGACGCTGCTCGATGACCAGACGGGGGCACGGACGGTGCTCTCGCCGCCCAACTGCTCGACCGAACGCGCGGATTGGGGCACGTGGGACCAGCCGCTGTTCCTCGACGCCCCGTGGCTACTCGTCAGCTGCGGGCAGGTCCCGCCCTCCGGCCGGGAAACGTACGACCTCTACAACGTCGCGACCGGACAGTGGGCTGCGTTTCCGCTCTCTGCCCAATGCCAGGGCAAGTGCCAGGTGGTCGACATCGGGAAGTATTGGGTGAAGATCCTGACCGACGAGGGCATCGTCACGTACGGCCCCGCTGACTACTACCTGCAGAACATCACCACCGGACAGTTCGAGCGCGACCCCGCCGGACCCGGCGGCACGGTCTACGACGACCTGAGCGCGCCGTCCGGCCTGTCCCCGCTGTGCTCGCCGCTGCGCTATCCGCAAGCCGCATCACCGACCTGGCCTCCGGGGCCGGTGCGCGTCTATGGTCAGTTCGCGCTCACGTATCAGGCGGTGGTCGACCAGACCGGTGACACGACCGAGGACAGCTACCACCTCCGGCGCTGCGGCTCAAAGCTGGACATGATCCTCTACCGCCAGACTTACGACGGCTCCCCCGGGCCATACGCCGAGAGCCAGCCGTTCGGGAACGCGCGCGCGGTGATCCAGACCCCCGACGGCGTGACGATTCGCGGCTGGTTTCTACCGAGCCTGCGCCGGTTCACCATCCCTACGCACCTGCTCGACTATCTTGCACCGATCGGCCTCACCGACCGCTCGATCTACGTCCACACGTCCAACAGACTGTGGGCCGCGGCCCTGCCATCGCCGCCCCGACGCGTAGCGGAGCCGCAGGCTCGCCGCCGCTAAGCGACGCACCGAACACGGGCCTGACCGGAGAGCGCGCGCCTGACCGGTTGGCCAGCCGACTGCCGGCCTTCGACCACAGATGATCGAGATGCGGGCACAGCGGGATGCGAAGTACCGTGCGGAGATCGGCGTCAGGAGCTCGCTGATCGCGTCCGCCTTCACAGCGCGCTTAAGGTGCGCCACGTCCCGAGGTGATCGCCGCACCGAGCGCGGGTCCCGACGGCGCCGCTATGACCGGCACCGGGAACGCCTCTAAGACGCTCATCAGCTTCTGACCCCAGCTGTTGCTTCCAGGTCTCGCTCGCGCGCTCCGAACGCTGCGCCGAAGAGGCGATGAGCACCGCCGCCCCGGAAGGTGTGCTCAGCGAGCAGGAGCGACGAATAGCAGCGTGTTACTTCTGAGTGGGAGCAATGGCGATCGCAAGTAGGTCGGAATTTGGGTCATTTGATGCCTTGATGGGAGTCCCAGGCTTACCGCTAGCGACTGCGATAGGTGTCACCGTGCTGTCGCCATTGCCGACTACGTAGGCAGTCTTCCCGTCCGGAGTAAAGGCAATCCAATGGGGCTGTGATTGCGCGCGGAGGTGGATAGCTCGACCCACCACGGCTCGGGTAGTGGTGAGCTTCATAGGGATAACCTCGTCAACCTCAGGCGAGCTCCCGGCGATCGCCACATAGGCGGTCTCGCCGTTGGGGGCTATTTCCATCTCAATGGGAGGACCGGGGACGCGAATAGCCCTGCCTGCCCTGTTGTTAGCGACATTGATGGGCGTGAGCGAGTTACTGCCCTTATTCGCCACATAGGCAGTACGGCCATCCTTGGTTATGGCAACCCAATTGGGATGGAGACCTACCTTGATCGAGCGCAATACCCGACCAGTAGCACCACCGTTCTTGACCTGGATCGGAGTGACGGTGCTGCCAGGCGCGGCGGTAGTGCCCCAATTCGCCACGTAGCAGGTCCGCCCGTCCGGAGTGAACGCGATCGTGTTGGGGCCTCTATGAGGTACAGCGATAGTGTGCCCCAATCGTCCCGTGGCCAAGTCTATGGTCGACACCGTTTGACCTTTGTAGTTCGCCACCCAGGCCCACCGGTCGTGTGTTTTGGGAACGAAAGCCATTGCGACCGGCTCGGCGCCCACCGTGATAGGTTTGCCTAGCTTTCGTGTGGCCAAATTTATCCGCGTGACCGTGTGAGTGACCTCGTTCGTCACATACCCCGTTTTGCCGTCCGGGGTAACCACAATGTCATTGGTCCCCGTTCCTTGGCCGACGTGAATCGGGGTGCCGGGCATGTGGCGTGTAAGGCTGATGGGGATGACCGTGCCCATACCTGGTGCATTCCCGAGATCCTCAGCGTTCGTCACATAGGCGGTAAGTCCGTCAGTACGTCCGCCAGTGCTCGTGACACTGGATGTGCTACCAGAAGCAGCTGGAACCACCAATAGGCCGAGCATTCCGCCAGACACGAGAGCAAGGCGTCCGATCTTGGCGCCATCGCGCTCCCTGAACTTCAAAATCACGATCTGACGGAGCACACGACATGAGCGAAACATCTAAACCCCCCGTTTGGTTGCTTCTCCGCGGTCCAAGCATCCTCGCGGAGGCTCACCGTGATGTCTAACACACCGCTGATGCCTTCGCCATAGGGATCGACCCCAGCATTTGGCACCCGATCAGAAGGCGCACGGCCACCCGACGTTGAACGTGTGGGTCATCGAGGAACACATCAGCGTCGTGTCACCACCGGTTCAGCCGGCGGGAGCCGCGGCGACGCAGCAGCGGCGAGCTGAGCGATTAGCGACCTTGAGCTCGCGTTCTCTTTGGCGACACGCAGCCCGTAGGCGGCTCCTGGCACGGCCGTACGCATTCCTCGGTCGCCGAAGGAGGTGCGCGTCGCCCCGCCCGGGGGCGACGTGGCTGCCTCGATTTCGACCCACTCAAGCACGCGCAGAGATGTAAGAAACAGCGGTGGCGCGTAGCAACTGTCCGGGGGGGCGCCCCTTCGGTTCGCCGGTTGACGGAAGTGGAAGAACGGCTACGATCCAACCCCTCTTGGGAGGGAGAGGAATGATCTGCGTGCGGCGGCGAGTTGTCGTGTCAGTCCTCGCGTTCGTCGCGCTCGGGGTCAGCGCGGTGGGAGCCGCGGCGCCCTCGGCGCATTCGGGCGCGATCCGGGTCGGCCCCGCGCATCTGGTTCGCCTAGCCGTGCTCTCGACGCGGGCTGATCTGGTCTCGGGAGGCGAGGCGTTGGTGCAGGTGTTCCTCCCGCCCGGCGCTCGGACCGCCCAGACAAGGCTCGACGTCAATGGACGTGACGTCACGCGGGAGTTCGCCCTTCTGAGCAGCGGAAAGTTCGAGGGTCTGGTGACCGGCCTCGCCAACGGGTCGAACGTGCTCACGGCTCGGCTCCCGGATGGTTACGGAGCGCACCTAACGATCACCAACCATCCGATCGCAGGCCCGATTCTCAGCGGACCCCAGCTCAAGCCGTGGGGCTGCGAGGCCGGGGCTGTCGACGCGACCTGCGCCAAGCCGGTCGCATACAGCTACTACTACAAGTCCACCGACTCCACTAAGAGCGGCCTGCAGCCGTACGACCCGGCGAATCCGCCCACTGACGTCGCTACGACCACGACACAGACCGGGACGACCGTGCCATTCATCGTCCGTGTCGAGACCGGCTATGAGGATCGCGATCAGTACCAGATCGCCGCGCTGTTCGAGCTGGGCAAGCCGTGGAGCTCGCGGGCGCCGCAACCCCAGTTCAACCACAAGCTGCTGATCACCCATGGAGTCTCATGCGGCGTTGACCACCGGGCCGGCACCGCGCCGAGCGTGATCAGCTTCAATCCCTCGCCAGTCTCCACGGCGGTTGTGCCGGCGGCGGATGGCGCCGAGTACGCGCTCGGTGCGGGCTTTGCCGTGATGTCGACCGCACTGGACTACAGCGGCCACAACTGCAACGTGGCCCTCCAGGCCGAGTCGCTGATCATGGCCAAGGAGCACCTGATCGATACCTACGGGACGATCCGCTACACGATTGGGACCGGTTGTTCAGGCGGCTCACTCGCGGAGCAGTGGATCGCCAACGCGTACCCCGGCATCTACCAGGGGATCCTGCCGACCTGCTCGTTCGCCGACGCGTGGGGAACGGCAACCCAATTCCTCGACTACCACCTCCTGCTGGCCTACTTCACCGATCCCTCGAGATGGGGGACTGGCGTGGCGTGGAGTCCGACGCAGATGGCCGACGTCGAGGGGCACGTGTCGATCGTCAACTCTGAAGTTAGCGACAACGCCCAATGGCACGTGGCCGTACCGACCGACAACTGCACCGGGGTGACCGACGCTCAGCGCTACAACCCGCAGAGCAACCCCGGCGGCGTCCGCTGCGACATCCAGGACGCGGCGATCAACATCTTCGGGCCCGATCCACGATCGTATTGGTCCCCAAGTGAGAAGAAGGCCGGCCGCGGCTTTGCCGTGCCGCCGATCGACAACGTCGGCGTGGAGTACGGCCTCGATGCTCTGCAGCAGGGCAAGATCCTCCCCGCGCAGTTCGTCGACTTGAACCAGAAGATCGGCGGGGTGGACATCGACACCCACCCAACCGCGAGCCGCATCGCTACTCGTGGAGACGCGCTCACGAATGCCTATCGCAGCGGCATGATCAACGAGACCAACAACCTCGACCAGACAGCGATCATCGACTGCCGCGGCCCCGACCCCGGCGCCTTCCACGACGCCTACCGGGCATTCGCGCTACGCGCGCGCTTGGATCGCGAGCACGGCAACCACGACAACCAGCTGATCTGGGAGGGGCCGGCGCCGATCATCGGCGACACCCAGTGCAACCTCACGAGCCTGATCGCGATGGATCGCTGGCTCGGCGCGGTCGAGCGCGACACTAGCTCGAAGACGCAGGCGCAGAAGATCGCCGCCGACAAGCCCTCCGACCTCGGCGACGAGTGCTACGACGGAAACGGGAACAAGGCTTCCGACGGGCTTTGCCCCCCAGGCGTTGTGCCGATCTACGGGACGCCACGTACCGTCGCAGGCGACGCGATCACGACCGACGCCAACAAGTGCCAGCTGAGGCCGCTGAGTCGCTCTGACAACTATGGGGCGATTCCGTTCACCGACGCGCAGTGGACGCAGCTGAGATCGCTGTTCCCAAACGGGGTGTGTGACTTCAGCAAGCCCGGCGTGGACCAGCAGCCGACGATCCCGTGGATGACCTATCAAGACGCGCGCGGCCGCGTGATCTACGGCGGCCGGCCGCTGGGAGCGGCGCCGGTTTCGATCCCGTTCGGTCCCGACACCCGCTGCACCCACGCCCCCAGCCTCGTCGACGGCTCGTCGCTCGGCCCAGTCAGGCTGGGCATGACCCGGGGCCAGACCCGCCGCTTGTTCCCCAGCTACTCCACCCGGCACCACCACTACATGGACTTCTTCTGCCCAACCGTCAACGGCATCCGCGTCGGCTACCCGTCCCGTGCTCTGCTCCGGACTCTCTCCCCGGCCGAACGAGCGCGCGTATCTGGCCGCGCCGTACTCGTGCTGACCTCTAACCCGAGCTCGGCGCTACACGGGGTGTACCCCGGGACCAGGCTAGCCGTCGTAGCGCGACGGCTGAAGGTCGGCCGAGGGTTTCAGATCGGCCTGAACTTCTGGTACCTCGTCCCCGGGGAAGCGGGCCGCGGCGTGCTCAAGGTCCGCCATGGCCAGATCGAAGAGGTCGGTCTCGCTGACAAGCGGCTGACCACCAGTCGCGCTGCCTCCAGACGTTTCCTGGCCAGCTTCTCCTGACCGCAGACGCTGATCCAGCCCCGCACTGGCCTACTCATAGCGCCGCGGACTGAGCGCGGACGACCGGCCTTTACTCACCATGTCGGAGGGCCTAACCCGATCGAACGACGGGGCGGCTTTAGATTTCCCCAAGCCCGCCTTCGGACTCGAACCGAAAACCTCTTCATTACAAGTGAAGTGCTCTACCAGTTGAGCTAGGCGGGCGCGCCGCTCAGTTTCGCACGGTCACGAGACCGAGCGGCGCTCGCGGATCAGGCTTTAGACGCCGCCGACAGGAATCCCGGTGCCGCCGCAGCTCGTGGTCGACGGAGTCCCGGAGGTCTGCGTGGTCACCGGCGGTGGGGCTGCGACTTCCTCGCCGTTGCTGTTCGGCGCGCCGTGATGCGCGGAGAACGTGGTCACGGTGGTGGTCACGGGCGTCGTGATGGTGCAACCGGTAGACGGGTTCGTGGTCGTCACCGTCGAGACGGTCGATGTGGTGGTTGAGCAGACGGTGGTGCCCTTCGAGAAGGTGCAGTTGGCCGGTGTCGCGGGCCCGCCATCGGCGATCGCGCCCGGGACCCCGACAACCAGTAACCCTCCAAGCGCGCCAAGCATGGCAATACGCCGCATCCGAACTCCTTTTCATCGCGTGTCAATTCCAGGGGGCTGCCCCAAAGCGACATGCCCGCCCCGGCGACGAGCCATTATGGGGACCGAACCGCGAGGCCGCAACCGATCATCCGTCCAGCGCCCGCCAGACGGACGGCCTTCCGAACGGCGCTCTAACTACGAGGACTCGGCCGAGATCGCGTGCTCGATCGAGCCGTGGCCGTTGCTGGAGAAGTCGGCATCATCCAGCAGCGGGGCCGGCTCGGGGGCGGCATTGAGCCGCCGCTCGAGCTCGCCGAGCACGATCCCGAAGACGAGGTGGCGCACGGTGGCCTGCGCCAACGCCGCCCGGTTACCCGTCAGCTTCGGCAGCTGCTTGCGGGCCGGATGGAAGCGGTCGGGGACGAACGCCAGCGGCCACAGCGCCAGATGCTCGGAGAGCGCGACGGTGGGTCCCCGCAGGACCGGGGGGAGCGGAAGGACGGGGGCGACATTCGAGTAGACGGCCCCGAACAGCGCGCCGTTGCCGATGTGCAGGGCGAGCCCCGCGGGATACCAGCCGTCGCCGCGCACGACGGCCTTGCCGAGCAGCTCGACGTCGTCGTAGCCGCTTGAGAAGAGCAGCTTGTCGAGTGGCTGCTCGAGCGCCCAGACGGCGGCTGCGATGGCGCCGCAGACGGCTCCTCTGAGCGTACGGGTGCGATACACGGCGGTGGCCAAGGCCCGCAACTGTAACGGGCGCGATCCGTACGGGTACGGCAATGTGCGATGGATCAAGAGCTCGAAGTGCTGCTTCACAGGCGCGCGCGCGAGCAGGGAGTCAACCTGCTCGTCTATCTGATCACGCGCGCGATCCTGCAGCCGTTCTTCCACATCTACTTCCGGATGAGCCGAATCGGCCGCGAGCACATCCCGGCGCACGGCCCCGTGATCATCGCCGCCAACCACCGCAGCTTCCTCGATCCGTTCGTGATCGGGACGATGGCCAGACGGCCGCTCTACTACGTGGCCAAGCAGGAGCTGTTCTCCAATCGTCTGCAGGCATGGGTACTGAACGCACTTGGGGCGTTCCCGGTGCGACGCGGCGCCGGCGATGAGGACACGATCGAAACCGCCAAGGCGATCCTCGCGCGCGGGGACATCGTGCTGATCTTCCCCGAGGGCACCCGGACGCGCCCAGGTGCGCTCGGCAGGCCCAAGCGCGGCGTCGGCCGGCTGGCGCTCGAGAGCGGCGCCCCGGTCGTCCCGATCGCGGTGATCGGGACCGAGGACGTCCGCCGTGGCTGGCGGATCCGCCCGCGCAAGGTCCGGATCCGCGCGGGCCGGCCGTTGCGCTTCCCGATCGTTGAGAACGCCTCGCCGGCGCTCGCCAGCGCCGTCACCGAGCGGATCTGGCCGTGCGTGATGCTGCAGTGGGAATGGCTGGGCGGCCTCGCCCCGATTCGACGCGCCGCGATCATCGGCGCGGGCAGCTGGGGTACCAGCCTCGCGGTGGCGCTCTCGCGCGCCGGGCTGGAGGTCGAGCTCGGCTGCCGTACCCGCGAGCAAGCGGCCGAGCTCGCCCGCACGCGAGTCAACGAGAACTATCTCCCCGGCGTCGAGCTGCCGGAGTCGGTGCGCGTGCTGCGCGCCTCCGAGCTCGAGCTTGCCGGTCACGACCTGATCGGCCTGGCGGTTCCCGCACGGGCGCTGCCGGCAGTGATGGCGGCCCACGGCGAGCACCTCCCGCGGCGCGCCGGCGTGCTCGTGCTCTCCAAGGGCCTCGTGCCGCCGCTTGGCACGCTGCCATCGGCGTTTGTCTCCGAGCGCTGTGCGGCGCGTGCGGTGGCGACGCTCGGCGGACCTTCGCACGCGGCCGAAGTCCTCGAGAACGGCGCCTCGGTCGTGCTCGCGACGCTTGACCGCGGTTTTGCCCGTCAGCTCGCCGACGTGCTGCGCGCCGCCGGGCTGGACGTGTCGCTGACAACCGACGTCACCGGCGTCGAGCTCGCCGGCTGCGCGAAGAACGCCGCCGCGCTCGCCGCGGCCGCGGCCGCGACCGCCGGCCCGAACGTCGCCGGAGCAGCGGCCGGGAAGGTGTTCGCCGAGATCGACGCGCTCGCTCGGCGGCGAGGCGGGCGCCCGGAGACGTTCGCCGGCCTCGCCGGGGTGGGGGACCTGGTGGCAACCGTCGGTTCCTCGAGCTCACGCAACCGTCGCGCTGGGGAGCTGCTCGCACAGGGCGTACCCGGTGCGGAGATCTGTCAGGCGCTCGGACAGAGCGCCGAGGCGGTCGACTCGATCCCGCTGCTGGCGAACGTCGCGCGGAG
>Ga0102924_1004509_pt1 | contig 14008 bp, 14 predicted proteins | sample PaiPotPPM11metaG_FD_80116 | JGI IMG/M metagenome (GOLD analysis project Ga0102924, IMG submission 80116) | Iron sulfur acid spring bacterial and archeal communities from Banff, Canada, to study Microbial Dark Matter (Phase II) - Paint Pots PPM... ... | reverse complement strand
GCTCGCGGAATCACGCAGCAGCCGGCGCGCGCCGTCGAGCGTCAGCGCCTGCACGAAGGCCTTGGGCGTCAGCCCGGCCCAGCGGCGGAACAGGTGATGCAATTCGGTGGGCGTGACGCCGGCGGCTTCGGCAATGGCCTCGATCTCCGGCTGCTCGCGCCAGTGGCCGCGGATATGGCCGATGGCGCGCCGAACTACATCGTAATCAGCGGCGGCGTCGGCCAAATAGCCTTTCGGGGTCGGATCGGCGACGCGATCGGGCGACAACATGGATGCCTCCATCATTTGCTCCCGATCTAGGCCGCGCCGGGCGGCCAAACCACCCGATTCCTGCGGAACTTATGGGCCTATGTGTCAGTCCAGGACCGTCCGGGTCGGGCCCCTTTTGGCCTCGCCCAGCGCTTTGCCGAGCGCATGGGCAAAGCTGGCCTTTTCCGCCGGCCCGAGGAAGGCTGCGATCGGCAGGCGCCGGCCGTGCGATACCAGGAACAGCCGTTCGACGCCGAATTCCTCGTGCACGATGCGGTCGAGCTTCACCCAGAGCGGGTTGAGCGTCCATTCCCGCACCCGGCCGCGGTGGCTGACCTGGCGTACCGTCAGTTCGGTGGCCGTGACCGTCACCTCTTCAAAGGCCCGCGCGGTGCGGTAATTGGCACGGAACGCCCAATAGACCAGCAGCACGTCGAGGCCGAAAAAGCCGAAAATCGGCCAAGCGCCGATCGAGACGAAGAATACGCCGCTGACGAAGCTGATGCCGCCGATAAACAGCATGAAAATCAGGAAGCCGGTCGGCCCGAGCGAACGATGCGGGGTCAGCACGGCCGAGAAGATTTTGGGATCGGCCGAGCCGTCAGGGCGGGGATTGTCGCCGTTATCGGGGTTACGCACGTTGTCGCTCGTCATGACGCTCAGTATACAAAAACCATGGCGCGAAAAACCAGCAAGCTGAAAAAATCCACCGCGGTGAAACCGCGGCAGGGCAACGCTGCCAAAGCCGGCGTCAACGCGCGGAAGACGACCAAACAGGGCCTCGCTGCAGCGCGAAAGGGCAAGGCCGCCCGCCTCAAGCCGGTCAAAGCGCAAATCAAGGCCGATGCCAAAGCCTTGCATGGCGAGACGCCGCCGTGGACAACAGCCGAGATCGAGGAAGCGTTCCGGCGTTTTGCCGCCGCTAATCCGCAGCCGCGCGGCGAGCTTCAGCACATCAATCCGTTCACGCTTCTGGTCGCGGTCGTGCTGTCGGCGCAGGCGACCGATGCCGGCGTCAACAAGGCGACGCCGGCTTTATTCGCGCTGGCCGACACGCCGGAAAAAATGGTCAAGCTCGGCGAAGCGCGGGTGCGCGATCTGATCAAGACCATTGGCCTTTACCGCACCAAGGCCAAGAACGTGATCGCGCTGTCGGAAATACTGGTCGCGCAGCATGGCGGCAAGGTTCCGCATGATCGCGAAGCGTTACAAGCGCTGCCCGGCGTCGGCCGCAAGACTGCAAATGTCGTGCTCAACATCGCCTTCGGCGAGCCGACAATCGCGGTCGACACCCATATCTTCCGCATCGGCAATCGCACCGGGCTGGCGCCCGGCAAGACGCCGCTCGATGTCGAGCTGAAGCTTCTCGAAGTCGTGCCGGAAAAATATCGCCTGCATGCGCATCACTGGCTCATCCTGCACGGCCGCTATGTGTGCCTGGCGCGGCGTCCGTTGTGCGAGAAATGCATCATCGCCGATCTGTGCAAATGGCCGGGAAAAACCGCTGGAACTGAACTCGAAAATGGAGAAAATAGGCAACAACCCAAAGTAGATACAGAAAATCATCTCGACACTTCGGGGGTCGGGCGGCCTCGGTCGGAGGGGGGAAATCAAACAATGTCCTCACTTAAGGTCAACCAAATCAAAGCCAAGCTTCGGAGCATGTTCGAGCCGTATCTCGACCTCAAAGACATCTCTGCAACAGACAAAGACCGCGAACCAAAGATACTGTCTCGTTGCTTAGCCGCCTTGGCTATCTATTCTCAAACAGGGTGCACGACGAAAGAGGCTGCAGAATCCGTCTGGGATGGGTCTGGCGACAACGGTATCGATGCTGCTTACTTTGATCAGTCAGATTCGCGGGTGGTATTTGTTCAATCCAAGTGGATCAGCAAAGGAGCAGGAGAACCCGAGGCGAAGGAAATAGGCGCTTTCGCAAAAGGTGTCGGTGATGCCATAGAGAACGATTCAACGAACTTTGATGCGCGCTTGCAAGCAAAACTCAGTGATATCTTCCTGAGACTAATAACACCCGGAACATCGGTACATCTTGTACTTGCTTCCACTGGTGCCAGCAGTCTCGCAAAGCCTGGTCAGTCTATTATAGATGGTATTCTGGACGATCTGAACGGCGATGATCCCGAGGGCATAGCTTCTGCTGAAATTATGGGATTGTCTGAGGTTTATTCGTGCCTCGCAAATGATCCTTTTCAAGGAAATTTATCGCTCGACGCGACAATCCTTGAGTGGTCGTACATCGCTGCGCCGTATCCCGCATATTTCGGGATGGTCGATGGCCTTCAACTGAAAACCTGGTGGAAAAAACACGGAAAGGGGCTTGTCGCATCGAACATTCGTCATTCATTGGGTGCTACCGACGTAAACAACGAAATAAGACAGACCGCCTCCGGCGCCCCCGACAAATTCTGGTACTTCAACAACGGAATTACTCTTGTTGCTGATGAGGCTCTGAAAGCGCCTGCAGGAGCAGCCTCGCGGTCGGCGGGCGTATTCTTGTTTCGAGGCGCCTCGATCGTAAACGGTGCTCAAACCGTTAGCTCGATTGGAAGGGTCGAAAATGACCAGAGTCTCGGTCATGTCAGGGTACCGATACGCGTTATTCTCTTAAAGACAGCGCCTGCTGGCTTTGGCGGTGAAGTTACTCGAACAAATAATCTTCAGAACAGGATCGAGCCTCGCGATTTCGTCGCTCAAGATCCCGAGCAACGACGCATACGTCAGGAAATGGCGATAGAGGGGATCGATTATCTATTTGTTCGCAGCGAAGATGCCGCGCCAACAGCCACAACCTGCGAACTCATAGAGGTCACTACAGCTCTCGCATGTGCGTCGGGCGAATCATCGCTGCCGGTTCAAGTGAAGACGGGTATCGGTCGTTTTTTCAACGATCTTACAAAGCCACCCTATAAGGCAATTTTTAATTCATCGGTCAGCGGAGCCTTTGCATTCAATGCAACGGTAACACTTCGAGCGATCGAAGATTGGATAGAGCGAAAGAAGAAGGAGGTTGCGAAAAAGAGCGGTGCCAAATGGGGCGTACTTGTGCATGGCAATCGTATCTTGGCTGCGGCCGTTTTTCGGAAGTTTAATATTGCAAATCTCTCGAAGCCAATAAATGATTTCTCAAAGACTCTGAACCAGTCCTCCCTCGATTCACTGTGCGACGACGTCTATGAGAAGATGGTTGCAGCGATTGAAGCACAATTTCCGGGTAAGTTTTTGGCCGTTCTGTTCAAGAATCCAACTATGAGCAAACACGTGTTTGATGCCGCAAGGACGTAGTCAATTCAATTTCACCTGCCATCGTCGCAGAAAGATGATCAGCGCCACGCCGGCATTGGCGACGACCAGCGCCGCCGGCATTACGGTGGTCGCGACCGAGATGGTGTCGAGCGCAAAAAACGACGGCACGAATTTCAGGCCGTTCAGCAGGAAAACACTGGCGCTGTCGCTGTGCGGGCGCGCCCAGGCCTTGGTGATGGTCGGGCCGAAGCCGAGCACGCTGACGAAGGCGGCGAGCGACGCCGAAATTTCCGGCGCGTAGCGGATGAGGAGATCGTGCGGCGCGCCGTCCCCGGCGGCGGCAATCAGGTCCGGATCGCGCGACCATAGATAGAATACGAAGACCACGGCGGCTGCGGCCAGAAACGCCCATTCGTACCAGGGGAATGTTCGTTCGCCGCGCGAAAAACTCATCACGCAGAGCAGGAAGCAGACGATGGTGGTGATCGCCATGACCCAGCTGCCCGGTCCCGCCTGCTGATCGACCTGCACCAGATAGCCGGTGCCGGTGAGCACGCCGAATATCAGCCACGACAAAGGGTGCGGCCGCGCATCGCCACGCAGGCTCTTCCAGGCGTAGATTCCGTAGGCGACGATGGCGATGAGGACCGCGAGCGCACTCATCGCGTCTTTCAGCGCAACCGCAAAATTCACCGCGGCACCTTTTGCAATTTCAAGTTCCGCGCGGTTCCCGTTGGATAAATTTTGTTTTCCACCGCTGCACTCAGTGCGGAACAAAGCGCGTTTCGTCAAATCTGTTTGGTTTTGCGGATGCCGCCGACGCACGATCCACTGAGTTATCCCCAAATGCGCGAGCGCCTCACTTGTGGCGGCTTCGGCTTGCAAGTGAACCTCGCGGCGGTATCCTCATAGCCAGATCGGTCGCGTTTGGTTCTGCCGAATGTGACGATCGCCAGGGCCGGGCCCGCCTGGGTGTGTAGCCGCTACCAGCGCCGCACCACGTGGCAGGTCAGACACTGGTTCCCAGCCGCGGGTAGCAGCGCTAGGAACGTGACGGGCGGGCGCAAGCTCGCCCGTCATGATTCTGGGCCTCGCTTCTCCATTTCCTCCCATGGGTTGACCGCGCGTTGACCGCCGGGTTGACCACCCAGCGCTTGTCGGCGATATGGGTTCCAGCATGGGGACCCATTCCAATTTCATTTGCCGCCGGCAATTCGTCATCGAATGGGGCCATTGCGATCCCGCCGGCATCGTCTTCAACGCCCGTTTTTTCGAATTCTTCGACGCCAATACTTGGATCATGTTCGAACGCGCGCTCGGGCTAAAGGCGCAAGCCTGGCCGAAAGCCTATGGCGCTTTCGGCGTGCCCCTGGTCGATTCCAGCGCCCGTTTCCTGGCGCCGGCGCGGTACGGCGACGTCGTCGAGATCGCCTCGCAGGTGACGGAATTTCGCCGCTCGAGCTTCGATCTTACGCATACGATCACGGCGAACGGCAAAACCGCCGTTGAGGGCCGCGAGACCCGCGTCTGGGTCGGGCGCGATCCGGCCAATCCGGACAAGCTCAGGTCGCAGCCGATCCCGCCGGAAGTGCAGGCGAAGTTCGCTGCGGCTGCGAGCGCCTAACCGCGCATAAAACACGCGCATAAAACAAAGGAGCGTTTGCCGCGCTGCAGCATGCACGTAGAACGGTGAGTGCTGCTTCCTTGCCAGCGTAGCGGTTTTGGACGACACTTCGCCAAATACAAAAAATTTGGAGGAACCGCCGATGGAAGCCATCCAGATCGGTCCCGGCTTTGCCGCCGAAATGCGCGGCGTCACGCTCGCAGACGTGATCGATGATGACGCCGCCTATGCCGAAGTGCGCGCCGCGTTCGAAAAGCACTCGGTGCTGGTGTTTCGCGATCAGGACGTCAGCGACGACAGCCAGCTCGCCTTTTCACGCCGCTTCGGTCCGCCGGAATTAACCAAGGTCGGCTCGCTCGGCACCGGCACGCATTTCGTCATCCTCACCACCATCGACAAGGACGGCAAGGTGGTGCCGCCGGATCATCGCTATGCGGTGCGCAACAAGGCCAATCAGCTCTGGCACACCGACAGCTCGTTCAAGTCGACGCCGGCGCTGACCTCGCTCCTTTCGGCGCGCATCATTCCGGCGCGCGGCGGCGAGACCGAATATGTGTCGACGCGGCTCGCCTTCGAGCGGCTCGATTCGGAGCTGCAGAAGAAGCTGGAAAATTCCTTCGCCTGGCATCATTACGGCCATTCGCGCCGCAAGATCGCGCCCGATCTCGCCACCAGCGAGGAGCTTGCGGCGCTGCCGCCGCAATGCTGGCGCATGGTCTGGACCAATCCGGTGAATGGCTGCAAGGCGCTCTATCTCGCGTCGCATGCTTATGCGGTCGAGGGCATGGATCCCAAGGCGGGCGAGCAACTGATCGACGATCTGACGGCGCAGGCCACCGCGATCGGCACCCGCTACACCCATGCGTGGCGCACCGGCGATGTGGTGATGTGGGACAACCGCGCCACGATGCATCGCGGCCGGCCGTGGCCGGCGCATGAGGCGCGCCACATGGTGCGCACGACCATCCAGGCGACGGCGGCTGACGGGCTCGAATCCATTCGTCCGCCGCGACAGGTCGCGGCCGAGTAAGTTTCACACGCTGGTCAAGACACTCGCCGCAGGAACGACCGCTCCTCCGCCAGGATGAAGCGTTCCTTCTGTGCGAAGCCGAAATTCGCCGCGCCTTCGCTGTCGTGCTTGAGCCGTTCGCGATAGGCCTCATAAGCGGCAAGGCTCGCAAACGAGATCAGGCCATAGGCGATATTGTTTGTTCCCTCGTGCGGCATCCAATAGCCGACGACCTCGCCGCCGCATTTCGGGATGATGTCGAGCCAGCGGTGTGCGTATTCCTCGAAGCCGTCGCGCTTATAGGGATCGAGCCGATAGCGGATGAAGACGGTGATTGTCATCGGCGCATGGTAGCGCCGTATGTCGGAAGATGTTTCGGCAATGGCCGAATAATGGAAGCCGCTATTCCGCGGCCAGCACTTTGGCTTGCCGCGCCTCGTTTTCCATCTCGCGGCGAACGCGCACGGCCTGCATGTTGCCGTCGAGCGCGACGTCGGCGGCGCTGACAATCTCGCCGGCGGCGACATCGCGCAGCACTTTGACGTGATGGGCAAGCCCGATCGGCAGCGCGTTGCGGGCAAGACTTTTTGCCGCCGGAATGAGCTTGGCGTAGACAGTATAGCCGCCTTCGCCGTCGAGCGTTTCGCCGGCTTTCAGCGCGCGCTTGGCGACCGCCGTCGCGTCGCCGCGCCAGGTCCGGCACGAACCGGTCGGCTCGCCGCGCAGCGCCACGTTGAGCACCGAGATCGACAGTTCGAGCCCGATCAGATGGAACGGCTTGTACATCGCGGCATAGCGGCCGCTCGCATCGGTCGGCAGACCGTATTGCTTGAAGCAGGCCGCGGCATAATCGTTCTGCGCCTTCAGCACGACATAGACGCCCCAGCGCAGGTCGCGCGCCACTGTGGAACCATCGCGCTCCAGCGATGACACGACCTCCACCATGCCGTCGCCCTCGAGCACGCCGCCAAGCGCTTTCGGCCGCAGCACACGCGCAAGATCGTCGGCACCGCAGGGCGGAAAGTGCAAACCGTCCTGCGGCACGTCGAGCGCGCAGGCATTCGCCACCGCGGCCATCTCGATGGCCGACTTGGTGCCGTCGAGGAAGGAATTGAACATCTGCGAATTCATGCCGGCGGCTTTGGCCTCCGCGGCGGTGAGTCCGTAGTGCTCCCACACGCCGTCCGGAGTGACGCTGTGATAGGCCGGCAAATATTTAGTGCCCTTGCCGGCGGCGGCGACTTCGAAGCCCGCCGAGCGCGCCCAATCCACCATTTCGGCGATCAGCGCCGGCTGATCGCCATAGGCCATGGAATAGACCACGCCCGCTGCGCGCGCCTTGCCGGCGAGATAAGCGCCGGCGAGCGTATCGGCCTCGACATTGACCATGACGATGTGCTTGCGCGCCTCGAATGCTGTGAGCGCATGCGCGATGCCGGCAGCAGGGCTTCCGGTCGCCTCGATCACCACGTCGACGCGCTCGTCGGTGCAGGCCTCGCGGCCGTCGCTGACAAAGCGCGTGCGGGCGATGCGCGCAGGGTCCCAGCCGACGGTGCGGCAGGCGGCTTTGGCGCGCTCGGGATCGAGATCGGCAATCACCGCGACCTCGAGGCCTTTGATCGAGGGCACCTGCGCCAGAAACATCGAGCCGAATTTCCCGGCGCCGATCAGTCCGGCGCGCACCGGCTTATTGGCGACGACGCGCGCGGCGAGGAGGGATTGCAGATTCATGTCAGCCTCGTTGTTCCGCGACTTGCTTATCCAGGCAGCCCTTCGATCGCGATGATCCGGAATTTGGCGCCGCTTTGGCGAACCTTGGCCGCGGACTGGTTCTCCGGCGAGTCAAACCAGCGGCGAACCGCGTCGAGGCTCGGAAATTCCAAAATCGCCATGCAGCAGGGTGCGGCGCCGTCGCCTTCGAGCAGCGCATTGTTTTGGCTCCGTGCCAGATAGCGGCCGCCATATTTGGGCAGAATCTCGCTCGCCAGCTTGGCGTATTCGGCCTGAATCGATTCAGGGCTGGTGGTCGCAGTGCGCTCGACAATGACAAAGGCCGGCTTGTTGCTGTCCTGCTGCGCCAGCGACGCATCGCCGCCTAGCAATAGGCTCGACGCCACAGCCAGGCCAACAATGCCGAAGCTGCACGATAAGCGCGTCCGTTGTTGCATGACTTTCACTCTCGGTGGATGAAGGCCGCCCCCTCATTCCGCCGCGACTTTATGCGCCCGGGCATATTGCAGGAGCGCGTCATCGGCAACCGGCACGAGCGGCGCGAAATCGCGATGCGCGATCCATTCTTCGCGGGTGAATTTGGTGATGTGATTACTGACCGCGCACAGCGTCAGATAGACGATCTTGCGCGGATAGGGCGTGATATTCGGCGGCGAGGCATGCACCAGATTGCCGTGGAACATTAGCACCGAGCCGGGCTTGCCGGTCGGCGCCACGATGCCGCCCTCGGCGGCAAGCCGCGTCACGGTCTCTTTGTCCAGCGTCCACAACGGATAGGACGTGGTCAACGTATCGTGCCCGGCCTGCAGCACGCCGGCCTTGTGGCTTTTCGGGATCAGCATCAGCGCGCCGTTGATCGGCATCACTTCGTCGAGGAAGATCGCGATATTCATCGCCCGCGGCTCCGGCATGCCGTCGTCGCGCGCCCAGGTGCCGTAGTCCTGGTGCCACTGCCACACGTCGCCTTCGAAGGCGGCTTTGGCATTGAGCTTGAACTGGTGGACATAGACCTCTTCGCCGAACACCTGGCGCAGCGGCTCGACCAGCCGCGGATGATGCGCCATCAGGCGGAACGTCTCGTTAAAGGTGTGCGCGGCGAAGGCGGTGCGTGGCGCGCCGGTCTTCTCGCGCCAGACTTCCTTGCGGTCGAGCTTCAGGATCGCCTCGGCGTCGTCGCGCAGCAGCGCGATCTCTTCCTCGTCGAAACAATTGGGAAAGAACAGATAGCCCTGCTCGTCGAATTGCTTGATCTGTTCCGGCGTGAGCTTCATGGCGCCTCTCCCGTGATGGCGTATCCGTCCGCACCAAGATGCGGCTCTTGGGCGCGATGTTAGCCGCTATTTCCCGGCCATTCCATGGCCGGCAAAAGCTCAGGAAATGGCGGCGCGCAGGGCCGTGACGAAGCGGTCGATATCGGCCTCCTCGTTATAGACATGCGGGCTCACGCGCAGCCGCCCAAGCCGAGGCGCCACATAGACTTTCTGCGCCGCAAGCTTTTGCGTGAGTCCGTCCGGCAGACCGCCGCGGAAGCCGAGGCTGAAAATATGCGGGGTACGATACCGGGCCTGCGGAAACGAGATCAGCTGGCCCGCCGTCTCAGCCAATCCCTCTTCAAGCCGCGCGGTGAGGGCGCCGGTGCGCGCGGCGATTGCCGGCGCGCCCCAAGCCGCCATCATCTCCATGCCGATCGCTGCCATTTCCATCGAGATGAAATGGTCGCGCTCGCCCATATCGAAACGCCGTGCGTCGCCGACATAACCGGTGTCGGTGAAATAGACGCGCTGCTCGCAGCGTACGGATTTGAGGCTACAGCTCGTCTGTTCGAGCGGAATGCCGCTCTGATGGCGCTTGGCGACATAGATGAAGGCGCGGCCATAGGGGCCGAGCAGCCACTTATAGGTCGGGAACAGGACGAAATCCGGATCGAGCTTGCGCACATCGAGCTCGATCACGCCGGTGCTTTGCGTGGCGTCGATCAGGAATACCGCGCCTTGCGCGCGCGCCGCGCGTCCGATCGTGGCGATATCCAAGAGTGCGCCGTCCGCCCAGTGCACGGAGGAAATCGAAACCAGCGCCACCGGCGCCGCACCCGGCCGCTCGATGGCGGCAAGCACGGCGCTCGTCCAGTCGTGATCGCTCGGGCTTTGCACCGTCTCGACAGTGAAGCCGCCGTCCTGAGCACGCGTCATCCATTCCAGCACCGGCGAAGAATGATCGTCATGCAGCACGATCACGCGGGCGCCGCGCGGCACCGCGACCAGCTTGGCGGCGGTCGCGACGCCGTAACTGATCGAGGGCGTCAGCGCTACGTCGGTGGCATCGGCATTGATCAGTCGCGCCGCCGCCTTGCGCGTGCGGTCATATTGTGCGGCGGCGAAATCGTTATCGATCAGCCAAGGCCGCCCTTTGCGTCCCACCGCGGCGCCGCCGGCATCGAGCGTTTGCAGCGGCAGCGGCGAATAGGACGCGGCATTGAGGTAGCAGACGTCGCTCGGCAGATCGAACAGCGCGCGTTGCGATGGCAGCATCGATTCCTGACCCGAGAAATTACGCCTCGGCCACAAAACGATTGCGCATGCGGCCGAGTAATTCGATCTCGGTTTCTACGACGTCGCCCGCGTTAAGGAAAGTGTTGGTGCCCTGGCCGACGCCGCCGCAGGTGCCGCAGCTGAAGATGTCGCCGCTCTCAAGCGACAGCATGTTGGAGGCATATTCGATCTGCTCTTCCGGCGTGAAGATGAATTGCGACGTGTTGCCGTCCTGCTTCACCTCGCCGTTGACCGTGAGCTTGATGAACAGGTTCATGTGATCGGGCACGAAAGCGCGCGGCACCAGAAACGGCCCCATCGGCGCGAAATTGTCGTGGCTCTTGCCGCCGAGCCAGTCCGAGCGCAGCGCCGGCCGGTCGGTGCGGATCTGCTGATCGCGGCAGGACACGTCATTGGTGGTCATGAAGCCCGCGACATGGTCGAGCGCGCATTCGGCCTTGATGCGCTTGCCGGGCTTGCCGATGGCGAGCGCGATCTCCGCCTCCCAATCGATCTTCTTCATGCCGCGTGGAATCTCGATGTCGTCGAAGGCACCGGCGAGCGTGCTCGGCGCCTTGAGAAACAGCTACGGCACGGTGGTCGATTTCTCGCCGGTGAAGACTGCGCCGCCCGTCGGCGACATGCCGGCGCGGATCATTTCATTGACGTGTTCCTGGAAATTCTGCGCCGCATAGAACATCTTGCCGGGCCGGCGAATTGGCGGCAGCGCCTTGAAGCTTGAAAGCTTCGCCGTGCCGGATTTGCCTTCCTTTTCCAGGAAAGCCACGATTTCCTGCAGCACGGCGAAGTTCTTGTCCCAGTCTTCAAGCAGACCGAGCATGCTGTCGGCGGCGCTCAGCTCGCCCTTTCGCCCCGCGGCGCGATAGGCCGCATGGGCGCTTTTGAGATCGATCGCATCGTCGTCGAGAACGACCGCAACAAAAGCGTCGCCGCCGGGTTTGGCCAAAGTGGCGAGCTTGAACGCAGTCCCGTTCATAATTGCCTCATTGCACGCCACGCATGGCCGATTCGGGCGCTACTTCTTCGCGTCCGCATAGGGATAGACCATGTCGCCGGTCTTATACTCCTTCGGCCACACGACCACTTCGTGGGTATAGTCTCGGAACTGATCGAGCGAATTTGGCGCGACATGCTGAAACTGCGTGAAGAACACGCGCGGCTTTGCCCATTCGCCGTCCTTGCCGAAACTGATGTCGCCAACCACCGTAGAGAACGTGTGCGTGTGCATGTAGTCGGCGAGCTTTTTCTGATCGAGGCTCTTGGTGCCTTCCACGGCTTCCGCCAGCACCTGCCCCGCGGCATAGCCGAGCGGCGGGAAGGCCGGACCCAGCGGATCGATGCCGGCGTCTTTCGCCATCGCCTGATATTTCGCCAGCATCTCGCGGGTGCCGGGGAACATCAGCGATGAGGCCGGCAAGAACACCTCATTGTTGACGATGCCGTTCATCAGAGGGCCGAGCTGCATTTTGATCGGTGTCACCAGGAGCCCGATGAAAGCGCCGCCGAACATCTTCGGTGTCAGCCCGATCTCGTTGGCAGCGCGCACGATGCCGACCGAATCCGGCGGATAGGCCGCGACGTAAAGGATGTCGGGATTGACGCCCTGGACCGCGCGCATCACCGGCGTGTAGTCGGTCGTTGCCGGCGGATATTTGTTATCGAGCACGAGATCGAAGCCCATCTCCTTGACGACTTGGCGCGCGCCGTCGGCGGCGTTTTGCGCGAACTCGGCGTCGGCGGCGACGATCGCGACCGTCTTCGGCTTCGGATTTTGCGCGGCCGCAAGCTCGAAAAAGCCCTGAGCAAAGGATTTCTGCGGCTCGGGACCGGTCGGCAGCATCGAGAAATACTGGTCGTAATGCAGCCTGGAATTGGCGGCATTGGCGAGAATGCCGATGGTGGTCTTCTTATGCTCCATCAGCACCGGGATCGCCGGCGCCACCATATTGGTGGCGTAGGGCCCGATGAAGAGATCGACCTTGTCGACGTCGATCAGCTTGGTGAAGAGCTGCGGCACATTATTGGGATTGCTCTGGTCGTCGTAATAGACGAGCTCAACCGGCCGCCCGAGCAGGCCGCCTTTGGCATTGACGTCATCGCGCCAGATCTGCAGCGCCGCGAGCACCTGTTTGCCTATCGGCGCAACACCGCCGGTAAGTGCGAGACTGGTGCCGATCCTGATCGGATCGGCGGCTCTGGCCGCAACTCCTGCAAGCAAGGCGCCGGCAACGACGGCGGCGGCGAGACCTGCGGATCTCACCCAATTCATTGAAGTGCGCATTCTCGTCTCCTCCCCGTGCATGCCTGTTTTTTGCGGCATGCTTTCATTTTCAATTCACGTCTCGTCTCCTTGGCGGGCCGTTGCGGCAGCCCTGTTGTTATCGGATTGCGGCATCACAACCGTATCATAGCTTACTATAGCACCTTGCGTATCGATCGTTAGCTGCCGCGGAATTTGGCCTTGCGCTTGGCATGGAACGCTTCCACGCCCTCGCGGAAATCGTCGGATTGGCGGAGCCGGCTATAGCAATGGCCTTCGAGCTCGATGGCGGCCTGCAGATTGGTGTCCTCGGTCGCATTGAGCAGCGCCTTGGCAGTACGCTGCGCCAGCGGCGAGAAGGCACGCAATTCGTCGACCAGCGCGTCGGTCGCGGCTTCGAGCTTGTCGTCGGGAACGCATTCGGTGGCGATGCCCCAGTCATAGGCCTGTTTCGCCGCAATGCGCTTTGAGCGCATGACAATGTCTTTGGTGCGGGTGATGCCGATGATCTTTTGCAGCCGCGCCGAGCCGCCCGAGCCCGGGATCTGCCCGAGCCGCTGTTCCGGCAAGGCATAAAGGCAGGTTTCCGACACCAGGCGGAAATCGCAGGCGAGCGAGATCTCGAAACCGACGCCGAAGCAATAACCGCGATTGGCAACGATGACCGGCTTGGAGCAGCGTGCCGGTGCCGCGATATTCCAGGCGAGCTTCGACACGTGCTCGGGCGAAGCCGCCAGAAAGCCTGCAATATTGCCGCCGGAGGAAAAGTGCTCGCCGACCGCACGCAGCACGATCACGCGAACGCGTTCGTCTTCGTCGAGCGTCTCGAACACAAGCCGCAACTGATCGCGCTGTCCCATCTCGATGACATTGAGCGGCGGCCGGTCGAGCACGATATCGGCGCGTTCGCGCTCGGCGTCGATCTCGACTCGGAAACCGTCGAGCTTTTGCAAACGCGGATCAGAGAAAACACTCATGCGGTACTACCTTGCTGACATACAGTCGGAGACGAAGACGCTTCGATCCTATATTCGCCGGCGACGAGCTTTCTGCGCAAAAGCTTGCCGACCGGCGATTTTGGGATTTCCTCGACAAAGACATAGCGCCGCGGCCGCTTGAAGCCGGCAAGCCCCGAGGCGCGGCAATGGGCGTCGAGCTCCTCGGCCGCGACGTCGCCGCTGCGCTTGACGAAGGCGGCGACGACCTTGCCCCAGCGCTCGTTCGGCAGGCCGATGACGGCGACTTCGGACACTGCGGCGTGCAGCGACAGGCAGGATTCGATCTCAACCGGCGACACATTCTCGCCGCCGGTGATGATCATG
>Ga0102924_1004507_pt1 | contig 14013 bp, 7 predicted proteins | sample PaiPotPPM11metaG_FD_80116 | JGI IMG/M metagenome (GOLD analysis project Ga0102924, IMG submission 80116) | Iron sulfur acid spring bacterial and archeal communities from Banff, Canada, to study Microbial Dark Matter (Phase II) - Paint Pots PPM... ... | reverse complement strand
TGCTGGGAGGCGTGGCCATCGCGAGCTGCGTCGGCGGCGCGCTGGCTGCATTCGCCTGCGGGGGCACGACCGGGCGCGAGGGGCTCCCGATGCCCGAGGGCGACGACGGCAGCGCGGACGCGACGATCGACGCGGGGCTGGACGTATCGCCGATCATGTACGCCGATCGCGTCCTGCCGGAGGTGGGCGCGCCCCCAAGCGCGAGCGACGGGGGCGAGGCCGGTTATCCCTGGCCAAGCTGTCCGCCGTTCATCCCCGTTCCGTTCGGCCCCGACGGAGCCCCCGCGGAGCTGGGGATGGAAATCGACCAGATCCCGGCGGTTTACAACGACGCCGGCACCGTCGTACCGGCGCCCGACGCGAGCGCCTGCGCCACCTACGGCTGGCTGGGCACGACGACGATCGATTCGTGCGTGACTTCGCAGTCGGCCGGTTCGCCGGGCGGAATGGACTACCTCTTTTTCCCGCCCTGCAACTGGTGCGTCGACGCAGGCATCGCCAAGCAGGGCCCGAACGTCGGAGTCGGGCGATACGACAATTGCATCGCCCTTTACGAGTGCCTCATGAGCACCGGCTGCGGGACGACCGGAAGCGCGACGTGTCTGTGCGGGGACGGCTCCGTCGCGACGTGCGACGCGTCGGGCCCCTGCGGCACGCAGGAGCTCGCAGCTCTCGAGCGCAACTCCGACTCGATCCAGGACGCCCTGAAGAACTACGGGAACCTCGATCCGATGTCGCTCGGGTACTGCGGCGCGGCGCTCAATCAGCTGTTTCAGAACGCGCGATCGGACAATTGCTTCCCCGCCGACGCGGGCCACTGAGGAGCGGTGACCACGTGCGACGAGAAGCCTCCAGGAACGGGGTGAAGTCGATCGCGGGCTCCCTCGCCGTCCTCGCGGCGATGGCGGCCGTGACAGCCGGTTGCTCGGACGTCGGCGACAGCAGCGCCGTCCCTCAAGCCGACGCGAGCGCGCTCGACGCGCCGCTGCAAGGCGATGCCGGCGGAGGCGGCGACGATTCGAGCGGGGACGACAGCGCCGGCGGCGACGACTCTTCCACGGGAGACGACTCGTCCTCAGGCGACGATACGACCACCCCCTTGGGCGACGACGCGAACGTCGGTATCGACATGGGCGTCGGCGACGGAGAGGTGGACGCGTCCGTCGGCGACGGGACCACCGCCGACGCAGAGGACGCCGGCGCGAGCGACGCTCCGTCCGGAGCGGACGCGCCCGAAGCCGCCGGCGACGATGCGGGCGCCGATTCGAGCGCGGACACCGGGGCGGCCGATACCGGAACTGCGGATACCGGCGCCGCGGACACGGGAGCGAAGGACAGCGGCGCGATCGACAGCGGCGCGCGCGACGCCGAGGGCGCCGACGCGACGATCGACTCGAGCGCGCCGGAGGCCGGCGGCGACGCGACCGAAGCCGGAGGCGCTCTCGTGCCCTGCACGACCGCCGGGCAGACGAACTGCGTAAAGTGCGACGGGTGGTCGAACGGCGTCTGCACCGCGACCGAGGCGGTGCTCGTCCAGCACGACATCGATAAGCATTTCGTGACCGGGCCTGGCGTTGAGTCCTACACTCCCGGCTCGCCGAGCCCCTGCTACGAGTGCCTGCTGACCGGCGGTTGCCTCGACGACTCGACGTTCGGAGACATGGGGAACGAGTGCGGCGACTCGCTGACGGTCGGAACAGCCGGGGACTGCATCACGACCCTGACCTGCCTCGTGCACTCCGGATGCGCGGTCAGCGCCGTCAGCACCTGCTATTGCGGGACTGCCGGCGTGGCCACCGCATGCCAGGGCAACCCCGCTCCGGGACCCATCAACGGCGCGTGCGCGAGCGAGATCGCGGCGGGCATCGGCTTCCCGGAGACCGACGGCACCGACATCACGAAGAACCTCACCGACAAGACGAGAGCCTCCGGGATCGGCGACCAGGTCATGCAGTGCGCCAACTCGAACGGGTGCACGGGGTGCTTGCAATGACGCGGATCGCCTTCGCCGCGCTCGTCGTGACCGCATGCGCCCTGGCGGCGTGCGCGCGGCCCGGAAGGGGCGGAACGACCCCGCAAGACTCGGCGGACGCGCAGGAGCTGCAAGCGATGCGGGGCCGTCAGCCGCACGCCGCGGAGCTCGTCGCCCGCGGCGAGTCGCTCGTGGCGACGGGCGCGTTGCGCGAGGGCGAAGCGCTCTTCCGGCAGGCGGAGGCCGAAGACCCGAACGGCGCCCTGCCTTGGCGTCGCGACTGCGAGGCACGAACGGCGCTCGGCGAGCGAGACGAAGCCGTTCTCGCCTGCTCGAACGCCCTCCAGCGCGACCGCTCCGGGACCAACGTCCGCGCGCTGGTGCGCGCCCTGGTCGACGGGCCGAACCCGCCGACGACCGCGCAGCTCGTGCAAGCGCTCATGCTCACGGGCACCCAGCACGAACGGTCGCCGGGCTCGCCGGCGGCCGCGGCGGCCGCGTGCACGATCGCGGAGAGGACAGGAAACGAGATCATGCTGCAACGATGCGCCGAGGAGCTCCAGGCAATCGCCCCCGACGATCCGGATACGCGAAAGGCGATCGCCGCGCTGTCGTCGCAGTGCCCGCCGTGGCGGTTCTGGGCGGGGTGGATCGCCATTTTGTCCGCGGTCGTGCTCACCGCCGCACACGCCGTCCGTGGTCTCCTACGCAGAGTTCCCAAGCGCGCAGGCGTCGCGACCGTGACGGCCGTCTTTGCCGTGATCTCGTCGTTCTCGGCGACCGCTCACGCGCAGCAGTTCGGCCCCAAGCAGCCGAGGGAGAACCTGGGAACGAGGTTCCCCATCGACGACGAGCACCCCGAGCAGAGCGTCCCGAGCGAGAAGGACCGGAACGCCGACCCGCTGGAGTTCGGGTACTGGATCCAGGACGTCGCGTCGAAAGCCGACCGAGCGTCCAAGAAGGGCGACCACCTCAAGTCGGCGCGTTTGTACGAGGCGCTGGCCCTCGCCGTGCCCGACCGAGCCGTCGGATCGATCCATGCTTGCCAGGAATACGAGGCGGCCGGCGATCGCGACAAGGCGATCGCGACGTGCGCGCAGGCCCTCACCCGCGACGGCTTGACCGTGAGCGACTACACGCGCTTCGTTCATCTGATTCTCGGGAAGCCCGGACGCCTCGCGCCGAACGAGGTCGCCGCGCTGGGCGAGGTGCTCTCGCACATGCGGGAGGACCCGGGCGGTCTGGACTTCGTCGACGAGCTCGAATGCGAAGTGGGGACGCGCACGTCGAACGTGGCGCAGCTCAAGGAGTGCACGGCGAACCTCGCGGCGCGCAATCCCGACGACCCGAAGACGATCTCCTACGAGTGGGCGCTCGCCATCCAGGAGGGGAATTTCTCTCGCGCCGAGCAGCTCATCGAGCGCGCGCGCGAGCGGGGGATGGCCAGCGACAGTCTCGACAACATGCGGCACGAGACCGCGGCCAGCGCACGACGGCATCGCATTCAGGTGGCGCTCGCCCTTCTCGCGATCGCCCTCCTCCTGGGCGGTGTCGGCGTGGCGGCACGCGCTGTCGCGCGGCGCCGCGTCGCGGCGCCGGCCATCGCGCCGAAAGAGGCGTAGAGCCCGACTCGGAACTGAACGCCCACGCGGGCGGAGACCTCGTGAAGCGTGTGGCTGTTGTCGCGGGCGTCGTTGTCGACGATATCCGCGCCACCGAGCCATCCTCCGCTCCGCTCGGTGGTCCTCGCTCCCAAACGCTGCGCGCCCTGCTGGTCGAGCGGCGGGATCGCGTGCAGAGGCGGAGCGTCCTCCGAGCGACACGCATCGGCGAGCCAGCCGGAGAACCGGACCCGCACCGTCGACACGCACGCTCGAACGACCGCGCGACGAACTCCGCAGCGCCGGTCGGTTCCTGCAGAGCGCGCGCGGCGGCGTTGGTTATGGCTTCAGCGAAACGCCGCTCCTCGCCGGATGAGACCGGGCCGGCCGCGACGAGTGCCGGCCGCGAAGGACGCAAACCAACGAAAAAGGCGCGCCCCGTCGCCGGGACGCGCCTTTTCGAAGGCAAGACGGAGAGGCTAGCGAATCAGTTGCAGGCGCCGGTCCCGCTATTGAAGTCCGCCACGCAGCGGCACGTCGGCGAGCACTTGTCGCCGGTGGTGCCGTTGTTCACGCCGTCGTCGCACTCCTCGTAGGCTTCCTTCGTGCCGTTGCCGCACACGGTGCTGGCCGTCGGAACGCCGGACGGGTTGGCGGTGCAGCCGTTGACGTTTGCCGGCAGCGAGGACGGGGTCTTCGGTGTCGGGTTGCACACCACCTGCTCGTTGAAGTCCTCGCAGAACTGCGTATCGGCGCCGGACGGGCTCTGCGAGCCGAGCGTGAAGAAGCCGTTGCCGGTGATGATCGAGTTCATGTTGGCGGGGTTCGACTCGAAGACGGCGAGCTTGAGCTCGTCGGCCGCGCCGGGGTCACCCGTGCTGGCCGCGATGTTCTCGAAGCCCGGGAGCGACACGAAGTAGAGCTTGCGCGAGAGCTGGTACTCGCCCGGGTTGCCGAGGAGCTGCACCGTCGCGGTGCTCGGCGAGATTTGCGCGACGCGCAGAGAGGCGATCGCGCCCGGGGTCGTGCCGCCGGGAGCCGGATTCGCGCGCTTGCTGAAGTCGGACGCGCCGGCGCCGGCGTAGCCGATGCTGCACGCGTCCGCCTGCGTAAGGCAGCCGATCTGATCGGTCATGTCGACGAGCTGGCAGGCCGCGTTGGTCGACGTGGTCCCGAAGATCGTCTCGACCTGGTGAATGCGGCTGAATCCGCCCGCGAAGTCGGTCGTCACGCCGAGCGACGGGATCGAGTACTGTGCGTAACCGATCGAGGGCTCGACCGTCGTGCCGTCACGCATCTGCAGGTTGTAGATACGGCCGTCGGGGCTGCCGAGGTTGCGGTTCTGGAGCGCGGCGACCGTCGACTTCGTGGCGACGCACTGCGAGGTGTTGTTGACCGAGTCGATCGGAACGAGACAGCCGCCGGCGATGAGCGCGTCGCCGTTGGGGCACTCGGCGCTGTGCTTCGTACCCGTGCCGCGGGTGGCGCAGGTGAAGACCGTCGCCGGCTTGCCGAACGCGAATGTGTTGCACACATTCGTCGGGTACTGCTTGAGCGGCGTAGGCAGCGTGAGCATCCAGTCGCTGTCCGGCATCGGGACCACGAGGCCGAGGGCGCCGTCGAGGTTGCAGACCTCCTCGCCCGGACGCGCGTGCACGTTCGTCGCGCCGCCGAGGCAGGTGCGCCGGATGGGGTCGTTGTCCTGGAACTGGGTCGGCAGGACGTCGGCGCCGAGCGCGCCCTGCGTCGGGTCGGGGTTGTCGCCCCAGGTGCCGGGCGGCGGGCGGCGGTGCGAGCCGTCGCTGGCGGTCGTGTCGAGCACGCCGCCGGGGCCGATCCACTGCTTGTGCGCGCCGAGAGCGCAGTTCGCGTTCGCCGCGCTCGTGTCCCAGTTGAGCGCGTTGCAGTAGGGGCTGGCGCCGAAGCCGTTGCCGCTGCTGTTCGACGTGCCCGGCGTGATGCCGAGGATCGACGCGAAGACGTCCGACGTTCCGGACGTGTCGTCGCGGCGGTACGCGTGCCAGAGCGCGCCGTTCACCGGGGCGGCGCCGCACTGGCTCACGGGGTTCGTACAGCCCTCGCCCTGCATCAGCTTGCCCCAGTTGGCGACGAGCGCCTGGCGAGCAGCGCTGTTGCAATCGGCGGTGGCGCTCGGGTTCGAGAGGTCCAGGCCTCCGTAAATGAGGGCGAGGATCCACTTCCAGTTCTGCGCCGCGTTGCTCGTGAAGACGCCGGTCGTGCCGCTGGCGGCGAGACCGCTGCCGCTGTTGTCCGAGGAGCCGTTGCACGCGGCGGTCGACTGACCGGCCGACAACGCCGAGGCCCAGATGCCGACGGCGTCGAGGCCGACGACGATGGACGACGCGTTGGTGGCGCCCGAGCCGTTCGTCCCGTTGTTGAACGCGCAGACGTGCGCTTCGTTCTTCATCATGCGCGACATCGGGCCGCTTTGCTGCTTCGAGTTCGCAGCGAGGAACGGCGACGTCGACCCGGACATCGCGGAAGCCGCGTTGCCGGAGCCGCCGCCCACGTACGCGTTCGCCGGCGTGATACCAGCGGCCGAAATGGCCTGCGTGGTCACGTTGAACAGCGTGTCCGAGCCCTGGTACGGGCTCACTATGGCGGCCGCACCGGCCGCCCCTGCACCGATCACCAAGAACGTGGCGATCGCTATGGTTTTTTTCATCGCAGATCCTCCGGTTGCGGCTTTCGGGCACCGCATGGTCGCTGCGCGCGAACCGACCAAAGGCCGCGCGAGCGGGCGCCCCCTAGTACAAGGTCCGGACCATCCGGGGCGCCTTCCGCCCACCTGCTTTGCAAGCACGTAGAAACAGGAGCGAAATCCCAAAATGTCGGGTTGGAGCGGGCGGGTAGTTCGCGAGGTCGTAACGGAGAAGGGCGATGGGTGTCATCAAACCCTACGATTCCCGGAAATCGGAGTTCGGTTTTCGGATGTGCACTTTCCGTCCTGCGCGCACGTCCGTGCCGTCGGCGAAGTCCGGCAAAGGCGAAGCGATACGCCGCCGCGAGCAGCAGCCGTGCTCTCGTCGCGCCCGCACCCGGCACCGCGCGCGGGGGTTCGGTTCCAGCTACGGGGCCGGCGGCGTCGTGTCCTTCGGGCGATTCGCGAGACACCGCGCGACGCCCTGCCGGAGATCCGCGGCCATCGACGGCAGCGGTTCGCGCACTTCCAGGTCGTCCAGCGGGCGCAGGAACCGGCCTAAGTCGGCCCGACCGCTCGGCTGCGTTCCGGCGAGGAACGACGCCGTCCGCGCGTCGACGGCGTTCAGCGGAACGCCCCCTCCGTGGCCTCCGTTGTAAGCCCGCGAGTCGACGCTGTTCCCGCGGTTGTCCCCGAGAACGAATATCTCTCCCGGCGTTACGGCGTACGTGTCCTCGAATGGCAAGCCCATTGCGTAAACCGCCAGATACGCCCGATCTTCGAGAAATTCGACGCGCAGACGACCGTGCACGCCTCGTCCCGTCGTATCGGGGACGACGTAGAGGTACTCGCCGGCGTCGCAGCTCGGGACGGGCCAGCCGTTGATCACCGGCGTCCCGCCTCGCATGGAGATGCGGTCGCCCGGGAGACCGATGACGCGCTTTACTACCGTATCGGGCAGGCGCAGCGCGCCGGTGACGTCGACGACTGCGGAACCGCGAAATACGACGATGTCGCCGCGCCGCGGCCCGAGCGCTCCTCCGTACGGATGCATCCGGCCGAAGACGAGATCGTCCGGCTCGAGCGTCGGCACCATCGACGCGCTGAGCACGCGGTACGGCCGGGCCATCGAACGCACCGCGACCGCAGCGCCTGCCGCTACGGCGATCAGGAGGACCAGGCTCGCGGTTTCCCATAGCGGTCGACTCTTCCGCGCGATCGCAGCGGTGTTCGCGGGCCGCGCGACGACCGGCAAGTACGCCCGCCAGTAGTGCGCCAATCCGGAGAACACCACGAACAGCGCGACGCCGAAGGGCAACGGGTAACGATGGCCGAGGGAGGACACGACGCCCGGAAACCCGGCTCCGACGGCGGGGACGAAGTACCGCACCACTGCGATGGCCAGCGCGCCGGGCAACACCACGAGGACGAGCGCGCCGATGACGCGGTGAGAAGCGGCCCGCCACGACGGAAGGTCGGACGACGACGGCAAGGCGCTGGTCCCAGCCGCCGTCACTTGAGGAGCTCGCACTGGTTATAGTCCGGCGCTGGCCCGGTGCCCTCGATCGATTTGACGTAAAGGAAAACGGAGAAACCGGCGTTGATGGCGCCGCGGACGGCCCACGTATTGGCTGCCTCGTTTCCGAAGCATGCGGCCCCGGGGGGATCGACGGGGGGACTCATCATGCAGCCGTGGCTCGCGCTCTTGACCGCGGCGGGACATACGGGAAGCTGCGCGCTCTGGAACCAGGCTTTCTGAGCGGGACCGGCGTTCGAGTCGTCGATGCACCAGGGCCACTTGTTGCACGTGTCGATCGTGGTCGTGTCGCACGTCACGAGGGTCGGCGCGACTGTGCCCATCTCGTTTCCGATCGGCGCCCCCTGCGGATAGACCGACGCGGGGACGACCGTTCCCTGCGCTTGCCCGGAGGCGCCGTCGATCGCCAGATCGAAGCTCGAGTTCTCGATCGGCTGAACGTTCAGGGCCAGTCGATCCATGTCCGCCGGCGTGACGACGTGTATCGGCGCGGGATTCGCGATCGCGCAGAGACGCATCCAGAGCTCCGCGTCGCCGTTCTCGAAGATGAGGCGATTGTTCAGGCCCGTCGTCGCCCCGTCGAAGTACCCGTGTCCGGCGCCGGGGACCAGCGTCGGCTGCTTCCCCGTGAACGGCGGCCCCACGAGACCCAGACAGAGCGCCTTCGCCTGCGACAGCATGTTCGCCGAGAGCTGGGATCCCTCTAGGAACCGTTGGTGATCGAGCACCTTCGTGACGGCGACGATTTCTAGAATCGCCACGGGGATGTTCACGCTGGTGCCGCCGAGTCCCATCCAAGCCATGTAGCGGGCGGCCCGATCGTCGGGAGTCACGCCCGTCCAGCTCGAGCTCGCGTCCGATGGCAAGTTCGCGTTGCCGTAGACCCGCTGGATATCGCTGTCGGGCGAGTCGGCCGGGCCGAACAGACCGTCGCGGAAATCGGCCACCTGGGCGAGACCGCCGCTCATCGTGGCCAGGTTCTGCGCGAGGCGCCCGTTCGAGTCCGCCTTCGGTCCGTGGCAGTTGATGCAGATCATCTTGAAGACGGTGGCCCCGGGCGTCTGCATGTACACAGGGGCGTCGCCGGGGGGGCTCGTCACGTCCATCCAGTGCGGGCGCTGATCGGCGGTGAACGAGCTGACGGTCGGAACCGAGGAGAAATTGCAGCCGGTGTGCTCTTGCCACAGGCCGAACGGGATCGGCTTCGTCACGAAGTCCCGCACCTGATCCAGCGTCGCGTCCTGCACGAGGTGCACGGCCCGAACCTGATCTGCGTAGGCGGCGTCCTGGCTCGCCGGCGCCATGCACCCGGAGTTCTCCGGCGGGATCATCTGCTCCACGAGCACGGTCGGCCAGTTCGGCTGCCTCGGTTGCCAGGGGCCGGGAGGATCGGTGAGATCGGTTGCAACCCAGTGGGGGTGCTCGGCGAAGGGATAGGGGAACGTCCCTCCCTTCGGGCCGGGGATCGGGTGGCATATCGGATCGAGCAAGACGTCCGGATCGAGGATGTCGTCGGTCTCGCCGAGGTCGGAATACCGAGAATAGATCTCGCCACCGGGGTCGATGGGCAGCGCGGGGTTCTTGCCGGAGTGCAGGATCGACAGCCGCTGCTGCGCGACGGCGACGGCGGCGTCGTAACCGAGGTCCCCAGGCGCGACCTCGGAGTACGGCTGCGACTCCGTGTCCACCACCGGTCCTCCGAGGTTGTTTGCGGGCTGATTGTCCACGCGGTAAGCGTACTCCGGGATGTCCGGATGCTTCCGGATGGCCGGGATACTCACCATCCAGTCGCTGAGGATCTGCTTCGCACGCGGGTCGTATCCCGGCGTGTTGAACGGCATGTGCGGGTACAGCGCCAGGTCGTCCGTGTACGCGAACGTCGACTCCACGTTCCGGTAAATGAGGCTCCGCCAGGGCGCGTAGATGACCCAGAACGGAGTCGACGATCCGTTCCCCTTCACGAAGATATCGGCCGCCTGCTCGGTGGGGGCGTCCCGCGGCAAGTCGACGAGCGACGGCGTGACGTAGGGAATCGGCGTCGACCCCGACAGCCCACGACCGATGCGCGGGCTGTAGCGCTCCAGGGGGAACTGGAAGATGCCGCCGTCGGTCGCGCTCGGGAGGAAGTTGAGTACGTCCTTGAGGACGGGGCTCTGCACCGTCGGGAAGCCGCGCGGATTGTGGCAATGCGCGCAATTTCCCAGCATGTATCCCTGCGCGACGAGCTCGTAGTCGTTGCGCGGCGTGCGGCTGCCCTGCGACTGCTCGAGGGGCAAGACGTCGGCGGTGGAGTCGATGCCGGTGATGATCCCCGCGTCGATGAACCGCTGAAGCTGCGTGAGCTCGTCGGCGCCTGTCGCTTCGATCACCCCTCCGATGCCGGTCGGACGGCGGTTGATCTGGAGGGGCGTGAAGCCGAGGACGAAGCTCTGGCTCGGGCTGCCCATGTGGCACTGGATGCAGCGCTGGCTCGAAGGAATCGCGTAGTGGCGGGCGGCATTGGCCGTGAGAAGGTGCTGCTCCGGAGCCGGGGGGTTGGCGCCGAGGATGTCTGCGGCCAGCGGCTCGTCGATGTTGTAGAGGAAGAGGGTGTCGGCGAACGGCTTTCCGTCGTTCAGCGGAGTCTCGACGAGGATGGCGTCGGACTCGTCGTCGTTCCACTTGTACGTGCCGAACAGCGCCGTCTGCGTGGCACTCCCGTCGGGGTTGTTGATATCGGGGCGCGCCACGATGAGGCGCGTCTCGATCTTTCGATACCGGTAGCTGCCGTCGGTATCGATGATCTGCTTCATGAAGGTCTTGTAGAAGCGCGTGTCCGGAGGAATCACGAACTGCTGCGTCGCCTTGTCGAACTGAATCGACTGCCCGCGCGGCACGCGTACGTGGCGAAGCTTGCCGGCATTGTCCGACCACAGCGGGTAGCCGGGGGCGTAGGCGAGCACGCCGTACTGGGCCAGGACTGCGCTGTCGAAGGTGAAGAGGTCGGTCTCCGCCAGATGCTCGGGAAGACCGATCATCTGGACGGCGGTTCCGCTCGATCGCGCTTTTAGACCGGCGAACTTCGCGTCTAGGGCCAAGGCCTTCGCCTCCTCGATCCCCATCAGCTCGCGCGCGGGCACGCAATTTCCAATGTTCGTGAGCCCGTCGCCGAGATCCGGCGTCATCACGTAGGGACTCGCAGGCGCACCGCCATCCGCGCCGCCGTCCGACGGAGACGGGCCCTTCGCGCCGGAGGGAGTGAACGACGACGGACGACCCGCGGCGATCCAAGCCTGCACGAGGTCGGCGAACTGGCGCACGGGATCGCTCTCCGAACGCTGGGCGTACGTCTGGCCGTTGGGGCTACTGCACGGCGGCATCGGATCGCTCGGATTCGCAGCGTTCGGCGCTTGCGGGCACGTCGCGTTGAGCACGTGCGCGATGACGCTCGCCGTCATCAGCGTGGGAAAGTCTGTCGCCGTCGTGATCTGGAAGCCGCCCTGACCGGGAGGGTCGACGGCCGGTCCGTGGCACGAGCCGCAAACCTGCGCGAAGCGCTGGAAAAGATCCGAGACGAGGACGACGCTGCTCGAGCCGCCGCTCGCGGACATCGCGACGAGGCGCGCGGGGAGGGCCTGCGCCCTCGCCGGGAGGCACGTGCTGTTCGGGGTGCTACTGCCGGCGTCGTTCGAAGCGTGCTGCCGCTCCCAGACGTCGAGCGGGTAATTCTCTTCGGCGCAGCTCGCGAGGACGGCCGCGACGGCGAGAACAAGCAACAACGCGCCGGTGCGCCGAGGCAGCATCGCTTTGGGGGCAGCTGATACCACCGGGGACCGCGGCAGGGCGTAACAAGATCGTGAACTTCGACGTAGCTGGACGCGTCGGCCACGAAACGTCACGCACCATTCGAAAATCGGAGGCCCGCTCCGGGAATCGAAGGTCGGCCGAGTCTCGCGAGTTTCCCGCGGCCGTGGACGCAACGCGGGAAAGCGGCGCACGTTTTCGCCGAAATCGAAGCATCGGGGTCGGCTGGCGCGGGTCTTGACTATGGGGCGTCCGCGAAACTCCCCGCTTCACCCGGGAGCGACGAATTTCAAGGACAAACGCGGACTCGAGAAGCCGTCCCCCCACCCGCAAAAACTCCGATTCGCATGGGCGAAAAAGGGCACGGCGAGTTCGCCCAACCGTTGCAGCACTTCGTGTAACAGAGCAATCCCCCTGGAGGACATCAGCGATGAAACTCATTGGTAAGGCAATTGCGCTCGGCTTCGCCGTGGCGACCGCGTCGGTCGTCGCGTGCTCGACCGGGCCGCACCAGTCGACCGGCTCCAACGTTCCCCCCGCCACGACCGACGACGGAACGGGCAGCGTCGGACTGCAGTACACCCTTCCGGGCGGTGAACACCTCAGCACCGTCACGTACACGCTGTCGAACGGCGTGAACTCGTACAACGGGACGATCAACGTCGCGGGCTCGAGCTCGATCAGCTTCGTCGTAGGCGGCGTCGCGTCGGGCGGCGGCTACAGCATCACGCTGAGCGCGATCTCCGACGACGGAACGGTGACCTGCACCGGCAGCGCCGGGCCGTTCAGCGTCGCCGACCGCGCGACCACCACGGTCAACGTCGCCCTCATCTGCACCAACAACACGGCGACGGACGCCGGCTCGGTCCTCGTCAACACGACGACGAGCAACTGCCCGATCTGGAACACGATCGTCGCGAACCCGAGCCTGGCCCTCACGACGGCGCCGGGCAACACGGCCACCCTGAGCGCGGCCGCCCAGGCGCCCAACCCCGGTGCGATCACCTTCACCTGGACGGTCGTCAGCGGCACGGGCACGATCAGCAACAACGTCACCGCCGTTCAGGCGGGCGACGCGGGCGCCACGGACACGGCGACCTTCACCTGCCCGGCGACCGGCGAGGTCGACACGATCCAGCTCGTCGTCAGCGACGGCCCGGTTCCCGACGGCGGCGCTTGCCCGACGGCCGACACGACGGGCAGCGTGCAGGTCACCTGCGGCACGGCTCCCTGCCTGAACCCGACGGTCGGGACGGGCGTCGAGGCCAACCCGAACACCGCGACGGGCACCTGCCCGGCGGGCAGCGTCAACAGCGGCACGCTCAAGGACGCGAACGGCAACTTCTGCTGCAGCCTGCCGGCGTGCCAGGGCGTCGGTACCGGAGTCGAGGCCACCCCGGACACGGCGGCCGGCACTTGCCCCGCGGGCTCGACGAACACGCTCAAGGACCCGGCGGGCAACTTCTGCTGCGCGCCGATCCAGCCGTGCACGGCGGCCGGCCAGACGGGCTGCGTCCAGTGCCAGGGCAACTCCAACGGCGTCTGCTCGGCCACCGAGGCGCTCCTCGTCGCGCAGGACGTCAAAAAGGGCCTCGCGACCGCCGCCGGTCCGGATCCCGCGAGCAGCTGCTACAGCTGCCTCCTCAACGGCGGCTGCCTCGACGACACGACCTTCATGGACACGGGCCACGAGTGCGGGGATCTCCCGGCGGCCCAGCAGTCGGCCTGCTCGGGCGTCATCTCCTGCATCCTCGGCAGCTCGTGCGCGTCGGCCGCGGTTTCCACCTGCTACTGCGGTACCGCCCCCGTCGGCGGCTCCTGCCAGGGCAACCCGGCTGCGGGCCCCATCAACGGCGCCTGCGACACGCAGATCGCCGCGGGGCTCGGCTTCCCGGTCACCGACGGTACGGACAACACGAAGAACCTGACCGACACGACCCGCCCGGCGGGTATGGCGGACCAGATCTTCCAGTGCGCGCACTCGAACAACTGCGCGGCGTGCCTGCAGTAAGCATCTGAATCGCGGCGGGTAGTCGCGAAAGAACGGAGGGCACCGGGAAACCGGTGCCCTTCTTCTTTTTGTGGAGACGACGAAGCCCTCGGGGGAGAGCGATCCAGATCTTCCGGTGTGCTCGATCGAACACCGTAGCGTGCGCTGGCAATAGGATCCGAGCGCCTCGTCGGACTCGGATGCCTCAGCGCGATACCCTCCGGCCGACGAGTGCGCGTTCATCTCGAGCGCGCCGACGACGCCTCACCTCGGCTCGATCGGGCTTCGGGCGGCTCCGCGTCGATGGACCGTCCCGTGGTCCGCCGGGGCGAGCGGCTATCGCCCGCTCTTCGGCGAGCCGCCCGGCGAGATCGTGACCCGCCTCGGCCCCGCAATCGGCTGACCCCAGCGTCGCCGGGCGCATCGCGGCGTTCGATGCGGCGTTCGATGACCTCGGGAATCCGTGGC
>Ga0102924_1004505_pt1 | contig 14017 bp, 13 predicted proteins | sample PaiPotPPM11metaG_FD_80116 | JGI IMG/M metagenome (GOLD analysis project Ga0102924, IMG submission 80116) | Iron sulfur acid spring bacterial and archeal communities from Banff, Canada, to study Microbial Dark Matter (Phase II) - Paint Pots PPM... ... | reverse complement strand
GCGGCCAGTCAAGGCCGGCCGCCCGGCAGCCGCTGACCAGGAAGCCCATGTCGAACGGGGCGTTGTGGGCGACCAGCACCGCCCCCCTGGCGAAGGCCAGGAAGGCGGCCAGCGCGTCGGCCGGGCGCCGCGCGCGGCCGACCATGGCGTCGGTGATCCCGGTCAGCTCGGTGATGGCCTCGGGCACGGTGACGCCGGGGCCGGGGCTGACGAGGGAGAAGAACTCGCCGGTCACCCGGCGGCCGCTGAGCCGGACCGCGCCGATCTCGATGATCGTGGCCTCGGTCGGCAGGAAGCCGGTGGTCTCGACGTCGACCACCACCACCTCCAGCCCCTCGACCAGCGAGGCGGCCGGGGAGCCCGCGGCCGTCAGCCCGGGGCCCGTGCCGTTCAGTGGTCCGACCATGTCCTCACCGTAGAACGTGCCTCTGACAGTCCGGCCCAGGCACGCCGGGCCCCTTCGGCCGGGCCCCTTCGGCCGGGGCCGCCGGTCCCTTCCGCGGGGCCACGGGGAATGTCACCAGGGGCCGCCCGGACACCTGCCGCCACAGGCGTGCCAGGTTTCGTAATGGCATCGTTATCGCAGGCTAGGTATCAACACGAATCGCGGGAGTACGCGAACCGGTTGAATCCCCTATTGCAGGTTCACTAGTCTCGTGGTCCGAGCCGTATCGCTCATCAGCCGCCAGCATGGCGGCGGCGATCGGCCCACTGCCGAGTCCTCGTGCCGGTCACCGCGACGGTTGAGGAGCCGGGGAACCAACCGGCGAGCCGTCAGCGCGCGAGCGCCCGGCTAGCCAGGGGTGAATCGGCCCAACTTACGACGGGCCGTAGGGCGACCTTCCACTGCCCGAACCCGTCAGCTGACCCGGTAGGCAGACAGTGGGAGAAGGAGCGTGTCACGCAGGTGCATACGCCGGCAGATGATCGCCAGGAGCGGCCGGCTCGGCGCCGGGCACTGAAGTATCGCGCCGGGATCATGTCGACGGTGACGGCCGGGCTGGGCGTGACCGCCCTGCTCGTCATCACCGGAGGCATGGCCGTGGCCTCCCCCCAGGTCACGCCCGCCCAGGTAAAACAGCAGCTCAGCAAGCTGACCACCAGGCAAGACAAGCTGGACCAGCAGCTGGACCAGGTGAAGCAGGAACTCGCCTCGGCCACCCAGCGGCTGAAGGTGGTCAAGAGCGAGGAAGCCAGGCAGTCCAGGCAGTTCACCGCCATGCGGGGCGAGATCGGCCAGATCGCCGCCCAGGCCTATGAGCAGGGCAGCCTGAACTCCTCCATCGCCTTGCTGACCTCGGGCAGGCCCCAGCAGATCCTGGACCAGTCCTCCATGCTGCTGGAGCTGTCCTCAGCCAACACCGCGGAGATGAACCAGTTCCTCGCGGCTGCTCGTGCCCTCAAGAACACCCAGCAGGCGGCCACCCGCACCAGGGACGGCATCCTGCAGCTCAAGAAGAGCATCGCCAGTCGCCTCAAGGTGCTTAACGGCACCGTGGCCAAGGAGAAGGCGCTGCTCGTGCAGCTCACGCCCGTCCAGCGCAAGGTGCTGGCCCCCGGTGGGGGCGGCGGCACCGGTGGCGGTGGCGGTGGTGGCGGTGGCCAGAAGCCCCCGCCAGTAAGCGGCGCGGCTGGCGCGGCCGTGGATTACGTCTTCTCGAAGATCGGCTGCCCGTACCTGTGGGGCGGCACGGGTCCGTGCAACCCGGGCTTCGACTGCTCCGGGCTCATGATGGAGGCCTGGGCAGCCGCGGGCGTGTCGATTCCCCGCACCAGCGAAGAGCAGTGGGCCTCTCTGCCGCACGTCAGCGAGAGCGACATGCAGCCCGGCGACATCCTGGTCTTCAACGGCGCCACCCACGTCGGCATGTTCGTGGGCCATGGCGAGCTGGTAGACGCCCCGCAAACCGGCATGGACGTGGAGGAGGTTCCTCTCTCCGGCTGGTACTCGGCCAACCTCGACGGCGTGGTCCGGCCGTAGCACTAACCCACCGGTTTACCACGCGAGCCCGGCCCGGATTCTCCGGGCCGGGCTCGCTTACGTTAACCGACCGGTAGGCTCCCTATCTCGGCGGCCAGGGCCGCCACCGGGTAGCCAGGGTCCCGGCGGTGACTGTGGCACGGGAGCGAGATGCGCAGAGTCCTGATCGTCACCAACGACTTCCCGCCGCGCCGCGGCGGCATACAGTCCTTCGTCCACGCGCTGGCCGCCCGGCTTCCGCCCAGCCAGGTGTGCGTCTACGCGCCCATGTGGGAGGGCGCGGCGGCCTTTGATGCCCGGCAGGAGTTCCCGGTCATCCGCCACCGCACCTCGCTCATGCTGCCCATCCCCACCGTGGCCCGGCGGGCCAGGAGCATCCTGCGCGAGTACGACTGCGACACCGTGCTGTTCGGCGCGGCCGCGCCGCTGGGCCTGCTGGCGCCCACCCTGCGCCGCGCCGGGGCCCGCCGCATCGTCGCCCTCACCCACGGCCACGAGGCCGGCTGGGCGTCCCTGCCCGCCGCGCGTGGCGTGCTGCGCCGCATCGGCGACGAGGTCGACGTGGTGACCTACCTGGGCGAGTATTTCCGGCTCCGGCTGGCCAGCGCGTTCTCCTGGCGCGCCTCGGCCAGCATGGTCCGGCTGGCCCCCGGCGTGGACAACACCGCCTTCCGGCCCGGTGCCGGCGGCAAGGCCATCCGGCAGCGGCTGGGCATCGGCCCCCGCCAGCCGGTGGTGATCTGCGTCTCGCGCATGGTGCCCCGCAAGGGCCAGGACACCCTCATCCAGGCCTGGCCCACCGTGCGGGCCAACGTGGGCGGCAACCCGCTGCTGCTGCTGGTGGGCGACGGCCCGTACCGGGCCGAGCTGGCCCGCCTGGCCCAGCGCCTGCGGGTCAGCGACTCGGTGCTGTTCGCCGGCCCGGTGCCGGGCGAGGAACTGCCGGCCTACTACGACGCCGGCGACGTGTTCGCCATGCCGTGCCGGACCCGGCGCAACGGCCTCGACGTCGAGGGCCTCGGCATCGTCTACCTCGAGGCCTCGGCCACCGGCCTGCCGGTGGTGGGCGGCGACTCCGGCGGCGCGCCGGACGCCATCGTGCACGGGGAGACCGGCTACGTGGTGCCCGGCGGCAGCGAGGACGCCCTGGCCGCCCGTCTCATCGAGCTGCTGTGCGACCCGGTGGGGGCGGCGGCCATGGGCGAGAAGGGTCAGGCCTGGGTCGAGCGCGAGTGGCGGTGGAACCTCGTGGCCAGCCGGTTCGGCGAGATCCTGGCGGGTTAACCCGCAAATCTCCTGAAACAAGGTTGGCCCGGGCTCAGTGTGCCCAGCGTCCCCGGTAGTACTCGAAGACGAAACCGATCATGCTCAGGATGACCGCCAGCGCGCCGATCAGGAACAGCCACCAGCCCACCGCCATGCCCACCGCGGCCAGCCCGCCGGACAGGCCGACGAACAGCGGCCACCAGCTGTGCGGGCTGAAGAAGCCGATCTCGCCGGTGCCCTGGTAGATCTCGCCTTCGTTGTCGTCCTCCGGCCGCTTGGGCAGCCGGCGGCCGGTGAACAGGATGTAGAACCCGGTCAGGAAGGCCAGGCACACCGACAGCGCCAGCGCGGTGGTGCCCGTGGGGTCGTGAGAGAAGTTCCAGTAGACCAGGTCCGCCGCGCCGAAGAACGCCGCGCAGCCCAGGAACAGGTAGGCCTCGATCTTCACTTGCCGACTCCGATCGAATTGCGCTCGAGCTCACGGTCACGGCCGGACTTGATGTGCGGGTAGTGCAGGTCAAACGCCGGGCGCTCGGAGCGGATGCGCGGGATCGACGTGAAGTTGTGGCGCGGCGGCGGGCAGGACGTGGCCCACTCCAGCGAGTTGGCGAAGCCCCAGGGGTCGTCCGCGGTCACGTTCGGCGCGTTCTTGTGGGTCCAGTAGATGTTGTACAAGAAGACGAACGTCGACGCGCCGAGCACGAACGCCGAGATGGACGAGATGTCGTTCAGCGTGGTGGCCAGGTGCGGCAGGTAGGCGTAGTTGGCCACGCGGCGCGGCATGCCCATGACGCCCAGCCAGTGCTGGACCAGGAACGTCCCGTTGAACCCGATGAACACCAGCCAGAAGTGCCATTTGCCCAGCGTGCTGTTCAGCATCTTGCCGGTCCACTTGGGCCACCAGAAGTAGAACCCGCCGAACATGCAGAACACCACCGTGCCGAACAGCACGTAGTGGAAGTGCGCGACCACGAAGTAGGAGTCGCTGACCGCGAAGTCCAGCGGCGGCGAGGCCAGGATGACGCCGGTCAGGCCGCCGAACAGGAACACGACCAGGAAGCCCAGGATGAACAACATCGCTGGTTCAAAACTGAGCTGACCACGCCAGATGGTGCCCACCCAGTTGAAGAACTTCACCCCGGTCGGCACCGCGATCAGGAACGTCATGAACGAGAAGAACGGCAGCAGCACCGCGCCGGTGGTGAACATGTGGTGCGCCCACACCGTCAGCGACAGGCCGGCGATGGCGATCGTGGCGCCGACCAGGCCCTTGTAGCCGAAGCACGGCTTGCGGGAGAAGACCGGCAGGATCTCGGTGGCGATGCCGAAGAACGGCAGCGCCACGATATAGACCTCGGGATGGCCGAAGAACCAGAACAGGTGCTCCCACAAGATCGCGCCGCCGCTGTTGGCCGCGAATACCTGCGCGCCGAGTTTGCGGTCGATCTCCAGCACCAGCAGCGCCGCGGTCAGCACCGGGAAGGCCAGCAGCACCAGCAGGCTGGTCAGCAGGATGTTCCAGGTGAAGATCGGCATCCGGAACATGGTCATGCCCGGCGCGCGCATGCACAGGATCGTGGTGACGAAGTTGACGCCGCCCAGGATCGTGCCCAGGCCGGCCAGCACCAGGCCCATGATCCACATGTCGCCGCCGAGACCCGGCGAGTACTGGGCGCTGGTCAGCGGCGAGTAGGCGTACCAGCCGAACGCGGCCGACCCGCCGGGGGTCAGGAAGCTGGCCACCAGGATCAGGCCGCCGAACAGGAAGAAGTAGTAGCTCAGCAGGTTGAGCCGGGGGAACGCCACGTCCGGCGCGCCGATCTGCAGCGGCATGATCTCGTTCGCGAAGCCGACGAACAGCGGCGTGGCGAACAGCAGCAGCATGATCGTGCCGTGCATGGTGAACAGCTCGTTGTAGACCTGGTCGGACACGATGTGGTTGTTCGGGCCCATCAGCTGCGCCCGCATGATCATGGCCATGACGCCGCCGATCAGGAAGAACCCGAACGACGTGATCAGGTACAGGTGACCAATGATCTTGTGGTCGGTGGACGACAGCCAGTCGGCCAGCAGCGATCCCTTGCGGTACGAGCGCGCCTGGGGAGCGGCAATGGTTGTCGGCTGGTTAATCGTGGTCACGAGGCACCCCCGGCGTTCTGCTGAGCCTGCTGTGCGTGAATCCACGCGTTGAACTGGGCCTGCGGCACGATCTTGACGCGGAACAGCATCCGGCTGTGGTACAGGCCGCACAGCTCAGAGCAGCGCCCGATCGAGTCTCCGGTACTGGTCGTGTAGACCTGGAAGTGGTTGGGGTGGCCGGGCACCACGTCGCGCTTGAACTCGAACGGGATGATCCAGAACGAGTGGATGACGTCTTCCGAGGTCAGGTTGAACCGCACCGTCTGGTGGACCGGGATCTCCAGCAGCGGAAGCTGGGTCTTGTTGCCGGGGATGTCCCCGTTCCACATCGGCCCGATCTCGCACACGTCCGGCTCGTCGCACAGCGCCTTGCCGCCGTTCACCGAGTACTGCGGGTACTGGAAGGCCCAGCTCCACTGGAAGCCGAGCACGTTCACGACCACGTCGGGGTGCTTGGAGAGCCGGTCGATCTGGTTCTCGTCGCGGGCGGTGAAGAAGAACAGCACGCCGATCATGACGAACGGCACCACCGTGTACAGGATCTCGATGGGCAGGTTGTACCTGACCTGGTGCGGCACCCGGTCCGCGCGCTGACGGTAGAAGATGATCGCCCACACGATCAGGCCCCAGACCAGGGCACCGACGGCGAAGGCGGCAATCCAGGAGCCCTGCCACAGGTCGATGATCGTCTGGCCCTGCTTGGTCTGCGGCGGGACCAGGCCCAGCCTGGTGAACGTCGTCGACTTGCAGCCGGCGGTCATGGTGACCAGGCCGATGGCCAGGGCCGCGCGCGGCGCCCAGCGCTTAAGCTGGCGTCCTGCCACCCTGAGGCGCGGGTGACTGCGGATGAGACTCACAGATTGCCTTCCCAGCGGATGACTTCCCGGCTCCGTCCAGGCCGGGAACGCTCGTCCTACAGCCTGTCGTGGAAACAGTACAACGGACCGGGCTCGCATCCGGCGGTACCCCCGGTACTGGGGCCCGCATTGCGCTTACACGCCCGGCATGGCGGGTATCGCCTACTGAGGCCAACCGTCTCATTACTGAACGTCCCCATGGCGGACCGGCACATGACCGGCGGTTCTGCGGGACACTGTCAGCGGGCCGCACTGTCTGACAGAGCGCACTGTCCCCGGCGCGCATGGTGACCGGCAGCGGACGGCCCGGACCGGAGGTATCCGCGTGACAGCAGAGCATCAGACTCGGCCGGCCGACGGCGCGGTCGTAGCGCTGACCATCGACGCGCTCGGCCGCAAGTGCCCGATCCCGATCATCATGCTGGCCGAGCGGATCAGGGAAGTCGCCATCGGCGAGACGATCGAGGTGCTGGCCGACGACCCGGCGGCCAAGAGCGACCTCCCGGCCTGGTGCCTGCTGAAGTCCCAGGAGTTCCTCGGCACCCGCGACCTAGCCTCCGGCTGGTCCTTCCTGGTCCGCCGCAGCTACTAGCGCCGGGGCCCACCCCGCGCCGTGGCCCACGCGGCACCGGCCCACGCGGCACCGGGGCCACGCGACGCCGGGGCCCACGCGACGTCGGGGCCCACGCGACGTCGGCCACATTCCGGCCCGCCCAGAGCCGCTTTCCAGCACCGCCGCAACACTCATCCTCTTGATCGCGGTCAGTTCTCAGTCGATATGACTGAGAACTGACCGCGATCACGCGACTCATCTAAGTGATCATGAAGGCGGCGCGGAGTTGGGCGGGGCCGACCGGCCGTTGCTGGCGGCGCTGGTGTTTGCGGCGCTGGTGTTTGCGGCGCTGGTGTTTGCGGGGCTGGAGTTTGCAGGACTGGTGTTTGGCGCACCGCTGTTGGCGGCACTCCCGTCTACGGCCTCGAAGCGTTCCGCGAAGCGGCGGTCAGACTCCCACCACGGCTGGCCCGGGGCCGGCCTGGCCGCGGCCCCCGGCTCCTGAACGGCCGCCGTGGTCTGCGCGGTCTGCGCCGCCTCGGCCGCGTCCAGCTCGGCGTCGATGACCTTGGCCTCGTCCTCGTCCTCGCGGATCATCTGGATGAGCTGGGCGGCCAGGAACGGCAGGCCGACCACGTCACCGAGCACCCACAGCGTCCCGCCGCCCAGCACCTGGTCGGTGCTCAGCGTCGGCCCCCACGGTCGGGCCAGCGCGTGGTAGAAGCCGCTGGCGATCAGGTGCGGATCGGCGATGATGGCCAGCCCGAGCACCGCGTCGCCGATGACCTCGGCCCCGGTGATCCACAGCGCCACCACGTACGGGTAGGCCCTGGGTACCGGGTCCACCCGCAGCAGCGTCCAGAAGAACACCAGGCCGGGCAGCAGCAGCACCAGGTGAGTGAGCTCGCGCACCCCGGTCGAGGTGAGCCCGGCCACGTACCAGCCGGTGAAGTAGACCAGGAACGGCATGACCACCAGGACCAGCGTGGTGATGGCCGGGAACAAGATGATCTGGGCCGTGCGGCTGTGGATGCCGGACTCGATCCTGGCCCCCGACTTGGGCGCCGCCGCGATGGCCAGGGTCAGCGGCCGGCCCAGGGCCAGGAACAGCGGCACCACCAGCAGCAGCAGCGTGGTCTGCGCGGCCCGGGCGTAGAACAGGACGTTCTGGTAGACGCCCAGGAACGACATGGTGGCGATGACGGCGAAGCCCAGACCGAGCCCGCAGAACGCGATCACCCGCCCGGCCGGCCAGGCCTGCCCCGACTGTCGCACCCGGCGCACCCCGGCCAGGTAGGCCAGGCCCACCAGCAGGATGAACGCCAGCGCCCACGGATCGAGCACCCACTCGCTGAAGGCCCTGGCGACGTTCAGCTCGGGTGGCCCGTGATATCCGGCGGCAGCGGGTGGCATAACCGCCACGCTACCGCTACTACCCGGCGTAGTGATCGGCCCCCCGCCTGGTCAGCGCGCGGGCGGCCGGGGCGTGTCGGGGCTTGAACGGCGGGCGGCCGGCCGCCACTGTAGGCCTGATCAGCGACCGGATCGGCCCGCTGACCAGCCATTTCCCGGAGCGGAAGGACGTCCTATGCGCCAGTTTGCCCGAGTCAGGGCCGCCGGCCTCGTGCTGGCCCTCGGCGGTTTAGGACTCACGACCCTGATGGCCGGGACCGCGCAGGCGTCCGTGCCGGCCCGGGTCCTGGTGGCCGGGACCCACCCGGCCTGGGCCACTCCGGCGCACCGGGCCGGCCGCGCGCCGGTGACCCGCGGCGTGGTGCGCGCGCGGGTCTACCTGGCCCCGCGGGACGCGGCCGGGCTGGCCGCCGCGGCCATCGCGGTGTCCACGCCGGGCAGCCCGGACTACCGGCACTTCCTGAGCCCGGCCCAGATCCAGGCCCGGTTCGGCCAGCGCCCGGCTCAGGTCGCCGCGGTCCGGGCCTGGCTGCGCCGCGCGGGCCTGCGGGTCACGGGGGTCAGCGACCACGTGGCCGACGGCTACCTGGCCGTCACCGGCCCGGTGGCCGCGGCCAGCCGCGCGTTCGGGGTCCGGTTCGCCCGCTACCGGCTGGCCGGGCAGGGCCTGGTCCGCGCGCCCGAGCGGGCGGTCAGCGTGCCGCGGGCGGTGGCCGGGTCGGTGCTGGACGTCAGCGGACTCAGCACCGCCCGCCAGACCATGCGCCACATGACTGTGCGGCAAACGACTCTGCGGCACATGACTGTGCGGCAAATGACTGTGCGGCAAACGGCTCTGCGGCAGACGGCCCAGAAGCTCCCCCCGCCCGGCCCGAACTACTGGGTGGCCCGGCCGTGCGGGTCGTACTACAACCAGAAGATCGCGACCAGCAAGCCGGCCGCCTATGGCCGGCACTGGCCATGGGCGGTGTGCGGCTACACCCCGCGCCAGATCCGCGGCGTCTACGGGGTGACCGCGTCGGGCATGACCGGCCGGGGCCAGACCGTGGCCATCGTCGACGCCTACGCCTCCCCCACCATGCTGTCGGACGCCAGCACCTACGCCAGGGCCGTCGGCGACCGGCCGTTCGCCCGCGGCCAGTACCAGCAGTACCTGCCCAGCCGGTTCACCGACGCGGGCCCGGACCAGTGCGACGCGCAGGGCTGGTACGGCGAGCAGACGCTGGACGTGGAGTCGGTGCACGGCCTGGCTCCCGACGCGCGAGTCCGGTTCGTGGCCGCGGCCAGCTGCAACGACCCGGACCTGGCCGACGCCATCGCCCGGATCGTGAACAACCGCCTGGCCAGCATCATCAGCGACTCGTGGGGCGACACCGAGGCCGGCGCGGCGGGCTTCGTGGACGTGTACCACCTGATCCTCCAGACCGCCGCGGCCGAGGGCATCGGGGTGCTGTTCTCCTCGGGCGACAACGGCTACGAGGCGCCGGGCGAGGACCCCGGCGTGTCGAGCCGGATCCAGGTCGACTACCCGACCTCCGACCCCTGGGCCACCTCGGTGGGCGGCACCAGCCTGGCCATCGGCCGCACCGGCAGCTACCTGTTCGAGACGGCCTGGGGCACGATACTCAACCCGCTGGCCCGCAGCGGGAAGTCCTGGCAGTACCCGCTGCCCGGCCCCTACCCTTCCGGGTTCGACGGCGGCAGCGGCGGCGGCACGTCCACGCTGTTCGGCCAGCCCGGCTACCAGCAGGGCGTGGTGCCGGGCCGGCTGTCGCACCGCCTGCCCGGCGGGCGCTTCAGCGCTCGGCCCATGCGGGTGGTCCCGGACGTGTCGGCCTACGCCGACCCGGCGACCGGCTTCCTGGTCGGCCAGACCACGCTCCAGCCCAACGGCAAGAGCTACCGCTTCTCGCTCAGCCGCATCGGCGGGACCAGCGTCTCGTGCCCCACGTTCGCCGGCATCGAGGCCGACGCCCAGCAGGCCGCGGGCGGGCCTATCGGGTTCGCCAACCCGGCCATCTATCACCGCTACGGCACCGACGCGTTCCGCGACGTCACCGACCACCCGCTGGGCCCGGGGTCGCTGGCCCAGGTCCGGGCCAACTACACCAACCCGGCCACCAGGGGCCTGCCGATCCTGTACTACCTGCGCACGCTGGGCATCGACGGCGAGGGCGCCGCGGCGCTCCCGGCCACGCCCGGCTATGACGACGCGACCGGGGTCGGCTCACCCTGGCACTACATCCAGACGTTCACTAGCTGAGGTTTGGAGCAGGCTTCGGCTGAGCCCGCTTGCGGGCTCAGCCCTGAAGTTTGGAGCAGGCTTCGGCTGAGCCCGCTTGCGGGCTCAGCCGAAGTGGGCGGCGATGTCCTGGGCCGCCTGGGCCCCGTAGGTGGCCGTCAGCCGCTGGGCAAGCTGGTCGGGCTTGAGCACGTACTCCTGCGTGCCGGTGGTCTCCAGGGCGTGCACGGCCAGCAGGTTGCCCAGCTGCGCGGCCCGCTCCAGGCTCAAGCCCCAGGCCACCGCGGCCAGGAACCCGGACCTGAACGCGTCGCCGGCCCCGGTCGGCTCGCGGGGCGTCACGTCCGACAGCGGCGGGACCAGCACCGGCGGCTGGCCGGCCTGGCCTACCCGGGCCCCGGCCGGCCCCAGCGTGGTAACCCGGATCCCGACCTGAGCGGTGAGCTCCTCGCTCGTCCAGCCGGTCTTGTGCTCGATGAGCTCGGCCTCGTACTCGTTGCTGAACAGGTAGGCCGCCCCCTCCACCAGGGCCCGGACCTGCTCGCCGTCCAGCCGGGCCAGCTGCCAGGAGGTGTCGGCCGCGAACGGCAGGCCCAGCTCACGGCACTGCGCGGTGAAGCGCAGCATGGCCTCCGGGTCGCTGGCCCCGATCAGCACCAGGTCGGCCTGGCCGACCAGGTCGCTGAGGTCGATCTCCACGTCCTCGCTCATCGCGCCGGGGTAGAACGAGGCGATCTGGTTCAGGTCGGCGTCGGTGGTGCCGATGAACCGGGCCGTGTGGTGCAGCGTGGACTCACGCACCCGGCTGGTGTCGACGTTGTGGTGCTCGAGCCACTGGCGGTACTCCCCGAAGTCCTGGCCCACCGTGCCGACCAGCAGCGGCCGCAGGCCCAGGCAGCCGAGCCCGAAGGCGATGTTGGCGGCGACCCCGCCGCGGCGGATGTCCAGCGAGTCGACCAGGAACGACAGCGCCACCTTGTCCAGCTTGTCGGGCATGAGCTGCTCAACGAACCGGCCGGGAAAGGTCATCAGGTGGTCGGTCGCGATCGACCCGGTTACGGCAATGCGCACGGCTAGGTAGTCCTTCGGCTAAGGGCGGGGCAGGCAGCAGCGGATACGAGCGGGCTGAGTCAGGCTACCCCGCGCCACCCCGCCCGGTCAGGCCTGTAGGATCGGGCGCCGCACGCCGAGGCAGCTCAGCAAGCGCCCGATGTCATCCGGATCGCTGCTGATGACGCCGGCCTGCTCCCTGGCGGCCAGTAGCGCGACGAACGCGTCGACGACATCCGCGGTCCCCGAGGCGGCCAGCAGTTCTCCAACCGGCACGTGATGACTGGCGGTGAAAGGGATTAACGAGCAGCCCCGCAGCGCCAGCATCAGCGGTGCCTGGGTGGCCGGCTTCCGCACCACCTGTGCGGCGACCACGGTCGGCACGAGGATCTTTACCCCCCGGCCGATGCGCCGGTCGTGCCGCTCCGAGGCCACCCGATCCTGGCGGTTGCCGATAGCGATGAGAGCACCGCTGTCGTACACATACCGGTCGCCAGCGTCTGCGCTCACGCAGCACCAACTCCCTTCTGCTCGGCCTCGCGCTCGGCGGCATCGGCCGCCCGGGCCGCACGCTCGGCGGCATCACGGGCGTCAGCCTCGAGGGCCTCGTGGAGCAGGCGCAGTTCCTCGTCTACCGCCGCGTCGGCGGCCGCTACCTCCTCGGGCGTGGGGTACCCGTACATCCGGTGGTACTGCTCCATCGCGGCCAGGCCATCGGCGCGGAGCTTGTACCAGTAGAGCTGCTCGGCCAGGGCGGCCTCGACCACGCTGGAGATCGTGACGTTGCGCGTCGCGGCCTCCGCGCGCACGGCCTCGGCCATCGACTCCGGGACTGTGACGTTGAGCACGGCCTTTTTCTCGCTCATGTTATAACCATAACATGGAGCGCGCGGCCGCCGGGCATGCCAAAGCCGCCGCACGCCGCCCCGGACAGCAGCCCGGGAGAAAGTGGCGTGCGACGGCTTGTCAGCGCTCCGTCAGTGGAACGAGTCGCCGCAGGCGCAGGAGCCCGTGGCGTTCGGGTTGTCGATGGTGAAGCCCTGCTTCTCGATCGTGTCCACGAAGTCGATGGTGGCGCCGCTCAGATACGGGGCGCTCATCTTGTCCGTGACGACCTTGACCGCGCCGAACGCACTGACGAGGTCGCCGTCGATCTCGCGCTCGTCGAAGTAGAGCTGGTAGCGCAGTCCGGAGCAGCCGCCTGGCTGCACGGCGATGCGCAGCCGCAGGTCCTCGCGGCCCTCCTGCTCCAGGAGGTTGCCGACCTTCACCGCGGCAGCCTCAGTGAGGATGATGCCCTGGGTGGTCGTCTGGTCCTGAACTGTCATGTGGGTTAACTCCCGCGTCAGACTGGCCAGCGCCCCTGCGGCGCGGCCCCGTCACCTGCTGTCTCAACATTACGCCCTGGGCTGGCATTCCGGATCACAGGCCCGGCGCGCCCCAGACCGGGAACCAGCGCCCGAGCTCCGGCTCAATCTTGAGGTCATCGCCCAGCACCCCGCGGATCTGGAGCTCGAGCCCGTTGTCCCGCCGCTCGCCGCCGGCCGGGGCGAACGGGTAGAAGGTCCCCCGCTTGTACAGGTAGACCAGCCCCAGGCTGCGGCCCCCGGAGTCGCGGAAGGCCATGATCGTGCACAGCAACTGCGGCCCGAACCCGCCGTCCTGCAGCGAGGAATTAACCGCGTGCAGGTCGGTGACCAGGCCCGCGGGATCACTGGCGTCATGGTGGCAGACCAGCCAGGTGAACCCGTAGGTGTCGGTCGAGACCTCCACCGCCTGGTCGTTGCTCATGCTGAGCAGCGCGCGGACGTCCTTCTCGATGTCGCTGAAGGCCCGGCCCTCGGCCGACCGGAAGCACACCGAGCCGGTGCCGGTGGGCTTGAAATCGGTGGCCGCCTCCATCGTGATTGCCGCGCCGGGCAGGCCGAACAGCGCGTCGAGGTTGGGCGGCGCGGGCTTGGTCCGGCCCAGCAGCACGTCCAGGAATCCCACCGGCTACCTCCCTGCGAGGGCCCCCAGCCGGCTGGGGGCCCTAGCCCGAGCCTAGCGGCCGAGCTGCTTGGAGATCTTCTCCAGCTGCCGCAGGCGCTTGTCCAGCGACGGGTGGGTGGAGAAGATCGCGGACAGGTTCAGGTCGTTACCCTTGCGGGCCAGCGCCGGGGCGAAGTAGAACGCGTTCAGCGGCTCGGCCGCGCGCAGGTCCCTGGTCGGGATCCTGGCCATGTCACCGGTGACCTTCACCAGCGCGCTGGCCAGCGCGGACGGCCGCCCGGTCAGCAGCGCGCCCGACCGGTCGGCGGACAGCTCGCGGTAGCGCGACAGCAGCCGGATGAGCAGGAAGCTGACCGCGTAGGTCACGATGCCGGCCACCATGACGATCAGCAGCACGGGCAGCGCGCCCCCGTTGTTGTTGTGGCAGCCGCCGCGGCCCCGGCCGCCGCCCCCGCCGAACAGCTCGCGGTAGAAGGCGAACGTGACCAGCAGCGCGGCGATGATGCCCAGTACCGAGGCCACGG